>Ga0209777_10005845_pt1 | contig 14041 bp, 10 predicted proteins | sample FrelakmetHBP12HB_FD_187147 | JGI IMG/M metagenome (GOLD analysis project Ga0209777, IMG submission 187147) | Freshwater lake sediment microbial communities from the University of Notre Dame, USA, for methane emissions studies -HBP12 HB (SPAdes)... | ecosystem: Environmental > Aquatic >...
CACCCTGCTGGCCGGCATAATCATATCGCCGCTGACTATGCTGAGCGGTGCCAGCAGCTGGTGGTACAACTATCAGCACAAACTGACAGGGATATTCAAAGGCAAAGCCGGCCTGTCCGTTATCCTGTTTGTCGTCGAAGTTGTCACCATCACACTATGGGCCACGCATCGTCGGGCGCTGCTTGACCGCGAAGGCATTGGCTGGACCTACTTTGCGCTGGCCATAGTCATGTCCGGATTGGTGTTGTTGCTGGGCAGACTGGGTGGGCAGATAGTATTCCCGACTAAGCCTAAGAAGAGCCAGAAGTAATACTGTGATTATGCGCTGGTTTCCCAAAACCAGCGGCGGGGTCATTGGTGCACGGCCTCCTGGGCTGATGGTGGATATTCGCGGACGATTTCGATGACATTGGCGCGCCCCTTGGGATCTTGAAGCGCGCAGGTGATGGTTTCTTCGGACGTAGTTTCCCCGAGGCTGTGGTAGGCTTCATCTGTCAAGCGTTCTGTACCGTGTCAACCCCCTGGCGGAATCGTCGTGCTAGTCAGCCGTTTGCTTGGCCCAACAGAAAATCAAAGCCGCATGATATAGCTTCTTCTAGCTGTTCCCGTGATATACCCTCTGTTCGACCGTGCGCAAGTTTGTTTCTGACTTCTTTGGTTTTGGATGCGAGTTGCTGCAGGATGGTATCAGAGAAGGTCACACTCTCTGGATGGGTCTTATTCCACCTGAGAAGGGCATCAATATACTCACCGTAAGTGAATTTCCAAACCTGTTTGTTCGCTAGTCCCAGGGCTTGTTGGGCCTTGACATAGTCTTTGTCATACTTGGCTTCAATTTTGCCCTCCAAGTCTGCGCGAAGTGTGCACTCAATTTGAGATGTGATCAAATCGGAGGGCGATTTGTACAGGACGACACTGAACTCACGCGCGGTCATGGCCTTGATCGCCCCCAACAGGGAGAGCTCAAGGAGCTCTCTCAATGCAGGATCATCTACTTGTTTGATGACAGGATACCTTTCCTTGTAGAAGTCAATGACGTACTCCAGCCTTTCCTGTGTCATCTCATCCAGTCTTATTTCGACTTTTTTTTCGGATAGCTCACGCATGATCACCTTGCTTTGATACGCTAGCGTCGGGACTTTGATCCTGTTAATCAGCCCCAGTGACAGGGTTTCCACAACGAAGAAAGTCTTCGTCTTCACAGCTATCTGCTCCTCGTTGCATCTCTTGTGTACCTCTCTTATCAGGCTGAATATCTCGTGAGGGCGTGCGAGCAGCTCAAGAATGTAGTATATGTTCATTGCTTTCCCATTGTCCCCGTACAAGCTCACTATCCTCTGCCCCATGGTTGGATCAGCAAGCAGCGGCTTGAGAATGTGCTTGTCCATGGTGTTGATAGTTCTCTCGTCGGCCCGCGGCAAAGCTACACACAGGAATGCAAAAGTTGTTCCATCCGTCCTCTTGAGGTTTATTTCGCGCTTACCCAGGATCAAGTGTTTCGCCATGAGTTCCTTCTTTCTGGCGTCCAACACTGCTTCCGTGCCCCAATTATCGGACCATAACGCCAAGTCGCGAATGGTGCTCTCATCTAGTGGATCCTCGCTTGCCAACTTGGTGGGGCTGAAGCCCCAGAACTTGAGGAAGTTGTCGATCTTCAAATATGGCCAATTGTCGACGTACTCCATTTTTCCCCCGATTTCGTTCAGGCCTGCTCTCAGTGACACTATCTCGTCATCAACAGACTGTATGATGATATCATGTTCTTCGCCAGTCACTCCAAAGCTGTTGATATCCCGCCTCTTGCGCAACCAGTCGCTTACCGCTCGGTATTCTCTACTCCCCAAGAAGACGAATATCAGGGTCTTGCCCAAGCAGCGAAAAACCTCCGGGTTGATGACTGCTATCTTCCTGCTCGGCGTAGTCTCGGACTCGGGGGATATCATGGGCCTAATGTCCCAGGAACTCTTCGCATCGTGCCAGAACACCTCATACTTTCTCGGTGGTTCAACAACGGGCTTCTTGGGCGGAATCGGGGGTGGAGTTACAAAGGCTGGATATGCAGCATTCAGTGTGGCAAGCAGAATCCCCTCGCTGCCGCTGTCAAGGCTCACGATAGCGTCATTTTCATCCAAGTCCTTGCTCGCCCCATATATGGATGACATGCCCCCCAGTCCAGTGCTTCCCTTGGCGATGTGTGGTGCTGTCACGGCATTGCAGAGAACTACGAACTTGCCAAATCTGATGTTGGTCTGTGCAACGCCTATGAAAGGCATAACACGCTCAGAGCACATGGGGACAATAACGATTCCTGGTACATCTTTGTTCATCTGAGGGAGGCTGGTCAGATAGTCCATACAAACGAAGACCTGGAGGCTCATCTCTTTGCCACTGGCCTCCCACCGAAGGTCTAACGTCTTCTTGTGTTCGTCACCTGGTTGCACAATGCCTTGCTCATTCTCAGAGAGATCATTCTTTTCAATAAACTCTGTGCCATGGTCTGGGATGATGATGGGACAGACGTTCTTCCGGAAATGCTTGGTCTTTGTTGGGTCAGAGACAAAGTGGCTCCCGGCTATGATGATGAGCCCCTTCTCTCTTGCGAGTCTCTCAATCTCAGGCAGTACCTGCGGAGGTACAGTGTACTCAGGGAATACTACTAGCTTGGTTCTCGGCTCAGTCGCCGTAATGAGTTCAATGGTGGAAATAATCTTTGTCAGCCGCTTCTCGATGTTTGTCCACATTAAGACTTGCGTACCTTGATGATCGATTCCCCCAATCAGTTCTCCGTGATATGGGCTTTGGAGTTGCACGACAGCGATAGTCATGAGCTCGTCTTTGTAGTCAAGGCGTATGATGTTGCCGTAACGAGATGCCGGTTCGGGGCACATAGTCTGTCTTCTCCTTCCTCAAGCCACCATGCCCAAAAAGGGGGACACATTCAGAATCTAGTCTTGGCGATACTCAGTTACGAGTAGCCCCCCCCTAAGAATCGCTCATGATTGTATCAGAAGTTGTTCACAACTGTCAAAGCCTGCCGTTCGATACCTTCAACCGATCACAGTCCTGGACGTGGAGCATCTCCGTAGGTTTTAAACACGGTAGGAGAGGGCTTGTTGGCTAGGCAGGGTTTGGTGGGCCACGGGGGGCGACTGTGGGTTGGACTCGGCGGGCTGAAAACAAAACGAGGAGGGGCTCAAGGCCCCTCCTCGTTCGTGAAGTCTAGCTCTACCGGCTGAATCGGCTTTGCATCCTCGGCGGTGAACGTCCTTTTATTCAGCTTCAGGATTGCGGCTGCCGATCGTTTCTTCTCGGTGCACTCCCACATCTCCAGATCGATGATCGTCGGGATAAGGTGCTTCAGCCTGGTCTCTTTGGTAAATGAAGCCCGTGGTATTCTTCTGCCAGTAAAGAACAAGCCAATACGCGCTTCTTCAAATCAGGACCTGATCATCACCAGGGCCATCTTGAATTTCTCCAGCGCCTTCAAGGCATGAGGTTGGTTCGCCGGCATGATGATCATCTCGCCTGCCTTCAGGCGATTGGCCTTGCCGGAGATAGTGACCTCTGCCTCACCATCAACGAGATAGGCCAGCGCATCAAAGGGCGCGGTATGCTCGCTCAATCCCTGCCCTGCGTCGAACGCGAACAGGGTCACCGTCCCTGTCTTTTTGTTGATGATCTCCCGGCTGACCACAGCCCCGTCCTGGTACTCCACCAGGTCGGCCATCCTTACTGCCTGAGCAAGGAGTTTTTCTCCGCCGGTTGCCTTCTCGTCATGTTTCATAATCCGCACCTCCTGTCAAAGAGACCCCGCTAAGCAAAGCCACGTTCTTTGTGCTTCTGGGCAATGGCGTCGGCCAGATTATCGAGGGCCTTGAAAGTCTCTTCCTTGGGGAACCCCTTGCTAATGACAGGCGGCAGCACCTCCACCTTGAGGTTGGGGATCATGCCGCTGAGCTGCTCCACCGCTTTGCTCCCCCAGCCGTAGGAGCCGATGATAGAGAGGAACTGGGCTTTCGGTCTTATGACATTGGCCACGAAGGCAGCATGAGCCACGTTGGGATGCGGGCCAACCGCTACCGTAGGTGTGCCGATGACTAGGGTGCCGGCGTCCACCAGGGCCATAGCCAGCTTGCCCAGGTCAGTGACAGTCAGGTTGAATTGCTTCACCGTGACGCCCCTGTCGGTGAGAGCATCAACAAGGTATTCCACCATCCTTTGGGTGCTGCCATGCATAGATATGTAAGGCAGAACAACGATGTTCTTCGGTTTGCCGGACACCCAGTCCCGGTATGCCTCCATGATGAAATTGGGCTTATTGTGCATCGGGCCATGGCTGGGCCCGATGATATCGATGCGGTATTCCTTGAGCCTTTCCAGATGTTTCTCGATGTTGCTGCGGAAGGGCATCATGATCTCGGCATAGTACCTCTTGGCGGCCTCATAGACCTGCCCTTCGTCACTGACGTAAAGCTCATTAGTGGCCAGGTGGGAACCAAAGAGATCGCAGGGGAAGAGGATCCTTTCTTCCCTGAGGTAGGTCAGCATGGTCTCGGGCCAGTGCACCCAGGGGGCATGGATGAACTCCAGAGTCCTGTCTCCCAGCGAAATGGTCTGCTTATCCTCCACGGTGATGAACCTGCCTTCCGGAATCAGCAGAAGGTCCATGAGCATCCCCTTGCACTTGGGAGTGACCACCAGCTTGGCCCCGGGATATCTTTCCAGCACCTTGGGAAGCGTCCCGGAGTGGTCCTGTTCGGCATGATTGGCGATCACATAATCGATATCGATGCCGTCCTTGCCGAGCAGGTCCAGGTGATGCATCAGCACCCACTGCATGGTGGGGTCCACCGTGTCAATGAGAGCCGTTTTCTCACTGCCTTTGATGAAGTATGAGTTATAGCTCGTACCGTCGGGCAGCGGTATGAGCGCATCGAATAGCCGTCTGTCCCAGTCCACCGCCCCCACCGCATAGATTCCTGGCCGTATTTCTCTTGGCTTCATGTTATCCTCCTGCACCGATTAATAGCTTAAGGCATACCCTCCATAAGTCTGAAGGGACAGTAGCGGATACCTCTAAATTCTGAAGATACCCGGTTACCTTGTCAAGAGCAAGCGAAGATCCTCTATACAATATACCTCTGACCCTTCCACCACGATGATAAGCTCCGTCTCTCCGGCCTACCATGATCTGGATCATAGAATAGAAATGTATTGACATGGCTTCATTTTTGCAATATTTGTATCTACAATGCTATGATGTAGCAGGAATCAGAAATGCTCAGATGATCCTTGACAAAATGCAAGATTTGTGTATACACTTTCACAGCATCTAGGTCACATGGGACTTTTTAAAGAGTCTCTGGGTATGATGCAAAATAGAAGATTGGTTACTGCTCACTGGCATGGCTCATCCAATTATTATTTTGTGGAGGGGATGTTTTTTGCAGTGGGCAATAAGCCGAGGCAGAGGAGAGGGCAAGCATAACAGGAGGTGATGAGCCATGTATCCAGTCAAAGTTGAACATCTAGATAAGTTGATACGACAAGCAGAAAAGGCGGGGAAAGACACAAGAGAACTAAAGAGAATACGTGCTCGCAACTTAGTTGGGACAAAGAAGTTGAAATCGGTGCGCTGTAGAAGGGTTACACATGTCGTACACAAGGATGGCAAGAAACAACTTGTCACGATAATCTCCACAGGGCCAGCAACAGCAGATGATTTTGCTGACCACTAGGGGTTCGATAGCTAGTCTAAATGATTAAGATTGTTGATAAAGCAGGTATCCTCAGTGGAGCCGAGGTAGCTCGGCTCCAACGTTTTGTCGCAGAGAGATGTTTCTCAAGGGTAAAGGATCGTAGCTGGGTAAAGCACATACTTATAAGACGTGATGGGCCGACAGACTATCTGGGCTACTGGACTGCCCAATCTGTTAGAGAGGGTGCTTGGCTACGCCGTTTTGAGTCTGTTATTGTACTCAATGCCACATATCTGCTGACTGTCGATGCTATGGAAGAGGTATTGGCACACGAGTACGGTCATAATTGGACACTGGGTTACTTGATGATGTGGGAAATCGTTGAGCGCCCGAGGAAGCAGAGGGCACCTTGGCTATACTATAGAATAAGGCGACTAGACCCAGATGACTTTGTTTGTGACTATTCTAATGGTTGGAATTACTGCGACAAGGAAGTGCTTGCTGAGGACTATAGATTTCTTCTGACCACATATAGGGAAAACTATGCTATGGAAAACCTAGTTGGTCTGCCATCATCAGAAGTAAGAACCTACCTAGAGAGACTTGGACGTCCAATCTGGGAAAGATAGCATTAGATATAACTTGCCACACCTGACTCTTAGTTCCCCCTAGAATCGGCTTGGAGATAGTGCGATATAACGCTATTTAGCATCGCCAACGTCAACCGAGCGGAACCGGCACACACAACGAACACACACACCGCACAACACGCATTTGACAAAGATTCTGCCATCGGCTATACTGCCACTTCACAATAGAATAAGTAAAAAGGCTGGGAACGAGACGAGTAGGCCTTTAGCAGGGCTCAGAGAGCCGGGGAAGGTGTGAGCCGGTGCCTATGCGGAGGCTGAATGGACTCGGGAGCTGCAGACCGAAAGGGATTGCCGAGTAGGTCCTGACGGAGAGGGCACCGTTAGTAGAGCCCAGGGTATAGCTTTCACCGAGTGAGGCCGTACCTGAAAGAGATGGTTGTCACTGTGACAACCAATTAGGGTGGCACCGCGAAGGGCAAAAACCTTTTCGCCCCTTTTGGGCGAGAGGGTTTTTTTATTGGGAGAAAGGGCCAATGTACTATCCGTCATTAGAAGAAGTTAAGGGTCTCAAGAGGATCGGCAACCTGGTACCGATTTACCGCGAGATTGTGGCCGACCTGGAAACGCCGGTCTCGGCCTTCCTCAAGATCAACCGGGGCGGCTATTCCTTCCTCCTGGAGAGTGTTGAGGGAGGCGAACGGTTGGCCCGCTACAGTTTCATCGGCACCGAACCCTACCGGTTGCTGACCGTTAAGGGAGAGGATAAGGTGCAGCCCTTATCTCTCATCAGCGAGGAATTAAGCCGGTACAGGGTCATCCCGGTCAGCGGTCTTCCCCGATTTTGCGGTGGTGCCGTAGGCTATCTTGCCTATGAAACAGTAAACCGCTTTGAGAAACTGCCTTCACCGGAGAGCGACCCCCTGGGCCTGCCCGAATCACTCTTTATGTTCGTGGATACCCTGCTCATCTTTGATCATGTCACCCACAGGATCAAGGTCTTAAGTCACGTCCACCTTGATGGCGACATAGAGACGGCCTATCAAAAGGCGGTGGACCGCATCGACGACCTGGTAAACAGGTTGAGTCAACCCCTGCCCCAAAGCCAGCACCATAAGGCACCCTCCGGCCCTGTGGTCAACAGCAAACCCGTCTCAAACTTTTCCAAAGAGGAGTTTGAGTCCGGCGTACTGAAGATAAAGGACTATATTACGGCCGGTGAAGCTATTCAGGTAGTATTATCTCAACGCCTGGCTCAGCCGACCAGGGCCACCCCCTTCGAGATCTATCGCGCACTGCGCACCATCAACCCTTCACCATACATGTTCTTCCTTGACCTCAAGGACTTCCATATCATCGGGGCTTCACCTGAGATTCTGGTAAGGGTAGAGGACGGCATGGTCATGACCCGTCCCCTGGCCGGGACCAGGCCGCGGGGGAAAACACCCGCCGAGGATGACAGCCTGGAAAAGGAGCTCCAGAGTGACGAGAAGGAACGGGCCGAGCACATTATGCTGGTGGATTTGGGCCGCAATGACATCGGGCGGGTCAGTCAACCGGGCACGGTGAGCGTCAGCGACCTGATGAACGTGGAGCGCTACTCCCATGTCATGCATATGGTGACCCATGTGCAGGGCAAGCTGAGGGATGACCTGACCGCCTTTGATGCCCTGCGCGCCTGTTTCCCCGCCGGCACGGTAAGCGGTGCCCCGAAGGTCCGGGCCATGGAGATAATCGCTGAACTCGAACCGGAGAAGAGGGGGCCCTATGCCGGCGCGGCCGGTTATTTCTCTTTCTCCGGCAATATGGATATGGCCATTGCCATCCGGACGATGGTGATGACTAAAGGTATCGCCTATACGCAGGCAGGGTGCGGCATTGTCTATGACAGCCTGCCGGAGCGCGAGTATGAAGAAACGCTGAACAAAGCCCGGGCACTGCTCAAGGCCATCAGCCAGGCGGAGGACCCGGGGTAGCCTGTTAGGAGAGGTCATGCTTTTACTTATAGATAACTACGACAGCTTCACCTACAACCTGTTCCAGTACCTGAGCGAACTGGGTGAAGAGGTGGTGGTGGTGCGCAATAATAAGACTACCGTTGAGGAAATTGAGCATATGAAGCCGGAGCGGATAGTCATCTCGCCCGGCCCGTCAACCCCGCTCCGGGCGGGTATTTCCAACGATGTCATCCGCTGCTTCGGCTCCCGGTTGCCCATACTCGGTGTCTGCCTTGGTCACCAGTGCATCGGCTACAGCTATGGCGGCCTGATCGGGCAGGCCGGAGTCATTATGCACGGCAAATCGTCCCTCATCCACCACGCGGGCAGCGGAGTGTTCGCCAGCCTGCCCAATCCCTTCTCCGCCATCCGCTACCACTCACTGGTAGTGGAACGGCGGGAACTGCCGGACTGTCTGGAAGTGACCGCCTGGGCGGATGACGGCACCATCATGGGGCTGCGGCACCGGCACCACCCCGTACAGGGCGTTCAGTTTCACCCGGAATCGTTTATGACGGAAAGAGGCAAGGATCTGCTGAGGAATTTCCTCAAGGAGTGAACCAGAATGATTAAGGAAGCTATTTCTGCGTTGGTCTCCGGGCGCTCGCTGACTATGGGCGAAGCCGCCTCGGTTATGGGCGAAATAATGGCAGGGGAGGCTACGCCGGCGCAAATCGGCGCTTTTGTCACGGCGCTGCGGCTCAAGGGGGAGACCGTCGATGAAATCATCGGGCTGGCCCGGGCGATGAGGGCTAAGGCTGTTCCCGTGACCGTTGCCGGACCCCTGGTGGATACCTGCGGTACCGGTGGTGATAACGCCCGCACCATTAACATCTCCACGGCGGCAGCCTTTGTAGCTGCCGGGGCGGGACTTAAGGTAGCCAAACACGGCAACCGGGCCATGAGCAGTTCCTGTGGCAGTGCCGATGTGCTGGAGGCATTGGGGGTCAGAATAGACCTGGATGCGGTGCAGGTGAAGGCCTGCCTGGAGGAAGTCGGTATGGGCTTCATGTTCGCCCCGCTTTTCCATCCGGCCATGAAGTATGCCGCCGCTCCCAGGCGTGAGATCGGCATTCGCACCGTGTTCAATATCCTCGGCCCGCTGACCAACCCGGCCGGCGTCCGGGCCCAGGTGGTGGGTGTCCCCGATGAGGCGCTGGTGGAGAAGCTGGCCCTGGTGCTCAAGGGTCTGGGCTGCCGCCATGCTCTGCTGGTCCACGGCGAGGATGGCCTGGACGAAATCACCGTTACCGCCAAGACCCGTGTCGGTGAACTGATAGATGGCCAAATTAAGAGCTACTCCATCGGCCCCGAGGACTTCGGTCTGCCCAGGGCGGAACTGGCTGACCTGGCCGGTGGGACTGCCGCTGAGAACGCTGAATTTCTGCGCAGCGTGATGGCCGGTGCCCTCGGTCCCCGGCGGGATGCCGTGCTGCTGAATGCGGCCGCCGCAATGCTGGCCGGCGATAGAGTGGCCAACCTCCGGCAGGGAGTGGATTTGGCTAAGGAGGCGATAGATAGCGGCCGGGCGCAGGCCAAAATGGAACAACTGATCGGATTCTCCCGGAGTTTGAGCTGATGTTTCTGGAAAAGATAGTGGCTGACAAGCTGGCGGAACTTGAAGCCAGGAAACCAAGCCTGTCTCAGACAGAGCTGCAAAGGCAGGCACTGGCACAGTCGCCGCCGCTCAGCCTGGCTTCGGCCTTGCGTGCCCATCATATCCGGCTCATCGCCGAGGTCAAAAGGGCATCACCCTCCAGGGGCATTATCTGTCCCGACTTTGACCCTGTGGCCATAGCCCGGAACTATGCCCGCAGTGGTGCTGCAGCCATCTCAGTATTAACCGAAGAGAAGTATTTCCAGGGCAGCCTCGACCACTTGAAAGACATTGCCGGCGACCTGGGAAACAGCCGCCCGCCCCTGCTCCGCAAAGACTTCATCCTTGACCCCTATCAGGTCTATGAATCGCGGTCTTATGGCGCTGATGGCCTGCTGCTCATTGTGGCCATCCTGACGCCTGAGAAACTGGGAGAGTTGCTCTCTCTCAGCCATGATCTGGGTATGGACTGCCTGGTAGAGGTGCATAACGAAGCCGAGCTTCGGATCGCCCTGCATAGCGGGACCAGGATTATCGGCATCAATAACCGCGATCTGAAGACCTTCGCCATAGACCTCGCGACCACGGAACATCTGCGGCCGCTTATCCCGCCCGACCGGATAGTGGTGAGTGAAAGCGGCATCAGTCGCCGCAGCGACATAGAGAAGATGCAGAGGTGGGGTGTTGACGCTGTTCTCATCGGCGAGGCTTTGATGTCAGCGCCGGATATCACCGTCAAAGTGAGGCAACTGTTTGGTTAAGGTTAAAATCTGCGGGCTGACCGAGGTGTCGCACGCTTTAGCCGCGGCTGGAGCCGGTGCCGATTTCATAGGTCTGGTCTTCGCTCCCAGCCGGCGTCAGGTCTCTCCCGAAAAGGCGTTCCGGATAGCGGCAGAGGTGCGCGGCTTGAAGCGACCACCGGCAGTGGTCGGTGTCTTTGTCAACGAATCAGCTCAGGAAGTGAACCGCATTGCGAGCTATTGCCGCTTAGACTGGGTGCAGCTCAGCGGCGATGAAACCTGGGAATACTGCCGGGAGATCGAGCACCCCATCATCAAGGTTGTCCATATATCAGCCGGAAAGACAGCCGCTGAGATCGTGGCTGAGGTGCAAAGGGTGTCCCAGTGCCCTCCAAAACAGGGGGTAATCCATCTTCTGGATGCACAGCCAGAGAATGCTTACGGCGGAACAGGACAAGCCTTCGACTGGCAACTGGCCAGGGAGGTCTCGGCAGTGTTTCCTCTAATAATCGCCGGGGGCCTCAGCCCGGACAACATTGTCCAACTTGTCAGGGATGTCCAGCCCTGGGGGGTAGATGTGTCCACCGGCGTAGAGACCAATGGACAAAAAGACGCAGAGAAAATCAAAGCCTTCATTCAGATGGCGAGGTCGGTGAGGACTTAGTTTGGGAGGGACAACATGCTGGTTATCATGAAGAACGATGCCACAGAAGAGCAAGTGAATGCGGTTATCCGCGAGATTGAAAACCTGGGCTACCGCGGCATCCCCATACCGGGTGCCCAGCGGACTGCCGTTTGCATCACCGGGAACCAGGGTCCCGTTGATGATTCGCGCCTGCTCTCTCTGGACGGTGTCAAAGAGACTGTCCGTGTCACCAAGCCCTATAAGCTGGTGAGCCGAGAGACGCACCCGCAGCCTACAGTCATAACCATTGGGAACGTTACCATTGGTGGCGGAAAACCGGTCGTCATGGCAGGCCCGTGCGCTATAGAGAGCGAGGAACAGACTCTTACCATAGCCCGGATAGTGAAGAGGCATGGGGCGCAGGTGTTTCGCGGCGGTGCCTTCAAGCCCAGGACCTCGCCCTACAGCTTCCAGGGACTGGGGGAGGACGGGTTGAGAATACTGAAGAAGGTCCGGGAAGAGACAGGATTGCTCATCGTAACTGAGGCCACCGACCATACCAATATAGAGTTGGTAGAGGAATACACCGATATTATTCAAGTCGGGGCCAGGAACATGCAAAACTACTCCCTTCTCCGTCGGGCAGGACGCTCTGCAAAACCGGTCTTATTGAAGCGGGGCTTCGCAGCCACCATCGAAGAGCTGCTCATGTCGGCCGAATACATCATGGCGGAAGGAAATACCCGGGTCATCCTGTGTGAGCGCGGCATCCGCACCTTTGCCGACAATACCAGGAATACACTGGATTTGAGTGCTATACCTTCGATCAAGGAGGTCAGCCACCTGCCTGTTGTCGTCGACCCCAGCCATGCCGCCGGACGCAGAGAATATGTTATCCCTCTTTCCAGGGGGGCCATTGCGGTCGGTGCCGACGGCATTCTGGTTGAAGTGCACCACGATCCTCTGCATGCTTTGTCCGATGGCAGGCAGTCCCTGTATGCCGAGCAATTCGCCACGTTGATGGAGGAGATAAAGTTTCTGGCCAGATAATGCCGGTGGGCAAGACAAGGAGAAAAAAAGATGCTTCCTGACAATAGAGGCTATTTCGGCGAATACGGCGGCCGGTTTGTTCCCGAGACACTGATGCCTGCCCTGGATGAACTGGCCCAAGCCTACGAAGAAGCTAAGGCCAGCACCACCTTCTGGACGGAATTGGCATCGCTGTCTCAAGACTTCTCGGGCAGACCGACGCCGCTCTACCTGGCAGAGGGGCTGAGCCGGCACTGTGATGGCGCCCGCATCTTCCTCAAGAGGGAAGACCTGGCCCATACCGGTGCCCACAAGATCAATAACGCGCTGGGTCAGGGACTGCTCGCTGCCAGAATGGGCAAGCAGCGTATCATCGCCGAGACCGGCGCCGGTCAGCACGGGGTGGCTGCGGCGGCGGTATGCGCCATGCTGGGACTGAAGTGCATCATCTACATGGGCGAGGAGGATATGCATCGCCAGTCACCCAATGTCTGCCGCATGCAGCTGATGGGCGCAGAGGTAAGGGCCGTGTCCGGCGGGAGCCGAACGCTAAAGGATGCCATTAATGAGGCCATAAGAGACTGGGTGACCAATGTTCATGATACCTACTATCTCCTCGGCTCAGTCGTGGGGCCACATCCCTATCCTGTGATGGTGCGTGATTTCCAGTCGGTCATCGGCCGTGAGGCCCGTGAACAGATACTGGCCAAATGCCACCGCCTGCCCGACTATATCATCGCCTGCGTTGGTGGCGGCAGTAACGCCATTGGCATCTTCCATCATTTTCTAAATGACAAAGAGGTCAAGCTTACCGGTGTAGAGGCAGCCGGCAGGGGACTTAGCACCGGAGAGCACGCCGCCTCGCTGGTAGCCGGACGCGTAGGCGTGCTTCATGGGGCCAGGTCTTACGTCCTCCAGGATGGCAGCGGCCAGATTCAGGAAACACACAGTATTTCGGCCGGGCTCGATTACCCCGGAGTGGGCCCTGAACACAGCTATCTCAAGGATATCGGACGCGTCAGCTATGTTGCTGTAACCGACGATGAGGCGCTGGAAGCCTTCAGCCTGCTGTGCCGTACCGAGGGGATCATCCCGGCCCTGGAGCCGGCACACGCCATCGCCCATGCTGTGCGGCTGGCCGGTTCCTTGAGTAAGGACCGGATTATCGTGGTCAATCTCTCAGGCCGCGGCGATAAGGACCTGGACATTGTTGTTAAGGCGCAGGAGATGAAACAATGAGCCGGATTGATGCTGTCTTCAAACAAGCGGGACGCAAAGCCCTGATAACCTATGTCACTGTGGGGTATCCCAGCATTGAGGCCACCTTGAAGGTGGTGCCCTTCATGGCTGACCACGGCTGTGACATTGTGGAGCTTGGCATACCCTTTTCTGACCCCCTGGCTGATGGTGCTACCATTCAAAGGGCCAGCCACAATGCTCTTAGGAACGGAGTCACACCCCAGCTTTGCCTGGAGGTAGCCCGGGAATTGAGCGCAAAGGTTAATACACCCCTTATCTTCATGACATACCTCAATCCGGTGCTGAGCTACGGTTTTGAGGCATTCTGTACCGCCTGTGCTCAGGCCGGGGTCAGCGGTTTAATCATCCCGGACCTGCCGCCGGAGGAAGGCTCGGAACTTGAGGCCATCAGCCACAGACAGGGGATTGACCTTATCTACTTGCTGGCACCCACCAGCACCACGGAACGTATCGCGTTCGTGGCGCAGAAATCACGGGGGTTTATCTACCTGGTATCTCTGACCG
>Ga0209777_10005846_pt1 | contig 14039 bp, 6 predicted proteins | sample FrelakmetHBP12HB_FD_187147 | JGI IMG/M metagenome (GOLD analysis project Ga0209777, IMG submission 187147) | Freshwater lake sediment microbial communities from the University of Notre Dame, USA, for methane emissions studies -HBP12 HB (SPAdes)... | ecosystem: Environmental > Aquatic >...
CTCCATCAGGTAGACCGTGCCGGGCACTTCGCTCGTGCCCGCGTGGAACTTGACCTTTGCGGCGTTCTTGAGCAGGCACGCCTCGTGTTCCAGCAGCCGCAACCGGCACAGATACCATTGCTCGGGCGTGAAGTAACCGGGCAGAGTGATGACGCTGCCGCGCGCGATCCCCTTGGCGTCCCAGTGGCGCACGTTGACGGCTGCGCACTGGCCGGCCAGGGTCAGCTCGGCTTCCTTGCCATACACTTGCAGGCCGGCGATGCGGCCGCTGAGGCCCTCGGGCAGCAGGACGATCTCATCGCCCAACCGCGCCATGCCCGCCGTCGGGATGCCGGTGATGACCGTGCCGAAGCCCTTGATCGAGAACGTTTTCTCGACGGGCAGGCGGAAAACGCCGTCCACCTTCTTCGGCTGAATCGATTTGACGAGGGCCTGCAGAGCCTTGATGAACGGGTCGAACCCGTCGCCCGTGATGTTCGAGATGGGGCAGATCGGGGCGTCCTCGAGGAACGTGCCGCGCAGGAACCGCTGGAGGTTCTGCCGCATCTCCTCGATTCGCTCGGGCCCCACGCGGTCGATCTTCGTGAGCGCCACGAAGCCGTGCCGGATGCCGAGCAGCGTGAGGATGTCGAGGTGCTCGCGGGTCTGCGGCATGATGCCGTCATCGGCCGCCACGACCAGCAGTACGCCGTCCATGCCGGTGGCGCCGGCGACCATCGTCTTGATGAAGTGCTCGTGGCCGGGAACGTCGACGATGCCGACCTCGAGGTTGGCGATGAGGCACGGGGCGAATCCGAGTTCGATCGACATGCCGCGCTCGATCTCTTCCTTCAGGTGATCGGTCTCGCAGCCGGTGAGCAGCTTGACGAGCGCGGTCTTGCCGTGGTCGATGTGCCCGGCGGTGCCCAGTGTGATGTTGGCTTGCTCAGCGGTCATTGGTGTGTGATCCTACGACAGCGCCGCGACGAGGGCGTCAATGAGCACCGGCTCGTCGCCGTCGAGCAGCGTTCGCGGGTCGCACAGCACACGGTCTTCCTGGATGCGTGCGAAGACCGGCGGCTCGTTCTTGCGCAGCCGCGCCGCAAGTTCATCGGGCGCCAGCTTCGTGCTCGTGACCGACACCAGCCGCGTCGGGATCGGCTGCGCGGGAAGCGACCCGCTGCCCATCTCCGACGCCCCGTCGGTGGTGCCGACGACGGCGCCGGTGGCGCGTCCGCGGACGGCGTTGGCGATGCGTTCGGCGGCCTGCGAAAGCGCCGAGAGGTCACGCGAGAGCATCTCGAGCGTGGGCACTTCACGCAGGGCCGTTTCCTCGTCCAGGAAGAGGCTGAGCGTGGCCTCGAGCGCCGCCAGCGTGATCTTGTCGACCCGCACGATCCGGGCCAGCGGGTTCTTGCGGGCCTTCTCGACGATCGCGGCCTTGCCCAGGATGATCCCGCCCTGCGGCCCGCCAATGAGCTTGTCGGCGCTGCACATGAGGATGTCGGCCCCGTCGCGAATCGAGTCGGCCAGGATCGGCTGATCGGGGAAGCCGAACCGCGCGAAATCGAGCAGCGCCCCCGCGCCCACGTCGTCGATCATGACGAGGCCGCGGCCGTGGGCGATCTCGGCCATCTCGCGGAGCGGCACCTCGGCCGTGAAGCCCACGATCTTGTAGTTGCTCGGATGGACGCGCAGGATCGCCGCGGTGTTCTCGGTGATCGCATTCTCGTAGTCGCGTGCGTGCGTCTTGTTGGTGGTGCCCACCTCCACCAGCCGCGCGCCGCTGGCCGCCATGACGTCGGGCAGGCGGAACGAGCCGCCGATTTCCACGAGTTGCCCGCGCGAAACGATCACCTCTTTGCCGCGCGCCACCGACGCCAGCACGAGCATCGTGGCGGCGGCATTATTGTTGACGACCGTGGCCGCCTCGCAGCCGGTGAGTTGCCGCAGGAGCCACTCGATGCGCTCGTCGCGGCGCGACCGCTTGCCGGTCTCGGTATCGATCTGGATGAGCGAGTAGCCCGCGAGCTGCTCGTGAATCTGCTGCATCGCCCGCCGCGGCAGCGGGGCGCGGCCCAGGCCCGTGTGCAGAATGATGCCGGTGGCGTTGACGGCCCGGCGGTAATGCGGCCCGCGCGCGCAGCGGACGTGGGCGTCGGCCCGCGCGAGGATTTCGGCGCGGACGGCCTCCTCGGTCATCGTGACGCCGCAGGCCCGCGTAAGCAGGGTGCGGGTCTCGTCGATGGCGACGCGGACGGCCTCGACGAGGATGCGGCGGGGGACCTCGTCGGCCCATCGCTTGAACTCCTCGCACTGAAGGAGGAGTTCGACGGAGGGGATCTTCCGCATCGGGGACTCTTTCTCGGCGGCCATGAGTTCTCCTTCGCCTGCACGCAGGGCGTCAAAGTGGCTATAGCCTACCGCGCCGCAGGGGAGCCGACAAGGGCAGCCCTTGTTGGGCAGCCCTTGTTGAGGTTTTACTCCCGTAACTGACGCAATGACGGTGCGGTCTTTATTTTCATGAAAAAGGCCGGGAATACGCGATAAGATGAAAAGCGAGAGGGATCCACAGAAAGCGTGTGTGCCGGGTTCCCCGATCCGGCGCCTCGTTAGTCAGTGCGCAGCAGCGCCGGGTATGTGCTGCGCTACGGGGAGGGGAGGAGCATGATCCTGCTTCGAGGGTGCCCGCTGAGTATTGTCATACTCCTTGTGTCGGCGGTCGGCTGCACGATGGTGCATCGCGATGCGGCTGCGCCGTCGTCGGCTCAAGCCCCGGCTCCGCCGGCTGCGTCAGCGGCGTCGGCTCCTGCGAAGGCGCCGCCCGCGCCCGCCACGACTAGCCCCGCCGGCGCATCATCGCGGCCAGCGCTGACGGAAGACTCGACCGCCGACGATTACGTGGCCTTTGCCGAAGCGGCGAATCCCGGCCTCCAGGCGGCGCACGCCCGGTGGCAGGCGGCCCAGCAACGGGCGCCGCAGGCCCGCTCGCTCGACGACCCCAAGCTGTCGTACACCGCGGCGGTCTCGAAGGACATGCGGATACACGAAGTGACGGTCGAGCAGATGTTCCCCTGGTTCGGTAAGCTCGACCTCCGGGCCGCCGTTGCCGAGGAAGAGGCGAATGCGGCGCGGCAGACGTATGAGGCCCAGCGCGTCAAGCTCGCGTACCAGGTCAAGCAGGCGTACTACGAGTACTACTACCTCTCGCGGTCGATCGAGGCCGTGCGGGGCAACCGCGACCTCGTGAAGTACCTCGGCGACGTGGCCCTGGCCAAGTACCGCACCGCCGGCGCGAGCCAGCCCGACGTCATCCGCGCGCAGGTCGAGCTCGGCAAGCTCGATGATCAACTGCGCACGCTCGAGGATTCCCGGGGCGCCGCCGCCGCGCGGCTGAATGCCCTCCTCGTGCGGCCGATGGATACGCCCACCCCCTGGCCCAAGGCCGTGCCCGAGGAGAAGTTCGACGTGCCCGACCCGGAGATCCTGGCCTGGCTGCACGAGAGCAACCCGGAACTGAAGGGCCTTGACCACGAGATCGTGCGTGAGAAGCAGGCGATCGCCCTGGCCGAGAAGGACTATTATCCTGATATCGGCATAGGCATAGGCTACATGAACAACGTGGAGCGAATGGAAGGCTCCGACGATCACATGGTCGTCGGCATGATCTCGGTCACGCTCCCGATCTGGCGCGAGAAGTACGCCGCGGGCGTGCGCGAGGCGCAGCTTCGGCACGAGGCGGCCCTGAAGATGCGGGGCGACCGCGAGAACATGCTGGCCGCCGATCTCAAGATGGCCACGTTCGGCCTGCGCGACGCCACGCGCAAGACCGCCCTCTATCGAGATACGCTCCTGCCGAAGGCCAGGGAGTCGCTCCAGTCCGTGGAAGCGGCCTTCCGCACCGGCTCGGCCAACTTCGTCGACCTGGTGGATGCGCGGCGGACGCTGCTCGAGTTTCAACTGATGTACGAACGTTCGCTCGTCGACCACGCCGTGCGCCTGGCCGAGATCGAGATGCTCGTCGGCCGTCCGTTACCCCGTAAGGGCGAAGCGTTGCCCTCGAAATGAGAGAGGTCGAAACCCAAAGGAGAACCGCCGTGAAAACGATCGGAATGCTGATGCTGGCCGCCGTGCTGGCCGTCGCCTTGGGCGCCATGGCCGTGGGATGCAAGAACGAGCCGGCCCCGAAGGCCGGTGAGAAGGCCGCGCCGAAGTCGGAAACGCCGGCGAAGGCCGACGCCTCGGCGACGCCCGCCGCCGAGATCGCCCAGAAGCTCTGCCCGGTCATGGGCAACAAGATCGACCCGAAGATCTACGTCGACTATAACGGCCGGCGCATCTACTTCTGCTGCGCCATGTGCCCGCCGGAGTTCAAGAAGGATCCCGAGAAGTACATCAAGAAGGTCGACGAGCAACTTGCCGCCGGGGCCGCGACAAAATAGGCATCCACAGTTGCCTATGCCACCGCCCGGCGCCTATAGTTAGTAAGAGAGGGCAGCTTTCCAGGTTTTGCGCGGCGGGTGCGGAGACCCGCCGCGCTCAGTCTGAGTCTAGCGCTGTCGTTTTAGGGAGGCGACGCGGTGATCGCCGCGCAAGCGCCTGCTGAAGATCATCGGGAGCCAACATGGCGCAGGAGAACGAGGAGCGGAAGGCGATCGGTGCCCCGGGCCGGCCGGTAGCGCCGCCCCCGGCGTCCGGTTCGTTGCCGGAGCCGCCGCCCAGTCCGCCTCCGCCGCGCCCGCGGATGAGTTTCATCCTCGGCGTGGTGGTGCTTCTGGCGGCCGCGCTTATTTTCGGCGCGTTCTGGAGCGACGAGGTTAAGTCGACGCTCTCGCGCGCCTATGAGGCCGCGCTCGCGGTTCTCGGCAAGGGCCACGAGGCGCCGCCCGCCGCCGAGGCCGAGCATGTCCACGCCCCCGGCGAGGCGCCCAGGCAGTACTACACCTGCGGCATGCATCCGTGGGTCATCCTGCCGAATCCCGGCGACTGCCCCATCTGTCACATGAAGCTCGTGCCGCTCGACCCCGCGAAGTACACGACCGAGGTCGTCATCAACCCGATCATGACGCAGAGCATCGGCGTGCGCATCGCGCCGGTCGTGGTCGGGCCGGTCACGCGGGTGATCCGGACCGTCGGCAGCGTCGATTACAACGAGACGATGGTGCGCGACGTCAGCCTCAAGGTCGGCGGCTGGATCGAGAAGCTGCACGTGAACTACGTGGGCCAGCCGGTGAAGAAGGACGAGCCGCTGCTTGATATCTATTCACCTGACCTCTACACGGCGCAGGAGGAGTACCTGCTCGTGTTCAAGAGGAAGGCCGACGCCGCCGCGCCGCTGGAACTGGCCGGCATGGACCAGGCCCTGCGCGACTCGGCCCGCAAACGTCTCGAAAACTACGACCTCTCGGCCGACCAGATCCGCCGCCTCGAGGAGTCGGGCAAGGCCGAGAAGACCGTGGCCCTGCGCAGCCCGTTCCAGGGCCTGGTGGTCGTGCGGAACGTGTACGAGGGGATGCGCGTCGACGCCGGGGCGCCGCTCCTCCGGATCGCCGACCTCTCGAAGGTCTGGATCATGGTGGCCCTGTACGAGTACCAGATCCCGTTCGTCCAGGTCGGCCAGCAGGCCGTCATGCGCCTGCCGTACGTCCCCGGCGTGACGTTCGAAGGCAAGGTTACGTATATCTATCCGTTCCTTAACCAGGAGTCGAGGCAGGTCAAGGTGCGGCTGGAATTCGACAACCCGAACCTCATTCTCAAGCCCGGCATGTACGCCAGCGTCGAGCTCCGGAGCACGCTGGCCTCGGAGCGCGTGCTCGTTCCGCGCGAGGCCGTCATCGACACCGGCGTGCGGCAGGTGGCGTACCTCAGCCTGGGCGAGGGGCGGTTCGAGCCGCGCGAGGTCCGCGTGGGCGTCGAGGCCGAGGGCGGCATGATCGAGATCCTCGACGGCCTGAAGCCCGGCGAGATGGTCGTGACCAGCGGCGAGTTCCTCCTTGACAGCGAGGCCCGCCTGCGCGAGGCCCTGGCCAAGCTGGTCAAGGGCGACCTGGCCGCCGACCAGAAGGCCGTGTCGGTCGTCGAGGGCGCGTCGGAATTGGCGAGCCTGCCCGACCCCGCCGCCAAGGCGATCGAGGGCGTCCTCGACGGCTACTTCCGCATTGCGTCGCTCCTGGCCGATGACACGCTCGCCGGCGCCGCCGAGCCCGCGCGGCTGGCGGCTGAGAACACGGAGGCGCTCATCAAGACCGAGATTCCCGGCCAGCCGCAGTTCTGGGCGAGGCATACCGAGGCGGCGCAGGTCCGCGGCAAGGCGCTTGAACTGGTCGCCATCACCGATCTTGCGCGGGGCCGCGAAGCGTTCGCCGACATGGGCGTGGCCTTGGGCAAACTCCTCCGCGCTACGGGCGTGCCGCCGTCGTACGGCAAGAAGGTGGAGGAACTGCATTGCCCGATGTATCGCGAGGGGCAGGGCGGGACGATCTGGCTTCAACCGGGCGGCGACGTCCGGAACCCGTACTATGGCAAGGGCATGATCGGCTGCTTCGACCGGCGGACGTCGCTGCCGGTGACCGGCGCGAAGCCGAAGATGTGACGCCTGCATCCGCGTGCCACGGCCGGTCTTGTCCGGCCGTGCGAACGGGCATTGGCGCTCCGCACGGCCGGACAAGGCCTGCCGTGGCACACGCGGGAGAGCCGCGCTAAACACGTAGCGGGAGAACGCAGGAACGCCGATGATTGCCAGACTCATAGATTGGTGTATCCGTAACCGGGCGATGGTGCTGCTGCTCGCGCTCTTCCTGGCCGTCGGCGGCGTCTGGGCCACCTTTAACATCAAGGTCGACGCCATCCCCGACCTCTCCGACGTCCAGGTCATCATTTACACCGAGTACACCGGCCAGGCCCCCCAGATCGTCGAGGACCAGGTCACCTACCCGCTGACCAAGGCCATGCTGGCCGTGCCGCGGTCGAAGGTCGTGCGCGGCTACAGCCTGTTCGGAACCAGTTTCGTCTATATCATCTTCGAGGACGGCACGGACCTGTACTGGGCGCGCAGCCGCGTCTTGGAGCGCATGAGCTACGTGCTCGGCAAGCTCCCCCCCGGCGTGAGCCCGCAGATCGGCCCCGATGCCACCGGCGTTGGCTGGGTCTACGAGTACGTGCTCCTCACGGGCCGCTACTGCCCCAAGCATCCGAACGGCCTGTGGCATGACCCGGAGACGGACCGGTGGTACGCCGACCCGTCGGCCGTCGCCGATGACCCCGCGGCCGCGCGGCGGCTGATCCGCCACCGCGTTTTCGCGCGCGACAAGTTCGTGTGGTTCGACGAGGCGAAACACGCCACTTTCGACCGCCCCGAGGACGCCCCGGCTGACGCCCGCGGGCGCCTCCAGAAAATCCAGATGGTCAAGGGCTACGACCGGTGCCCGCTCGACGGCACGCCGCTGGCCGAGCCGCAGCAGGACCTCGCGAACCTGCGGAGCCTCCAGGACTGGTACCTGCGGTACGAACTGACGGCCATCGACGGCGTAAGTGAAGTGGCGTCGGTCGGCGGCTTCGAGAAGCAGTACCAGATCTCCGTTGACCCGGTGAAGCTGCTGGCCTTCAACCTGCCGCTGGCGGCGGTGAAGACGGCCGTCGAGCGCTCGAACCTGAACGTAGGCGGCCGCGTGATCGAGGTCAGCGAGCGCGAGTACGCTGTGCAGGGCATCGGATACCTCGGCTCGATGACCGACCGGGAACTGGCCGAGGCGCGCGCGGCCGGAAAGTCGCCCGAGCAGGCGCGGACCGAGCGCGTCCTGGCCGACCTCCGCAAGGTGGCGCTGGGCGTGGGGCCGGACGGCTCGCCGATCTCGCTGCGCGACGTGGCCGACGTGCGCGTAGGCCCCGAGATGCGCCGCGGGGCGCTCGACTGGAACGGCGAGGGCGAGGCCGTCGGCGGCATCGTCGTCATGCGCTTCGCCGAGAACGCCCGCACGACGATCGAGGGCGTCCGCCAGCGCCTCCGCGAGGCCGAGAAGGGCCTGCCGCCGGGCGTGGCCATTGAGACCGGCTACGACCGCAGCGATCTCATCGACCGCTCGATCGCGACGCTCACCGACACGCTGCTGGAGGAAATCACCGTCGTCGCGCTCATCTGCATCCTGTTCCTTCTGCACGCGCGCAGCGAGCTGGTGGCGGTGATCGTCGTGCCGATGGGCGTGCTCACGAGCCTCCTCGTCATGCACGTGCTTGGGATCAACGCGAACATCATGAGCCTGGGCGGCATCGCGATCGCCATCGGCGTGATGGTCGATAGCTCGATCGTCATGGTCGAGAACTCCCATAAGCACCTCGACCGCGAGGAGGAGCGGCTGCACGCGCTCAAGGCCGCGGGGCTCCCGGCCACGCCCCGGCCGCGGACCGAAATCATCGCCGAGGCCGCGAAGGAAGTGGGGCCGAGCCTGTTCTTCGCCCTGCTGATCATCGTCGTCAGCTTCCTGCCGATCTTCGTGCTGGGCGAACAGTCGGGCCGGCTCTTCAAGCCCCTGGCGTACACGAAGTCGTTCGCCATGGCGGCGGCCTCTTTCCTGGCTGTCACGGTCATCCCGGTGCTCATGAGCCTGCTCATCACCGCGCGGGTGCTGCCGAAGCGGTGGGGCTGGTGGCGGAACCTCCTGATTACGCTCGTCGTGATGGCCGGGCCGGCGGTGCTCCTGCTTTACATTCCGCTGCCGCGCTGGGGCGAGTACCGCGTGTGGATGGCCGTGGCATGGGTGATCCTGGCCGGCATGCTGCTCGTGCCGCAGAAGATCATCCACGAGAACTCGAACCCGATCTCGCGGATCCAGCAATGGCTATACCAGCCGCTCTTCGTGCTGGCGATGCGCCTGAAGGTGCTGACCGTGGCCGTGGCCGTGGCGGCGTTCGTGTGGGTCGGGGTGCTCGTCGCGACGCTCGTCACACCGGCGTGGTTCGCCGAACAGGCGCCGTGGGTGTGGCGCGTGGTGCCGCACTTCGGCAGCGAGTTCATGCCGCCGCTTGAAGAGGGCGATCTCCTGTACATGCCGACGACCGACCCCGGCATTTCGGCCACGAAAGCCCGCGAGCTCCTTCAGCAGACCGACCGGATGCTCATGATGTTCCCCGAAGTCCGTAGCGTCATGGGCAAGATCGGCCGCGCCGAGACCGCCACCGACCCCGCCCCGATGAGCATGTACGAGACGACCCTGACGCTGGAGCGCGACAAGCGGAAGTGGCGCCAGGTGCCCGTCGAGCGTTTCTACGCCGGCTGGCCCGCGTGGCTGGCCTCACGGGTCCAGCGCCTGTGGCCTGATTCACGGCCGATCACGACCGACGAGCTCATCTACGGTTATGTGCTGCCCGGCGGCGTGCGCGTGCCGGGAATGAACGAGATCGTGCAGGTGCCGGGCCTCACGAACTCGTGGACGATGCCCATCCGCACCCGCATCGACATGCTCTCGACGGGCATCAAGACGCCCGTGGGCATCAAGATCATGGGGCCCGACCTGGCGGTGCTGTCGGACCTGGCCGCGCAGGTGGCCGACGTCATCAAGACCGACGCCGGGACCGGCCCGCACACCACGAGCGCGTTCGCCGAGAAGACCCTGGGCGGGTCGTATCTCGATGTAATGATCAACCGCGACGAGATCGCCCGCTACGGCCTCACGGTGGCCGACGTGCAGGACGTCATCGCCACGGCGATGGGCGGCATGAGCGTCACCCGCACGGTCGAGGGCCTGGAACGCTACTCGGTGAACCTGCGGTATCCCAGCGAGCTGCGCGACAACCTGACGACCCTCCGCCAGACGCTCGTGGCCGGGCCGTCGAAGGCGCAGGTGCCGCTGGGCGAACTGGCCACGTTCACCGTGCGCGGCGGCCCCGACATGATCCGGAGCGAGAACGCCCGCCGCTCGGCGTGGGTGTACGTTGACATCGCCGAGATCGACGTGGGCACGTACGTGCGGCAGGCGCAGGACGCCGTGGGCCGGAAGGTCGCGCTGCCGCAGGGCTACAGCATCGTCTGGTCGGGCCAGTTCGAGTACATGCAAAAGATGGCCCAGGAAATGAAGATCGCGATTCCGCTGACGGGCCTCCTGATCGTCCTGCTCCTGTACGTGGCCAGCCGGAGCTGGCTTCGCGTGATGCTCATTCTGCTGGCCATCCCGTTCAGCCTGGTGGGGGCGTTCGGGCTGGTGTACGCCCTGCACTTCGACATGTCGACCGCGGTGATCGTGGGGCTGATCGCGCTGGCCGGCCTCGACGCCGAGACCGGCATGGTGATGCTGCTCTATCTCGATAACAGTTTCGAGCGGTTCCGGGCCGAGGGCCGTATGCGCAACGCCGACGACCTCTGGTGGGCCGTCCACGACGGGGCCGTGAAGCGCATCCGCCCGAAGACCATGACCGTGGCCACGGCGTTCATCGGCCTCGTGCCACTCCTCTGGGCCACCGGGGCGGGGGCCGACACGATGCAGCGGCTGGCGGCCCCGATGATTGGCGGCCTCGTGACCTCGTATCTCATGGAACTGCTCATTTACCCCGTGCTCTTCTACTCGGCCAAGCGGATCGCGCTCGTGGGCCGCTTCCACGCCGCACTCCCTGCGACGGATCATTAAGAGAACGCCGGTACTTCACAGGTTTTGCGCGGCGGGTCTCCGCACCCGCCGCGCGCAAATGGCGACATGCCCACGCAACGGATGGCGTGGGCATGCCACCCATTATTTCTACCAGGCCGCACGGCCGGCAATTTACAGTTTCCTTTCCTCCGCGTTGGGGTTAACCTTCGTGGCGGAAAGGAGCGGCCGGCCATGCGCGGAATCTCGTGGATGTGGGTGTCGCTGGGGTTGGTCCTGATCGCCGTATCGGCGAGCGCGGCGGGGGAACTCGAGGCCCGTTTCGACGCCGGCGGCACCTGGGGCATGATCGAGGCGCCCGCCCGGGCACTCGAGGACCAGGCACCCGTCGATCTGCCGCTCCAGGCCGCCCTTGCGACGACCGGCGGCAAGCCCGTGTCGGTCCGCGCGAAGGTCTGGGCCGAGGACCTCTTCGGCAAGCCCGCGGGCGCGAAAGAGGAGTTCACGCTTTCCCTTCCGGCCGATGGGCAGACGGTCAAACGGCCGCTCGGCCTGAAGCTCACGGTCGGCTACTACACGCTCTGCGGCGAGTTCGCGGCGGCCGGCGAAACGATCACGCGGCGCATGAGCGTCGGTATCGTTCCGGCGCATTACGAGGGCCTGAGGCCGGAATCGTTCTTCGCCTCGAACACCTCCGGCATGCGCATCGGCGACGAACTGCGGCTGTTCCAGATCATCGGCATGAAGGTGCAACGGACGCACTTCCAGCCGCACATCGTCGGCGCGCCGCCTGAGCCGTCGGCGGGCGCGGCCCTGAACGTGGACTTCAAGGAGATGGATGCCCGCCTCGCGGAGTTGAAGAAGGCCGACGTGTGGGTCCTGCCGATCGTCGGCTACTCCTTCGAGGGGACCAACAGCGACATCGGCAAGTCGCTCGGCATGCACGGGCCGCCGAGGAACTACGAGGAGTTCGTCCGCACGTCGGAACTCGTCGTGCGCCATTTCCCCGAGGTCGCGACCTACGAGGTTTGGAACGAGCCGTGGATCTTCGGCTGGGCGTGGGCCGGAACGCCCAAGCAGTACTGCGATCTTCAGAAGATGTGGTGCGAGATGGCCCTCAAGGTCAACCCGAAGCTCCGCATCCTCGCCGGCAACTCCAGCATGTTCGCCGAGGACAACATCGAGCCGCATCCGGAATCGTGGAAAGGTCTCCTCGCGGGCGTGACGCACCACCCGTACACCGGCGCGGGGTCGCGCACGATGCGCGAGGGCGCCCAGCCGCGTTCGATGGATCACGGCATGCTGGTCGCGCGCCGCATGGGCCTGCCGTACTATTATCTGACGGAGGGCGGCACCGAGTGGCACGAGGGCACGTTGCCGCCGGACTTCCGCAAGCAACTGGCGGAGGCCGAGAAGTCGCTGCGGCCGCTCGAGGGCACGCACAAGAAGATTGCGACGACCGAGGCCGAAATCGCCACCCTCGATGCCCGTGTCGCCGATGCCGCCACGCCCGAGTCCGACAGGGCCGCCGCCAAGACGCGGGCCGAGAAGTTGCGCCGCGACCTTGAGCACTTCCGCGCCTCGCTCCCCGATCTTGACGCCAAGGCCGAGCCGGGGCGCTACGGCCGCGCCGCCATGCTCTCGCAGTATCCGCAGCCGCCGAACAACAACGTCAACGCGGTCAAGGTGGTGCAGTACGCGGTGCGTGCGGCACTGGTGGGCACGTACCAGACGAACATGCAGTGGGACATTGGCTACGGGCCTGACTGGACGCGGTCGAACACCACGTTCGCCGTGCTGACGCACTTTCTTGAGGACCGGCCGATCGTGGCCGACATCTGGCCCGAGAACGAACTCATCACCGGGGCGATCTTTGCCCAGCCGAGCCACGTGACCGACGCCGTCCGGGCGCTGCCGCGCGCCAAGGAGTTTGCCGCGCGGTGGACCGTGCCGGTTCCGAAGGAGCGCGCGGGCGATGCGACCAAGGTCGCCGTCCTCTGGAGCAACACCGGCCGCTCGAACCGCGAACTCGACACCGCCGGCACCCTGACGATCGCCGACGCCAAGGGCCTCCGCGCGTACGATTGCACCGGGCGCGAAATCCGACCCTCCGGCGGCAAGCTCGCGGTGCCGTTCACCGAGTATCCGGTCTACCTCACGACCGACGACCTCGACGTCGTGGCCCTGCGTGATCGCATTGCCGGCGCCCGCATCGAGAACGTGACGGCGGTGAACCTGTACGCCCTGTCGCTCCTGGAGCCGGCCGACCGGCCGCAGTCGCTCCGCGTGCGGGTCGAGAACCAGTTGAACCGCGCGGTGAGGGGAACGCTCGTGCTCGCCCTGGACGGGCAGGGCAAGGCGTCGGAGGTGGCGCTGGAGATTCCCGCGGCCAAGCTCGCCGAAGTCGCCGTGCCGTGGCCCTGCGTGAAGCCCGCGCCGCAAAACGAGTACGCGATCACGCTCACCGCCAGGACCGATGCGGGGACGACGGAGTGCCGGCAGATCCTTGCCGCGGCGCGATTCGGCAAGCGGACGATTACCGTTGACGGTTCGCTCGACGATTGGAAAGGCGCGACGCCGGTGCTCCTCGACAGCGACCGCCTTGCCAGCGGCATCGACCTGACGCAGTACCTGCTGAATCCGCACCTCGAGCGCCCCACCGGCACGCCCGAGAAGAAGCGGATCGTTGCCCGCATCTATACGGCGTACGACGACGCCAACGTGTATGTGGCCGCCGAGGTGAACGAGGACGAACTCCGGTGCCCCGCCGGCGAGCCCGCCGTGCGCGGCCGCGGCCAGGGCGCCAAAGTCACGCTGCCCTACAAGAATGGGATGCCTGACGGCCTGGGCCACATCCGCTACGCCGGCGACTGCCTGATGATCGCGTTCGGCTTCCGCGACCGCGTGCCCGGCTGGGGCCGGCCGATGGACGATCCGTACGCCTGGAAAGGGCACTTCTACGACACCGATTACCACTACGTGGCCCACGTTTCGAAGGATGGCGACCAGTTGATGCGCCAGTGGGCCGCCGATACGCCGCGCCGCACCGCCTACCAGACGGAGCCGCGCGAGGGCGTCGGCCCGGTGCCGGGGGCGAAGATTGTCATCAAGCGCGACGAGGACCGGAAGCTGACGATGTACGAGATGGCGATTCCGCGGCGCGAGCTCGCGCTCTTCGACCCCGCCCAGGGGCGCTGCCGCTTCGGCTTCATCCTGTGCAACAATGAGAAGCTGGGGCGCGAGGGCGGCCTCCAGTGGTCCGAGGCGGCGGGCGTGTTCGACCACTGGTACTCCACCGGATCGTTCGCACCGAGCTGGTGCCCGATGTTGCCGTGCCAGACTTTCTTTGGAATCGAGAAGTAACGCGGTAAAATCAAACGGGATAGAACACCCCGGAGACGAGTCTGTGACGCTTTTCGACTGGTCATCGCTTTCAGAGAAGGGCCCGCATCACGAGCGCAACGATGATGACGTGCTCGGCGAGCC
>Ga0209777_10005847_pt1 | contig 14039 bp, 13 predicted proteins | sample FrelakmetHBP12HB_FD_187147 | JGI IMG/M metagenome (GOLD analysis project Ga0209777, IMG submission 187147) | Freshwater lake sediment microbial communities from the University of Notre Dame, USA, for methane emissions studies -HBP12 HB (SPAdes)... | ecosystem: Environmental > Aquatic >...
TGTGTCTTTTATCAAAATTATTATTCTCATCAAAACCACCATTGAAAATATCAACTAAAATAGGTGCTACGGCATCTATTTTTTTTAAATCCCTGGAATCGATAGCCTCCTGTACTGCATCCAATAAAGGCTTCTTGGGATCAAATAACTCTTTCTCAATAGAGGCTCCTTCCAAAATTTTAGTCTTTTTTGCATTTATATTAAGTTTGTATTTTCTCAAAGATTTTATGATTTCGATAAGCGCCAATTTTGCATCAATTTCTGTTTTACAAAAAATTCTAATATCATCCATATACCTAAAGTAGTAACACTTTTTCAAGCCCTCCATTTCTCTATCAATATTGTCTAAATATAAATCACCCAATAATGATGATGCTGATGGACCTTGAGGGAGTCCAAAGTTTTTAACCCTTAACCCAGACCATCTTATGAGAAAATTATTATAAAGAAAGTTTATTATTTTTTCAAAATATTTATCTCCAGATGCATAATTTATTAATTTTTTACGTAATTCATCCAAATCAATATTTTCGTAATATCCAGAAATATCAGTGACAACTGCAAATTTATATCCAGTTTCATACAATTCTCTACTTTTGTCATCGAAACTTTTCCAAGCATCTATTTTTCTTTTTGGATTTTTAAAGTTTTTTATACTATAACTTCTATTACTAACCTTTTTGGTTATGAGTGGTGCAATATAATCAATAATCGATTGGTAAACAATCCAATCATTGATTTCCGGCCTAGCCATTGGCCTAATAGTAAAATTGGGCTTAGGCACATCAATATTTAGTAATGGCTTTGGAACATATGCACCAGAACTTACTAATTTTTCAATAGTATCCAAAATTTCTTTTTTGCAAAAAGATAAATACGAAAATCTCAGCGGATCAGGAATGGGATTTGAGCCTCTTGCATCATCTTTTAGAATTTCTTCTAATGCTTTCTGATAATTAAAATTCATAATTATTGTCACCTTACTATATAAATTTTTTAATTTCACCCATAATTTTCACTCCTTCCTTATCTAGATTAATAATCTCCTCTAAAATTTCCCCTGGCTCGCGCAAAGCTACCTCACCACCCTTAATTGGATTTTTTACCGATAAGTCGAAAGTCTTTTGGTCAATTTTAGAAACATCTAAGCTCCATGAATTTTCACTATTCGCTTTGGTTTTTTGCAATTTCACAAATTCTTCCAAATCTTTTTCATTTAGTGAATTGGTCTTGCCTAAATTTCTATCCAAATTTAATTGATAGAACCAAACTTTTTTTGTTGGCGCGCCTTTTTCAAAAAACAAAACTACGGTTTTGACGCCTGCGCCTTGAAAAGCGCCACCTGGCAGATCGAGCACTGCGTGCAAATTGCAATTTTCCAAAAGAAGCTTACGCAAAGATACTGAAGCATTGTCGGTATTGGAAAGAAAGGTATTTTTAATAACGATACCAGCTCTGCCTCCAGCTTTCAGAATTTTAATAAAGTGTTGCAGAAAAAGAAAAGCGGTTTCACCTGTTTTTATAGGAAAGTTTTGTTGAATTTCTCTTCCTATACCTGCGCCAAAGGGTGGATTAGCTAAAACTATATCGTAGCGATCTTTTTCCTGAATATCATTGATGTTTTCCGCCAGCGTATTCATATGCTTAATATTCGGCGCTTCAATGCCGTGCAAGATCATATTCATAATGCCGATAATGTACGCTAGAGATTTTATTTCTTTGCCATAAAAAGTTTTGTTCTGCAAAGTTTCCATTTGACTTGAAGAAAGTTTCGCTTGATTTTCGGTAAGATATTTATAAGCTTCCACTAAAAATCCCGCGCTTCCGCAAGCGCCATCATAAATTGTGTCGCCAATTTTTGGCGCAACTACTTTGACAATTGTTTTGATAAGCGGACGTGGTGTGTAATATTCTCCGCCGTTTCGCCCAGCATTACCCATATTTTTAATTTTGGCTTCATAAAGATGCGAAAGTTCGTGTTTTTCTTCATAGAGCCGAAAATGCATGCCATCAACAATATTTAAAATTTCTCGCATTTTATAGCCACTAGAAATTTTGTTTTTCAATTCTGAAAAAATTTCACCAATTTTGTATTCAATAGTATTTGGTTCTTCCGCTTTAAATTTTTTAAGATAAGGAAAAAGCTTATGATCTATAAAATCTTTCAAATCATCGCCGTCTAGCGCTTTATTGTGATCCAGTTTGCCATCGCCATTTTTTGGACAAGCCCAAGCATTCCAACGATACTCCGAAGACAAAATATATTTATATTTCTTCCCAGCCAGAGCCGCTTCGGTTTTTTTAGTTTCCTCCAAATCATCAAGATATTTCAAAAAGAGAATCCATGAAGTTTGCTCAACATAATCCAGTTCAGTTCCACAACCGGAATCGGTATGAAGTATATTGTCGATATTTTTGAATGATTGTTCAAACATATTATTTTTTTGAAATGATTTTTAAAATATCCTCTTTCCTATATCTACGATCTCCACGTTTCCCAAATCGAATAGCCTTGAGAGTACCATTATTATCCCACTTACGAAGGGTATTGGGATGACAATTTAAGACCTCGCAGGCCTGTTTAAGGGTTAGTATATCCGGAAGTTTTTCTAAATTCGACATTTGCTTTTTCATAAAATATGACTTAACATAAGTTTACACGATAAAATTCGCTTTGTAAAGCTATGAAAAACTGGGGACACAATACTAAAGCCCTTATACTCTACCGCAGTATAAAGAGGCTGCAAAAAACTATGCTCGACAGCCTTAAAAAACAAGGCGTATTCGTTAAGTTTGAGAAAGACCTAGTGACATTACTGAAAAAAGAAAAACTTGACCCAAAAACGTTTGAATTTTTAAAACTTCTTATGGGCAAAGAGCGATCTATGACTATGGATGAACAAATAGGACGAACGGTAGACAAAGCGCTTGAAAAACAGAACCAGTTTGTGCACCAGCTTAAATCTCACCGCATACCACTTGTCCTAACTCGAAATGGCGATCTGTATCGGGAATCAAAAGAAAAGTTATGTTATCAGATGCGTGGTGATGCAAAACGACTCAAGCTACTTCATGCGCTGATTGGTTACTCGACCTTCCGACCGCCAAAAGAAATCATCAAAGAGATTTCTGCGACCAGTTATGCATCGCTAACAGAGGCAAAACGAGCTATTAACCGAAAAGCCTATAATCTTATTGGCCTACCGGACGGAAAAGAAAATAATTTAATTATTTCAAAATCTTATAGTGGATACATGATTAATCCGCTCTACTCAATCACCCAAGAAGACTAACCCATCGTATCTACAGTTAATAACTCTCGACGAGAGGCTTAAAAACGGCCTCTTTTTTGTTGCCCAACTTTATAGACGAACTATGGGTACATCATGCTAAAAATATAGTATGAATAAATCACAAAAGGAAAAACTAAATATCACTTACGTTTTGGTTTCTGAACTGAGACCGGCTCCGTATAATCCACGGAGGTGGTCAAAGGAGCAAACCGCAGACCTTAAGGAAAGCATAAAGAGATACGGTTTGGTTGACCCATTACTAGTTAACTCTGCACCTAACCGTAAGGGCATAGTTATCGGCGGACATTTCCGCTTAGCAGTAATCAAAGAACTAGAGATAAAAGAAGCTCCTGTTGTCTTTATTAATATTCCCGACATTGAAAAAGAAAAAGAATTAAACATCCGGTTAAACAAAAATACCGGATCATTTGATTGGAACTTGTTGGCCGACTTTAGCGAAATATTTCTTAAGGACATAGGTTTCTCCAGCGAGGAATTGGACGAAGTTTTCGGAATTGATGAAACGCCAGAAGTATTTGATTTAAAAAAAGAATTGGCTAAATTAAACATAACAAAAATTAAAGTAAAAAACGGAGAAGTGTACGATTTGAACGGCAGCAGAGTAATGATTGGGGATTCCACCATTGAAGCTGATGTCCTTAAGCTTATGGACGGACATAAGGCTGATATGTGCTACACTGATCCCCCTTATTTACTGGATTATCTAAAAGGCAAGAAAAAGAAAACTGGCAATGTAACCAAAGGCTTCGGATTGAAACGTGATCGAGTATATTTGGGTACTGAAACATTGCCGGACAATTTTACCGAACTCTGGATGAACAATGTTGCTAAAATTCAAAAACCAGACTTTTCAATTATAGTTTATGAAAATCCAAAGAATCTTAGAATCATTTGGAACGAACTAGAAAAGCACTGGAAATATCGCAATACGATTATTTGGCACATCCCTAATCGCGTTCAAGGATTTAGCGCGAAATATAAATTCTTCAACAAGCATGACTTCGCAATAGTTGGAACTTCAGGAAAAGTTGGACTTAATATAGAAAAAGAATCAGATGAATTACTGCAAACTGAATACGAAACGGCACTTTTTGCAACCTCTGGTAGCCCTCACTGGGAATCTTACGGCAAAGGTAAAAAGTATTGTCCAACTGATTTTATCGAACATATTGCAGCCGATGAAAAATCTTCCGGACAAGGAATTATCTTTGGTACAAAACCCTTAGAAATACTTATTCCCTATGTAAAAGTTTTAACCAAAAGAGGAGATCTGATATTTGAGCCCTATGGTGGAAGCGGTTCAACTCTGATTGCGGCGGTGAAAATGCAACGCAGATGTTTTCTGATGGAAAAATCTTGCGTTTACGCTGAGGTAATTTTAAATCGTTGGTCAAAATTAACAGGATTAAGGCCTAAGAAAATATTATGAAAAAGGACAGAACTAAAACTTTATTTCTCGATCAAATTCGCAAGATTCCCATTATTCAGGTGGCGTGCGAAAAGGTCGGTGTCGCACGTTCTTCCGTTTACCGCTGGCGAGATGAGGACGAGGAATTTCGCAAAATTCTTGAAGAAGCTTTAGCTGAAGGCGAAGCTCTCATCAACGAGATGAGCGAATCCCAGCTCATTTCTCTTATCCGAGAGAAAAACTGGCAAGCGATATCATTCTGGCTCCGGAAGCGTAGTCCAAAATTCAAGGATCGGGTCGAAGTTACCGGCAATATAGAAACTCCTCAGAATGCGTTATCGCCGGAACAGCAAGCCATCGTTGCCGAGGCCTTACGCCTCGCCTCCCTTAATGTCGATGAGGGAGTAAAAGAAACGAATAAAGAATCTAACCAATAAATTTATGAACAACATCTTGCCATCAAATTTAGGGGAACAAATGTTTAAGGATCGGGGCATCCGCACCGCAATCACTCGTCAATCACACTTTTTCTTCTTCCACTTCTACTTCGCTCATTACGTAAAATATGAGACTGCGCCATTCCAAAAAGAAATTTTTCATCTTTCGGAACGAATTGATGTAAAAAATCTATTCATTGTCGCTTTCCGTGGTTCTGGAAAATCAACTATTTTAACCATGTCATATCCCATCTGGGCAATCTTAGGTGAACAAGGGAAAAAGTTTGTCTTGATTCTCTGCCAGACAAGAACGCAGGCTAAACAGCATATGATGAATATGAAACGTGAATTGGAGGGAAACCAACTACTACAAAATGACTTGGGACCCTTTCAAGAAGAAAGCGATGAATGGGGCTCGTCGTCGCTGGTATTTTCCAATCTTAACGCCCGGATCACGGCCGCCTCGACTGAACAAAGCATCCGTGGCATCAGACATCATCAATACCGGCCGGATCTGATTGTTTGCGATGATGTGGAAGACATGGCATCGGTTAAAACACGCGAGAGCCGGGACAAAACTCATAACTGGCTACGTGGAGAAGTGATTCCGGCTGGAGATAGAAATACGAGACTAGTTGTTGTGGGCAATCTGCTTCACGAAGACAGTCTAATGATGCGACTGAAGCAGGACATTGAAGAAAAAAGGCTGGATGCAGAATTCCGATCGTATCCGCTGCTGGATAAAGATGGAAAAATTGCGTGGCCGGGAAAATATCCTACGGAAAAATATCTGGAAATGGAAAAAAGAAAAGTTGGCAATGAAATTGCGTGGCAACGGGAGTATCTTTTGCGGATCGTTTCTGATGCCGGCCGGGTAGTGCACCCGGAGTGGATCCACTATTACGACGAAATTCCCTACGGAGAAAGACAATTTGTCGGCTACTGGATCGGCGTCGATCTGGCTATTTCGCAAAAAGAAACAGCAGACTATACCGCTATGGTGGTTTTGGAAATCTATAGAAATAAGGAAGAATGTGTGGCCTTTGTACATCCTTTCCCTATAAACGAGCGCTTAACATTTCCGGAGCAACTGAAGCAAACTCAGCTACTGGCACATGGTTTAAAATCGGACAGAACCCCGGAAATTTATGTTGAAAACGTCGGTTATCAAGAAGCACTCATTCAACAGCTGAAAAGCGGTGGTTTATGGGTAGAAGGCATAACGCCCCATGGAGACAAACGCAATCGATTGATGATGACAACGGCTGCCATCCAAAACGGTCAGATTCTCTTTCCCCGAAAGGGCGTCGAAGAACTTATAGGGCAGATTACCGGCTTTGGAGTAGAAAAACATGATGATCTGGCAGACGCTTTCTCGTTGGTAGCCAACCAGTTTATCATCTTTATCAATAAGCCTATGCCCGGAGTAACCTTTATTTATTGATTTCTCTTCGCAGCAGGTTTTTAGCTCAAATTGGGCTTTGAGCCTTATGGAAGGTTTTTTACGAAGTTTGAGTTACCTACAGGTTATCAACTTAGGTCGCTCTGGACTTGTTTTGGGGGTTGCGTCATTCATTAGATTACATATGAACAACGCAACCCTAGAGCAAAAAATAGGCCTTTCTGGGAGCCTTCAGAGGCAAAAGGAAGTAGAAGAACCGCTAAAGGTTAAATACTGCCTTTATGCCCGAAAATCGACCGAATCAGAAGAACGGCAGGTTTTATCTATTGATTCCCAAGTCAAGGAAATGCTTCTAATTGCCGAGCGGGATGGTTTGGAAATTGTGGAAATTCGGCGCGAAAGCCATTCAGCCAAAGATTCAGCCCAGCGCCCAGTTTTTAACGAACTCATTCAAGACATCAAAAAAGAAAGATTCAATGGCATCATTACTTGGGCACCGGACAGGTTAAGCCGAAACGCTGGCGATCTTGGATCGCTGGTAGATCTCATGGACCAAAAACTACTTTTGGAAATACGAACTTATGGACAGCAATTTCATAATTCGCCCAATGAAAAATTCCTCTTGATGATTTTGGGATCGCAAGCGAAACTGGAAAATGACAATCGAGGCATTAATGTAAAGCGCGGACTGCGCACTCGATGCGAAATGGGACTTTGGCCAACAGTGGCTCCGACCGGATATTTGAATGAAAGAATGTCGGAGCGAAAATGTCATGTGATTATTGATCCGCAAAGAGGTCCGGTAGTCAAAAAAATATTTGAAAAAGTAGCCTATGAAAGATGGAGTGGAAGAAAAGTTTATCACTGGCTAAAATTCGAATTGAATTTCAAAACCAAAGGTAATAAAAGCTTTTCGCTCGGAAATATATACCGGATGCTTCAAGCTCCTTTTTATTACGGACCTTTTGAATATCCCAGAAATAGCGGTAATTGGTACCAGGGAAAACATGAGCCACTAATCACCAAGGAAGTATTTGATCTCGTTCAAGAACAGCTAAAAAGGGACCGGATAGTTCGGGAAAGCCGAGAGTTCGCATTTACGAAACTGATTACTTGCGGACATTGCGGTTCGGGAATATCGGCTTGCGAAAAATATAAAAAACTCAAAAATGGCAGTGTCAATAAATATATATACTACGGTTGCACCAAAGCCAGAGATTTAAACTGTAGAGGCGGATACATACGTGAAGAAGAAATAATCAGCCAACTGATACGCATTATTAATAAGGTTGATATAAGTGAAATTGGAATCAAAAAACAATTTCAGGAAGAAGTGGATCGATTCAATAGGTTTCAAAGAATAGTTCTCAAAATGAATGGCCGGGAAAGTGAGATTGATAAATTACATAAATTTGATTTAAAGACTTACGCCAAATATATTCTGCAAGACGGAAGTATTACTGAACAAAGAGAAATCCTCACAAGCCTGAAAAGTAGATTGATATTTAAATATAGAAAATTGAGCCTAGAGCCAGAAAAGGTTGATAAAATAGCGAATTAGCGATATAGTAAAATTAACAATTGAATTGTCCTAACCCTTAGACGAAAGCCTGAGGTATGGCTAAAAAACCTGTACACCAAAAACGGTCTCATGATCGGTACTTGGTGTACAGGTCGATACTCGAAAGGGTATCGGGTGCCCGCAAGGGTGCCACCGACGTGGGACCTTTTTTGTACCCAAAAATAAGTTTCAAGCTAATTAATTATTTTAATAAAAAATTATGGGAGAAGAAATGCAGTCTGCGGGACAACAGACTAAAAAATGTCCTAAATGCGGAGAAGAAATTCAAGCCTCCGCTAAAAGATGCAAGCATTGTCAGGCGGATTTGAGAAATTGGTTCGCTCGACACAAAGTAATCACTGGAATTATGATCTTGGTGGTACTGATAATTATTATGATAAACATCGGTAGTAAAAGTGAAAAGGCAAATAATAATGTGCCTGTCGCTTCAAACTCTGATTCCAATCAGACTGATTCAAAACCTGATGCGGACTCAACCAAAAAATCGATACCTTTAAATAATAATGATCCGACAATTAAACAGCTCGGGACTCTTACTTCTGATTATGTGGGCAAGGCATTTGTTATCAAAGTTAACGCCGAAACTTCCGATTATTATAACTACGGTTTCCGTGATGCAACGAAATATTACTCCCTGAAGATTTGGGATGATTCTGTTGACGGCGACTGGGATAGCATTTACGCATATGTAACTAAAAATGATACGAACAAACAATTGGTAAATGCCCTGCTTGACTCCAGCGTTCAACTGGAAATTAATGCATCAATTCCGACTGCTAAATGGGAAAGTGGATCAAACGCATTTATACAAATCGACAGCTGGAAGTTATTACAGTAAATTTACGTAGATTTTTTTGAGCAATGACAATGTAGAAGTGTCGATGTATTAGAAAAACAAATTAGCAACAAACAAAAATACAACTAAAACCACCGGCTATCGGTGGTTTTAGCGTTTCAATAATTACACTTGTCTAATTTTTTGTATTTCTATCCGATTAACAACAAATCATATGGAAAAAAATGAACCGCTTCCAGCAATTCGATATTGCCTATACGCTAGAAAATCAATGGAAGCGGAAGAAAGACAAGCGCTTTCGATTGACTCTCAAATAAAGGAGATGCGTTCGATTGCGGAAAGAGAAAATCTTTATATAGCCATAGTTAAAACCGAGGCTCATTCGGCTAAAAACTCTGGGGAGCGTAAAGTATTTAATGATGTTCTTGAAGAAATAAAGCTTGGCAAATATAACGGTATTTTAACTTGGGCAGCGGATAGATTAAGTAGAAATGCTGGAGATCTCGGAAGATTGGTTGATCTTATGGACAATCAACTGCTTCAAGAAATAAGAACATACAATCAAAAATTCACAAATTCTCCCAATGAGAAATTTTTACTTATGATCCTTGGAAGCCAAGCTAAACTTGAAAATGATAATCGAGGCATTAATGTAAAGCGTGGATTGCGAGCGCTCGTGGAAAGAGGATGCTGGCCGGGAGTTGCTCCTATTGGTTACCGATGTTCAAAAAGAACCGATCGTATCGGACATCTTCGCATTGATCCTGTTCGTGGCTACGTAATAAAAATGATATTTGAAAAAGCGGCCGGAGGACGAACTCCTCGCCAGATTCGAAATTGGCTTAAAAGTGAATTAGATTTCTTTTCTAATAATGGCAAACGCCTTTCGTTAAGCACGGTACAACTTATTTTAAAGAGAACGCTTTATTACGGCGAATTTGAATATCCCAAGGGTAGCGGAAATTGGTATAAAGGCAGACACCAACCATTAGTTACAAAGGAAATTTTTAATAAAGTACAACTGATAATTAATAAACGCCGACATCAAAATAGAATCATGCGCAGGAATTTTGCCTACACGAAACTTATGAAATGCGGACGGTGCGGATCGGGTATAACAGCCGAGGAAAAAATAAAACATTTGAAAGACGGCTCTGTTTCAAAATACGTTTATTACGGATGCACACGAGTAAGGGATCCTTTTTGCAAATTACCGTATATGCGAGAAGAAGATATTATCAATAAATTGTGCCTCTTGGTCGATAAATTGACGATAGATACCCTGGGAGTGCGTGGACAAATCGATTTGGAAGTGGATAGATTATATCGATTTCATCGTGACGTTATTGGTAATCCGGGTGGCTATGAAAATAATGAACAGCGTGATATTGATACAAAAAAGTATATGAAATATTTACTTAGAGAGGGCACGATTGAAGAAAAAAGACATGTCCTATTGAATTTGAAAAGTCGGATTATAGTGAAAGATAAAAAATTATATTTGGATGAAGAAACAGAAAAGCTCTCTGAATGAGAGCTTTTGCTTCTGGACTTATTAAGAGTTTTGAGCTCTTATATGTCTTTCCAAAAATGCCTTGTATATGCGGAGATCTCGCATCTCCTAGATACTCAAGGCTGACTGCGGAAGGACAGGGATTCGAACCCTGGAAGCCTTTTCAGACTTACCGCCTTTCCAAGGCGGCGCACTCGACCACTATGCGATCCTTCCCTCTATTCCCCAAACCACCGAAAATTGATTATAAAGCTTTTTTCTTTTTGTAGCAACTTGCAAAGTTTTTTCAATCCGCTGGTTGGAGAAATAAATCGCCACTCGCCCGCCGTCATCATCCGCCAGATTAAATTCACTTTCCGGGCTATTTTTAATTTCTTCTATAGTTTTTTCAATTTCCGCAGAATTCATGAGATCTGACAGATCAGCAGTAATTTTATTAGTGTCATCGTATTTTGATTTTTCCGTTTCCTCAATAATTTCCGCCATTGTTTTCACCGCTTCTACCGGAAATTTTCCGCTGGCTGATTCTCCGGAAAGCATGGTCGCATCCGCGTGGTCAATTACCGCGTTCGTCACATCCGACACTTCCGCTCTGGTCGGAATGGGATTTTCAATCATGGAATCTAGCATTTGCGTGGCCACGATCACCGGCTTGGCATTTTTGAGACATTTGGCAATAATATCTTTCTGCAAAATCGCTACTTCACTTTCCGGCATTTCAATGCCCAAATCTCCTCTCGCCACCATCACTACATCCGTAGCTTTCACGATTTCGTCCAGATTTTCAATCGCTTTTTTTCTTTCAATTTTCGCTACAATCCAAGGCAAATCGTTTTCCCGCCCAAGAATAGTTTTTATTCTTGTCCGCAAATCTTCTATTTCCGAAGCTCGGCTCACAAAAGACATGGCAACAAAATCCACATCATGCGAGAGAGCAAACTCCAAATCCTGCAAATCTTTTTCAGTGAGAGCCGATAATTCCAATTTGGTATCCGGCAAATTCACGCCTTTGTGATTTTTCACGATTCCGCCATCTTCCACTTCCGCCTCCACAAAATTATCTTCTTTTTTAATAACCTTCAGTCTGATTTTCCCGTCTTCAATTAAAATGCCATCGCCAACCTTTATATTTTTAACGATTTTAGACTGATCCAGCCCAATGGTTTTTATTTTTGCATCCGTTGCTGTGCCATCAGTGTCAATAATCCTAATCATCTCACTCTTTCCAATTTTCAAATCTTTCGCTACGGCCGTTCTGATTCTGGGACCTTGGAGATCCGCCATAATCCCCACCGGGATAATCATTTCTTCGCGCAATTCCTGAACTTTTTTAATCAGCCCGCCATTATAAGCATGATCACTGTGGGAAAAGTTAATCCGCACCACATTCATGCCAGCTTCAATCATCTTTTTTAATACCTCTTTAGACTCTGATGCCGGCCCCAATGTTGCCACTATTTTTGTTCTTTTTTGCATATTTTTTTATTTGATTTATTTTCACTTGTACGCACCGTGATTTTCGCACAATAAAACAAAACAGGCAACTTTGTGAGTCGCCTGTATCGTATTTCCACGGAAAGTTATTTGATAATCTTAATTCCTCCGATAATCGGCAATGGTTTCATTTCACCCTTCGCCGCGCTAATAATACCCAGAATGGCAAAAACCAGAAGCGCTATCCAAAGCAATGGGAAGACCAATAGCAGCAGCCAACCGACAAATGGGATCATAGCAAAGATCACTCCCAGAATAGGAGAGGCAACGCTTATCACTACCCAAGCGATAAGCATAACTAACTGTTGATTGGCATGGAGCTTAGAATAAGCGTTATTCTTCAGCGAATCTATCACCAATGGAATAAAGAAAGTGATGCCGACAATATAACCCAGAATTGCCCAAAGCTTAGATTGATCGTCGCCAGAAGACTGCGCCGGTTTTGGCGCTTCCGCCTGCGGAGCCTGTTGTGTTTGTTCGTCCATAATTCACCGTCCTTTCTAAAATTATTTGTTTATTTTTCTAAATTTTATTATACCATACTTTCCAGTTCTTCGCTCGCTTCCCGCAAGATTTCCTCCGGAATAGGGTTTTTCTTGGGGCTTACGCCCGGATACCGCCACGCGCTGATAATTTTAATTTGTTTTTGGCCGGTAACTTTTAGTTTTTCTTTTTTAGCTTTTTGCTGTTTCTGGTACATACACCAAACTTCTTGTTTCCAAACTTTTTTGCCGTCTTTAATTTTAAGAGAAACGGGCTGCATAATAGCAATGGTATTTTTCACAATTCCCTCCTCCTTACGCAGTGGCCGGTTGATCACGCCCAAAATTTTCTGTGCGCTCAAGCCATAATAACGCATCTTTTCTAAAACATGCTTGGTCCAGAAAAATTGCTTGGTATTTTTAGGAGGTTTGGAAAACATATTAATTGCTTTTCAAAACAAACTTTCCTGTTAAAATATCGCTTTTAGTTTCTTCATCAGCAAGTGAATTTCGAGAAATCCTCTCCAATAAAATCTTGCTTTTGTTTTCATCCGCCAAAACAATCTGTCCTTTCATATTGTAAAGTGGAATTAATGTAAACTCTTGCTCATCTTCAGCAAGAGAAACGCCGACCGCCAAACCGTTTTTGGTATTTTCGGAAAAAAACTGGTCAAAAACAAAATTGCCTAAAGAATAGAAAATGGCTTTGTTTTTATAGATTTCCAACGGCTCCACGACATGTGGATGCGAGCCAATCACCAAATCCGCACCATTATCAACAAAGAGATGCGCTTTTTCTCTTTGTGCTTCGGTTTCTTTGAGCTGATACTCATTTCCCCAATGCGTATAAACAATTACAAAATCATCTTCTGTTTTCAATTTTTTAATTTGCTCTGCCACTTTTTCCGTACTTCTATTCGCGAATTGATTGTAATTCACAAAGCCGATTTTCATTCCGTTCACTTCTTGGGAAATATAATTCTTGTTGTCATCATACGGATCGCCAAAATAGCCAATACTGTTTTTTTCTAAAATACTTTCTGTTTGCGCTAGCCCCCCCTGGCCAAAGTTAAGAATATGATTATTGCCAATGTTCGCTAGATTGATTTTATTGTTCTTCAAAAACTCTATGGTTTTTTGCGGATCAAAAGTAAAAGTCAGAACGCTGGGATTAGACCAGCCGGTTCCCGCCGAAACAGACTTCTTGTCGGTAATCGGCCCTTCCAAATTCGCCACCACAAAATCCTGACCATCAAAAATGCTTCTTGTTTTTTCTGTTATCCAATCCACGCCATTTTTCGCTGTTAACAAACGATAATAACGATCCAGCATTAAGTCGCCGACAAAAATAATTTTCGTTTCTTTCGGCGCAGATTTTTCTTCGCTAAATTTTTCCGGAATTATTTTTTCAATTTCTTTCTGAACAACTACCTCCGTCCGCTTTCCTTCGTCTTTAAAAATCAAAAATAAAAAGAAAGCAATCAATGCCAGAAGTCCCAACAAAAAAATTGCTTTCTTGAAAATTTGCATTTTATTTTATATCCATTCCCCGCAAAGCTTTTACTCTCTCCTCTATTGGCGGATGAGTAAGAAATAAACTGGACACTTTTT
>Ga0209777_10005848_pt1 | contig 14037 bp, 15 predicted proteins | sample FrelakmetHBP12HB_FD_187147 | JGI IMG/M metagenome (GOLD analysis project Ga0209777, IMG submission 187147) | Freshwater lake sediment microbial communities from the University of Notre Dame, USA, for methane emissions studies -HBP12 HB (SPAdes)... | ecosystem: Environmental > Aquatic >...
CTATACTAACGCCCACGCCTGTGCTCACACCTACGCCAACGCTAGCACCTACACCCACGCCCGTGTCCACTTCTAGACCCACACCAACGCCCACGCCAGCACTCACACTAACTCCCGTGCCCACTTCGATGCCCACGCCAGCACCTACATCCACGCCTGTACCTACCCAAACGACCACGGCATCACCTACATTTACACCAGTGCCCACGCCGACGCCCACGCTGTCACCTACACCCACCACTGTTCCTACATCAACTCCCACACCGCTACCTACACCCACTCCTGAAGCACCATCAGAGGGTGGAGGTGGTGGCATCGACTGGTGGGTATGGCTCCTAATCAGCCTGGCTGCAGTTGGAGCAGTAGCAGGTATTGTTTGGCTCTTGCGGAGGCGTACTGCCTAGCACAACCAATTAGCTACCGAAACGCACTTGAGCACTGAGGTGCGCTTCGGTACCATTGCCGTAGAGGTTACAAGGATTCGTGCCTTGTCATAGAACAACACGCGCCGTTCCATAACTAATCGGGAAAATGAGAATGCATGTAGATAAATACAAAGCACAAAATACTCAGTGTGTTTACGATCGTGGCCATTGTGGCAACGCTGTGCGTGGAGCCCCACTGGCTTACCTGTGGGGTTCTTGAGATTTTACAAATTGGCTAACCGCGACTCAGCTTGCCACTTTTCGCTAGGGCAGGCTGCGTCTTAATTCAAATACCACCGGGTTCGTTGGGTCGGGACAGGCAACAGTAGTCTTGTTTGGGTCCTCCTCCCAGGGGAATGAGCCACCAAACTCCAAGACCTCAGCGAAGGGGAAAAGCGTGTAGAACGCCCACGAACATATGCCCAAAGGAGTCTTTTGTCCGATGACAAATTCCTCGCCCATCTTGTGCCCAGCCGCACATGTTCCCTTTTGTGATATAACCTTGGCTATCACGTCAGGCATCCTATCCTCCTAGCGCATATTTTTCCGGCCAGTCCTTAGTCTGCCCTTTTACCCGGATAAATATATTATACACATTGTCCTACGATGCCTATTTCTTCGCTCTGTATCAATAGCTTACGCTGGTTTAGACTATCAGCACAAAGTCCGAAAATAATAATTGAGCCGTTCGTGCTTCGACCCGCCTAAGGCGGGCTCAGCATGAACGGCTCAGCATGACACTCATGAAGTTTGTTACGCTTAGGCACTAATGAAGGATAGCCTTGAGATCGTCATCCGGCGTTGTGATTGGCTTCAAATCGTAGTTCTCCTGGAGCACCTTCAACACGTTAGGAGTAATCCAGGATGGCAGCGTTGGCCCTAGCAGAACATGCTCATTTGCTTTCCTCCCCTTTTTTAACTGGGTTGCTCGACACTATTCGGATTCAAAATTTGCTCCCTTAGCCCAGTGGGCACATTTTGACACAATACACAATTGTATGTAAATGATATAGATCATATAGCCATTAAAATATTCGATCTTGCGGAACATAGTATGTCAGTCAACAAGATGTCGGCTCGTAGCGATTGTCGAGTGGCCACGGCAGTACTAAGCCCAGACATAACAAAAGTCACAGGGTAATCCAGGAACGACCTAAGAAGACTGGTCAGGCCAGCGCTGGCCTGACAATTTGGTAAGAGAGATTGAGGGCGCCGGTGGGGCATACCGCCTCGCAGTCACCGCAATAATCGCACTTTTCCGTCTCCACCACCCTAACCAGCGGGTTGGCCATAGCCAGACCGCCCCCGTGGCAGACCTGGACACACAGGCCACAACCATTGCACAGCTCTGGAGTAAGCTCAGGCATTTGAATCACCAGATTTGACCCCTTGCGGTAAGCTCAGCCTCCGATAAAAAATATTTCCCACAACAATATAAAATCATAAACGCTCTTCCCTGTAAGCGACTTGGGTCGCAAAACTGACCTGCTTAGTAGGGTAACTCACTCAATCTCTCCAATGACTTTATGTCAACTACTACTATACGGTGTCGCTCCATACGAATGGCTCCGGCCAGTTCCAGGTCCTTGAGCGCTCTGCCTATCATCTCCCGCACTGTGCCGATCATGGTGGCCATTTGCTGCTGGGTTAGATAGGGCGATGTTTCAGCCCCCTTACTCTGTTCCAGCAACAGCCTGGCCAGCCGAGCAGTGACTCGCTTGAAAGAAAGATCGGTAACCAGAGACACCAGTCGTCTGATCTGCCCAGCCAGGATGGTTATCGCACTTTTGCGTATGCTGGGGTACTGCTCCATAATACGCTGCAAATCTTCCTTGCCGATGGAGTAGAGGAGCACCTGCGACATAGCGGCGGCGCTGGCCACGTTGGAAAACCCATCAAAGGCAGCCACATCATTGAATGAGTCACCTGGCCGGGCTAGCTGAAGCACTTGCTCACGACCATCCGCTGAGGTCAGAAACACCCGTACCACACCGCTGGCTACCAGGTAAAGGAATTGGGCCGGACCTCCCTCCATCACTATCAACTCGCCCCGTTGCGCCGACCTGGGTCCGAGGTAATGGCTTATGCTCTCCAACTCCGCATTCTTAAGCCTAGCAAAATAGGCCATAGACTGCATTTGCTCTATCTGGCCAGTCAATTGTTGTCATCCTGCCTTGTTTCAGCTATCGGCACCTCATGTATAATAACCCCTATGGCCCTATGGGTCAAGAGCCGGAAGATCAAGGCCTTTTCAGTACACGAAGCACACGCCCCTGGCTGTCGTGAATCTTAACCTCCAGAGGCATCTGCCCATTCAGAGAGTGAGTGGCACAGCCAAAGCACGGGTCATAGGCCCTGAAAGCCATTTCGATCTTATTAAGCAGTCCTTCGCTGATTTCCTTTCCGCCCCGGATCAAACCCTGGGCCGCTCTCTTGATGGACATGGAGATGGCAGCATTGTTGTTGGTAGTTCCCACAATAAGGTTGGCCTTCTTTACTACACCGTATTCATCAGTGATATAGTGATGGGTAAGGGTACCTCTGGGTGCCTCTACTATGCCCACTCCTTCGTCTGGGGTGGCAGTGGGGATCACCCGATAGTTTGGGCCAGTGATCTCCGGGTCAAGGCTCAAATCGAGCAGGTGCTCTGCGGCGTATAGCAGTTCGATAACACGGGCCCAGTGGGTGGCCAGAGTGGCATGCACAGGCTTGCCTCCAAGGGTGGAATACATGCGCTCGTACTCTGCCTGGGCAAGAGGGGTAGCCATGCCATCGGCGGCATTAAGCCGGGACAGAGGCGTCGCCCGGTACACGCCGCTTTCACGTCCATCGATAAGACCTTTCCAGCCTACCTTCTTCAGATAGGGGAACTTGAGGTAGGTCCACGGTTCCACGTGCTCAGCAATATGCTCCAGATACTCTCTAGGAGCGTATTTGACGAATTCTTTGCCTTCGGGATCGACTACACGCACTTTGCCATCATAGAAGTTGACCTTGTTGTTCCCATCCACCAGCCCCATGTAGTAAGTACGGTGGATATAGCTGTCATTCAGAATAAGGTCTACATAAGCCTTGTTGGCCAGAACTACATCATCAAACACCTTGATAGTGAGCTTGGCAAACTCAAGCAGTGATCGGGCCATTTCCTCTATGTGCTGCCTCTGCTCCTCGTTAAGCCCGTGACTCATACCACCTGGCAGTGCTCCACAGGGGTGAATCTTCCTCCCAGCCACTATCTCCACGATCTCATGCCCCATCTCACGAGCCTTGATCACCTCTAGGCCTACCTTGGGAACCTTGGCGATAACCCCCAGGACATTGCGCACGGCTGGGTCAGCCTCAGGCCCAATGACAAAATCAGGCCCACTAAGAATATAGAAATGGGTGGCATGGTCAAAAACGTAGAAGGCGCTGTACATGAGCTCGCGCAGCTTCTTGGCAGTCGGTGGCGGGTCAACATGAAAGACATCATCCACAGCTTTGACCGACGCCATATGATGCGCTTCAGGACACACACCGCAGATGCGCTCGGTGATTTGAGGCATATCCTCAACAAGACGCCCCTCTGAGAATTTTTCAAAACCCCTGAGTTCGGGAATTTGGAGATAGGCGTTAGCTACCTCACCAGCATCGTCAAGGAATATCTCTATCTTACCGTGGCCTTCGAGCCGCGTAATCGGGTCTATGCTTATCCTCTTCATTTGATCCTTGCCCTCCTCAGCATCGAACTCGGCAGACTGTAGCGATAGAATGTCCCCACCGGATCGCGGATGGACTCGATGATCCTGGCAATTTCGTTCGGGTCATTGGAATCTATTATAGAAGCGACTGCACTCATGAATTTGACACCTTGATCAATAACGCCAGCCGGTGGACCGTAGCAGCCAGTACAAGGCATATTAGCCCTTGGACATAGGGCACCACAACCCTCGCGAGTAGCAATGCCAGCACAGAGTAGCCCCTGCTCCAGCAGGCATTTGTCAGGATCAGGTATGATCTGGTGAGGCCGGTAGAAAGCTTTTATTTTTTTCTCCTGCCTGGTGCGGGGGCATTCCTCACATAGTGCCCGAGTACCGGCACCGACCACACTCCCCGGTTCCGGCAGATTTCCCTGGACGATAGCTTCCAACACTGCCCAGGTCTGTTTCCCCACCGGCGGACAGCCAGGCACAAAATAATCCACTTCCACTGTCTGAGCAAGGGTCCTGACTGTATCGTAGAACTCGGGCAGGCTCAGTTCGCCCTCAGGCATTTGGTAGCTGGTCTGGGGGAATATATTCTTGGGGTTGTCTGTGGAAGGAGTCTCTATGTACACTCGATGGAACACACCCTTGCGATTTGTCAGGTTGGCCAGGCCAGGAATACATCCTTCGTAGGAGCAGGAGCCGTAGGCCACCATAACCTTCGACTTCGCACGCAGCAACTTAGCCAGGTGCTCATTGTCTGACGTTTGAATTGCACCGTTGAAGAGGCAGACATCGATGCTCTTGTCTGCCATCTGCTCCACAGCATGGTATTTGGTATCAACCAGCGCTGGCCAGAAAACAATATCGGCTACCTCGGCAAGTTTAAGTACCTTATCGCCGATCTCCAATGTGGCAATTTCACAGCCGCCACAACTGGCGGCCCAGTATCCGGCTATCTTCAGTTTTGCCATACTTCCTCCCTCAAGGACATCAAGACCTTATCATAATCAAGACCATCTTGAATTTTCGAAGTGCTTTCAGAGCATGTGGTTGATTGGCTGGCATGATGACCATTTCACCCTCCTTCAACCGAAGGGCTTTGCCAGAAATAGTGACCTCCGCTTCGCCATCAAGAAGATAAACCAGAGCATCAAAGGGTGCTGTATGTTCACTTAATCCTTGTCCTTCGTCAAAAGCGAACAGAGTCACGGTTCCTGTCTTTCCACTTATTACTTCCATGCTTACAATTGAACCATCTTGATAATTGACCAGATCTGCCATTCTATACACCTGGCCTATGAGTTTTTGAGCACCTGCTGGTTTATCGCTACCTTTCATGTTCCAACCTCTACACACCTATTAGAGTTTCAGTCCTTTGGCCACGCGCTTGCCCATTTCCGTGTCAGCCTTGGTAAGATTCTCAACCATGCGCAGTTGAATTGGCTTTCCTGCCTTACCTAGAGAATCAACGATGTTATCAACCAAGTGGTCCTGGTCAATTTTGCTGAGTGAACGGTAACGTTGGCCTGCCTGCTCGAAGTCATTGGTCAGACTAATCTTCTGTCGTACCACATCTCCTTCCAGATGGTGCTGACTGGTTGGGGTCGTTGGTGCTTCACGAGGCATACCATCTGCCAGGGTATTAGGTTCGTAGTTGACCGTTCCGCCAGCATAGGGCGCATATTGCATGGCCCCATCTCGCTGGTTGTTGTTTACCGGCACCCGAGGTCGATTGATGGGGAGTTGCAGATAATTCGTGCCCAGCCGATACCGCTGGGTATCCGCATACGAGAATACCCTGCCTTGCAGAAGTTTGTCGTCCGAGAGCTCGATTCCTGGGACGATGGATGCCGGGCAGAAAGCAGCTTGCTCCACCTCGGCAAAAAAGTTTTCCGGATTACGATTCAATACCATCTTTCCTACCAGCATCAGCGGAAACTTGTCCTCAGGCCAGGTCTTTGTGGCATCCAGAGGGTCAAAGCTCTGTTTAAGCTCATCGGCTATTTCCATCATCTGAATGTTTAGCTCATACTCTACCGTTCGGCCGGAGGCGATAGTGTCATACAAGTCGCGGGTGGTAATGTCGGGGTCTTCACCCGCAAGGCGAGTAGCCTCTTGGCGGTCAATCGAGTGAACTCCTGCCGCTGGCTTCCAGTGATATTTTATATAGATGGCCTTGCCTTTCGCATTGACCCATTTATAAGTATTGACGCCGAATCCCTCCATGGTTCGATAGCTCTTGACCGTACCCCGGTCGGAAAAAAGCCAGGTGATCATGTGGGTCGATTCGGGAGTCAGCGAGATAAAATCCCAAAAACGACTGTTTGCTGATGAGCTGGTGGGGATATTGGTATCAGGGGCCGGCTTGAAAGCATGCACCATGTCAGGAAACTTGATAGCGTCTCGGATGAAAAATACAGGAAGGTTATTGCCAACTAGATCATAGTTCCCTTCTTCGGTGTAGAACTTCACGGCAAAGCCGCGGGGATCGCGAGCCGTGTCTGCGGATCCTCGTGCGCCAACCACTGTGGAGAAACGCACAAACACTGGTGTTTGCTTTGCCGGGTCTTGGAGGAACTTAGCGCAAGTATACTTCTTCATGCTCTTGTATACCTGGAAATAGCCGTGGGCACCAGCTCCTTTTGCGTGAACTACACGCTCCGGGATTCTCTCACGGTCAAAATGCGCCATCTTCTCGATCAGGTGTACATCTTGAAGCAATACCGGACCGCGCTGGCCGACGGTTATTGAATTCTGGTTATCGCTTACTGGAACCCCTTGGTTCGTTGTAAGATATTTGTCTTTCATGATACCCTGCCTCCTCATTTATTGATAACTTCTATAGCTTAGATGAACCGCTCAAACCGATCCTTCTTAGCCTTGCATATCGGGCATGTTTCAGGCGGGCCTTCTCTAGCACATAAATAACCACAGACCTTGCATCTCCAGACAGGTAAAGGAAGGGAGGAAATGCCCCCCTCAAATCTTTTTAACTTCAGTTTTTCTCTTTCCTCAATCGGCGGCCTCCTTTCGGGAATCGAACTAATCTGTCTTTCGCCATTTTTTACTGTCTGCGACACATAAAGACCGCAGTAGCATGTGCCATACTCACCAAGGTCGGCGTCTCTGTAGTCACAGGGGCAGATTATATCAAGATCATCCTCTTTCTTTCCCGAGGCTAATCGGCAAGGGCAAGCCCGGTACCCGTACCTGTTTTCGTTTGTAAGCAGACCCTTGGCCAACTCTTTGGTAAACCCTACATCTGGATTTAGATGATAACCGCCAGATTCTGCCTCTCTATTTAGCTTCTCATAAAATTTGCTTATTTCATCTGAGCTTACTATCTCGCTAATCATAGTTTGAGAGCATCCCGAATCTCATTTTCCCTAAATCCAACAATACATTTGTTGTTGTTTAACACCAGGGTCGGAAAAGAGCAACTGGGGTTCCAACGTTTTATGGCATCCGTAACCGCTGTCTTTTCGTCACCTGCAAGGAAATCGACATCTTCATAATAGTATTCCAACCCCAGATCATCCAAAAGCTTTTTCGTCTTCTTACACCAAGGACATGTACTTAACGCATACAACATTATGTGACCGACATTTCTACCTGGTACATGTTGTACAGCCATATTCAATACCTCCTTGCACCTTCTCAGTACGTTGAAAACTATCCCTTTTCTCTTATATTAAGCAACTCTAGCATCCTGTTTATGTCAGTAGTCGGGATCTCGCAACTGTAATTTAGACACACATAAACAGTAGCTTTGTTGTCGATGCTTGATTGATCTTTGGTAAATTCGGCGAGGCGACTGATCTCAGGCGATTCTTGTTCGATGGGGCGAAGGACAATTACTTTGTTGGGTATAAAATGCGTCCTCAGCTCTTTCACCATCGCTCTTGTGTCCCCGGCTTGCGAATTGCCGACGATGGTTATTTCGTAAGATGGCCCTACCCCAAAGTCTACGGCCATCATAAGTTGCGTATATGCTGAGGGCGCTTGTTTCACATTGCGGGAAAAGGCACGTCCAATTCTCACCGCCTTCTCCTCGAAAACAGGATTGGCTGTCATGCGCCCAAGCCGGAGCAGATTCAACATTGCCACCGAGTTGCCAGACGGGATAGCGCCATCATAAATTTCTTTCTGGCGAACAAGCAGACTCTCTCCGTCATCTGCCGTGAAGTAAAAGCCGCCGCCCTCATCATCCCAGAAATGTTTCAGCAAATCCGCGTTCAGTTCCAGAGCAGTCTGAAGATGGCCGACATCAAACGTCGTTTCATAAAGTTCTAGCAATCCCCAAATAAGGAATGCATAATCATCCACATTAGCCGGTAAGGCAGCTTGTCCGTCTCGATATCGATGTAAAAGTCGTCCTTCTGAATTTAGCATGTGGTTAAGGATAAAGTCTACAGCACGTTTGGCGGCCTCTGCATATACAGGATTATCGAAGGCTTGTGCCCCTTTTGCCAGGGCAGCAATCATAAGGCCATTCCAATCGGCCAAAATCTTGTCATCTTTAGCGGGGTGAACTCGTCTCTCACGAGCAGTAAAAAGTTTCTGTCGCACCGCCTCCAGTCTCATGAGAAGTTCTTGCTCGGGCATTCCCACGTCGGAGACAATCTCATTCAATGGTCTTCGTTGATGCAAAATGTTGGCACCAGTTCTCCGCCCAGACGTCTGTTCTGTGAAATTGCCTGCCTTTTCAACGTTAAACACTTTAATGATCAAATCTGCCTCTTCCTTCTGGAGGATGCGGCGTATTTCCTCCTCAGTCCAGAGGTAGAACTTGCCCTCTTCCCCTTCGCTATCGGCGTCTTCAGCGGAATAAACCCCTCCATTCGGCGCTGTCATATCGTGTAAAACATAGCTAAAAATGTCCCTCGCCGTTTTCCCATATTCCTCTTTGCCAGTTGCCTGATAGGCCTCTGTGTAAGCCATTGCCAGTATCGCTTGATCATAAAGCATTTTTTCAAAGTGGGGCACAAGCCACTGAGCATCCGTAGAGTAGCGATGGAAACCAAACCCTATGTGGTCAAAAATGCCTCCTCTTCGCATAGCCAGGAGCGTTTTCTCCACCATCTCCAAAGCCTTCTCATTGCCAGTGCGCCTCCAGTAGCGCAGCAGAAAAAGAAGATTGTGTACGTTAGGAAACTTGGGAGCATTGCCGAAACCACCATGCTTATCATCAAAGTTCTGGGCAAGCTGTTCATAGGCTGTCTTCAGGTCTGGTTCACCCAACTCCCCTCCTGCTGAACCAGCAGAGACCCGCTGGAGAGCAGCGACAACCTGATGGGCCGAAGTTAACACTTCATCACGTCGTGCTATCCAGATTTCTTTGATCCGGGACACCAACTCTAACATCCCCATTCGCCCAAAACGGCTTTCCTTAGGAAAGTAGGTTCCGGCAAAGAAAGGTTTTCTATCAGGTGTCATAATGATGGTAAGAGGCCATCCCCCGCTCCCTGTCATTATATTACAGACGGTCATATATATGTTATCTAGATCTGGCCTTTCCTCTCGGTCGACCTTGATAGAAATAAATACTTCATTCATCGATCTGGCAACGTCAGGATCCTCAAAAGACTCTTTTTCCATCACGTGACACCAATGACAGGTAGAATACCCGATGGAGAGGAAAATTAGTTTACTCTCAGTGCGAGCTTTTTCAAAGGCCTCATAACCCCATGGATACCAGTCCACGGGGTTATGGGCGTGTTGAAGGAGATAGGGGCTTTTCTCCACTATTAGGCGGTTAGGACGCTTATCAACCCTCTTCTGCTCAGTTCCGCTATTCAGTGGGATTACCTCTGCTTAAAAAAATTCATGGCGTCCACCGTGGCGCGATAAAATCAGGCAAAAGTCTGAAACTTATCCTTGCTAACTCCGCAAATGGGGCATTTATCCGGAATATCCCCCTCATGGGTCCAACCACAGACTGTGCATACCTGTATTGCGCTTAAGTCAACATCTCCTCTGCCTGAATCGATGGCCAGCTTGGCCTTTTGGAATAATGCGGCATGAGTCTTCTCTGCCGAAAGAGCGTAGTAAAAACTCCGTTGTGCACTCTTCTCTTCTTGAAATTTAGCTGTCTCAAGATAGGTGGGATACATTTCATTAACTTCGTATGTCTCTCCATCAATGCCTCCCTGGAGATTCTGGGAGGTGCCACCTACACCAAAGACTGCCATTGAGGCACAAAGGGAATCGCCTGCTTCGTTTTTCAACTCACGAAAGTGATTGGAGGCATGAATTGTTTCGGCCGAAGATATAGCCCGGAAAAGTCGGGCAACGTTCTTGAATCCTTCTCGCCCAGCCACCTCACCCCAGATACCATACCGCATGTGTGCCATCGACTCACCACCATAGGCATTGCGCAGATTAGCCGCTGTTATAGCATGCATAATTCACACCCTTCTCCATAACAACGTGGTTTTTATATAGCAATGTTAATCACAGATTAGTAAGTTCATGACAGCGAAGCTATAACTCCCTGAGTACCTTGATGATTTCCTCAATATCTGGGAGTTGAGGTAGATCGTATATTTTAAAGAACACAATCCGACCGTTCTCATCTAAAATTATGTTTGCTCTTTCTGAGAAGCCTTCTTTTTCTCTGAATATGCCATAAAGTTTAGCTACATAGCCATGGGGCCAGAAATCGGAGAGTAGCCGTACACTCTTTATACCCAGGTTTTCTGCCCACGCTTTCTTGGTTGGCACTGGATCAACGCTTAGACCCACCGGGACGGTGTTCAAAGACTCAAATTTATCCTTATTTGCCTCCAGCGATTGCATCTGTTTAGCGCAAACACTTGTCCAAGCCAGTGGGTGAAAAGATAATAACACCCTCTTACCTCTTAGACTAGACAGCTTAAACTCTTTACCACCCTGGTCTTTGAGGACGAAGTCTGGTGCCGTTTGCCCTCTTTCCAACCGACTCTTGCTCTCAGCCACTCATTTCCTCCTACGTATTGTTCTTCAAACAATTATGTAACTCACAGCATATCTTCTGTTGAAAGCTATAGTTTCATACTCAATCAGCTACTACCGGCACTGTACTGGCGAGAACGGTAATAAAGCTACACCGTGTTCATTGAGATTGAGTTAATTCAATCACTGGTTCAGCATATTATGTGACTAGGTCAAGCAGTCTGTTTCATCTAATGCAACTATAAGTCCTCGAGTAAAGTGGTGAACGTGTCGTGATGATCTTCCTCCTGCTGCAATATCTCCCGGAAAAGACGATTGGTTGTTTCATCGCCCTCTTTACGTGCCATCTCTACAATCTGCTTGTACATTTTGATGGCATTCTCCTCATCCTCAACATCCCGTTCAATCATTTCTTTAAGAGTGGTGCCAACTAGAATTGGGCTCGGCTTGGTGGTTGGTGTGCCGCCAAGGTAGAACAGCCTTTCTGCGATGGCTTCGGCATGCTTCATCTCTGCTATCGCAATGGACTTCAGCTCACTTTGCACGGCAAAGCCTTTCACTCCACCCCACTGGACATGTTGCCACATGTACTGGACTGATACCTGCAGTTCTCTCGCAATCGCTTGGTTTAGAAGGTCCAATAAAGCTGCTGATGCTTTTGTAACGGCTACCTTCTTTTGTGCCATGTCGTTCTACCTCCAAATAAAGTTTTCGCACCTACTGAGATCTGAAGCACAAGATTTAATCTTCGCTATCTTACTGGGTGTCATTGTTACGGATCATTTCTTCGCTGATTTAGCCTTCGCCGTCTTCTCCTTCATAGGCTTGCCGCAACAAATGATTTCATGGGTCTCCACACAGCCACAAACCTCGTCCACGATTACAGCTAGCCCGCACACTTCGCAGACATAAGATTCCCCCTTGGCAGCTTTTTTCTTTGTGGCTCTCTGTGCTGGTGCTTTTTTCTTCTCCGCCATCTCGTTGCCTCCTTCCTGATAAAGATACTTCAATATAGGCACACTTGGTGCACATTGTCAATAGCTAGTTAAATCTGTTCTCTCTCCGTGTCAGCCTGCTTCGGCTTCCCTCTTCGCTTTGGCAGTTGTTCTCGATGATCCTCTCCAATGGAGAAGAGAAAAGAGAGACTAATTAGCCTCGGCAGTCAACTGGTGTAGCGGGCTGCGTAGCTTGCGCAGGGCATCCATCTCAATCTGGCGAATGCGCTCCCTGGTCAGGTGGAACTCCATACCCACCTCATCCAGGGTGCGGGGGCGACCATCACCCATACCAAAGCGCAACTCCAATATGCGGCGTTCTTTGGGGGTGAGAGACTCCAGTACTTTATGCACTTGCTCCTGCAGCCAGCTTTCAGCCATAATGTCCTCAGGGGTAGGGGCCTGGCTCGGCACTAAATCCCCTAGCTCCCCCACTTCCTCCTCTTCGTCTAAGGGCTGTTCCAGTGAAGCAGTTAATTGTTGAGAGAAGGCTCTTTCTATTTCCTCCGCTTTGGCCTGGGATATATTCATCCCACGGGCTACTTCTTGTGTGGCAGGCTTGCGGTTATATTCTTGGTAAAGGCGCTGCCTCGTCTCCAAGTAATGTTTGATAGAGTCCACCATGTGCACTGGGATGCGAATGGGGTATTGCTGATCCGCCAGGGCCCGGGTCACTGACTGTCTTATCCACCAGGTGGCATAGGTGCTAAATTTGTAGCCCCTGCGATAATCGAATTTCTGCACTGCCCGCATCAACCCGGTATTCCCCTCCTGAACCAGGTCAAGCAAAGGCAACCCCCGGCCGATATGCTTACAAGCTATACTTATCACCAGCCTCAGGTTGGCCACAACAAAATGCTCCTCAGCCTTCTTGGCCTCGTGCCTGACATCATCAAAATGGGCTTCCAACTTTTCTCTCCAAGGACTAATGGTAACCTTGAGCTGGTCCCTAGAAGGCAAGTCAGCCAATTTTATGCTCTGTTTGTTCAGAACCTCAAGAAGCGCCTCTGGTGTTATGCGCTTGGCGATTGAATAGTTTACCAACGTATTTCTAGCCTGATCCGGTGCTGCGCCCTGGACCTGGCCGAGGTGCTCTGCCAATTCACTAAGCTGTGGTTCAACTGTTTCTGCTGACTCTGCGACTAGCTTGTCCGATTCGTTAGTGCCTGCCAGCAGCCACAGACCCTCTTGAACAGCCTGCAACACATCGCAGGCAATGTCCAATGCTGCAGCTTCTCGGCCAGATTTCTCCCTATGGGCTGATCGTAGCCCTTCTAAAAAACGATCATTCTCCAGTAATGCGCCCAGCCGCCTCTCCTCTGCCACAGTCAATAGCTTCACCTGGCCAGTCTCCTTCAGGTAGCGGCGGCCTACATCTTCCGCGTCTTCCTCTTCTCGGCTAGCTTCCACATTAAGAAGTTCGGCAGCCTGTATGTCTGGCTCTTCCAGGAACTCCTCGTCCAAATCATTAAGGGCAATATCAGTCAAATGCGTAACCATTTAAACCTTTCTCCATCTCTCGGAGGCTTATGCCCATCATATATCAGCAGATAGCTACTGTATGCGACATTTTTCGCATTGTGGGGGTTAAACAACTTGTAGGCACGGTTCGAATGCAGCAAAGATTCGCTGCTCAAGTCCGTCGGGAAATCCGGAACGGCAGACGACGCTTGTCGGGTACCCCATGATGAAGACCTAATCTACTCACGGCTTTGTAAGATACTTTGCCTTCGTTATGAAAACTGATCAACTGGAAGCTCCAATGGGCAAAGACGCCAGAAAGAAGACAACCGCTCGTTTCGTTTCTGTACAGATAACCTGGTAAAATGCCACATTAAATACTCCTCTCATTATCTGGCAGAACCCGCCAACAAGTGCAGCATCGTCCATACACAAAGTCACCAATCGGGTCACAGTGCACATTAGCTGCCATGAGTCTTGTCATGCTCCGCCTGCGGAGGTGTCATCTCCGTACTTATCACTGTTCGCCCCCGAAGG
>Ga0209777_10005849_pt1 | contig 14035 bp, 8 predicted proteins | sample FrelakmetHBP12HB_FD_187147 | JGI IMG/M metagenome (GOLD analysis project Ga0209777, IMG submission 187147) | Freshwater lake sediment microbial communities from the University of Notre Dame, USA, for methane emissions studies -HBP12 HB (SPAdes)... | ecosystem: Environmental > Aquatic >...
CTCCAGGACAAGTTCGCGGGTGAACAGGCGCGTGCCGGAGATACCCTGCTGGTCGACGTCTTCGTTGGCAATTTTCACCAGGTGCATCACCGTCTGGCCGATGCGGATGATATCCCCATTTTGCAGGCGGTAGGCTCCGGTGATCTTCTGATGATTGACATACGTGCCATTGGAGCTTTTTAGATCAGTGATGGTTGCCATCTCAGAGATTGAATCAAGGAAGATCTCGGCATGCCGCCGGGAGGCGGCGTTATCGGTGACCACAATATCGCTGGTCACCTTGCGCCCGATCAACATCTTCCCCGGCTTCAATTTAATTTGTACCGGTTCGCTTCCAGGATTGGTGATTGTAAGATTCCACATGATTTCGACCTCCCAAAAAAATTAACCAACCACACATTCAGACATTAAAGTTTACATCAAGAACCCAATAAATACAATCCTTCTATGCTAGCCAGCCTGGGCTTTCCTCGCCTACGCCTGTAAAAAAACAGGGATCCGGCCAGCTTCGCCAAATCCCGGTTTTTTTAATTTTTCCCCTTCCTAAGGCAACACCAAGCGACCACGCAGGGTAACGGGGATGGGTTACCATTGCTGCCCCTACGACAATTGCGCCTTCAGTTTATTGGCGGTTTGTTGAAATTCCGCCAGTTTCTCCAGCTCCTTCTGCACCACCGTCGCCGGGGCTTTTTTGGCAAAGTCTGAGCCGAGCAATTTCTCCAGCCGGTCGATCTGGGTCTGGGCGTCGGCCAGGTCCTTCTGCAGCCGCTTGCGTTCCTCGTCCAGGTCCAGCATACCCGCTAGCGGAATGTAGATCTCCACCGGCCCGGCCACCAGGGCTATGCTGTTCTCCGGCCTGGTTTCCAGTGATTCGAGAATGGCTACCTGCTTCTCATCCAGCCCTGCCAGGGCGGTGAGCACCTTCACCTGCTCCCGTAGTAATTCCGCCTTGACCCCGCCGGCCATCGTGGCCGGGATGCGTTTCGCCGGGCTGACCTTTCTCTCCGCCCGCAGGTTGCGGATGGTGCGGATAACCTCCTGCACCAGGGCAAAGTCTGCCGTCTTCCCGGTTTCCCAGCCTTCCTCGGATCGAGCCTCGGGCCAGGCGGCAATGATCAACGCATCGGGCCAGTCCGCCGCTAGTTCCCGGAGTGGCGAGGCCAGTAGCGCTTTCCGCAGGTAGCCCCACAGTTCCTCGGTTACGAAGGGTGTAATCGGGTGCAGCAGGCGCAGGGAAGTGTCGAGCACGCGCGCCAGGGTCTGCGCGGTCTGGAAGGCGCCTCCTCCGCCAGCTGATAGTTGCAGTTTCGCCACTTCCACGTACCAGTCGGCGAAATCGTTCCAAAAGAACTCATAGATCTGCCTTCCGGCCTCTCCGTATTGGTAAGTCTGGAACAGCCGTTCCACCTCGTGCACCGTTTGTTCCAATTTTGCCCAGATCCAGGAATCTGCCAGGGTCCAGTCGTTTTTTTCACCGGACACAGCTTTCTGGCTGTTGATCGCTGAGACCACGAACCGCCCCGCATTCCAGATTTTGTTGGCAAAATTGCGGTTGCCCTCCACTTTTTTCACCGAAAGGTTGGTATCGTTGCCGGGTGTGGACCCCACCAGCAGCGTGAAGCGTAGGGCATCCGTCCCGAACTCATCCATCAGTGGCAGCGGGTCAACACCCGTACCCTTGCTCTTTGACATTTTCTGCCCATCTTCGTTGCGTACCAGCCCGTGCAGGTAGACCGTGCTGAACGGCACCTGGCCAGTGAACTCCAACCCATCCATGATCATGCGCGCCACCCAGAAGAACAGGATATCGTAGGCGGTCTCCATCATGCTGGTCGGGTAGAAATACTTGTAATCCGGCGTCTCTGTGGGCCAGCCCAGCGTGGAGAACGGCCACAACCCCGAGGAGAACCAGGTATCCAGCACATCCGGATCCTGGCGGATGTTCTTTGAGTCGCAGTGGCTGCACTCGGTCGGGTCGGCACGCGTGCAGGTCTGCTTGCCGCAGTCGTCACAGTACCAGACCGGGATGCGATGTCCCCACCAGAGTTGGCGGGAGATGCACCAGTCCTTGATATTTTCCAGCCAGTTGAAGTACACCTTCTCGAAGCGGTCCGGGATGATCCGGATGCGCCCGTCCTGCACCGCTCTCAGCGCCGCATCCGCCAGAGGCTGGATCTTGACGAACCACTGCTCGGAGATCATCGGTTCCACGATCTCCCCGCCGCGTTGCGAGCGAGGCACATTGATTATGTACGGCTCTTCCTTGATGACTAGGCCGGCGGCTCTCATGTCGGCCCATAATTTTTCACGGCACTCGAATCGGTCCAGGCCCGCATACGGCCCGCCGGTCTCGGTCACTTTCACCTCCCGATCCAGCATTGAAAGCACCGCCAGTCCATGCCGCTGGCCGATGGCATAATCGTTGGGGTCATGCCCCGGCGTGATCTTGAGTGCCCCCGTGCCGAACTCGCGCGTCACGTACTCATCCGCAATGACCGGGATCTCGCGTCCCAGCATCGGAACGATTACCTTCCCACCGATAAATTTCTGGTAGCGCTCATCCTCGGGGTGGACAGCCACGGCCGTATCAGCCAGGATCGTCTCCGGCCGCGTGGTGGCAACCGGGATGTATTTGGTTTTTGAACCAGCCAGCATATATTTGAAATAATATAGTTTGCCGGGTTCCTCGGAATACTCCACTTCCAGGTCGCTGACCGCTGTCTTCAGCCCCGGCGACCAGTTGATCAGCCGCGGCCCGCGGTAGATCAGCCCCTTCTCGTACAGGCGTACAAAAGCCTCGCGTACCGCCCTCGACAGGCCTTCGTCAAGTGTGAAGCGCTCGCGCTCCCAGTCGCACGATGCGCCGATCTTGCGGATCTGGCTGGTGATGATGTCGTGGTATTTCACTTTCCAGGCCCAGGCCCGCTCCAGGAACTTCTCGCGCCCCAGCTCCTCGCGTGTCACTTCCTCGGTACGTAGCAGGTCTTTCTCCACTTGTAACTGGGTGGCGATCCCGGCATGGTCCGTTCCAGGCACCCACAGTGCCGGCACGCCCTTCATGCGCTGGTAGCGGATCATCAGGTCTTCCATCGCCACGAACATCACGTGCCCCACGTGCAGTTCACCCGTTACATTGGGAGGGGGAATCGAGATGACGAACGGCTTCTTGGTGGGGTCGAAGTCCGGCTTGTTCGGATCATTGGAGGGCTTGAAATAACCGCCCTTCTCCCACATCTCGTAGATGCGCGGCTCGGTGGATCTGAAATCATAGGTTTTGGGTAATTGGTATTCGGTCATTCTGGCTCCTTAAGACATCAAAAAGCGGAAGGCTTTTTTTAGGGATCTTTTAAAGTGTGGTGGATACTCGTGTGCCAGGTCCGGATGGTCCTCCATCTCACATGGAACTCCATGGTCCACCAGGGTGGTGCGCAGTTGCTTGAAAAACTCGTAGCGCGGGTCGTGTCCTCCGGCAACCAGGTAGCCGCGCACCGGGTGAGGGTGCTCGGCCTCAACCCAGCCAGTCAGGAGCTTTGGTTCGATCGATCCCGGGGCAACGGACAGGAATCCGCGCGCCGGGAGGCTGCCGGTAAGTACCAGGCCCACCGCCAGCGCTGCTCCTTGGGAGAAACCTCCAACGATCACCCTGGACCGGTCGACCGGAACCTGTTCGCATAGCATTCTAAACTGATCGACGACTTCCTTCTCCGCCTTCTCGTGATCGTCCCAGGTGTACGCATCGGGCCATGCCAGTTGGGATGACTGTATCGCCGCCACCAGCCAGCCCAACGGACAAGCCTCCTGCCAGCGGTCCAAAGTGGCTGCGGCCGTGCCAGCCTGTCCGTGCAGGGAGATCAATACGGGATACGGTTTTACCGCTTTAGCCGGCTCACGAACGACCAGCAAGGATTTGACCTCCATTTGTGCCGCCTCCTGGCGCCTTGCGCAGATGGAGGCCATGCGTTTATATTCTGGAAGCCCCCAAAGCGGTTCCAGGTCCGGGTCGCTTCCCAGCATTGACACGGACCACCACAATCCGGCCTCCAGCGCCCCTGTAAAAGCGCCCAGCGCTGCTTCGGTTTTTTGCAAACGTGTGAGCAGGCAGATACGCCAATAAGCTATCCGCGCGACCTCCTCGGGGAATTCGGCAGCCAACCGTTCGGTCATTGCCAGGGCTGACGCGTAGTCGCCCTGCCCATAGAAGGCCATCATCTCACTGGAACGGCGAATAAAGTCGCGTTCGTCAGGCATTGCAATCTCCCGGAAAACAAAAACGCCCTTGTCCATCTGAGGACGAAAGGGCGTTCCTTCCGCGGTACCACCTCAATTCGCCTTGCGGCGCACTCACCCGGCTATCATCGGGTTTCGCTGTAACGGGCTTCCCGTGCCGGTCTACTTTCACCAGGATTTCTTCGGCATTACTCCGTGCGACTTCAGCAGGGTTTTGCTGCGGAGGTTTCCAGCCTGCGACCTCCTTCTCTATCAGCGTTTGGACTGCTTACTACTCACGGAAGAGTGATTATCGTGATTATACATTTCTGGTCAGGGCGAGTCAAGCATTATTGCGAGCTATAAAGCGATTCGCGGGACGGATGTCTGTCCGCCTTGCGTGCTGGTTATGATAACCCGGGATAAGGCAGTTCAATACCGGGCGCACCGGTTAATCAAATAACAAGAACATCATCCCTGATCCAATGCAAAGTGGCTTCTTGTGCTATATTATAAAGAACTGCTTAATCAACCAGGAGGATGATTCATGTCTCCCAGACAACCTTCCCAAACTTTTTCCCTTTTCCTGCCTGTGCTGCTTTGCATTGTCCTAATGGCAGGCTGCAACCTGCCAGCTAAAATTACCCCTACGGTCACCTTGTTGCCCAGTTACACCCCCCAACTGCTGCAGGACACGCCGACCACCCTGCTTCCCACCCTAACGGCCCAGCCGACTGCCACCCCGCTACCGGCGCCATTGAACATTGTTTTTACGACCGGTACAACAGAAGCTATCCAGCCGGGAACTTTTCAGCTAGGTCAAAACCAGAGCTATAGCCTGAGTGCAGGACAAAACCAACCCATGATCCTGATCCTCGATTCACCCAACAACGATCTTTACCTGGCTGTGACCGAACCGAATGGGAATAAACTGCTCGATCCTGCCAATAGGTGGAACAGATGGCAGTGGCTGCTGCCAAAAACTGAAGTATATACGATCCAGGTATTCGGAGGTGCGAGCACCGAAAACTATACCCTGACGGTCAGGGTTGTCCAGTTGGTTAATTTCACCTCCGGCTTATCTTCTACCACTTTGAACGGCACGACCGTGAATGGATACGTGTTTTCCTATGCCGTCTACTGCAACGCCGGCCAGACGATGACCACAACCCTCAACGTGCCATCCAGTACTGCTTACCTGGACGTTTTTGGGCTTGCAACCGGCCCGCTTCTGAGCCCCTCGGCGAAGGCCAACACCTGGAGCGGCATCCTGCCCTCCACCCAGGATTATGTGATCGAAGTCTTTCCCAACAATGGGCAGGCGGTGAATTATTCCCTGACGGTGAGTTGCCACTAAAAAAACCACAGCCCGGGCACACCCAAAAAACCGGGCTGTGGTGTGGGACATTAAAAATACCATTGACAAATCTACCATTCGGCATATAATCACGCCCAATACTTGAAAGACGTCGAAGAGGACGAGTAAGCCTCGTACGGCGGTTCAGAGAGCAGGCGGTAATTGGTGAAAGTCCTGCCCGCACGATGAAGTTGAATGGACCTCGGAGTTGCAGAGCGAAACATGCGGAGTAGCTCTCGCCGGGATGCTCCCGTTACCGGGCCAGGGTATAACCCAGCAATGGGCGTACCTGAAACGAGTGAGGCTGGCCTTTCCCCTGTGCATCACCACGGGGATTTTTTGTTAAACCCCCTGTGCAGCACGGAGACAGCCTAAATCGGGTGGCACCACGGACTACGCGTTCGTCCCGTTATACGGACGAACGCGTTTGCGTTTAATTTGGAAAGGAAACTGCTATGTATATCACCTTCCATCCACCCTGAAGGGTTCCTCCTTCTTGCTGAACATTTTTGAAACCATTGTGATAAAAACGATTCCAAAAAAGGAGATAAACCATGTCTGACCAAACCCGCTTTTTACTGAATGAAACCGACCTGCCGAAGAACTGGTACAACGTGCTGGCCGACAGCCCGGTCCCGCCTGCCCCGGTATTAAACCCGATTACAAAGGAGCCCATCACGCCGGAGTTCCTCTCCGTGCTCTTCCCAATGGAACTCATCCAGCAGGAAGTCAGCACGGACCGGTATATTGCAATCCCGGAGGAAGTACGTGAAATCTACAAACTCTACCGCCCCACCCCGCTTGTGCGCGCCCGCCGCCTGGAAAAGGCACTCGGCACGCCCGCTCACATCTATTTCAAGAACGAATCCGTCTCACCGGTGGGCAGCCACAAGCCGAACACGGCTATCCCGCAGGCATTTTACAACAAGGTGGCCGGGACGAAAGCCATGACCACCGAGACCGGCGCCGGCCAGTGGGGCACCTCGCTGGCGATGGCCTGCAACTACTTCGGCATTGACCTGGAAGTGTATATGGTCAAAGTCTCTTATGAACAGAAACCCTATCGCCGCATTTTCATGCAGACCTACGGGGCGCAGGTCTACGCCAGCCCGACCGACCGGACCGATTTCGGCCGCTCCCTGCTTGCCGAGGACCCGAATAACAATGGCTCGCTGGGTATCGCCATTTCGGAGGCGGTGGAAGTGGCAGTAAAATCCGGCGGGACAAAAAAATACAGCCTCGGTTCGGTGCTGAACCATGTACTGATGCACCAGACGGTAATTGGCGAGGAAGCCCTGAAGCAGATGGACCTGGCCGGGGAGTACCCGGACGTGGTCATCGGCTGCGTGGGCGGAGGCTCGAACTTCGGTGGCATCGCCTACCCGTTCCTGCGCCAGAATCTAAAGGACGGGCAGCGCACCCGGCTGGTGGCAGTGGAACCTACCGCCACCCCCTCGCTGACCAAGGGTACCTATGCTTTCGACTATGGCGATACGGCCAAGATGGCACCCATCGTCAAGATGTACACGCTCGGTCACACCTTTATGCCGGCCGGGATCCATGCTGGCGGGTTGCGTTACCACGGTATGTCTCCCAGCATTTCAGCGCTGTATAATGCCGGTTATATTGAAGCAGTGGCCGTGGCGCAGAGGGGGACCTTCGAGGCGGCGGTCATGTTCACGAAGACCGAGGGCATCCTCCCGGCGCCCGAGTCGGCGCATGCCATCCGGGTGGCGATCGATGAGGCGCTGGACGCCAAGAAGAAGGGCGAGAAGCGCATCATTCTGTTCAACCTTTCAGGTCATGGACTTCTCGATATGACCGCTTACCAATCCTACCTGAACGGCGAACTGGTGGATTATGAGTACCCGGCCCACGCCATCCAGGAAGCCATGAAGAACCTGCCCCAGGTTGACTTGGCGGCGGCATAAAGCAAGCTTCTCCTTATTGATCTCCGAGGCCAAAATGGCCTCGGAGATCGTTTAACAAGAGCCTGGAATGCAAACGCTGGGTTTTGAAGAAATGAACGCTTCTTGCCGTCTGAATGCGTTTTATGGACCATACAAAAGAAGAATATAATTAAAATAAAATAAAAGAGGATCGATTGCAGGCATTCACAGGGTTTCGCGTTTTCGAAAAGGAGGTAAAGTCATGAAAACTGAAAGTTCCGGTTTCGTCATCTTGCGGCTCCTGGGAAGAATATTACTGGCCAATTTGATCCTTTTTATTATCATTGGAGCAATTTGCTGGCTTGGGGGCTGGCGGACCTTGAAAAACTATTCGACCGGCCTGATGTACGGGGGCATGGGTGCGATGATACTTGGCGGGTTGACGGCGTTCGGAGCAACCGGGGTGGCCCGTGACCCCACTTATAGATACATTCAATCCGATATGGTCAATTCGCTCAGTGATCGCACAAAACAGGACTGGCAGGAAAACTTGGAGAGCATCAGTTTTATGGTCTGGATGGGGGTCGCCGGGTTGATCGCCATCGCGGCCGGGTACCTGCTCACCACATTTCTCTGATAATGGATGCGCGGCACCAAGACCTGTCCGGGCCGAAGGTCCCGCGCACTTTGCGGGACGTTTTTTGCGGGATGTAGACTGGGGTTCTTATCAAGTCTGGCTCTCCTTTTTTATTCGCTTTAATCAGAACACTTGTGCGAATTTCACCGTGTGGTAAAATCAAATATTATGGAAACCGAGCAAGGCAAACTCCCCCCGCCTCCGCGCCTGGTCGCCTCACTGATGGCGGGTTTTGATTCTGTTGCAAACCACATTGCGGTCATCCTGCCGCCGGTGCTGCTGGACCTGTTCCTGTGGCTTGGCCCCCATTTGAGCCTGAAGCAATTCGCCCAGCCGTTGATCGACTCACTGACCGCGCTGGCCGGTTCGCCGTTCCTCACGCTGAAGCCCACCGACGTTGCCAGTGCCCAGCAGATGTATACGGAATTTTTCAACCGCTTCAATCTGTTTTCCGTCCTGCGCACGTTCCCGCTCGGGATCACCAGCCTGCTGAGTTTGGACCTGCCCTCCCGAAACCCGTGGGGTACTCCGGGAAGCCTCGACGCCGGTTCGTTCTTTGGGATCGTTGGCTGGGCCATCCTGCTGGTCCTCCTGGGCTGGGTGCTCGGCGCGTTGTACTATTACTGGATTGCCGTTGTGACCCTTAAAACAGAACCGCACCCTCTCGGTCGCTCCCTGCAACAGGGGCTGCTGCTTTCGATCATCTGGATGGGGCTGCTTATCCTGTTTGGCCTGCCCACCCTCCTGTTCTTGTCGGTGGTGACTGCCCTCAGTTCATTCCTGGGACAGGCACTGTTATTTATCGGGGTGGTCCTTTTGATCTGGCTGGTGATGCCGGTCTTCTTCTCATCCCATGGCGTTTTCGCCTTGCAGTTGAACGCCTTGAATGCCATCCTGAACAGCCTGCGTCTGGTCCGCTTTACCCTGCCCAACACCGGCCTGTTCTTATTGACCTTCGTGATCATCAACCAGGGATTGGATTTCCTGTGGAACACCCCGCCGCAAAATTCGTGGTGGATGCTGGTCGGTATTATCGGGCATGCCTTTGTCTCGACGGCGCTGCTGGCAGCCAGTTTTGTCTATTATCATGACATCAATGCCTGGTTGAAGATTATCTTCGAGCAACTTCAACGGCAGACAACTTCAGCAAAGGCTTGATCAGAGGAATTTATGGAAACGAACGGTACTTATGATGCAAAGGATATTCAGGTTCTGGAGGGACTGGAAGCCGTCCGGCGCCGCCCGGGTATGTACGTAGGTGGCACGGACGTCAAAGCCCTGCACCACCTTGTCTATGAAGTGGTCGATAATTCGATCGATGAAGCCCTGGCCGGGGTCTGCACCCACATTGAGGTCATCATTCACCCCGATTCGTCCGTCACCGTGATCGACAACGGTCGCGGCATCCCGGTGGACATGCACCCCACCGAGAAGAAATCGGCACTGGAAGTGGTGATGACCAAGCTCCACGCCGGCGGCAAGTTCGGCGGCGGCGCCTACAAGGTCTCGGGCGGTCTGCACGGGGTGGGTGTCAGCGCGGTCAACGCCCTCTCGGAATGGTGTGAAGTGGTGGTCACGCTCAACGGCCACCAGCATTTCCAGCGTTACGAGCGCGGGCATCCCATGGAGCCGGTTAAAGTCATCGGCAAGGCCAAGCCCGGAGTGTCCGGTACCCGCACCACGTTCAAGTATGACCCCACCATATTCACCGAGGTCATGGAGTACCGTTTCGATACGCTCGTCCAGCGTTTCCGCGAAATGGCCTTCGTCACGCGCGGCGTCACCATTGTTTTTCTGGATGAGCGTTCCAATCGCCAGATGACCTTCTACTTCGAGGGCGGCATCACCTCCTTTGTGCGTTACCTGGATCGCAACCGTGAGGTTCTGCACCCGGTGGTCTATGTGGAAAAGGAGATCGAAGGCATCGGCATTGAGTTCGCCGTCCAGTATACGGATGCCTACACCGAGTCCATTTACTCGTTTGCCAATACGATTAATACGGTCGATGGCGGGACTCACTTGACCGGTCTGCGGACGGCGCTCACCCGTGTCATTAACGACTATGCCCGCAAGAGTGGGCTGCTCAAGGAAGCCGACCCGAACTTCTCCGGTGACGATACCCGTGAAGGCCTGACCGCCATCGTCAGCATCAAACATCCCGACCCGCAGTTTGAGTCGCAGACCAAGGTCAAGTTGATGAATCCCGAGGTGCAGACCTACGTCACGCAGGTGATCGGCGAGTCCTTCGGCACTTTCTTGGAAGAAAACCCCCAGGCGGCCAAAGCCATCATCGCCAAGTGTCTCACCTCCGCCCGGGCTCGTGACGCCGCCCGCAAGGCGCGCGACTTGGTCATCCGCAAATCCGCGCTGGAGAGCCTGACCCTCCCCGGCAAACTGGCCGATTGCTCCGAGCGCGACTCGTCCAAGACCGAGCTCTACATCGTGGAAGGCGACTCGGCCGGCGGTTCGGCCAAGCAGGGCCGTGACCGTCACTTCCAGGCCATCCTGCCCCTGCGCGGCAAGATCTTGAATACCGAGCGCGCCCGGTTGGATAAGATCCTGGGGAATAACGAAGTCCGGGCGCTCATCTCAGCTCTGGGCACCGGCATCGGCGACAATTTCGATCTCACCGGTTTGCGCTACGGGCGCATCATCATCATGACGGATGCCGACGTGGATGGCTCCCACATCCGCACGCTGTTGCTGACCTTCTTCTTCCGCTACATGCCTAGCCTGATCGATGATGGCCATCTCTACATTGCCCAGCCACCGCTCTACCGCCTGGCCTACAAGAACCAGGTCCATTATGCCTACGCGGATGCCGAAAAGGACAAGTTGCTCAAGACCATGGGCGTCAGCGCGGACAAGGTCAGCCTGCAGCGCTACAAGGGCTTGGGCGAGATGAACCCGGCACAGTTGTGGGAGACCACCATGAACCCGGAAAACCGCACCCTGCTGCAGGTCAACGTGGACGATGCCGCCGAGGCTGACCGCACCTTCGACATGCTCATGGGGGACGCGGTCGACCCGCGCAAGCGCTTCATCACCACCCACTCGAAGAGCGTCAGGAACCTGGATATTTGATTGTTTGTTGCAGGTCCTCGTAAATTATGGCACTACCCCACTCAATCGGTGGGGTAGTGTTTTTATTGGTTGCTATGACTTAAGCGGGATATTATCCGGGTGGAATATATGGAGCCTGTTCGGGGAGCAGATATTCATCTTTAAGCGCCTGGATGAGCACCTCGAATTCATCCCCGTTGCTGAAATGCCCGTAGAATCGCCAGGCGGGCTGGAGGTAGGGGTATCCGGTGTTCGCCCCTGTTGTGAACTGCGGGTTGCTGCCGAAATAGACCAGCTCGACCTTCTCGACCGTGGCCGTCGGTGGATTTACAACGGTGACACCCACTGCCTGAGGCTCTTTGGATACATACACTTGGTCGTCGGTGATCGTGAGCTCGGTCGCCTGACCGTTTTTGGGGTTGACCGCCATTTGCCCACTGAACATCCGCATGGCCGGGTACCCAGCAAGAGACTCACCCGGGATGACGAGCGCCTCGATCAATACCGGATCGCCTTCATGTCCGAGCTCAGTCTGGTCGATATCCCCGTTCGGCGTTTCCTGGAGGTAGGTGAGCCCTGCATCCGTGGTAAAAAGGGTGGCAGGCTGGCCTTCCAGTTGAACGATTTTCTGTGTGCCTTTCAGGATCTGGAACTGCAGGTCGGGGAAGGGGATCGCATAGCGGTCGACCTTTACCACGGCGGTGCCGTCCTGGTTGAAATGGTCGACGCTGCCCCACACATCCACCGGACGGTTTTGGTAGGCTTGCAACGCTTGCAGGTCACCTTCCAGGATCATGTATGGATAGGTCCCTGTGCCATTCTTGGTCATCAGGGTGTATTCGATGCGCTGGCTTCCATCCTGCTGCTTGTAGATGGTCACGGTGATCAGGCCACGCTGACCCTCGATTTTTTGACCGGTCGGCTGCTGTTCGGGCGGTAGAACGGTGGGCACCGCTGTGGGGAGAGGCACGGGTGTGCCGCTGAAATTGATTTCATAGAATCCCCCCCCTCCTCCTCCTCCCCCTCCCCAGCCCCCCCCGGGTCCGCCTCGATTATCGATTGACGTCCAATCGTATAGTTTTCCCAACCGGACGCCGATGACAAAGGCGTTTTTAAATGGCAGGGAAATGTCGAAAGGCACGTCTGCCAGCTGGAAATTTCCTTCTTGGGCGGTAAGGGTGACCTGTCCATTTACCAGTTCTAGGGTCCCTTGGATACCGTCCTCGGTCAGCGGGGTCACTTTCCAGGAATCCACGTTGAATTTTGTGATCCCGCCGTCAGCCACAAACTGACCGGTTGCCTCGACAAGCTTGTTTGTGGGAAACTGGTCCAATCCGGCGACATTGCCGGTGGCTGTGTACACCCCGACCATGATCAAAGGCGCTTTGCCTGCCTCGGCGGATGGATAGGAACTCACATAGCAGTAAATAGTCTCCGTCTGATTGAGCGGATATGCCCTCAGCCATTCCCGGCTGGGACCGCTCGGAGAGGATGACCGTTCCAGCTTGCCGGTCTGGATGCCGCTGTCAAGCAGGGCTTTCCAGGCTTCCTGCGCACTGCGGATGCCGTAGGCGCCAACCGTCTGGGTATCCACCAGGTTGGCTTGAACGGAAGCCACCTGCCCGGAAGCGTCCAGCGTGAACAGCAAGCCTGCCGGACGCATGTCTTCCATGTGGACGGCGAAGCCGTCCGGGGTCAGAGGTGTGACATAATACTTTCCCCACATACCCGTCGCGTCGATTTTGTACTTGAAATTGAAGCCATGGGAATTAAGGAAGGCGTCGATGTTCGCGGCCGCTTGCGATGCGTTTATTTCTACTCCGGAGAGTGCCTGGGATTGGGGATAATCGGCGTAGTAGGTGAAATAATGGTCCGACCGGATGGACATCCACTGCTTGCCGTCGGTAAGCACGTAATCCGTCGTGCCGGGCAGTTCCCCTGCCGATTGGTAAACTTCACCTTGAATGCCGAACCGTCCTGCCAGGGCGACGGCCTCATCAAGCGTCGCATGCTGGTCGGGTTGCAGCAGGTAAACGTTTGCCTCGGTGGGCGAATCTGGCAGCGTCCCTTTCAAGTAGAGAGTCGTACCGTTCCAGTCATAGCCGGTGTCGATCGGCGTCGGGCTTGCCTTGTTTTGGTTTTTGGATGGTGTGGGTGTGGCCTCCGGATAAAACGCCGTCGGTGTGTCGGTAATTCCGGTGGCGATCTTGGGTTGTGGGATCAAAGAGCGGATGGCCAAATTCAGGAGGAATACCAATGCGATCAAGGCCAGGATCCAAGCCAGGGTGGGAGCCAGGTTCTTCAGGGAGGTCATGAAACCGATCCCTTTCGGTTTGTAAGCCTCTTTCAAGCGCATTTCTAATTCAGACCGGAATTGGAGGTTAATGTTTGTTTGCGCGGCGACTTTTTGCAGCCTCGCCGAAACTCTTTCGTCTTCGGGATCCAGCATCTGTCCAAACGCTTTGATCTGATCGTCTTTCATGGTTCCACCTCCAATGCCAGCGAGGTCCGTTCACGCAGGTCCTTCAGGCCGCGCGCGAGCAGCATCTTTACCGCCGCTTCGCTTTTGCCGGTGACCCGGCTTACCTCCCGGCTGCTCAGGCCGCCAAAGAAATACAGGGCCAGCGCCTCTCCCCGCTCGGGGCTGATCTGTCGCAGGGCGCGTGCAACGGATTCGATCTGCATATGCTGCAAGGCGGCTTTATCGGTCGGCAGGCCGGGGGCTGGGACCTGGTTCGCAGCTTCGAGGGGGGTTTCGGGTTTTCGGCGTCGGAAGAACAGGGCCTTTTTCCGTACCGCAATCCCCATGATCCAGGCCGCGAAAGGACCGTCCCCGCGAAAAGAGCGGATGCCCTCCATGGCCGCCATGAAAGTCTGCGAGGT
>Ga0209777_10005850_pt1 | contig 14035 bp, 13 predicted proteins | sample FrelakmetHBP12HB_FD_187147 | JGI IMG/M metagenome (GOLD analysis project Ga0209777, IMG submission 187147) | Freshwater lake sediment microbial communities from the University of Notre Dame, USA, for methane emissions studies -HBP12 HB (SPAdes)... | ecosystem: Environmental > Aquatic >...
TGGGTCCTTGATTGTCTTCGAGAGGTTCTGCGTCTCCATAGAAGACAAATAGTTGCTCTCTTCACTGGACAACTCTTAATTAGCTGCCCTCTTATGGCTACGCAGATTCTCAAGTTCTGAGGCGTATAGATTGAGTGAAGAAGTCGAATTACCGCCACAACTTCAGGAACAGCTAGTGAGACTGCAACAACTTCAGCAGACTATGCAGTCAATTGTGAATCAGAAGCAGCAGGTAGAGCTGGAGCTTAGTGAGACCGACAAGGCGCTTGCTGAGCTTGAGAAGTCAACGGATGATAACCCAGTATACAAGAGCGTCGGCAGCATACTTGTCAAATCAACCAGACAGACTTTACTTACGGAGCTGAAGGAAAGAAAAGAGCTGATGTCTACGCGCGTTATCGTTTTGGGAAAGCAAGAAGATAGGACAAGAGAGCGGTTAAAGGAAGTTCAGGAGAAGTTACAGGAGAAGTTAAAGGGACCGAAGCAGGCATCTCAGTAAGCATCCCTCCTCGTCAGATCTCAAAGCAGCAAGGGAGCCCCAATGCATATTGAGTTAAGTCGGAAACCCACAATAGATGAGGTCGAAAAGATCTGCATAGCGGCTGAAGAGGCAGCAAGACAAGCCCTTTTCTCGAAGATCTCCCTAAAACGGGTAAGCGATCTCGATGTCACGGTTGAAGCTGTGGGAGACAAACCACTCGTCCTCGCCGTTGATGTTGCCGTCGAACTTCTGATCGGCGATGAAGATTTGCAGGCTCTGGTTGACAAGGCGACCGATGCGGCCTTCTCCGCCGCCGAGGCGAAAGTACAGGAGCTAAATCTTTGCGTGGGTTCTCAAACTTAGTCAAGCTGCTTCGACAAGTAGACTCAGTTCTGATTATTGGACATCAGAATTCCGACCCTGATGCTGTATGCTCTGCTTATGCTTTCTCAGTGTTCGCTCGCAGAATTAATCATAAGATACGATCATCTTTCACGTCCCCCGGCGGGGTCAGCAAGCTCTCCAAGCAAATTCTCACTACTGCTGTGCCATTGGTCGTAGAAGAGAATCCCAATCTATCCGACTTCAACCTGATCGTAACCGTTGACACAAACACCTTACAGCAATTGGGCGAACTTCGCGAAGCAGTTCATCGCTCATCAAAGCCTATTGTAATGATAGACCATCATGCGCCACACACAGAGAATGCCAAAACAGCAACGCTTGTCATATGTGAAGAAAATGCGACCTCAACTTGCGAGATTATTCTTGCGATGTTCGCAAAAATGCACATTAGACCAGATAGCAAAGTCTCCCAAGCACTTCTTATCGGCTTGCTTGTCGAAACTGGTCATTTGGCAATAGGCACAAGGAAGACATACGCAGCTGCCTACGATCTAATCAAAACCGGAGCTGCCCCCGAGGAGGCCCTCGTACTAACTCGGCAAGTGATGGAAGAATCAGAACGCATTGCACGAGTCAAATCAGCTCAGAGGCTCAGATTGGAGAGAATTGACCGCTGGCTGATCGCCACATCCGAAATAGGTTCCTATCATGCTTCAGCAGCGAGAGGACTCATCGCTTTGGGAGCCCACTTAGCCGTCGTTGCCGGGAAAAGGAATGATAACTTAACGGTAAGCTTTCGATGCACACGCGAATTCGTTCAGGGGTCAGGGCTACACCTTGGCACTGACCTCGCATCCGTTATCGGACAACAGATGGGGGGGATGGGGGGAGGTCATGCGACAGCCGCAGGAGCAAACGTCAAAGGCGAGGCAAGTGAGGCACTGAGGCTCTCAGTCAAAGTCATACGCGAATTCTTGGCTCACAAGTCAAAATCTAATACTGTGGCTGAAGCTACTGCGCTTGATTCATCTCAAACACAGGGTCGTCACGTGAACAATTAGCAGGTGAGAGCTTCATCAATGCCAGCAATATCGGCGCGTAACTTATCATTCACATATGTCGGCGCAAACACGCCATCAATGGAGAACGTATCGCTTTCTATTGAGAAGGGCGAATTCGTAATACTAACTGGACCAAGCGGATGCGGCAAAACAACTTTCTGTCGATGTTTGAACGGGCTTATTCCCAATTTCTACTCTGGCGAAGTTCGAGGGGACCTCCTTGTGGACGATGTAAACGTAAATGGCAAGTCAACTGCTGAGCTCTCAAAACACATAGGGTTCGTGTTTCAGAATCCAGAAAATCAACTGTTCTCTCTCTCAGTCGAGCGCGACGTAGCATTCGGCGTAGAAAATCTGGGCATTCCACAGGAAGAAGCTCTGGAGAGAGTGAAGTGGGCGATGAAGTCGACAGGAATTGAGAATTTACGAGAAAAAGCCCCATATGAGCTCTCAGGGGGCCAACAGCAACGTGCAGCCATAGCTGGTGTACTGGCAATGAAGCCGAGCATAATTGTCCTTGATGAACCCACTTCCTTCCTCGACCCACGGTCCGCTGAAGACATTGTAGGTGTAATAGCCAAACTGAACCAGGAATTACAACTGACGACGCTCTTGGTCGAGCATAGACTAGACATAGTATCACGTTACGCAAATCGAGTCATTGTAATGGATAAGGGAAAAGTGGCGCTCGACGGATCCCCCCAAGCAGTATATGGCGATCAAGCACGTCTAATTGGCATTGGTTTACCTAAAGTGACCACGCTATTCCATTTACTGAGGCGTGATGGATTTCCCATAGCAACTAATCCCATAACAGTCGAACAGGCCTCAAGTGAGTTGAGAAAGGTGCTTCATCAATGATTTCTGTCAACAACACGAGTTTCCGGTATATCGGTGCCTCATCTGATGTTCTCACTAACGTAAACCTCCAGATTAAGGACGGTGAGTTCGTTGCGATAATGGGCGAGAATGGATCGGGCAAGACGACACTCGTCAAAATGTTCAACGGATTGTTGAAACCGCGGGTTGGAAGCGTAATGATCGACGGCACAGACACACGGGAGAAATCAGTGGCGCAGCTTTCTCGTGATGTTGGACTGATCTTTCAGAATCCAGACCATCAATTGTTCGCTGAGACGGTCTCTGAAGAACTTAGCTTCTCTTTACGGAATTTCGGCTTCAATGAGGAAGTCGTCAAACGAAGGGTCACAAACATACTGACGGCGCTGGATCTTGAGAAATACGTTGACTCTTCTCCCTTTGTTTTGAGCGGTGGCGAACGAAAGCGCGTTGCACTTGCGGCCATTTTAGTCTGGGATCCTAAGCACATCATTATGGATGAACCGACGATAGGACAAGACTATCTGCAGAAAGACCGGCTAAGGAACTTCATCGTGCAACTAATTTCGCAGGGCAAAACCATTGTCATTGTTACACATGATGTTGAATTCGTGGCTGAATGCAAACCCCGTGTAGTTCTCCTCTCAAAAGGAACGGTAATCGCTGACGACGCTGCCACGAAGATCCTAACAAACGATGAATTACTTGCGCAAGCATCCCTGGTGAGGCCGCAAATTGCCGAGTTAATGCATCAACTACCAATATCAGGAAAAACTCTTGACATAATAGATGCCTACGCAGCGAGAGAGTTTCTTGTTCCCAAACTCCGAGAAGCAGTCCAGACTTCTGGCCATTGGCGGTGAAATAATTGTCACTCCGGTTCGTTGAAGGATTCAAGTTCACGAGAATTGATAGCCCGATTCACAGGATGGATCCGCGCGCAAAGTTTATTCTAACGATCGGAATCTTCACGACAGCTCTCATGTTCACGAACGTCTTTGCACTGATTACGATCTTTCTTTTTCAGATTCCGCTCATTTTAATGGCGAAAACAAGCCGAAAATGGCTTAGATCCATGAGAGGAGGGCTATTCCTTGGCGTTTTCATTTTCATTATGAACTTTATTTTCGGCACAGCGTTGGTTCTCTCTATTGCATTCACTCTACGCTTCTTCACAATCATGTCCGCATTTTCATTCTTCTTCATGACCACTTCAGCGGACGATCTCGGACTTGCATTAGAACAGATTCATGTTCCTTATTCTATCTCATTCACCTTCACCACCGCTGTAAGACTAGTTCCAACGATGGCCGTCGATGCACAAACTGTCGTTGATGCTCAACGCTCCAGAGGACTCGAACTCGACAAAGGCAACTTCATGAAAAGAGTGAGAAATTACATACCGATCCTAATTCCACTTATCATCTCTGCAATACGGAGGAGTGTAGAACTTGCTGAGGCTTTGGAATCACGAGCATTTGGTGCCACGGACCATCGCACCGCGATAGTCACCCTTAAGTTGCATTTTGCCGATTACCTCGCGATTATCGGCACAATCCTCGGCCTTGCCGTAGCCATCTACGTGTACTTCCGCGTTCCGTTGCCAATCTTGGTCATCCCAATACAGCTACCAAAGATCTTCTGACCAGTGATAGGAACGTGGTTTCCAGAATTATTGCCGACGCGCGGGAGGCTGCGTCAGGCATACCAGAAGAACTCGAGAGAGAAGGTGTTTATGTCCAGCGGAAAGTGCTCGACGTAGGCGACTACATCGTAGGTCAATGTGTAATCGAGAGGAAAACAGCACGCGATTTCATTTCATCTCTATACAGTGGACGACTTTTCGAGCAAGCCGAAAGAATATCGCGCGCCTATCAGAAATTCATGCTGATCGTTGAAGGCGATATACAAGACTCTTTGGCAGATATGAAAAACCCGAGGGCATATTGGGGTGCCTTACTCGCGCTTGCTTTAGACTTTGACTTCAAGATTCTCTTCACACTGGACCAAGAGCAAACGGCAGATGTCATCTCTCTACTAGCAAGAAAAACAGCAGGTGGGAAAAGTGGCAGACCACTTTTGGTCAGAAAGCCCCGAATGGGCACAGCAAGAGATTGGCAACTTATGGTGCTAGAGGCTCTTCCAACAATCGGACCAAAGCTTGCAGACAAGCTTCTTCGAGCATTTGGGTCAGTTCGAAGCATCTTCCTTGCTTCACGGGTTGAACTCGCAGTTAAGGGAGGCATCGGCGAAGCTCGAGCCAAGCGAATACAAGAGCTACTGGACACCGAGTATCGGCGAAACTCACCGAAGCAAACCAAGCTAACCTTAGGGTTAGATGGTTAGCGCCATGAAGCCAAGTAGCGTTGCTGCTCATCGCTAAGCGAATCAATGGTCAGCTGGTGGGTTTCAAGCCAGAGAGATGCAATCTCTCGATCGATTTCTAGTGGGATTCTGTAGACCTTGCGCTCAAGTCTTCCTCGGTTTTTTACCAGATATTCAGTGGCTAGAGCTTGATTTGCAAAGCTCATATCCATTACCTCGGCCGGATGACCATCTGCGGCCGCCAGATTCACTAGTCGTCCCTCTGCGAGAAGGTAAAGCCGCCTTCCATTAGTTAGCCTGAATTCCTCAACGTTTTGACGCACGACCCTAACGGATGTGGCGATTTTGCGGAGAGATTTTACATCTATCTCCACATCATAATGCCCTGAATTCGCTAAAATTGCTCCATCCTTCATTTTGGCGTAGTGTTCTGGGACTATGATGTCTTTACATCCTGTGGCAGTGATGAAAATGTCACCGATGTCTGCAGCCTCGCGCATGCTGATGACTTGATAGCCTTCCATTGCTGCCTCGAGAGCTCTAACCGGATCTACTTCTGTAACGACCACTTTCGCGCCAAATCCCTTTGCTCTAAGCGCGATACCGCGCCCAACCCAGCCAAAGCCACATACTACAATCGTCTTGCCTGCGATCAGCAGGTTTGTCGCCCGCATGATCCCTTCAAGGGCAGATTGGCCAGTTCCGTGTTGACTATCAAACAGATACTTCGTATATGCGTCGTTGACGGCCATGACTGGGTAGGCAAGTACACCCTCAGCTTCCATAGCCCTATACCGATGAACACCAGTCGTTGTCTCTTCGCATGCTCCGATAATCTTGTTCTTCAGCTCAATCATACTCGTGTGCACGGTCATTGACAGTTCACCTCCATCGTCGATCAAGATATCAGGCTCGTGAGCAAGGACACTCGATAGGTTCTGTTGATGCTCGGATTCAGTGACTCCTCTCCAGGCATACACACTCGGGCCGGATATGGCCAGAGCTGCGGCAACGTCATCCTGTGTAGAAAGAGGGTTGCTACCCGTTATTGCGACCCTTGCACCTCCAGACTGAAGAACCTGACCTAGGACTGCTGTTTTCATTTCTAAATGCATGCATATGCCAATCGTCAAACCTTTGAAGGTTTGCTCCTTTTCCAATCGGGAACGAATCTTTTCAAGTACAGGCATGTGATTTCTTGCCCATTCGATCTTAAGTTGTCCTTGCGGGGCTAGAGATGGATCTTTGACTCGACTCATCCTAATCAGACCACGGATTCTTTTCATTCGAATGTTGTGTGTGGATTAAACAATTATGATCAGGGACGAATCGCTTGACTTTTAACGTCACTCGAACATGCATCATACGATCAAGTTTTGCCTTCCTTACTTATCAAGAATTGTGAGTGGCTCGTAACTCAGAACGACAGCCGAGAAGTTCTGCGCAATGCTTCGATCCTTGTTGATGATGGGGTAATTCGGCAAGTGGGTCGTATAACGAGCTCCGCCGATAATGAGATTGACGGGTCGGGCAAGATCGCTCTGCCCGGACTCATAAACGCGCACACCCATCTCTCGATGACAGTCTTTCGTGGATACGCTGATGACATGCAACTTCAGGATTGGCTCCAGAAGAAGATCTGGCCCCTTGAAGCGAAACTTAGTGACGAGGACTGCTACTTCGGCGCCCTCTTAGGAGCGGCCGAGATGATCAGATCAGGAACCACAAGCTTCGTCGACATGTACTTTCACATGGAGAGTGTTGCAAAAGCCGTCGCTGAATCAGGCTTGCGCGGATTCTTAGCCTACGGTACAATCGACCTCTTTGACGCGGCAAAATCACGTATGGAGCGCGCTAACGTTCAGAAATTCTATGATTACCTCAGACAATTAGGAAACCCAAGAATCAGATTCGTCTTAGGGCCCCACGCGCCTTACACTTGTTCAGCCGAAATGCTTCAATGGACAAAGGAGTTTGCCGAAAAGAACAATACGCTAATTCACATTCACATCGCTGAAACGCGTCGCGAACAATCCGACTCTCAAAAGCAACACGGGATGCGTGTTGTAGAATATCTGGATAAGATTGGGGCTCTCTCTAAGAATATGCTGGCTGCCCATTGCGTATGGCTGACGAAGACCGAAGTGAAGCTCTTAGCAAAATCTGGGGTAAAGGTTGCTCATTGCCCTGTTTCTAACATGAAACTCGCGAGCGGTGGCGTAGCTCCTTTGCCGGAAATGTTCGAGGCGGGAATTCCAGTAGGATTGGGAACGGATGGAGCAGCAAGCAACAACAGTCTCGATATGTTCGAGACCATGAAAGTGTGTGCCTTAATTCACAAGGCACATCGCTGGGATCCCACGGTTCTCCACGCTCAGAAAACTCTTGACTTAGCTACGATTGAAGGAGCAAGAGCGCTTGGGGTAGATCGAGAGGTTGGAAGCATAGAATTAGGCAAGAGAGCGGACCTTATCCTGCTTGATGGGAATGCTCCCAACCTGAGACCGCTTCACAGTCGAGAAACAGTAGTCTCCGATCTGGTTTATTCAGCGTCGTCGGGGAACGTTGATGCAACCATAGTTGACGGGCGGGTATTAATGCAAAACAGAATCATCAAGTCACTTGATTTGGCAGCAGTATGTGCGAAAACTCAAGAGCTAGCAACGAAACTGGTAAAGTAATAGATTACTGGATCAGACTCAGTTCCTCAAGTTCCAAGTAACCCGATTCATTTCTCCAATGAGGGACCGAGCGTGCTACCTGAATTCTTCCATTGAACATAGGAGCTCCCAGAACAAACGTTTCAGCCTCACCCCCCTCGAATGCAACGCTCAAGCCGTACTTCTGACTGAGCTGTACGAGTTCCTGGAAGTTCACTATGTCCAGTCTCCGTCCTAACCAGGATCTCGTCAGTCCCAGAGCATTGCAGGCGGTGATTATAATCTCGAATCCGGATTCGATTTGCTCCCGTACAAGTTGTTGCTGATTCTTGTGCCATAAGGGGGCGAAGCTTCTCATACCGAGTTCCTCGCACACATTATCCAATCGGGTTCTCTGATATTCGCTGGCGACAGCTCCCGACACGATTCCCTCGATTCCAGTAGTTTTGATCAGACCGCGCAGACCCGCTACGAGGTCGCTTAGCTCCTCTTCCTTCACTCCCTTGGTTCTGATCACGGTTCTCGGAATGCGCATCGCTTCAGACTGCAACGTAGTCCATTCAGTAGCGGGGTAGTGAAACATCCAGGATTCGCTGGACTCTGAAATAACGGTGACGAGTGTTACTACATCCCAGCCCTGCATTTGGGCACACCAGAGTGCAAAAGCACTGTCCTTGCCACCACTGAATAGGGAAGCAACTTTCATGAGTCGACACCGAAGTTGGTCTTTGCCTTGAACTTGAACTGATTTTCATAAAGAGTCTCCAATCTGTTCAGAGTATCTGCATCTTCTGGACGTTTGTCATCTCGGAATCTGGTAATACGGGCGAATCGTAGAGCGAACTTGGACACGTAGTGCGGACTCCTCTGTATTTCGTTGAATGCGACTTCCACAACGATTGACGGCTTAACATACACGGTGTATTCAGTTTCCCGCGTCTTTAATTCCAAAAGCTTCTCAGTGACCGTTGCAAATTCATCGTCTGTAAGACCTTTGAAAGTCTTCCCAACTACCCGATATTCTCCCGTTTGGTCATCTCGGACTGCAAGATGGTAGTTGCTCAACCATCCCTTTCTTCTGCCGGAGCCCCAGTCTGCAGCTATGATCGCGACGTCAAGTGTTTCGACTGGCTTGATCTTGAACCATTTCTTTCCGCGTACGCCAGGCGTATAATTGCTTTTCAAATCCTTTGCCATTATTCCTTCATGGCCAGAACGAATTGCCTGCTCCATCAGTACCTTCGCATCCTCCACTTTGGAAGTCACTATTCTAGTTGCCAGCAACTCGGGCCCAACAAGAGTTCGCAGGGTTGTCCAACGGTCATCGTTAGACGCGTCTATCAGCATCTTACCGTTGAGATAGATGATATCGAAGAGGTGAAGCCTGAGTGGGATTTGCGCTGACATTGATTGAACTTCGTGGACGCGCCTGAAGCGTCTCATCAACTCCTGGAACGGATATGGTCTACCATCTAGTGCCACAGCCACAACTTCTCCTTCCACGAGGAACTGTCTTGTTCCGGGCAAGATTCCATCCCTAACCAACCTCACGATATCTGGAAGGCTGTCCGTTACTTCAGTCAGTCTACGACTGAAGATTCGGATGATTTCGTCTTTTCCGTGAATTTGAATTCTTGCCCCGTCGTATTTGTATTCGAGGGCAGTGATTCCTCCGTGCTCTCTGAGTACCTCCTCTATATCCTGCGCCATCTCGGCAAGCATTGGTCTTATTGGAACGAAGAGTTGTACACCAACTGCTTGCACTCCAGTGAATCCTTCGGTCAGGCAGAGTTTTGCAACACGCCCGAGATCGCCTAGGAGCATGTACGCTCGCCTCACATCATCCAGCTGAAGGTTACTCCCAAGAGCAATCGCCTCAAGCACTACGCCTTCTACGGCTCCGATGCGCATTTCACCGAAGATAATTCTCATCAGGTATTCGGCATCCGAAGCGCCCAGACGACCTAGCAGTGTCTCCAGAAGCGCCTCTTTTCTCTGACGGGAACCAGAACCAGAAGCTTCGGCAATCCGGCCGAAGGTTTCGTACACGTCCAACAGAGCTACAGGTTGGACGATCAAGGTTGATTGGTTGGTTTTCCTGTCCATCTTCCAGATGGTTCGACCGCCAACATCTAGTACACGTTCGTCGGATTCTGGAAAGGCGTGTCCCGAGAAAAAGGTGGCCGCCGGGATTATCTCAGCAGGGTGTAGCGACTTTAGGAAGCTAGCTAAGACTGCGACCTTTTGGTTCCTCTTCGTAGTCGATTCAATCTGCCTGCATATGTTAACAAAATCTGAAAAAGGAGTTTGAGGCACGTTGGTCATTTCGAATCAAACCACGAACTCAGTTTCGAACTTCGAGCCCTGAAGAGTCGCATTCGCTGAATCGCAAGATCTAACTTATCAGCTGCGAAACCTCTTTTCCTACATAAGAACTGAACAAGTCCTTCTTCATCAGTCGCCGAAAAACGCAGATCGTACTCATTCGTTACCTCTGGATGAAGAAACAAGTCACGTAGTCCTTCCAAGTCCCGCGGGAGCTTCTCTATAATTTCCGTCGGAAAATTCTCCAGCGTGTGGTGTTTTTTGATCAGTTTCAATGCGGTTTTCGGTCCGACCCCTCGAACGCCCTCGTTGAAATCCGTTCCAACGAGTATTGCCAAGTCAACTAACTGTTCCAGCGTGATATGCAATTCCGCTAGCATTTTCTGAAGATCAATGAGCTCTGGGATGAGAGGCCGGGACACGCCCTTGCTTGGAAGATACTCTTGGCCTGATATTGTCAAATAGCGAATCATGCGGGGAGAACCGAATAATACAGAGTCATAGTCGCGACTGTTGACAGCCCAGACGTCTCCGCGTCTAGCCATGTGAGCGGCTTGAGCTTCGCCTTCTTGAGGAGCTTGGATCGTAGGTATACCAAGTAGTGACAGTGCTCGCTTTGCATCTTCCTTCATCTCATGCGTCAAGGAATCCATGCGTACAGCCTTTGACATTGCAGTGGCATAGTCACCCCGGCCTACAGCGAGCTCCCAATTCCTCCTAGCCTTGTCGCGAGCGAAATGCCGTTTCTCAAGAGTTCGCATTTTCTGTGCCGGAGGCTTTCCGTCAAACACGAACACAGGGCGAATATCAAATTCAGCGATCAGGCGAGTTGTCCTGAGAACAAGACCTATCAAATGTGACGTGACGTGCCCTGCGGAGTCGGTAAATGGCTTACCATCACGCATCCGGATTAGAGCCAGAAATTGGTAAAGCATGTTGTTTGCATCTACAGCAAGAACTCTCCCCCAAAGCTCGTTCAGCGTAAGACGTTGCTTGACCACTATGGGCGTAAGGTTGAAGCCCAACGTTGGCTCAGCTCGAATGTGGATCCGATCGAAATCGGTTGCTAACTTTCTCAGGCAGTCCTCTTTTTCCCCTTTGTTTGCATCCTTGTTGTGGTGAGGTCTTCAACAGCAATGCTTTAATGACATTTAGTCATGTTGCCATCACAATTTCACAGAAAGTTGAGTACAAATGCCCCGCTACAAGAGCACAACTGAAATACAGAAGATCATCACGAACAAGGAGCAAATCCGTAAGCCGTAGGTAGACCTACGTCCGGAAAATATGGGAATCATCGCCCACGTCGATCACGGAAAGACGACGATGAGCGATTCACTCCTTGCCGCAGCTGGTCTCCTGTCTCCTGGAATGGCTGGAACAGCGCTAGCGCTGGATTTTATGGAGGAAGAACAGAAACGTCAGATGACGATCAAAGCAGCGAACGTTAGTTTGCTTCATGAAAGAAATGGAATTCCATACGTCATCAATCTGATCGATACTCCTGGTCACGTTGACTTCTCCGGTAGGGTGACACGCTCTCTGCGTGCCATTGACGGTGCTGTCGTTGTCGTCGACTCGGTCGAAGAGATAATGGTTCAGACTGAAACGGTCACTAGACAGGCGCTTGAGGAGAGAGTGAGACCTGTTCTTTACATCAACAAGATTGATAGACTGATCAAAGAACTCCGATTGAATCCGGAGCAAATTCAGGAAAGAATCAGTCGAATTATTACCGAATTCAATAGACTGATTGAATTGTATGCGGAGCCTGAATACCGCGAGAAGTGGAAAGTTAGTTTCGCGGGCAACACGGTTGCCATGGGTTCAGCCAAAGATCGATGGGGATTCAACGCTGAAGTAGCAAAGGAGAAGGGTGTGAAATTCCAGGATGTTGTTGACGCTTACACACAAGATACGATCGCACAACTTCGCGAACGTGCACCACTGCACGAAGCGATACTGAACATGTCAGTTGAAGCGATGCCTCCTCCACACGTGGCACAGAGGTATCGTATTCCGAAGATCTGGAAGGGGGACATCGAAAGTGAGGTTGGCAAGGCCATGATGAACTGCGATGATGAGGGTCCAGTGGTCATGGCGATCACGAACATTGTCGTTGACCCACAGGCCGGAGTAGTAGCGGTCGGTCGATTATTCTCTGGAACTATCAAAGAAGGTTCAACATTCCATCTTCTCGGAGCTCGCGTTGACCAACGTGTGCAACAAGTCTGCATCTTCATGGGGCCGTACAGAGAGATAATTGGGACTATCAACGCTGGAAACATTCCCGCACTTTTAGGACTGGATGCTGCCAAATCGGGAGAAACATTGTCAACGGTGAAGGATATCGCTCCTTTCGAGTCGGTTCACTACGTTACTGAACCAGTCGTTACGATCGCTGTAGAGCCGAAGTATAGCAGGGATCTACCGAAGCTAGTTGAACTTCTTCGAAGATTAACCCTTGAAGATCCGAACCTCGTAACTAAGATCAACGAGGAAACCGGCGAATATTTGATCGCAGGGATGGGAACACTCCACTTAGAAATTGCTATAACATTGATCACGAAGACCGGTCTCGAGATTGCAACAACAACCCCCATTGTCATCTATCGGGAAAGCGTTAAGGGATCAGCTGGACCGGTTGAAGGAAAGTCGCCTAACAAACATAACAAGGTCTACCTATCCGTTGAGCCGCTTCCGGACAAGATCGTAGATATGATAAAGGAAGGAAAGATCGGCGAATACCAAGATCGACATGAACTGGCCAAAATCCTTCGAGATGAAGGCTGGCCGCCGGACCAGGCACGTGGCGTCTGGAGTGTTGATGAAGGGAGCAACATGCTGGTAGAGGTCACAAAAGGCGCTCAATACCTGCAGGAAGTCAAGGAAATGATCTTAGGCGGATACAGGTGGGGACTGAAAGAGGGCCCGCTGGCATACGAACAAATTCGTGGCATCAAAGTCACGCTGACTGACGTATCATTGCACGAAGATCCTGTCCACCGTGGGCCAGCTCAGATTATGCCCATGAGTCGCCGAGCGTTCTTCATCGCATTCCTAAGCGCCAACCCAGTACTCCTAGAGCCGATTCAAAGAATTACCGTTAAGGTGCCACCGGACCTTCTGGGAGCAGCCACAAGTGTGATCTCCCAAAAGCGGGGTAAAATAGTCTCGGTTGATCAACGAGGGCACCTTGTATATGTAGTCGGAGAATTACCTACTGCTGAAACATTCGACCTGTCAGAAGTGATGCGAAGCCAATCTCAGGGTAGAGCATTTTGGGGACTAGAATTTGCACGTTGGGCACCAGTTCCGCAGTCACTAGTAACTCAAGTAATCACTGATATCCGCAAACGTAAGGGCCTAGCACCCGAGCCGCCGACTCCACAGGACTTCGTAGACTAACCATAACCATTCATGCCCCCTTTTCTTGAGGGCAACTTTTTTGGTCTAATTTCCTCCGCCAAGCGAAGCCGGACACTTAACAGTCTTAGGCGTTGCTTGCGCGACCGTCGCGACGCTTTTATCCTAAGCTCGAGGAATTCTCATTGCGGTCGAAAAGGCTGGCATCCGAGTGCGAGAGAGATCCTCCATTAGGCCGTGGTCCAGTTTCCTTCTGGAAGGACAACCTGGTCTATGACGGGGGCTTCCCAAGCCTCAATGTTGCCTTAACAACGAGGTCACCCGGGTCCAAATCCCGGCGGCCGCACCACTTCTCAGACTAGAATCCCATGGATAAATACGATCGAAACCAAAAGAGTATAGTGAAAAAGGAACTTGAGAACCTAACTGTAAACGACCATTATGGAGTCGCGAGAAGACTAGAACTAGTTACCAGACGGATTAGAGAGTCGCGAGAGATCACTGCTGCGAAACAAGGAGCTCATTTTCAGGTTCGCTGACAATTGTGGTCTGCGGGGCTTAAGCAAGCTCCGAGTCCTATTCTACCTTAACAGGTTCTGGAACATCGCAAGACTCACAGAGAAAGACTTCGA
>Ga0209777_10005851_pt1 | contig 14032 bp, 7 predicted proteins | sample FrelakmetHBP12HB_FD_187147 | JGI IMG/M metagenome (GOLD analysis project Ga0209777, IMG submission 187147) | Freshwater lake sediment microbial communities from the University of Notre Dame, USA, for methane emissions studies -HBP12 HB (SPAdes)... | ecosystem: Environmental > Aquatic >...
CAGCCTATTTCGATGAGGACGTGTTCGAAGGTTTCGAACATACCAGCGGGAAGACAGTGACCACTGCTGCTGGAGGAGAAGGAAGAGGAGAACAAGCGCAACTTCCTGTTCAACCTGCTCCTACTCGCACTCCCGAAAGACCTGGTTGGATACGCGCCGTTCGCGAAGTGTTTCCCAAAGTAGAGGATCGAGTGTCGGCGTCGGCGATGATCCAACTCATGGAAAAGATGGGAGGCAGCGAGGACGTCTTACAGAAAATAGGAGAGAAGTTGCTGACGAAACGACCACTCGTGGTGGAAGTGGAAGAGCCGAGCGATCTCAGCATCGTGGTCAAAGTCTGGGATATTCTCAGCAATCAGGTGATACGGGAAGTGCGTCTCTCGCATCCCAGGACAATCATTCGCACGGTCGTCCGCGTGCACTTTCCGCTGGTGCTGTTCGAAATACAATTCGACTATCGGAAGGCGCCGCATTACGTGTTCGTGTTGGACTTGGAAGAGGATTCCGCACATCTTCTGTCCGCCTTGTGCAGATTCGATGGATCTTGGCGCGATCCGGTCTACTCCATCGCCGTGGCAAGAAAATGGATTCATTTGGAAGTGTCTGTCATGGGAGAGATACTGACCATAAACGACCAAACTGGTATCTGGGAGCCGTGTCCGACCGTCATGGTGGCAGGAGAGCCGCAGTCTAACTACAGCATCGACTCCGTCAAAGGAAAAGACAGCGTATGGAGAAGCACTACTGCTGCGACAGAACGTTTGCTTCGCACCAACTTCTCTTTCGAGGACAGCGTGTATGCCTGGAATCTGCAAACGGAAGAAGGGTCTTATCTCGGACTCAGAAACCTTGCAAAAACGCTCCTCTGGAGTCATCTCGATCCTCTGTTTCGTAGACTCCCCGGATTTATTCCTGGCTGGCGCGTTAAGAGTTCCAAAATACTCGCGGTTCAAAACGGATACGTGGTGCTCCATTCGATGATTCGCACGCCGCCTCTTCATCCCGATGATCTCCCCGTAGACGTTCAGGTGCTGCTGTTATTGAAGATATCAGACTGGATTCGCGCGGGCAACCTGGAAACTGTGCCTTTCCGGTCTGTCACAGGATTGATGAGCGATATCGATCCTGCAAACGTCGCGAAGAGTCAGGGAGGACGAGGATCTGCTCTTCGCGGATCGGTGAATGTTCAAGTCACGACCGAGGGAGATCTATACACTAGTTGGTGGTGGAACAGACCTCTCACGGAAAGCGAGAGAGCTGAAGGCGGAGAAGTTGGATACGTTATGGTCTTGGAGACATATCTTTGGAAGAGCGATAATTCCGTGCACAGCATCTATCTATTGGAAGGGATCCCGGATGCTGACCAGCCAGCAGAGTTAACCGAACTACACTTGGACGACGCGACACTCTGTGGAAGCTACCTGGTCACGAAACAGTTTCCGGGAGGAGAACTCGGCACCTGCTTCCGAGCTTTCGAGTTCGCTGCCAAAGAAAAGGGAGCATACGAGAAGTTGTTGCCGAACACGAAGACTCGAGTGATCCACAAAGGATTCGCACTAAGACGCGTCAGTGAACACTGCACGAAGACTGCGACATGTTCTCCCGGAGAGTTCGCGTGGATGAGACAGCCACCCAGTCGCGTCTACAAGATGCAGATCGGCACGGACGTGGAGCACCAGGTGGTCAGCGAGGAAGAATTGCAACATACTGCAGTGAGGACTGTGGGAGGCGTTCCGATTCCGGAGCCGGATCCTACAGCCAGACGTCGACAGATGATAGAGTCTCTGCGAGTCCTGTTCCCTACAGTAGAAGAGCGAAAGTTCGCTGCAGAGTTGGCTCTCGTATTCGAGGAACGCGGAGTTTCGCCCGAGATTGCATTGCAACCGGCCCTAGTTGCTCAACCATCGTCCAAGCCGATCCTCGTGATGTTTTCTGTGGTCAATCCGATCCAAGTGGAAGTCCAAGTGAGGGACGCCGTGGGAATGAACATGCTACGTCATTTGCTGCTGCATCATCGACGAGACCAGGAAGTGCAAATGATCGACATCAGATTCCCGATCATAGTGTTCAAGGCGCGATACGTTTCCGTGACTGCCGTGGAGACTCCGTTTTACGTCTATCTCTTGGACTTGGTCAACAAGGAACACCCAGTTACTCTGCTCGCCAAGCTGAGAAAAGACGTTCCGAGCGATGCCAGAGACTGGGTGATCACTGCTCGCTGGGTTTTCTTCCGAGCGAGGGGAGTCGAGATTCTCACAGGAAGAGAACCAGATCTCAAGTGGGAGAGATCTCCTGAAGCAGGAGAAGTGGCTCCAGTCATAGAGAGGCTGCGTTCTTACAAAGAAACTATGGACATCCCACCCACGTGCAGTGTTTCTTGCGCGAAACAAGATGACGGAGCCTGGATTACGGAGCTTCGTCCCGGACAGGAATACACCCAGATCATCTATTCGATTCAAGATTCGGTCTGTTTCGACTTGAGATCTGTGACTACGGGCGATCCGCCACATCAGGAAGACCACATCTTCGTCATAGATTCTGTGGGCAGGGTTAAAGACATGGGAAACGTCTTAGAAGTTTTTGAAACACTACCGAAACACGAAGTGTTGAGCGGGAACGTCATACCGGACATCGTCTGTGCCGACAACGGTCATCTGTGTCTCGGTTTCGTTGACACGGTGACCAAGAAGACCCTCGTGGTTTTGTTGTCTCTGTGGAAATGGAAGCAAACCAACAGTCTGGTCAAGAGCGTCGTGTTTAGTTGCGTGAACCTCTTCGACAGCGCCCGTCTGTTGACCGCTCCTGTGCTACCGGAAGAGACTGCCGAGTTGCGTTTGCAGATATCTAGAGGCGGAGAGTTTTACACGAGTTGGACTACGGACGCCGGGGTCAGACATGCATACTATTGCGTCCCGCCCAACAAGATATATTCCGTATCCACTGTCGGAGATAGGCCTTGGACAAGCAGGAGGTTACGTGGTTCTTATTTCGTACGGTTTGATGCGATGGAAGACGAAGAGAGCCTAGCGGTGCACGTCTATCGGATCAGGCCTCGTCCGATTACCGACGAGCGGAGGGAACTGACTCAAGCGTTGCCCGACTCTTCCGTCCTCGTATTGCTAGACGGTTTGGACTTGCATTTGGAGTCTACTTATGCGATGCCCATGAACACGTTGACGTGGCATTCCACCGGAGAGGTTCCGGCGATCTTGAGTGGTGAACTCGGAGGAAGAACCGAAGAAGGTGGAGGTGTAACAGCGAGCGTCTACGAAGGCGTTTTACGTCTCTTCGACCCGACAGAAGGGAAACCAGCTTGCGTGCCCAGCCTGAAGAACGTCTCCTCTGTTTCGAAACAACATCTCCAAGGAGATCCGCAAGTGACGAGCACTGAACATCGTCCCATCGTGAGAATACTGAGACGAGCAGAGATGGACATCGGGATAAGAAGAGTCGAAGAGTCTGTCTACGGCGAGAACTTGGCGGCCATGGTCGCCATAACCGAAATCCCCGCATCAAACAAAGTCGTCGTGCAGCTGAAGAATGCCGTGACCGGTGCAAGCCTTTACGAAGTGACGTTGTCTCGATCGAAGCTCGTTACGTATCCTCAAGTCGGATGGCCTTTCACCATACTCTGGTTGGCGATAGATCCCGAAGGAAGTCCCCCTCGTTACAAAGACGGCTATCGCAGGAAATGTCTGCTCGTCGATTTGGAACAACCAGATTCTCCTCCGATTCATTTGTGTGACGAAAAGAAAGACGACGAGTGCAACTTCTTGCTCAGCAAAGACTGCGTCTACGCTTTGATGCACGTGGAAACGAGATACTACGATCTCTACACGGGAGTGAGGAGGACTGCGCATTCTCCAGATCAATGGGTCCAATTCCGCAAGCACGGCATAGCCTGGGAAACTCTCGAGGGCTTCGCGAATCTCAATGCGGTCAGCAGCAGACTCGTCTCTTCGGATCCGACCATCGGACTATTCTGTTGGATCGACAAGTACGAAGATGGCGTTCCCAGACTAAACATCAGAGCTACAGACGGAGGAGAGACTGACACCAGTGTTCGTCGACTTCTTACGAGAGCTCTGTCAGGACTCGGACCGTTCGGACAGCAACTGCGACTTTGTCTGGGCAGCGACTCGGAACGAGGCAATTTGCCCAAGCCTTATCTGCAGATCTTGACAGTCAAGAACGGCTGCGCTGTGCTGTATCTCACGTTGGACGGCAAGAGGCAGTTCGCCTTCAATCTCTCACTGATGCGCTGGGCTGTCATGGACGACCCTTCGGAGGCTTTGATCACGTGGGCAGACTTTGTCACGGCGGCTCCCGCTCTAGATCCGAACAGAGAAGGGACGATGGCAGACAGTTTTAACTTCGTGGTCGCCGCGTCGTCCGAGGGACCGATGATCATCAGGACCAAGAATGCAGCGGTTTACGTGGACGAAGCGAATCGAGTCTTCGATTTGATCCGACCTCTGAAGAAGCGCGGCCTCATCAAGTTCGCCGATCCCAATGACAGTTGGCGCCCCGCTTTGTGCTACAACGCGATGATATGGACACACTGGCTTCCGGGCGGAAAGTGCCACAGCTGCTTGCTCCGTCCGGTGGTCGACGCCGACGGCAGAAGCTTGGACTTCGAGATCCTTAGAAACGTTCAACCCGAACCGTATCAACACTTCTGGATAGGAGAAGTCTCACTGGTCCACGTCCTACGTTACGTGACTGAAGAGGGAGGCCTGGCGGAATTCAGTTCCACGAATTGCTTACTGGGAATCTTCGCGGTGGGAGCGTTGGCTGTAGCAGCCGTCGCGGTAACGGCACCCTGTCCCGACGTCGTGGTCGTCCATCACGTCTACGAGAAAAATTCGGGCGAGAAGGGAGTGCAGATGTGCATCTGTTGCACGACCTCTCCGGCTAGGATAGAGTGTCCGCGGTGCCACAGGAAGTTGTACTGTTGCCAGACTTGCAGGGCAGCGGAGTGGCCTCATCATCCTTGCGAATCGCAAGAAGTCCCTAAGAAGGAGGTTGCAGGAGAAGAAAAAGAGAAAGGAAAAGAATTGCAGCCTCAACCCAAGCAGCTCCAAGAACAACAACAGACGAAGTAATCAAAACTCGCATCGGTATAAATTTGACTATTTCTTTCTGGCTGTATTTTCTGTTCGGTGACACGCGAGATCGATCAGTCGAGATTTTTTTCCATTCGCATGGCTGAACAACGACAACTGGCTTTGGCTATGTCGGAGAGCAATTCCAACTGGCTCGCGGCGAGGGAAGTTTTGAAAGAGCTGTTGCGATTCCGCGTGAAATACGGAATCGATTATCACCCTTTCGTGGAAGCAGCCGCAGCAATCTTGCAAGCAGTGGTCATGACTGATTTTCCGTGTTTGTCCGATCTCTGCATGGACACGGACAACGCTATGCGTGATAACCTCAACCAGAACGGCGTCTTGTTACTACGATCCACGGACCTCCAATTCGACCCGACAATCGGCTTCGAGCATCAGAAAGAACTGAGAGTCATCTGCGATCGGGCAATGACGGTTTTCCATGAAGAGTCTCTGAGACTCGGGCGAACGGAAGGAGACCGCCGCTGGGCACCTCGTCCGTTCCATTGGCGCTTGGCGGCGCTTGGCGATCCGAATCCTCATGCCAATCATCGACCGTACTTTGACGAGACGATCGTGGAAGTCGCCTTGCAATTTTACGACGTCGCCTGCGAAATGGTCTTTCGCAGAGGCTCCGATCTGACGATGATTCCCGATGCCAATGACTACGTCACCAGATTCGAATTTACTCTTCCCGTCGAGAAAGAACTGGAGAAGATGAGAGTGGATCGATTTCCCTCGAAACTGGGAACGTCCGTATCCACCACGGAAAATTACGCTGAATATTTGGATAAAACTGCAGCACACGCGAACGTCTCGATGCCGTTGATCACACGCGATAACATCTCGAAACTCGTCACTATTCGCGCATCCGCTCGCCAATCCGTCTCTCTCCTGATCAAACGATTCGCGTGTCCCTTGCAAGACGTCCTGGGAGACTTCAGCAAATGTTGCATCGACTATCTCTCGATGATGCTTTCCGTTCATCACGGTCCAATGGACATCGGAGACTTTGTCATCGACCATCCTTTTCCGAATTGGTTGACCAAGCATCAGACCAATCCGATGAACAGGACAGAGGCGATCACTCTTGCGAATCTCTCCGGGACAAAGGAACTCAGATTCGTGCTCGAGAATATCGCGGAATTCTTGTCTATCCACGGAAACCTATATCGATATTACTTGCCATGCGAATTTTACCGAGTCTTCGCGGCACTGCGATTGGGATGTTGGTACGCTCTCGCGAAGAGCGGGAACGACGAAGCGAATCCCGAGGAGGTCGAACGATTGCACGGATTGTTCGCTCTCGCTCTGTCGGAAATGATCAACTGGAACTCTTACGCCTGGTGCAAACGAACTTTCTACCGGAAGCCAGTCACGACACTGGCTGACCTGGCCGTCTGCTACAACTGCGGCGGGTCATTTCACGGACATTGCAGCGTTTGCAAGACTCGCTATTGTTCGGAAGAGTGCTTCGACTCCATGGCCGACGTGCACGCGATATCGCTGCGACACTTGCTAAGAGGGGGCCAAACCGGTGGTCCGGGATATTACGCGTCATTTCAAGGAACAGGTGGATCGTAAAGAGTGAATGAAAAAGTGACACTCTCTCTTTACAGAGCATGTTTGTGGTTTTTGTATCTTTTTGTCTCTTTCTAGAGGCGGCAGAAAGAAAATCTCTAAATAAATCGCGTGCCTTCGGTTTTGTTGAATCGCTCGAAATCCGACATTCGCAGACGAGAGTGAGGACACATGCGTCGAGTGGCTTCCATAGAAAAGAGCACGGAAATCGTCAAAGAACATCCACGTTACCATTCTCGCAAAAACGCGACCAGCTTAAGAAGATGTCTGAATAGATGGTGCAGCTTCAGATGTTGTTGTTGCGTCACTCTGGTCTTCTTGGTGATCTTCACGCTGTTCACCCTGTTTCTCTTCCTGCCGTTCTTCGCGGACCGTCGGATGGAGCTCCTCATGCCCGCCATCTCCTGGGCTCTTCCTAGTCTTTCCACGCAAGACCTGAAAGTCGGTCTGACCAAGACCTCCGCTTCGAGCGTCATATATCACCTGAGCAAACATACGGACATAGCCATGGGAGACGTGTTGATCACTGCCGGAAGCGCAGACGTCTTGCGCCTTTTCAGAGGGAGAGTGTGTTTCGACCAGTTGCAAGTGGGTGAGTTCACCGTGCGTTCGGTGCCGAGAGTCGAAGAAAGAGTGGCTTCCGACTCCTCCCTCGCTTCGGAGAATTCGTCCACGTTCACTTCGCCAAGCTTGTCTTTCTCTTCTTCCTCTACCGCCAGTGAACCTCCTACTCATTTCTCGTTCATCTCCTACGTGCCCTGCATGCCGAAGTGGTTGCCTCCTATTTACGTCAAGCGATTGTCCTTCAGTTACGCCTTCTCCTCTGGCTTGAAGATCTCTCTCACTGGCCGTCTGGCTACTCGCAAGTATCGCGCCGAAGTCGTCGGAAGAGTCAAGATATACAACGGCACAGATCCGGACCCTCTGATAGACGCGGCGGGCAAACTCGTGTACGAACAATGCAAAGCTTCTCTGGAAGCCGAATTGATTTCTGCGAAAATGGCGGGAGACTTGGAACGTTTCCTGCGAGGCGCGTCAGCTCGGTGCAACTTCATGAGGACCGGACAAGGTCGAAACGATTCTGCCCTAGATGCATCATGCGAAATCGACGCGCTCTCGATGTCTCGGTTCTTGACAGTGGACACGGAGTTGGAAGTCACGGGGAGGGCGATGCTGCAAGTCGCAGCTCTACAAGAGACGAGTTATGCTGTCGGAGTCTTGCTCGAGAGTCAAGATGTCGGAGGACCGATGGCCGGCATGCTCAGTTACAACGTCTGCGGAATCCAGGGCGCTGGAAACGGATCGATGAGTTCCATGAGTTTGAGTTACTCACCCTCGTCCGTCTCAACCGCTGAAGGATTCTGGTGCACGGGGATATCAAAGGTTCTGGAGCACGGAACTCGTCTTGGTTGCAGTTGCACGGACGCTCAACCATTGCAATACGTGGTCAGAGGCAGTCGCGTTACTGGGAACAGCGGTCTTCTGAACTTCGAAGCTGTACATGGCGGAGGAGACAAGCCCGACAGCGTCTTTTTCCAGCTGAAACGAGGACAAACCGTTTTCTCCTGCGAACTTTTCAACGACAGTCTAGCACTTTGTTATCTGGACAACCCTGTCGGAGGTCTTTCGGTAAACGTGGAGAATGGCGACGAAGGACTGAAAGCGTTGGTGGGTTTGCGAGGACAACTATCTACTGCTCTGCTAGACACGCCAGTCATCTTGCCGTGGCGATTGGACACGCGACTCTGGCAGTTCTCTGTCCTCAAAGATTCCAACTCCACAGGATTCAGATCTCACTTCGATCAACTAGAAGTCAGCAGCATCGCCGCGGACGCGCCGGGACAAGTGATCCGCTTGGAAGACCTCGCGGTAGCCGCGACAATCGGAACGCCAGTGACAGGAACGGTCAAGACTGCTTTCCTGGGAACGCAAGGAACTATCAAGAACGGAAACTTCGTCGTGACAGACATCGGTCAGAACTCGCGGGGCGGTCTACGAACTACTATAGGTTTGGAAGGTGACGCAGAAGTGTTAGGATATTCGCAGAAGGTTTCTCTGGAATTCAGATCAGAATAAAGATTAGGACGATTGTTTTTGACATTGTAAGATCGTGAGCGAGTCGATGAGCGGGCAAGTCAGTCCTTCCGGAAAAGAACTTCCGGAAGGCTCTCGGTTCCGGAAGACCGTTTCACAGCGAAGAGCCACCGATCCTTTCATTGCGGAAAAAGGAAATAAATAAGCGAACGTCCCGTTTCTTCAGATGGCCGAAGATGTCACTGGTCCCGTTTCTCCTCCGCGAGATCTTTCTTCTTCCCAGCCTCAACTCGCTTCATCTCCACCGCCCCCCGCCTTGGTGACTGCCAACCAACTCGTTCCCGTCAAACTGGAAAAAATAGACGACCAAGAGATGGCACCGTGGACAGAAGAAGAGGAAGGCGACGACGACTGTGCCGGAATTCAGCACGCACAGGAATACCTGCGCAGAAAGGGATACGTCGTCGGTGACAAGTCTGTCATGCGGGATTCCACGACACGAACTAAGAGGAAAGACGGTTCCGAGGTCGCTGGTGCTGCTCCGACGCATCCTGGTCGTCAGAAGATAGCGATCGAATACATCGATGACAAGGGCAGACGCAACGTCACGCAGTCGAAGCGAACGGGTGGACTGTTCAAGAAAGGCCGAGAAGTGTCTACGCTTTGCGGAGCATCCGTGTTACAGATCGTGATGACGAGCACGATGGTGATGCATCTCCAGGCTTCGAGAGCTTTCAAGCCATTCGCGCAAGCCCTATGCGGACCGAACAATCCTCTCGTCAGTTGCATAGCCGAGCACAGAGCGAGACTGGGACCCTCTACCACTCAGAGTGTGGTGGAACAGTACCAACACGGCGGTCTCTCTTTCGCCAAAGTGAAGTTTCGCTCTTCGGACATCGCCAGCAACCAAGCTGAAGCTCTCGGCCACCTCGACGAGATGACCGAGGTCAAGATCGAGGAACCGCGGCAAGAAGGAACAATCGAATCTCCCGCTTGCGTCGAGAAGATCAACAACATCACGGAAGACGGAGTAGCTTCGCTCTCTCCTTGCTCGACTGCCCCTCCGCTTTCCTCTCCATATTCAGTCGGTGGCGGCGGCGCAGCGTCTTCCCTGCCTCCTTCTTCTGCTTCGGATTGGCATTCTGCGGACGGCACCGATGAGTTGTACATGTATTACTGTCGCGAAGGAACGGGCGCAGTGGACACGAGCTTGCCGACGCATCTGAACGTCGTTTGATCGTCCGGAAAACTCGAGGAAACTGCGCAAATAATTCAAGATCCTTCTTTTACATCGTTCGCGAAAGGACAGAGTCTACAGTTCACACGACGCCTTCGTCTTCTTCTCCGTCTCCGCCTTTCTTCTTGTCGCCGTCGTCAGGCAACCAATTGCCGCTCCCGTCTATCCACATCGGAGGTTCGACGGCCGTTTCAGTCTCGAACGAAAATTCGTCGACTGGAGGAGGAACAGACACTGGATCCGGCCGAGGAGGAAGGAGAACGGACGCGCCACCAGGCAAAAGCGTCAGATATTTCCTGATGTCAGGACGAGGTGCGGACGTCGAAGAATTGTTCATCGGTCGTGAAAGAAAGAGAAACCCGAAAATGCCTTCTTCCTTAGTTTCTCTTTTTTCTTTACAGGTTTTCTGCCTCTCCTTCCTCTTTCGGGGTTTGCCATTTCTTTCGTTCCTTCCGACCGAGGTCTTCCGGAAGGACGTAACAAAATCCGTGACGGGTAAACACGCAAGCTGCCGTCCCCCAACACACGGCACTCAGCGTGGCCAAAGCGAAGCAAGCTCCCGGATACGGTCCGAAGTCGAACTCCAAAGCCGTCGAGTACACGAAGAACACGTAAAGTGGAGGGATGTAGCAACCGAATAACAGAATCCGACTTCTCCACCACTGCTTTCGTTCGATCTGCCAGGCTCCGAACGCCGTGACTATCAAGCTTTCCAGTCCCAGAGCATACAAGTTGTAGGGAAGCAAGGATCGGTCAAAGTCGTGGATGAGGAATCCGATCACGCGGATCAACCCGCAGACGGTAGACACCGTGAATTCGACGATGACTTGTAATCCATAAAGAACGTTGCATCCTCCGGAAAGGACGAATCGAGCTACCATCCACCACAAAATGGTTGTTGCATAGCAATCCCAACTGTAAAGGTCAGAATCTTTAACTCCTTCGATTCCCATCTACTCGGAATCGGTCTTTCGTGATCTGAAAATGACGCGCATGCGTAGACTGAACTGCAAAATAAGTCACAGCGTCATTTTAGTTGGAGAACTACAATCTTCTTTCTCTCCGTCTCTTTTCTCAAGCGGCTATCACTGGAAGTGCCAATTCCAGGAATCCTTCGAAAGAACTCTTCAACGATCCCGTCCACAGGGGCCGTCCGTCCGCGTCTCTCAGCGAAGATTCCAATCCGAGCGGTCCGTCCGGTCTGTGACCACCACAGGCTTTGGTGTCGGGATAACGAGCGCACTCTCGGAGACAAGATCTCGGTTGCGCTCGGCAAGAAGAACAGTTGTCTCCCGTCGACCTGGCCTTGTAGACGTGAGGCACGTCAGCCTCTAACAGCATGTCGTGCAGCATGACGTTGCAAGAATACAGTCCGTATTCATCGTCTGTTTCGACTTCCAAGTAAAGCAGGCCTCCGCGGAATCCTTTCTTTTCTTCGTGGACGTCGAATCTTCTCCAACTTTCCAACAATGTTGGATCCACGACTAACGGCTTTCCGGCTCTCTCATCGAATGCGAACTTCTTTAGGACTTCGCCTGGAGTGGGCAGATTGATCTTCTTCTTGTTCTCTTCTTTTCCTTTCTTGTTCTTCCCGTCGTTCCACTCTCCTCCGCCTAATACCATTTCTGCCTTCGCTGCTAGGTCTTCGAATCTCTGTAACCTGTTGAACACTCCTTCTCTGCCTTGACAATCTCTCGTGGCCGCGATCATGCGCATCAGACAGTCCGCACCGGTCACCCCCGACAAAGATCCCACTGCAGCGAACTCGCCTGGATGTTCTGCGGCTATAGCTCTGGCACCCCAACCTCCCACCCCGTGACCGACTATGGCAACGGGTCCTTTCACCCTCCTCGCGAGCTTCACCTTCAAAATGAGTTGTCTGACCATCTCTCTGGAGTCACCGAAGAGAGGAGAGGACGCCCAGAAGCTGGGAAAGTCCGCCGTGTTCCAGGGTGCGACGTCTGCCAACAGCCAATTTCCTTCTGGCCGAAGCAAGGCGAAAGGATGATGTTGTGCGGCGTGGACGTCTGCCACGCGAAACAGATCGTCGTCGTCCTTTGCAGAAGTCCACACGTCTTGCAAGAAGACCACCAACGGGACGAGCTTCACCGCGTGAGAGTCGGGCATGTAGAGACTGTAGTTGACTGGTCGCGGAAACCCTCGCAGCTGAACGGATTCTCGTATCACGAAACCGTGACGCAGATCGTCAGAAGCATTTGAAGATTCGACGAACGCCAACAAGGTCAGCGCTAGCGCCAGCAGATAACTTTTGACGAGCGGGGACATTGCCTGCGATCGTTGGAAGTCGGATCGCTGAACCTCTCCGACCGAGTCGTGAGAGAGACAAGCGTCGAAAGTCCGCGTTTTATTGTTCGTTTCGCAAAGAAAGAGACAGTAAATGCGCGAACCCTCAGCAACAAAAACAAAAACGCTTCATCCAAATTCACGACCGCGCATGAATACAACCGTTTTCACACAAAAAGACTTAAAGTTTCTGTTCGTGTGGACCGGTCCGGAAAGGACTGTCGAGGCCGAACTGCCTGACGACTTCTTCCGGACTCCCCAACCGCTTCGTGGACGTTTCTCCCACTTCGTACACCGGTATGATCAACATCTCGGCCAGGGGCGTGACGTGGGAACTTATTTCGAAGATCTTCAGACATTTCTTGCAGCAGAAGTCGAATCTCAAGAAAGCCGGGCGTCCGTAGAAGAGGAAGTAATGCCTCTCCGTCTCTCCCGATCCGCAGACGCAGCATTTCACGTAAGCTTCGCAAGAGGGATTGCCTTTGTGAGGAGGCTGCCTCGGAGCTTTGACGTTGACCGTCTCGAAGGAGGTGATCATCTGGTCCTCGCAAAAGTCGTACTTTGTCGCCCATTCCGAAGTGGTCGTGTGTTTCTGAGCGCAGACGCAACAGAAGTAGGGAGACAGTCTGCGAGTTTCCGAGAGAGCGACGAGACACTTCTGGTGACTGAAGGACAGATTGCTGTTCGCACAGTTGCAGCCGGTGACTTCGACGAACTCGTCCGCTGGAAGAGGAGGATCGGCTTTCGGATCCGCCGGCTCCCCTCCCCAGGAAGCCAAGCACCAACGACATTTTCCCAGCGTCTGAGTAGGTTGGTATCTGCCGAGGAAAGGACATTTCTCCCTGAACACTTGTTTGTCCGTACTGCGCGGAGACCACTGGGGAGAAACTTGGAGAGAAGAGAATGGCTCGGATCGCAACATGGCGTATTCGTGGGTGAGCAAGCAAGGTAGCGCTTGGTCCTTGCTGTGGCTCAACGGGAACAATGGAGGCAACTTCCTGACGAATTCCGCTTGACCTCCTTCTCCTTCCATCAGCAGAGGCGCACTTCGGGAAACGCAGACGGCCTTCAAGGTGTCCACCGAATAACGATCATGCGTCTTCTTCGTGACGTCGGTGTAAAGATCGTGAGTGGCTCCGTCCAAGATGAGAGCGACGATCAACCTCGCGGCGTAACCGTCGTCGCAAGGGATTTCCGACAAAGATATCTCGCCGTCTTCGAGAACGTCTGGATCGTTCACGTGAGGAATGTTCCACTTGCGCTCGCGGTTGACCGGAAAATCGAAGTATGCCGCAGCGGGGTGTATGCTGCAGAACATGGTCACTCGCACTATCTCGTTTATTCTCGTCTCCACGATCATCTCATACAGTTGATTGAGGACGGCCATCCCGGGGATCATGACGTGTTCCTCGGTTATGGGCAACGAACAAGGCTGAAAGTCTCCCGGCATCGTCAACCAAGCTGAGACGTAACGGTAACGCCTGGCGAGCTCCCTGTCTTCCGTCAGGGCTTCCAGCAGCACCGAGAGAGTCACGTTATCCAAACAAGATTCCCCGGGAGATCCGTAGCCGAGTATTCCCGTCAACAAGTTGCCGTGTACTGAATAGTCGTAGTAACTCAACATCCGCGTGTGACTGCAAGGATGAACGCTCCCGTCCGCCGTATCGAAATCGTGCGTGCCACAGATCACCGGTTTGACGCGCATCATGGACGCCCCTCCGGTCGATGGACGTTCCCAGACTTGAGGCGGCATGTACCACACGGCGTTGAT
>Ga0209777_10005852_pt1 | contig 14031 bp, 10 predicted proteins | sample FrelakmetHBP12HB_FD_187147 | JGI IMG/M metagenome (GOLD analysis project Ga0209777, IMG submission 187147) | Freshwater lake sediment microbial communities from the University of Notre Dame, USA, for methane emissions studies -HBP12 HB (SPAdes)... | ecosystem: Environmental > Aquatic >...
TCGATGAAGTACCAAAACAACGACGATGACGACAACATGATTTACGCAAGCGATGTATCTAAGATAGATTTGTGGGCGGAGATCGTGAAGATGCGGGACCGTATCCGCGAACTAGAACATGAAGTAACCAAGTTGAAGAAGTTAGCACAGGGTGAGAAGTGAACGATACCCCACCAGTGCAACTAGACTTGTTTGACTCCCCCGAAGTAGCTAAGTATAACGAAGGAGTAAAGTTACTTGCCGCTCGTATGGAAAGTAACCCCGAAGAGTTCTGGGAGATTGTATCGAAGTGGTATTGGGTGTGCGATGGTATCGAGAATGACTTGTTTAAGTTCTTGACTCAACCAGAAAAAGAATATCTTAAACAAAAACTTGTACACGCACAGAGAGATAATTTCACAGCGCAAGTTCTTAAGACTTTAACTAATTCACCATGAAAATAATTACCATCGACTTTGAAACTTACTACGACAAAGAGTTTTCTTTGTCCAAGATGACCACAGAGGAATACATACGCAGCGATAAGTTTGAAGTCATCGGTGTTGCGGTTAAGCTGGGTGATGGCAAAGCCGAATGGTTCAGCGGTACACACACAGAAATTAGTGCGTGGCTGGCGCAGTTTGATTGGGCTACTTTGCTGGTGCTGGCCCACAACACGCAGTTTGATGGCGCAATACTATCATGGCTGTTTGATATCAAGCCGAAGGGCTGGCTGGATACGCTATGTATGGCGAGGGCTGTTCATGGGGTGAATGCAGGTGGAAGTCTCAAGGCGTTGGCCGAACGCTACAACATAGGGGAAAAAGGCAATGAGGTTATTGCCGCTCTTGGAAAACGTAGGGCTGATTTTTCTGCTGATGATCTTATTCGTTATGGGGATTATTGCCGTAACGATGTTGATCTTACTTATACGCTGTTCAATAGATTAACCCTACCGGGGCTTGGCGCTAATTTCCCCATGCAGGAACTGAAAGTCATTGACCTGACTTTGCGGATGTTCCTTGAGCCTACGCTGAAACTGAACCTACCAATGCTTGAAGCGCATCTTGAGAGCGTAAAGGATCGCAAGGCTAAGTTGCTGCTGGCGGCAGCGGCAGACAAAGACTCATTAATGAGTAATGAGATGTTTGCTCAACTATTAATAACGCTAGGCGTCGAGCCGCCCAAAAAGATATCCGCACGTACGGGCAAGGAAGCGTGGGCGTTTGCCAAGACCGACGAAGAGTTCAAGGCGTTGCTGGAACACCCGAACCCCAAGGTGCAGATACTGGTTAGTGCCAGACTGGGGAATAAAACTACCCTTGAAGAAACACGCACGCAAAGATTTATAGATATAGCTTTGCGGGGTAACTTACCGGTCCCGATCAAATACTACGCGGCACATACTGGGCGATGGGGTGGTGATGACAAAATCAATCTTCAGAACCTACCGGCGCGTGGGCAAAACGCTAATAAGCTTAAGCTCGCTATCGAACCCCCCGATGGGCATGTGATCATAGATTGCGATAGCGCACAGATCGAAGCACGTACCGTGGCATGGCTCGCAGGACAGGATGATTTGGTTTCAGCATTTGAGAAGGGTGAGGATGTTTACAAGATCATGGCCGCTGCTATTTATAATAAGCCGGTCGATGAGATCACAAAGGAAGAAAGGTTTGTAGGTAAAACAACCGTTTTGGGTGCTGGCTATGGGATGGGCGCAGCCAAGTTTCAGATGCAACTACAGACGTTCGGTGTGACTGTGGATTTGGACGAGTGCAAGCGCATTATCAGGGTATACCGAGAAACTTATCCCAAGATCCCCGAATTGTGGAAGCAAGGACAGGCATGTATTGAAGGAATTATTACCGAGAAGTACTCAGACTTTGGGGCGGTAGACGCCGTGCAGTTTGATCCTCGTGAACGTGGGTTTTTGTTGCCCAGTAAGTTGTGGCAAAGATACGATGGATTGGTTAAGACTCAGGACAGCGATGGAAACACCCAATATGAATATAAGACCCGTACAGGTATGGTTAAAATCTATGGCGGTAAAGTTGTAGAGAACATCTGCCAAGCTGTTGCTAGGTGTGTGATTGCCGAGCAGATGCTTAAGATATCCAAACGGTACAAGGTAGTGCTTACCGTACACGACGCCGTGGCCTGTATTGCACCCGTGTCGGAGTCCGCTGACGCGCAGACTTACGTAGAAACATGTATGAGGTCACGGCCCACTTGGGCTGGTACACTTCCCCTTAATTGCGAATCCGGTGTGGGGGCAAATTATGGGGAATGTTAAATGGATTACACGTGGTCATATTCGTCTATCGGTTTGTTCAATCAATGCCCGCATAAGTATTACCGCATACGTATAAAGAAAGATGTTGCGGACTCTCAAAGCGAAGCAATGCTTTACGGCAACGATATGCACAAGGCAGCAGAACTCTATTTACGTGACGACGAACCGCTGCCTGAAAAGTTTGCGTTTGTGCAGGGGCTTTTAGATACGTTGAAAGACTTCCAAGGTGAAAAGCTTTGCGAGTACCGAATGGGGTTGACTAGGGCCCTAGAACCTTGCGACTACTTTGCTAAAGATGTTTGGTGGCGCGGCATAGCAGATTTAATTATCCTACAGGGGAATACAGCGAGGGTGCTGGACTACAAGACTGGGAAGTCTTCCAAGAACGCGGATACCAAGCAGCTTGAGTTGCTATCGCTGGCAGTGTTTAAGCACTTTCCACAAGTGCAGAAAGTCAAAGGTGCGTTGCTGTTCGTAGTAGCCAATGACTTTGTAAAAGGTGATTACATAGTGGAGCAGTCCCCAGCGTATTGGAAACACTGGCTGGCGGATACTGCGCGGTTGGAGAAAGCATTTGAAGTAAATGTTTGGAACCCTCGCCCCAACTTCACATGCAATGGCTGGTGCCCTGTCGTTGATTGTTCACATAACAGAACCAAGAGGAGATGGTAATGGCGTACAAAAACAAGTCTGACCGAGACTATAAACACGAGTACGAAACTTATCAGGGTAAGCCCGAACAGATTAAGAATCGTACGAAACGTAATAAGGCGCGGGCGGATATGGAGAAGGTTGGCCGAGTGCACAAAGGTGACGGCAAAGACGTTGACCATAAGCAGCCGCTAAGCAAGGGCGGGTCTACTAGCAAGAGCAACTTGCAGGTTAAGACCGTGCATAACAATCGTTCGTTCAAACGTCGGGCTGATCGCAAACCCGCTTGACTTAGGGTTGCCGAGTGACTACCGTAAGTAGTCCTGCGACGAATGGCCGAGTGGAAAACCCACTTTCGGCCTATAACCTATTGAGAAGCACCGTGCAAATTATTGATAACAAAGCATTACTTATAAAAGTTAAAGAGCCTAACCGTATCACTGCGGTTATCCCACGAGCCAAAATGGTCAGTACCAATGAAGTGCTGGTCAAGTGGGGGCTGGAAGAAGCACAGATCCTCAAGAACCTGCAACTCAAGGATGTGCCTTCCCCGATCTCTGGGCAATATACATGGCCGGGGTTGCATAAACCCTTTGATCATCAGAAGGTAACCGCATCGTTTTTAACGATGAACCGCAGAGCGTTTTGTTTTAACGAGCAAGGTACAGGTAAGACTTCATCAGTTATCTGGGCTGCGGATTACCTGATGAACATCGGGATGATCAAACGGGTGCTGGTGTTATGCCCGCTTTCTATTATGCAGGCGGCATGGGAGAACGACCTGTTCAAGTTTGCGATGCACCGTACCTGTGCTATCGCCCACAGTTATTCTAAAGAGAAACGACTAGAAGCTATACGTTCAGGCGCAGAGTTTGTCATATGTAATTTTGATGGGTTGGATATTGTCAAGGAAGAAGTTATCAAGGGTGGGTTTGACTTAGTAGTTGTAGACGAAGCCAACGCATATAAGAATGTATCCACAAAGCGTTGGAAGATCTTGAATACAGTTATCCAACCTAGCATGTGGGTTTGGATGTTGACTGGCACCCCGGCTTCACAGTCTCCTACGGATGCCTATGGACTGGCTAAGCTTATCAATCCCAAAAATGTCCCACGGTTCTTTGGGGCGTTTCGGGACCAAGTGCTGTTCAAAGTATCCCAATTTAGGTGGGTACAGAAACCCCAAGCAGAACATATAGTCCATACGGCACTACAGCCCGCAATACGTTTTACGAAAGAAGAATGTTTAGATCTTCCCGAAATGACCTACGTAACACGGGACGTTCCACTTACCCCACAACAACATAAGTATTACGAAGAGATTCGTAAGCACATGCTTACTGTGGCAGCGGGCGAGGAAATTACCACCGTCAATGCAGCGGCGAGTCTAAATAAACTATTGCAACTATCATGTGGCGCGGTGTATTCAGACAGCGGCGAAGTCATTTCATTTGATGCAAAAAACCGCATGGCCGCGTTACTAGAAGTTATAGAAGAAGCCAGCCAAAAAGTAATTGTATTTGCGCCGTTCCGCCATGCAATCGACATCATAGCTGAAGAACTTAAAGCAAACAAAGTGACGTGCGAGATAATTAACGGAGCAGTATCAGCAACCAAGCGGGCGGAGATAATAAAAAATTTTCAAAACGAAAAAACCCCACAGGTGCTAGTCATACAGCCGCAAGCCGCAGCCCATGGTATTACGCTTCATGCTGCTAACGTGGTTGTCTGGTGGGGGCCTATAACGTCTATTGAGACCTACCTGCAAGCTAACGCCCGCGTACATCGTGCGGGACAACACCATCCATGCACAGTTGTCCATCTGCAAGGAAGCCCTGTAGAAAAGCACGTATACAAGATGTTGGGGCAGAAGCTTGATGTGCATACAAGGTTGATTGATCTGTACAAAAATTTTGTAGCCGATGCTACTTGACAAAGTACAGTCCCACCCTTAGATTCACTATCCCGCTAGAGGAAAACAACATGAGTGCACTAACCGCCGATAAGCTCACGAAGATCTACGTGAAGATTCGTGAAGCTCGCAGAGAGCTTGCCAAGCAAGATGACGCATTGAAAGAGCAGCTTGATCTAGTTGCTGAGCAGTTGCTGGATATCTGTAAGGAGCAAGGCGCTGCTACAATACGTACAGAGCATGGAACGATCTCACGTAGATCGAACAAGAACTATTGGACGAGTGACTGGGATTCGTTCTTTAAGTTTATAAAAGAGCATGATGCTTTTTCGTTGATGCAGCATCGTATTAACAACACGAACATGGCCCAGTTTCTTGAAGAGAACCCCGACATGCACCCGCCGGGATTAAACGCGGATGTTAATCAGACAATTGTTATTGTGAAACGCTAGGAGCGTATATGAGCAATGAACTCGCTATGATGGATATGGGACTGCCGGATTACCTCAAGGGTTTGACGGTTGACGACGCTACTAAGGCTCTGATGGGTGGCGGAACTGGAGGTATCAAGCGTATCTCTATTCGCGGGTCTGTATGGCGCATGATGGTCAACGGTAAGGAAGTTGCCAAGAACGAAGAACGCGCCATGAATGTCGTTATCGTGGCCGCTGCGGACAAGAAAGGCCGCAAGTTCTACGCTAAGCAGTGGAGTGAGGGCGACGAGCCTACTGCACCGGATTGCTGGTCCGCTGATGGCGAATTTCCCGATGCCAAGGCCGCTAACCCGCAGGCCAAGCGTTGCATGGACTGTTCGATGAACGAGAAGGGTTCGGGTCAGGGCACGAGCCGTGCTTGCCGCTACAGCCAGCAGATTGCGGTTGTGCTTGCTAATGATCTCAAGGGCGATGTGTACGCGCTAACCTTGCCAGCGCAGTCTGTCTTTGGCGAAGGATCTCCCGGGAAGTGGCCTTTGCAGACTTATGGCCGCGTGATTGGCAGCAAGGGTATTCCCGTGACCGCCGTTGTGACGGAGATGCGTTTTGATACCGATAGCTCTACGCCGAAGTTGACCTTCAAAGGCGTGAAATACCTCACTGCGGAAGAGCACCAGATTGCCATAGATCAGGGCAAGACCGAGGCGGCTATCAAGGCAATCACCATGACTGTCGCAGAGATCGACCGTGCCCAGCAGCCCAAGCAGATTTCTGCACCTGTAGAAAGCACGGACGTGGTAGTCGAAGCCGCTCCCGTTGCGGAGCCTGTCAAACGCACCACCAAGAAAGAAGAAGCCGCTGCCCCCAAGGCTGACCTTTCCAAGATCCTAGAAGAGTGGGATGACTAATGGCAGGATACTCTACCCTTACGGTTAGAGATATCCACGAGGCCAATCCGACCTTGCTTGGCGTAAAGCTAGGCAAGGTTTGTGTCGCTCTGGGTATTCCTGTATCCGACGTAGCCGAAGCTTTTGGTGTGAGCCGCGTAACCGTATACGCATGGTTCAGAGGCCATACATCGGTATCCGATAAACACGTTGATAAGATGCAGAAGCTGATCACCAAGTTGTCGTGATTGCTTTGGCGAGGATGATCCATGATTTCGAGGAATACGTTTCTCGCCCTCGTGCTTCCTTCATTGGAAACTGGTGAGCACTATTGCACTCTCGGAATCAAGTCAGTAAACGATAAAGATATAATTAAACAGCGGTTTGTAGATAGCATTGAACAGATTAGCGAACATGCTGATGAGTTCGTAGCTGATGGGTATAACGCCTTCTATGCGATGGCGAAATACGGTGACCCAAAAGATGGGCGCACTACAAAAAACGCGGGATTCTTAAAGTCTTTCTATATTGATCTTGATTGCGGCCCCGGTAAGCCCTATGCCGATCTGAGTGCTGGGATGTTGGCGTTGCGGGGATTCTGCAAGGCTGCGTCTCTACCGCGCCCTACTATTGTCAAGTCAGGATTAGGGGCACACGTCTACTGGGTGATGGCGCAGGCTATGCCCCGTTTGGAATGGTCAGGACATGCGGAGCGGTTGAAGGAGTTGTGCGCCCAGCATAAGTTCGCGGTTGACCCTGCGGTAACCGGGGAAGCTGCTAGGGTGCTACGAATCCCTGAGACACTTCACGTAAAGGATCCTACCAATCCTATCAAGGTGGAGATTTTGTACGTAGCCCCTGAGCTATCGTTAGAAGAGATCCAGAAACTTCTTACTCCAAGCCAGTCTACCCTAGATGCTTTGGGGCCAGCCCCCAAGTACGCACTGGACGCCACGACATTGGCGTTGATGGGCAACAAAGAAGCGCAGTTCAAGCGGCTGCTTATCAAGTCCGTGGAGGGTACGGGCTGTGCGCAGATTCGCAACATCTATGACAACCAAGCTACGCTAGAAGAACCTTTATGGCGAGCAGGGCTTAGCATTGCGCAGCAATGTGTGGACCGGGATAAAGCTATCCATGCCATATCTCATAAGCACCCCACGTATTCCGTGGAAGCCACAGAAGAGAAAGCTAACGCTACAAAAGGTCCGTATACCTGCGAGACGTTCAAGAAGCTGAATCCAAGTCTGTGCGAAGGTTGCCCCCACAAGATTGCTACCCCACTTAAGCTGGGCGAAGCCGTTGTAGAAGCCACGGAAGAAGACAATGCGGTTCTAGACGTAGAACCCATTACCAAGGAGTTAAAGACTTACGTAATCCCTAAGTACCCATTCCCGTTTCTTCGTGGGCGCAACGGTGGTATCTACCAACGTGTCGAAGGGGAAGATGGGAATGACAAGGAAGAACTAGTCTATCCGTATGACTTTTATGTAGTTAAACGGATGATCGACCCGGATCAAGGCGAGATGCTATTGCTACGTCTGCATCTTCCTAAAGACGGGGTGCGTGAGTTTATTATCCCGCTAGGCGCAGCGTTAGCCAAAGACAAGTTTGTCAGTGCTATTTCGGCAGTAGGCGTTACGGCATTAGGGAAGCGGCAAGACGCCCTTATGTACTACGTAACAAGATCGGTAGAGGAATTGCAGATGCAATCTACAGCGGAGAAGTCCTACCATCAATTCGGTTGGGTTGAGGACAAGTCGGCAATCATCGTAGGGGATAAGGAGATACGGGCAACAGGTTCTGTGTATAGCCCGCCGTCTAATTCGACCCTGCCCAACATTGCCTACTTTCAGACTAAGGGTGACTTTCACGTCTGGAAAAACATTATCAATTATTACGGTACCCCCGGCATGGAGAACCGCGCCTTTGCGTTCTTTATGGGGTTCGGGGCGCTGCTGATGAAGTTCACGGCATTGGATGGGTTCCTGCTTAACCTTGTATTCCGTGGATCAGGTTCCGGCAAGTCCACGATCCTACACGCGATCAATAGCATTTACGGCAGGCCAAAAGAATTGATTATGGCCCACAAGGATACCTACAACGCACGTATGCAGCGTATGGGGGTCATGCAGAATCTTGCCGTCACCATGGACGAAATTACCAACATGGATCCCATGGAGATGTCGAATCAGGTATACGACACGACTTCGGGACGTGCCAAGAACCGCCTTGAGCGGAGCGCCAATAAAGAACGTAACAACCATACCAAGTGGCAGACAGGTTTGATTACTTCGTCTAATAGGTGGGTCACCGATGCGTTGCTATCTGTCAAAGGGTTCCCAGATGGCGAGTTGAAACGCATTATGGAAATAGAGATCTTAAAAGATATTAACGATAATCCTATTTGGGCTAGAGAACATTTTGAACCGTTGATGAGCAATTATGGACATGCCATAGAACCCTATTGCCAAGCGTTGGTAGGGCAGACCCCTATGGTGGAGGTTAAACTGAAGGAAATGCGAGACCGTGTGGACCGCGCTGCGGATATCCGCAATGCCGAGAGATACTGGTCGTTGATGGTTTCGCTAAGTCTTACTGGAGGCGCGATAGCCAAGCAACTTGGGTTGCACGATATCCCAATCAGGCCCGTGTTCGACTACGGTATACAGTTGATAAAAGATACCCGTGAGCGTACCCGCACTTATATGTTTGACGCGGATGAGTTCTTGGGGTTGTTTTTACAGACACACTTTCATCAGATTTTGGTTATCAACGGGAAGATTGATAAGCGTACGGGGCTAGAGCATGGTGCGATCAAGGAACCCCGTGGGGCGCTAACGGTTCGGTATGAGCCGGACACAAAGCTGTTGTACGTACTTTACGATGCGTACCGCAAAGAGTGCGACAAGCGGATGCTTAACTATGATGAGACTTTAAAAGGTTACCGCAAGAACAAGGCGGTCATCATTCACGCCGATGGGAAGGAAACCCACCGTAAACGGATGCTGGCCGGTACTACCGCCAATGGCAACACTGCTGTCAGGTGCTTGTGGTTTGACACGACCAAGTTAGATTTCTTTAAAGAAGAAGTGATCCTTAACGATGCGGGTATTCAACCTGCCGATCCTGATCCGGTGGACTAAGTTCCAGCCGGGGGCTTCGTTCTTCATACCCTGCGTAGACCGCAGGGAGGTAGAGCGGTTTGTACGATCTGAGGCTAAACGCTTACGACTAGATGTTGTGACAAAACAGGTTATTGAGAAGGGTGTATATGGCTTGCGGGTTTGGCGCAAGGAACCTACAATCGACGCGCACTCTGCTTCTCACATTTGAGAAGATTTAGCCCCGCTAGTCGGGGCTTTTTTTATTCCTCTGGATGTGCTGCGTAGATCTCCGGAGCCAGCCGTTTGTTGAGGTACACCCCATTAACAGACTGCGCCATCTTGGTGTAACGCAATTTAACTCCGGAACTAATGGCCGAGCCTTTAATAGCCGCGCCGGGGTTCTTCTGGTTAAACGCGGAGAGTTCCTTTAATCCTTCCATCCTACCCGCATCGTCCTTGTTCATGATTGCGGAGACTATTCGGTTCTCAATTGCCTTCCTGCGGTTGAGGATACTTTGCTCCATAGCCATCTGGGCCCCGCCTTCTTCACGGGCTTCGGCTATTTCGGCGGGGGTAAACCCAAATACCTGCATCATTGCATTGTAAGCACTAACATCTTTTACTATAGGAACTCCATCCTTGGTAGTAGCGCCTTCCGTGGCGTACCGCATACCCTTCATGATGTTGCCCGCAACCCGAGGGACAACCATTTCAAGCGCCCGCTCCATGTGCCCTTGCTCCATCATTTTGGCAGCGTTTTGTACTTCCACGCCGTAGCTGTACATTGGCCCCATCATGTGTTCCATAGCTGCGGCAAACATGCCCGTCTCAGATACGCGCTTGGCGTTGTCTTTCCACAACATATTGTCCCAACCCGTTCGACCGGCAATGTCTATGTTAAGCGCGGCGTTAAGCGGCCCCTTGAACGCATAAGATCCTACAGAGTGTTTAACAAAGTCTGCGGGGTCAAACGGCGTGTCGTTATCCCCAAATATACCGTTGACCAAAGACGCAAGGTTTTCAGCCCAACCCACTACCGGCATACCCTGCACACCGGCAAATACAAACGCGGTGCCGAAGAACCCAATAAGCTGTTTACGAGCCGCGTTCTGCACAGCGGGGTCCGCACCGTTAGTAGCTTCCTTAAACGCCCGAGCCAGCACCCAAGTACGGTTCAGGGCAAACCGTTTGAAAGTCAGGGCCGTTCGGGCAAGCCCATTGTGCATAAGCTGCGGGCCAGCTTCCGGGAACGACGAACCATACGCATCGTAGAGCGTCTTGATGGCAGCTTTGGTCGCAGCGGCTTTGTCGCCTTTGTTAGCTTTAAGCTCAAGCTCGTAGGAAGCAAGCAATGCCGTTTCCCGGTTATACAAATCAGCCTTGCCAAAGGTATAGCTCAAGGTCTTATCGACAGCGGCTTTAACTCCTACGTAACTTTGCGTATCCATTTGTTTAAGTTCGGCAAGCTCTGCGCTATGGCGCTCCACAATGGCCCCGGCATCCCGCGCAGCTTGGAGCACTGCTTTCATATCCGTGGGCATTTTGTTCGGGTTCATTCGGTACGCATGGGCGTTAGCCATTGCTTCCGTTGCCTTTGCATAGCCGTGCTTGCCGCCCAGCAGGGGGTACACCACCAAGGGTAAGTGGGTTGCATTGACGAACGCAGAGGACACGTTAGCCCCCAGATCCATCACGTAGCTCCAGTATCCCGCCTTGGCCGCGAACCGGTCCATCCCCGTAAACTTGGGGTTGCTGATCCAGTCAACCTGTTTGTTTATGATAGTTTCCAGATCCGAAGACACATCGGGCTTTACCAGTCCTTTGCTGGTGCCAATGTTCATGTCCTGCTTAAACTGCTCCATGATCGGCTGCAAGCTAGGATTGAACTCCATGTTGTTTAAATGCCGAGCCATACCTGTAGACACGTTTGCAAAAGCCTTTAGCACGTCAGGTTCAAAGCCAGCAGTACCTTCGCGTTTGCGGGAAAGTTGCAACACAGACTTGGCCGGGAGGTAGTCCAGATACATTTCCAGTATGCGGTTTACCGTCGCTTCGTCTACTTTGTTCTTGCGTAACTCACCAACAACTTTACCCAAGAAACCAGTCGGCGGGATGTTTCTACTTAGATCCTCGATTCGGTTAAACCTCTCCACGCTTTCTGGTTTAGCACCGGCAGCAAGGGCTTCCTTGATACCTTTTTCGCGCAGATAAGGAGATTCAAACGCTCGTTTGACGGTCTCGTTGTTCTGATCAATGTAAGACACCCAATGGTCACCCTTGCGGAACAGCGGCAAGTAAACAGCCAACTTGTTCTTGGCAAAGTCATTGCGGATCTTCTGCCATGCACTAGGCGTAAGGTGCGCAGCTAAATGCGATTCCATTTCCGCAGAGTAGTCGTTGTACTTTTTCCGCAGATCTTCGTACATATCCCGAAGAGGTTTATCCAGTGCGTCGAATTGCTTAGTCAGAGGGCTAGCCTCATCTCGCACCCATCCTCGTTCGGAATTGTTTAGAACTTCAACCTGCTCTAGCGTAGTCCTGTGCATCACATCAAAAGCATGGGCGAGCACAGCCGGGGAATATTTGTTGCTCAGCTTGTTGTAGTCAACAACCGTTTTACCAATGTCATTAAGCCTAGTATTTAGTTTGGCCCCACGCTTATTTAGCAAGTCGTGCAGTTGCTCCAAAGAGTTTGTGACATGGCTGAACATGCTGGCGAGTTGGTGAATAGACAGGGCGCTATAGGCACCACGCCGCAACATCCCGGGAATCTTAGACAGAGCGCCCATAGTGCCTTCCACTACGTACTTGGTAGCAGGAGGCAGGGTCTGTGCGTAGTTACCAACAGTCTTTACAACAGCGGAATCAGCTTCATGCTGCTCTTCGGGGCTAAGCCTACTGCGGCTTTGCGAGGAGAGTAAATCAACCCCATTAGGTTCCTGTGGGGGCGGACCTTCCGCGATGGTATCCGCAGCCATGTTGTCTAGGAACTTGGCAACTTCAGCATCAGGTAGGAACTGTTTACCCGTTACGAGCGAAATAAGTTTGCGGAGTTGCTTGCCCAGATCAGAGAAAAACTGTTCCACAATACCGACAGGCTTTTCACTGGTAGTTGCCCAACGAGAGACGTTATCCGCAAACCATTCCGAAAAGCTGTGCCAATACGGACCAAGATCACCGCTCTTTTTTCCGTTTAAGGTTTCCGGAGTATCTGTTATATTTTTGGCAGTTTCCCTATTCCGCAAAGATTCTATATGTTCTTGTGCGGTCATGCCTTGGGTTTTAGCCTGCCAAGCAGCATGTGCCGCTTCTATGGCGGCTTTAATTTCTTTAGGGGCGTTATCGAATTTTCTTTGTTGGATAATATGTCCAAGTTCATGGGCAATAATTTCAACCGTACGTCCTTCGTTCATACCGGAACGAATAGATATGTAATGATCTTTTCCCTTTGGACCAAAACGTCGCGTAGAACCGTTTTCGTACCTATCCATACCCGCAGACATAGCGTAATTATATGCCCTATACAGCTTATATACGTTCCGGTTGCCTTTAAGATCTTCTGGATGGAACAAAAATATCCGCAATCCTTTTATGTTTAGCCCGTTTATTAGGGTTTGCAGGTAAGCGGTGTATCGGGGGTCGATATTTTTAGAAGCTACGACCTGTTCTTTGCTACCTTTAAACGGGCCATCTGGATTTGCGGCAAACTTAGCATCATCATCGGATTCCGCACGGGCTCGGGCTTCCAGCAATTTTTGCCTTTGTTCTGGAGTGAATAACTTTCCCGTAAAATTTTGGATATCAAAACGGGTATAGCTACCGTTTTTGTGTATTCCAGTATAAACATTGTTTCCATAAAAAATATCATGCCCCCTGAGTAGCGCTGTTTCCGCATCCGAGTAAACTATTTTTCCGTTTGTACGGAGTTCATGTTGCGTAGCCCAATCAGGGTGTTTGTCAGACTCCCCATAAATAGCACCATCCTCGGGCTTGTTAGCAGCTTTTTCTTTAGCAACCTGCGCTTCTGCGGCTTTGACAGCGGCTTTTTGTTCCGCAGCTTTTTGCTTGGCTTCCGCTTCAATACGCGCGGCTTCTTCGGCTTTTACCGCCCGCATCTTAACGATGTTGGCTGTAGCTTCTTTTGCCGTTAAAGGTCGTTCGCTGGGCTTACGAGTAACCGCTTGTCTTAGCTTCTTATTGATGAAAGCATAGTTAGGTTTATCTGCTTGAAGTTCGTTACGCAAGCGTACAACTTCGGATCGTTCCAGCAAGCCTTTATCCGCAGCGGCTTCAATGCGCGAGATATATTCTAACTCATGGTCCCCACGAGTTAATTCCGTGCTAATGGCAACGCTTTGGGTTTTGGCTTCAGTTACGCGCTTATTGTATTCAGCCATAACTTCTGGGGATGGGAGTTCTTCGCCCAGACCCAGCGATCCGCGAATATGCAGGATGTTCGGTATGTCTTTGTCAAACTCGCTAATTATATTTCGGAATTCCGGCAGCTTAAGTCTACGGGTGTTGTAAGCCTGTTCCGTCATATCCTTAAGGTTGGATACTTCTCTTTCAAACGCTTGCGCAGGCGTAAGAGATTCTCTCTCGGGGGCTACATACCCTTCAGGGGCTACGTAAGCTTTAGCCGCAGGGGGCGCGGTTTCTTTAGGCGGGGCTTCGGCTTTCTTGCCTAGTTTCAACGTACCCGTAACCCGTTCTTCAGTTACTGGAGCCGGGACTTCTTTCGTTCGTACATCAACTGGCTTAGCAA
>Ga0209777_10005853_pt1 | contig 14030 bp, 15 predicted proteins | sample FrelakmetHBP12HB_FD_187147 | JGI IMG/M metagenome (GOLD analysis project Ga0209777, IMG submission 187147) | Freshwater lake sediment microbial communities from the University of Notre Dame, USA, for methane emissions studies -HBP12 HB (SPAdes)... | ecosystem: Environmental > Aquatic >...
CCGGATTCGAACTCGCCGAGCTGGTTGGACGCCCCGATGAAAATGGAATTCACCGCGCTTACACGGCCCCGCTTCTCGTCGGGTGTGTTGATCTGCACGAGGGTCTGGCGCACCACGACGCTCACCATGTCCGACGCGCCCAGCACTGCCAGTGCGGCCAGGGACAGGAGGAAGGATCGGGAGAGCCCGAAGACGATCGTCATGATTCCGAAGAGAGCGACGCACGCGAACATTCGCGCCCCGGCGCGGCGTGCCAGGGGTTTCTGCGCGAGCCACAGCGCCACGACCGCCGCGCCGATGGCAGGCGCACTACGGAGGAGACCCAGCCCCCATGGCCCGACATGCAGGATGTCCCGGGCGTAGATTGGCAGGAGCGCCGTGGCGCCGCCGAAGAGAACAGCGAAGAGGTCCATCGATATGGCGCCAAGGATCGCCGGGCGCGAGAAGACGAAGCGAAGCCCCGTGAGAATGCCCTCGAACCCGGGCTTTGCGGCGGCGGCAATCCTCAGACGCGTGCGGATGCTATAGATCAGGAGCGCCGCGCAGACGTAGCACCCCGCGGACACGCCGTAGACGCAGGCCGGGCCGAAGGCGTAGAGCAGTCCGCCGACCGCCGGGCCGGCGATCGTGGCAACCTGGAACGTGCCGGAGTGCCACGCGACCGCGCGGGGGAAGTCTTCCCGTGCCACCAGGAAGGGCAGCAGTGACTGGCCTGCGGGGCCAAGGAACGCCTGCCCCGCGCCGATGAGCGCCACGACCGGATAGATCCAGACGGCGGCCGCCTTCGGAACCAGCGATATGGAGAGGAGGAGCAGGGCAATGACGATCTGCAGGGATGTGCCCGCGGCAAGGATCGAGCGTCTCTCGATCCTGTCCGCCGCCAGCCCGCCGGGCAGGGCAAGCAGGAGGGCAGGAAGAAACTGTGCAAGCCCTACCATGCCCAGGGCGAACGCGCTTCCGGTCAGGGCGTAGACATGCCAGCCGACCGCGACGCCGAGCATGAGCGACGAGAGCGACGCCAGAGCCCGCGCTGCTAGAAAGGCTCGAAAGTCCCTGTTCCGGAAGAGTGATCCACCAGCGCTGCCCCTGTCCCTCATGGTCCCTAACCTACCGAAATGCGGGTCGGTCGTGAAGGGAGGCCGTCGCAGGGGCATCATTGAGCTCGTGCGCACGGCTCGACGCAGGCTTCCCCTTGAGCTTGCTTCCTCCTATCTTTCCCCCATGAAAGATTCCGCATCATGAAGGCCGTTCTCCCAATGCTCGCGATTGGCATGCTGTTCGTATCAGGGTGCGAGTCACAGGTCGGATACCTCGCCAAGCAGGGCAGCTATCTCCTGCGCTACAGCATGGGCGCGCGGCCGGTACAGGCGATGATCGACGACCCCGCCACTCCCGCGGACACCAGGAACTTTCTGTTGAAGGTGCGGAATATCAAGAGCTACGCCGTGCAGAGAGTCGGTTTGAAGAACAACGAGAACTACACGAAATACAATGAGATCGACCGCGATCATCTCGTGGACGTGGTCCAGGCATGCGATGCGGCCTCCTTCGACCCGTACATGTGGAGCTACCCTTTTTTAGGCCGGCTGCCGTACAGGGGATTCTACGAGCGCTCCGACGCTGACGGAGAGGCGGCCCGCCTCAGGCTGCTCGGCTACGACGTGATCGTGCGTCCCGTGGATGCCTTCAGCACCCTCGGATTCACAAAGGATCCCGTGTACTCGTTCATGAAAGGCTACTCCCCGTTCCAGATTGCCTCCCTCATCATCCACGAGCAGACACATGCCACGCTTTTCCTGAACGGTCAGCCCGAGTTCAACGAGGAGATGGCCACCTTCGTGGGTAACGAAGGGGCTTTCGAATGGTTGCGGGAGTCGTATGGAGAGGGTTCTCCGGAATATCGTGATGCCGTGGATTCGCAGGCGGACGCCGACCTTTTTGTCTCCCTGCTGCACGGACTGTCGGAGAAGCTGCGGGTGGTGTACGCGACCACTCTCACGCGGGAGGAAAAGCTTGCCCGAAAGGCAGAGGTGATACGTGAGTTCGAGAGGGGGCTATCAGGCGAAGAGGCGCCGCATTTTCGGACGGCTGCCTACGGGCACCTCGAGAAGCTCCAGCTCAACAACGCGTATCTCTCGCTGTACAGCCTGTACTCCGATGACCTGCCCCTGCTGCGGGACTGGTTCGTCCAGCGCTGCGGCGGAAGCCTCATGCTCTTCATGGAGTCCATGAAGGACCTCGCCGCCCGCGGCGACGTCAAGGCACAGGTGCGCAGCGCGCTGGAACGGCAGTAAGCCGGGCAGCTCAACCATGCTCCCCTCATCGCGGAGCAAGGAGGTGAGCGGAGGTGGGACGGACTCAGAATCCGGCGTGGGAGATGTTGTCCCCGACAAACCGAGCGGAGGCGAGGAGCAGCTTCTCTTCCTCCAGGGCCAGCTTGAAATCCAGGACCTGGACCATGCCTCCCCGGCCGACGATCGTGGGGAAGCTGAAAGCGGTTCGCGCAATGCCGTTGAAGTCGGTCCTCCGCACATCCTCGGCAGCATTCCGCTTGAAATCGCTCGATTCGCCGCAGGATCCACAGACCGGGCAGAACTCGTCGAAATGGATAACGCCGATGGTGAGGAGAGACCAGGCGGGGAACGACGTGTCCCCGTGCTCTCCCAGCACATAGCCGTGAATGTTCTGCGGGTTGATCCGGCAGTGCCGGGCAACGTATTCGCGCAGCCGTGCGGAATCCAGGGTCGTGCCGGAGCCAATGACGCGGGATGCGGGAAACCCGCTCTCGGTGAACGCACCCCACGTCAGCACGTCAACCGGATTAGTGATCACGAGGAGTATCCCCTGGAAGCCGGTGTCCTTCACCGAGGCAACGATGCTCTTCATGATTGCGACGTTGCGCTCCATCAGGTCAACGCGCGACTCTCCCGGCCGCTGGCGCGCTCCGGCGGTGATGATGGCGATGGCGCTGTCGCGGCAGGCATAGATAGTAGTCAGTGGCCTCGATGTTCACGGATCTTCCCAGGGAAGCCCCGTGCTTGATATCCAGAACTTCAGCCTCCGCCTTGTCCTTGTTCGAATCGATGAGGGCAATTTCCGTCACCGCGCCTTTCAGCGCGAGGTTGAATGCGAGGGTCGCGCCCACCGACCCTGCCCCCACGATCGCCACTTTGCTCGCTTTCAGTTCCATCGTGCCACCTTCCTGCGTGACTCCCAACATAGCAAGAAATCGCACCGCCGCAGGCGGATTTCTGCACCGCCGCAGGCGGATTTTTGCACTGTCGCCCTTGTCCTCCTGCGGACAATCGCCGAAGATGTTCACCCATGCACGGCGAGATCCCCTCCCCACCACGTCGAACGGCAGTGCCCGGCTTCGCCCTCGCGCTTGGCGTGGCAGCAGTCTCCTCCGCGGCAATCCTGATCTCTTTCGCCCGCGCACAGGGGATCCCCGCGCTTTCCATCGCGGCACTCCGCATGGGGATCGCCGCCATCGTCGTCGCGCCTGTCGCGCTGTTCCGCTGCCGCGCCGAGCTCCGGGCGCTTTCGGCGAAGGATCTTGCACTCAGCCTGGCATCCGGCGCGCTGCTCGCCCTGCACTTCGGATTCTGGACGAGCTCCCTGGATTCCACGTCCGTCATGAGCTCGGTAGTGTTCGTGAGCACCAACCCGCTGTTCGTCGCCCTGGCGTCAGCTTTCTTCTTCCATGAGAGGCTGCGGCCCGCGGGCACGGCCGGGATCGGCATTGCAATCGTTGGCGGAGCCATCGTGGGGTTTGCGGATGCAGGGCAGGGGGGAGCCGCTTCGGCCCGGGGAGACATCCTCGCGCTCCTCGGTGCCCTGTCTGCATCCGGGTACCTTCTCCTGGGCAGACGACTGAGGCCGCGCATGTCGCTTCCGCTGTACGTCGGGATTGTCTATGTGACCGCGGCCGCGGCGCTCTTCTCCGTGGTCGGGCTCAGCGGTCTGCGCCTGTCCGCGTACCCTCCGATCGGATACCTCTGGGTCCTGCTCCTGGCCCTGGGTCCGCAGCTCCTGGGGCACACGTCATACAACTACGCCTTGAAGTATGTGTCGGCGACGTTCGTGACGGTGACGCTCCTCGCCGAGCCCATCGGGGCCACGCTGCTTGCCATCCCGCTGCTCTCGCAGGTCCCGTCCGGGGCCCGCATCGTCGGCGGCCTCTGCATCCTTGCGGGGATCGTGATTGCTGCAACGGGCAACCCGCCCGCGGATATGCCGGGGAATCCTTCTGCGGCGGCGCCGCAGAATCCGCCTGCGGCGCCGCCGAGAAAGTGACCGCAGCCCTGTAACCAATCCGGCTCCCTGGTGTTTTGTGTATAGAGACAAGACGGAGTCTAGATTCGTTGGGGCAAGTTTCACCTCCTTTCCTTGTCCCTTTGTCTCGCCCGGGGGACAGGTGTTACCTGTCCCCGCATTTTTTCCAGACCATGGTTCGGGGGTCCGCGTGCGCGTCCTCCTCGTGTGTCCGATCCCGCTGGAATATACGAGCTGCCGAATTGCTCTCTCCCTGCGGGACGAGCCGGCCGTGCTGGGGTGTCGCGTCGCACGAGGCTTTGCGGGAAACGCTGACGTCATCTCAGTGGAATCAGGCCCTGCGAAGGCGCGGGCCGCCGCCTCAACGGTGGCGGCGATCGTCCAGTTTCAGCCCGACCTCGTGGTGGACACCGGTACGTGCGGCGCCCTTGACGGCGAAATGATCGTCAGCACGATCGTGCTCGGCATGTCCTGCCTCGAATACGACATCTCCGGCTACGGGCTTCCCAGTCGCGTGATTCCCGAAATGAAGCTGCCGTCCGTCTTCGACCTGTTTCCACGTCGGGAAGGTCAGAACCTCGCCCGCGCGCTCATTGAGCAGGGCAAGGACCACGGCCTTCACGTCCGCACCGGAATCCAGGCCTGCGGCGAGTTTTTCATCCAGTCTGCACAGGTACGGGAATCACTGCGCGCGGTGAGCGGCGCCATTGCCTGCAGCTGGGAAACCGCCGGGGTGTTTGTTGCGGCCCTGCGCTCCCGAATTCCGCCGCTGAGCATCCGCGTCGTCTCCGATCTCGGCGACGAGGATGCCCTGCGTGATTTTCGCCGCAATGCGCGGCGCTGCTCCCAGGGATTGTACCGCTTCATCGGGGACAGCCTTGAATCGGGATGGTTCGTGAAGGTGTATGAACAGTGGAAGCAGTCGCCGCACGGCCAGGTGGACCGCCTGCCGCAGCGGGTGCTTCCGTAGGTAGGAATAGCGCGCTTGATTTCGGCAGAATGCCGGGGTAGTATCTGCCCAGCACGCGAGAGGGAGGGTTGGCTGTGTCGAAGACGTACGTTGAAACCTCGACCGAGCTCCTCGAAGGGCTGGATGAAATGGTCCGGGAAGGATATTACGCAAGCCGAACAGAGGGGATCAATGACGCGATCCGCCTCCTGCTGAAACAGTACAAGCTTTCGAAGCTGCATGCCAAGGACTCAGACCTGTTGGGCAAGCCCGCTGCCGCGGGCGGGGAGACCGGTGGGCGGTGATCAGTCAGGTCGTTGCGGGCATTGACGGATCGCTCAATTCCCTGACGGCGTTCCAGTACGCGCTCGACCTTGCCCACCGGGTGAAGGCCGAGGTGAAGGTTGTTTTTGTCGTGGACTCCCGCAAGACGGACCTGCCCATCATCTACACTGCCAGCCATTTCGATTATGGTTTCGAACGTGTCTACATCCCGCCTGAGCCGGGCCTTAAGGGCTTCTACGATAAGGTGCGGCAGGATATCCGGTCGTTCGCGGAAAACTGCCTCGTCCTCTGCAAACGCGACGCGGATGCGGCTCACGTTCCGATGGTTTCCGTCATCAGGGAAGGCGTGCCCTCAGGAATCCTCACCGAGGAGGCGCGTTCGGGGGACCTGCTGGTCATCGGCCAGAAGGGTGAAAACGCCCACATAGAGCGCGCCATCGTCGGGTCCACCACGGAAGATGTCGTCCGTTCTTCCCCGCGCCCCGTGCTTGTCTGTCCCGCGGTGTTCCGCAAGCCTGAACGGGTGCTCTTCCCGTATGACGGGAGCACCGTTGCGGAAGGGGCGCTGCAGTTCTGCGTGAATGCATTCGGCTCCATATGGGAAGAGATCGTGGTGCTCACCGTCACGGAGGAAATGGAAGAGAGTTTCCCCTACGACACCGAGCTCGGCTACCTGGGCACCCACGGCATCCCGTATCGGCTGCTGATGGAAACCGGCAAGCCCGTGGACACGATTCCACGGGTGGCGAAGCGAGAGGCCAGCGACCTCATTCTCGTGGGCTCCCACGGCCGTCACAAGATCCGCGACTACCTGCTCGGCTCCACCGCCTCCCACCTCATCCGCAGGAGCGAGCTGCCGGTCCTCGTCGCATTCTGATACCGGGGGCCATCGTGCCGACTCCCGGCGAGCAGAACCAGCCTGCGGATCGAATGGTGAGACTGCAGGTCGAATCCCGCGATGTCCGGGACGTGCGCGTGCTCGCCGCCCTGCGGCGTGTGCCCCGGCACCTTTTCCTGCCCGCCGCCAGCCGCGGGGCGGCGTACGAGGACCACCCTGTGGCCATCGGCCATGGTCAGACGATCTCCCAGCCCTATATCGTTGCCCTCATGACTGAGCTTCTCGAACTCCGAGGCAATGAGCGCGTGCTGGAAATCGGCACGGGCAGCGGTTACCAGACTGCGATCCTGGCCGAGTTGTGCGCAACCGTTTTCAGCATGGAACGCATTCCCGAGCTTGCCGAGCGGGCCCGTGAGGCGCTGCGAGACCTCGGCTACGGAAATGTCCTGGTGCGCACGGGGGACGGCAGCGAAGGGTGGCCCGAGAAGGCGCCGTTCGACAGGGTCCTGGTAACTGCCGCAGCGCCGGAGATTCCCGCGGCGCTGCTTGAACAGATCGGAGACAACGGGGTGATCGTCCTTCCGGTCGGTGACTTGAGGGGGACACAGGAGCTCGTCATCGCCCGGAAGATCGGATCGCGGGTCTCGATACGGGGGAGCATCGGGTGCCGGTTCGTGCCGCTGCTGGGAAGCGGCGGCTTCCCGGATCCGGGGCGTTGACAAAGCAGCCGGTCCGGCGCCCAATACTGACCGCAAAGGATACCCCGCAGAGATGGCAGTACCAGTTTTCAGGCCTACGGTGAAACGCAAGGATATGGGGAGCGTGCTGTCCTGCATTGTCTCGGACAAGATCGGTCCTGGTGAGATCTCGCGCGATCTCACTGCGCGCGCGTGCCACCTCCTGGGTCATGTCGGAGGCGTCTCCCTGGCCAACAGCTATCTTGCCGTCTCCGTGGCGTTGGAAGCCCTTGGCCTGGCCGCTCCGGACGCCGTGATCGTGTCGGCGCTCGCGCCCGCCCTGTGGCTGCGGGTCATCCAGGACAAGGGCATGGTGCCGCTGGTTGCCGACGTGGAAGCGGATTCCGCTTCGATCGATCCTGCGCAGGCGGCCTCCCTCGTGCAGAAGGGTGCGAAAGCGTTCATGGTGCCGCACACATTGGGAATCGTCGCGGACATCGAGGCGTTGAAGGCGCATGGGCTGCCGATCCTGGAGGACGCATCGCAGGCGGTGGGGGGGAAGATCGAGGGAGCCGCCTGCGGCGGTGCCGCCGATATCTGCCTCCTGTCCCTTGATCCCGAAAGCATCGTCACCTGCGGAGGCGGGGCGCTGGTGCTGGGTCGGTCCCGGCAGACGGCGTTGGTGCTGAAGCGCATCCAGGAAAGCTCCCCGCTGTATTCTCCCCTTGCCGACATGAACGCAGCGCTGGGCATCGCACAGCTGGCTGCCCTGGAGAGCTTCGTGGCGGTGCGCCGCGAAGTTGCCGCGGCCTATGCACAGGCGCTCCTGAAGTCACGTCACACGTCGCTGATCCAGAGGATCGAGGCGGAGAATGTTCTCTCGTCGTTTCCCGTGACCCTCAGCGACGGTATGAAGGATGTGCGTCACTATGCGTTGAAGAAAAACGTGGACACAGCGCCGGCCTTCGCGGAGACGATCGCGGCCCTGGAGCAATCCCGGGCTGCGCCAGGAAATCCGCTTTTGGCGGTGCCCGAGAATACACCTGCGGCGGCTTCAGGGAATATGCCTTCAGCGGCGCCAGGAAATCCGCCCTTGGCGGTGCACTGCCCAAACGCGCGCTCGCTGGTTCTGCGTTGCCTTCTATTCCCCCTCTACCCGATGCTGGGGAAGCGAGACGTCGAGGCGGTCTGCCGGGTGCTTTCCACGCTTCCCTGATGCACGCAGCCCGAAGGTCGAGAGCCCGGACTTGCCATCTGCGCGCGGCGCAACTATAGTGGTGCCCACATGTCCGTCAAGCAGCGCGACATTCGGAAAGTACTTCTGGTTATCAACTCACGCAAGGACGATGTGCAGAGCGTGGTCGGCTCCATCCTGGAGCTCACCAAGAGCCGCGGCATAGAGACGGTGTCCCTCGACTTTTCCACCCATGCCTCGCCGGAAAACTTGAGCGGCGTGGATCTGGCGATCTCTCTCGGCGGAGACGGTACCCTCCTGTCCTGCGCGCGGATGCTCGCGCACCGTGAAGTGCCCATCCTCGCGGTCAACATGGGTGAATTCGGCTTCATTACCGAGGTGTCGAAGAGCGAGCTCAAGGAGACCTGGGAAAAGCTCCTCGAGGGATCACTGGGCGTGAGCGAGAGGCTCATGCTCTCCGTCGAGGTCCAGAGGGGCGGGGCGCGCACGGAGTCTTTCCTCGGGCTCAACGAGGCGGTCATCGGGATCAAGGGAATTTCGAGGATGATCAGGCTGAAGATTTTCATGTCGGACACCTACATGGGCCGCTACAGGGCAGACGGAGTCATCGTGGCCACTCCCACCGGCTCCACCGCGTACTCAATGGCGGCCGGCGGTCCGATCCTCCACCCCGAGATGGAAGCCTTCATTCTCACTCCGATCTGCCCTTTCACGCTGTCCAACAGGCCCACCGTGGTGCCGGCAACCGAGATCCTCCGCGTCGAAGTGGAAGAGCCGCAGAAAGTCGAGGCCGTGCTCACCATCGACGGCCAGGAATCGTTTCTCTTGCAGCCGCGGGACTGCATCTTCATCCGGCGGGCGCCGCACAAGGCGCGCATCGTTCACACGGACCGCCGGTCCTTCTACGAAATCCTCCGAACAAAGCTCAACTGGGCGGGGGAGCCGAATGCTTGAGGAGCTGCACGTCCACAACTTTGCGATTATCGACAAGTTGTCGGTGAAATTCGCCCCGGGTCTGAACATCCTCAGCGGGGAGACCGGGGCAGGCAAGTCCATCCTCGTCGGCGCCCTGGGGCTGCTGCTCGGTGATAAGACCGACACCTCCATCATCAGATCCGGCGCGGAGGAAACCACCGTCTCCTGCATCGTCACCCTTGGGGACAATGCAGAGGCTTCCGCCTGGCTTTCGGCGCACGGGATCACACCTGAGGAGGGCGGCGTCATCATCCGCCGGATGCTGAAGTCCACCGGGCGGGGATCCATTTTCATCCAGTCCACCCCTGTGACCCGAGCCGACCTGCACGATTTCTGCATGCACCTCTTCGACATGCACGGCCAGCACGAACACCAGTCGCTGCTGGACCTTGAAAACCACCGCACCCTTGTGGACCGCTGGGCCGGCACCGAGCCCCTCGCGGAGCGTTTCCACGGCACGTACGCGGCCCTGGCATCGCGACGGGAGCGGCATTCCAAGCTCATCGGCGATGAGCGGGAGAGACTTCGCCGCAACGACCTTCTCACCTATGCGGTTACTGAGATCAAGGCTCTCAAGCTCAAGCCTGGCGAAGAGGAAGAGCTGGAGAAAGAGCTGGCGATCCTCGTTCATCATGAGAAGCTGTTCACCCTTTTAGAGGAAGTGCACGGCCAGGTGGCGGAGAGCGCCGGAGGCGTCCTTGCGGTCCTGCGCACAACGCGCCACGCAATGGACGAAATCCTCGGCATCGACTCCACCCTGTCACGGCCGGCCCATCAGCTGGAGGATGCATTCTACGAGATCGAGGATTTCGCGGAAAACATCCGACAGTACAAGTCCAAGGCTGACTTCAGTCCCGGCCGCCTGGACGACGTTCAGGCAAGGCTTTCGGCCATCCGCACGCTTGAGAAGAAATACGGCGACACGATTGACGACGTGCTCTCCTATTGCGCAGCGGGCGAGCAGGAGCTCGCCGGCATGGAAAACTGGGAGGAAGAGAAGAAGAACCTCGAGATAGAGATCGCCCGGGCGGAAAAGCAGATCGCCGAGGTGGCGCGGGAGTTGTCCGAGAAGCGCAAGGCGGGCAGCCTGGGTCTGCAGAAGAAGATCGAGGTTGAGCTGCGCGCCCTGGGCATGCCCAAGGTGAGCTTCCGGGTCCTGATTGCGGACGCTGCCCGGGCAGATGGCACGCTGGTCCTCACTCCCTGGGGAAAGGACTCGATCGAGTTCGTCATTTCACCCAACCAGGGAGAGCCGTTCAAGCGCCTGCGGTCCATCGCTTCCGGTGGCGAGCTTTCGCGGGTTATGCTCGCCATCAAGGGAGTGCTGGCCGAGAGCGACCATGTGAGCACGCTCATCTTCGACGAGGTGGACGCAGGCATCGGCGGGGAGATCGCCCTTTCCGTCGGGGAGCGCCTTGCAGCGCTCTCCGCGCACAAGCAGGTGCTCTGCATCACGCATCTCGCCACCATCGCTGTCCGCGCCGATAATCACATCAGGATCGAGAAGGTGACCCAGGCGGGCCGCACGGTCACCAGGGTGGAGAAAGTCACGGGCGGGGCGCGCAAGGAGGAGATCGCGCGGATGCTCGCCGGTGACCGCACGGGGGAGCTGTCCCTGCAGCACGCGGGGGAGCTGCTCGTGAAATACGGGCCTCGAAGGGACGAGGAGCAATGAAGAAGCCCAGCGATGAGGCACGCCGCCGCTACATGGAGAACATCCAGGGCTACAAGAATCGAATCGAGATGGCGCTGACCAAGGAAAAGTCCGTCAAGGAGCTCATCGCCCGCAATCCATCCGGAGCAAGCTACCAGAAGCTCTCCCTCGCGGATTCAAACCTCGACATCGTGGCGAACTTCCTTCTCATGAGCTCGCTGTCACTCTCCTTTCTCGGAGTCAAGAACGAGGCGTTCCTCAACGAAGGGCGCAAGTGCATCTACAAGGCCATCATCTACCTGGAAGAGATCGTCTCAGCGTACATCGACGCTCCCTTTTCCGACTACGAACCGGGGCTGGAGACGATTTCCGATTTCTCCGATGAGAACAGGTACAACCTTATGCGAAAGATGGGGTTCACCATCGACTCTCTCGAAGAGGGGTACGGCGATAATTCCAAGTGGAAATGGTCGTTCGTAGACCTGGAGGGACGGTTCGCGGCTGCGGCGAAGAACCTGCTCAACCTGAGGACACTCATTGCCGGCATGGACCCACGGTCGGAGGGCTACTCCGCACGGATCGCGCATCTGGCAATGGCGCGGGAGCTTCTCCAGCAGTCCGCGGACAGGTACCGGGAGAAGTACGAGCTGTCAACGCATCGGATAGATGACATCAAGGCGGCGATAAACTATCTTGCGGCCGTGCGCAGGCTCCATATCGTCCTGGGCGAGAGCGACCAGGCCGATGTCGTGAAGAAAAAAGCGGAGATCTGGCGGACAAAAATGGAGAACGACCTGAAGAAGGCGGAGGAGAAGCCGAAGCGTTAGGGCGCCGACATACTCGGCGGGAGCCCCAAGCGCAAAAGGCCGCAGCTTTCAGCCGCGCTTCATCAGATCATGCAGGGAGTCATGCGGCAACAACCCACCTATGGTCGTCTCAACGTGCGTCCCATCCTTGCCCGCGAAATAGACGGGCATTTCGGGCGGACAGAACTCGCTCAGCGCCTGCCGGCAGGCCCCGCAGGGAGACACCGGCACCTCCGAATGTGGACAGGCTACCGCAATCGCCGTGAACGCCTTTTTCCCCTGTGAGACTGCCGCGAACAGCGCGCTTCTCTCGGCACAGTTGGCGAGCCCGAACGACCTGTTTTCGACGTTTGCGCCTTGGACAATCGTTCCATCCGCGCAGAGAAGCGCCGCGCCAACGGGGAATCCTGAGTAGGGAGAGTAGCTGAACCGGGCCGCTTCATGGGCCAGCGCGATCAGCGCGCGTGCATCAGGCTGCTGCATTGACAGACACCCCCTCGCGTGACAGGATGAGGCCGGCTGAAGGAACGTCGACAGTGGCTGCTTCCGTGAGAAAGAAACGACCAGCGCGCGTCCTTTTCGCCGCCCTCCTGTTCATTGTATTCTATTTCATACTTTTCCCCTATCCCTTGGGCCGCGAGTTCGTTGTGCGTCCGAAGTGGGCAATCCCCGTGCCGACGTCAGCAGGACCGACCCGCCAGATAGACAAGCTCCCGGCTGCCACGGCGCCAAACAATCCGCGGGATACCACGGTGCCTTTCCAGCTCGGGGATCTGTTCGGCTACGTGCAGGGCGATGGCACTGTCCTGTACTCTGGAATGGCTCAATACCGGATTGCCCTTTCCGCCACTGGATTCGTCAGTTACACCCGTCTAGGCACAGACTGGATCCTTCAGGACATGTCGGGCCGCCCTGTGACCTCGTTTTCAGGGAGCGGATATCCATTCCTCGGACCCGAGGGAAACCGGATTTTCAACGTGAAATCGGACCTTTCCGGGATCATCGAGCTGGACCGCAACGGCGGGGCCCTGTGGGAAAGGGATTTTCCCACGATGATGACCGCTGCATCTCTGCAGGGAGACTTGCTGCTCGTGGGTCTGCTCAACGGCTCGATGCTCCTCCTGGACAGGAAGGGGTCGCCCATTTTCGAGTACTCCCCGAAAGGGAGCAGGATTCCGGTCATCGTCGGGGATGCGGTTGCACCTGATGGCTCACTTCTCGCCGCTGTTTCCGGGATCGGGCCGCAATACCTCACTGTGCTGCGGCGGCAGAACGCGATGACTCCGCGGAACGCCACGGCGCCGGGGTTTGCAGTAATCGCGATACTGGGCCTTCCCTCCGAGTACCGCCGCGAGGTGCGCATTAGTTTCTCTCCGGACTCGCGGTGTCTTGTGCTGGAGGGAGCCGCCGGTCCGGGACTTTTCGACCCTTCCCGAGGGGTTCTCCGCTGGGTGAGCCTGCACGGAACTCTCGCCGGCACCGCCTGGCCCGGCAACGGACGGTTTGCCGCGCTGGCCTGCAGGGACAGCGGGCACGCGCAGCTCGCAATCGAACCGGCGTCAGGGGTTGTGGTGTACCGCGAGGAGTTCCCGGCGCGCGAGCTCTCCCTGGCCACCATCGAGGGGCAGCTCCTCCTGGGCTGGGACGGCCAGCTCCTGCGGATCGACGTCGAGGCGATGTGAGGATGGGGAGGACTGAGAGGATGCGCACGATGCAGCGGCTGGCGGTGTTTGCGACGTGTGCATTTGCGACCCTGGGGCAGCCGGCCTGCGGCCTGGACTGGCCCGTGTCCTCCCGGATCATCACCGGTACATTCGGCGAGGACCGGGGCGACCATTTCCACAACGGGATCGACATCGGCGGGGGGAGCCAGGATGTGCACCCGGTCCTCCCGGGGGAGCTGGTGTTCCGGTTTGACGATGCGTCCGACTACTCCTCCCTCCCGCGGGGAGTCGGATCGTTCGTTGTGTCGCCGTTCCTGAACCGCTCGACAAAGACCTGGTACCAGATGGCTTCTTTTGACCATTTTGGAACCGAAGCAAGATTTTCTTTCTTTGCCTCATGCTGGCAACATACTGACAATAAACTGAATGCAGTTGTAAGGAATAGTACCGTTTTAATAGACTTGTTCATCATAATAAGGTTAAATATTGCTTATTTTAACCCACCCCTTGCCCCTCCAGGGAGGGGAATTATATTCAACTTTCTCCTTTCACCTTATATAGACCTTGTACCCCCATGGATTAAGTGTAAGATTTACACTTAATAGGAAAGAGGTCTTTTCACCGGTGAAATATTCAGTGTATTCTCCATCAAGGCTTTTAAGATCAGGCTTGAATGAAACGCTTTTTTTGGTAAGGTTCAGGAAGACAATAA
>Ga0209777_10005854_pt1 | contig 14028 bp, 10 predicted proteins | sample FrelakmetHBP12HB_FD_187147 | JGI IMG/M metagenome (GOLD analysis project Ga0209777, IMG submission 187147) | Freshwater lake sediment microbial communities from the University of Notre Dame, USA, for methane emissions studies -HBP12 HB (SPAdes)... | ecosystem: Environmental > Aquatic >...
GGAACCAGCGGATCCCGAGGAATGAAGCGGCCGCCGCGACGAAGAGGCTCTCAAAGAGCGGGGCCGCCTCGGCGTCGCGCGTCAAGCGGCCGAGAACGGGTCGAGTCATCGCGATGGATCATACGACTCGTTCCGCAGCTTCACGTCGCCGGCGCTACCGGGTCAGCCGTCTTGGCGCTCCGGCGCACGCATGTCAGCTTCCGCTGACGCGTCGCCCACGAGATGTCTGCTCATCCGAGCTGCACCGTGGCTCGACTAGGTCAACCGAGCTCGGCCGCATTCGACCGCAGAACACTACGCCGCGATGGTGGGATCGGTCGCGCCTTCCGCTCACGGTGGCGTGAAGGAGCCTACCGATTTGACGTGCACAATTCAATAGTGCACCATATACCCATGAACACCATCTATGACCTGTCTGCCACGTCAAACCACGGCGACCAGATCGACGTCTCGGCCTTCCGCGGCCGCCCGATGCTGATCGTGAACACCGCCAGCAAGTGCGGGTTCACGCCGCAGTACGAGGGGCTGCAGGCCCTCCATGAGCGGTACGGCCCCCAGGGACTCGTCGTGATCGGCTTCCCGTGCAACCAGTTCGCCCACCAGGAGCCCCTCGACGACGCGGGGGTCGAGGAGTTCTGCCGGATCAACTTCGGGGTCACCTTCCCCCTGACGACCAAGGTCGAGGTCAATGGCAAGGGCACCCACCCGGTGTTCGCGTTCCTCAGGGAGCACGCCGGCGGGCGGTTCGGGACGGCGGTCAAGTGGAACTTCACGAAGTTCCTGGTCGCCCCCGACGGCACCTCCGTGAAGCGATACGCCCCCAACACCGAGCCCGCGAAGCTCGCCGGCGACATCGAACTGCTCCTGGCCGACGCCGCGGCATGAGCCTGCCGCAGCTGCGCCTGGACAACCAGCTGTGCTTCCTGTTCCACCGGATCAGCCGGGAACTCAACGCCGCCTACCGCCCGCTGCTCGCCGACCTCGGCCTGACGTATCCCCAGTACCTCGTCATGCTGGTCCTCTGGGAGCGCGACGGGCCCGGTGTCGGTGAGCTCGGCGACCGGCTCGATCTCGACTCCGGCACGCTGTCGCCGCTGTTGCGCCGGCTGGAGCATGCCGGGCTGGTACGGCGCGAGCGCGCGACCTCCGACGAGCGCCGGGTCACGATCCGCCTGACCGACCGAGGACGCGACCTGCAGGAGCGCGCGGCCGGCATCCCGGAGGCCATCGCCGGACACGTCGTGGACGACGAGGCCGGCTACGAGGCGATGAAAGCGCAGCTCAACGACCTAGCCGACCGGATCGCGGCGATTCGCGCCGAGGAGTCCGGGGGCCGCAACTCCCGACTGCGTGGAAGATCGGACACGTCGGACCGCTGACGCCGATCAGGAAGGCCGTGCCCGCCTGAAAGAGCGCCTCCGCTAGGCGTTCATCGGAGGGAGCCGAGGAGGACTCGCGACGAAGGCTCGAGCGCGGGCTGACGGCCGAGGAGCGGGAGCGGGTGCTCTGGCAGTACCCGGGGGCGGTTCGCCAGCCCCAGACCACCTCCACGAATGGCACAACAGAACCGATGGCCCACGACCCGAGTCACACTCGTGTGCGAGCAGCTTGAAACGCAACCTGCTCAGTCCGAAGCTCCGGAATGTCAACGACGGTTGAAAGTTGACCCCTTTTCGCCGGTTGAAAACTGACCCCCTCTGGTCGGTTTCAACCCTGATCGTCGGTAGGCACCCCTCCCCAAGTCGCGGCCCTTGAGCCTGTAGCTGTCGCCCTTGAGCGAGACCACGGAGGCGTGGTGGACCAGGCGATCGATCATCGCCGCGGCCACGGTGGCGTCGCCGAAGACCTCGCCCCAGCGCCCGAACGGCTTGTTGGAAGTGACGATGACCGACGCTCGCTCATAGCGGGCCGAGACGAGCTGGAAGAACAGGTTGGCGGCCTCTGCCTCGAACGGGATGTAACCGACCTCGTCGATGACGATGAGCGGATAGCGGCCCAGGCGGATGAGTTCGTCGTGGAGATGACCTGCCGCATGAGCATCAGCGAGGCGACCGACCCACTCGGCTGCGGTTGCGAAGGCAACCCGATGTCCGGCCTGGCAGGCCCGGACCGACAGACCGATCGCGAGGTGCGTCTTGCCGGTGCCAGGCGGTCCGAGAAAGACGACGTTCTCTCTTGCCTCGATGAAGTCGAGAGCGCCCAGATGGGCGATGACCTCCCGGCGGACCGAACTCTGGTGCTCGAAATCGAAGTCCTCGAGGGACTTGCGGGCAGGCAGGTGGGCGGCTCTGATGCGACCCTCGCCACCATGGCTCTCGCGCGAGGCGACCTCGCGCTCCAGGCAGGCCACCAGATATGCCTCATGAGTCCAGTTCTCCGAGCGAGCGCGATCACCGAGACGAGAGGCGGCGTCGGCGAGGCTCGGAGCTTTGAGGGAGCGGCACAGATAGGCCAGATCGCCTTCGGTTCGGGTGGCGCTCACAGGGCCACCCCGAAGATCTCGTCATAGCTGGCGAGATCGCGGATCTCGACATCGGCTTCGATCGGCTTGATCGCGACCCGCCGGTTGCGCATGGCCCCACGTGCGGCATCGTGGGCCGGGTCGGTGACGACTCGGTGCGGCACGAATGAGCGTTCGTGGCGGGCGACGATCTCGCCGGCGCAGGTAACGGTGACCTCGGTGAGATCGGCCCGGATGTCCACCCGCCGGCCGATCACGCGTGGATGGACCGAGTAATCGCAAGACAGAACCCTGACCCAGTGATCGCGCCCGAGACGGATGGTCTCCCGGAATGCCGTATCCGGCAGGACCGGCGGCAGGGCCATCATCGCGGCCCGGTCCTCGGCGATCCGATCGCTGGGTCGGCACTCGATGATCCTGTGGTGACGGTTGTTGGCGATCACGAGCCAGGTGGCGAGCTGGGCGTTGAAGTCGGCCATGCCGGTGAAGGTCCGGCTCGGCAGGAAGCTCGTCTCGAGATACTGGTTGGCCCGCTCGACCAGACCCTTGGACTCGGGATCGCCGGGCTTGCACAGGATGCCGCCCATGCCGAGAGCTCCGGCAAAGGCCGAGAAGCCGGCCGTGAAGGTCGGCTTGCCTGCCCGCCAGCGACCGATCGCACCTTCGTTGTCGTATACGCCCTTGCGGGGCACGCGTCCGAGATCGACCAGACAGGCGAGATGGCCGCACAGGAGATCGTGGCTCTCGCGTGACGGGATCATCCGGGCGAGGATCGTGCGCGAGTATCCGGCCACTCCGACGATCACCGGAAAGCGAGTTGCCCTCTCCGGACCGATCGGGATGTCGACTGCCGGGAACCACAGATCCCACTGGGCGAGCTCGCCCGGCCGATATGTCGTGCGGCCGGCAGGATCGGGCGGCAGATATACCGGGCGAAGTTCGTGGACGCGCTCCTTGAGGATCGTGATCCCACGTTCCCAGCCGATCCGCTCGGCGATCACCGTGGCGGGCATCCGCGGGTGGGCGTGCAGGAGTTCTCGGATCGCCGGCTCGATCGCATCGACGGCCGATGGCCGGGCCGGCCGGACGTAGCGGGGCGGCTCACAAGAGCGAACCGCCTCACGCACCGTGTTGCGGGCTAACCCGAGGCGACGGGCTATCTCCTTGATCGGGATGTTCTCCGCGAGATACAGCCGCCGGATCTCGGCCCACACTTCCACGCTTCGCAACTCCTCCCTCCCAGGCAGAGCTTCATGAGCTTCAAGCCTGGGCTCGATTGGTCGAGACCGCCACGAATGGCGGCAAGGGGGGTCAGTTTTCAACCGGCGTTAGGGGGTCAGTATTGGACCGGCGTCGACACGGAAGAGGAGATGGCCATGCGTGAGAGCCTGCTCTCCTACGACGGCACGACGCATGGACTGTCAGCCGACGTTGCCAAAGACCTGCTCGAGCGCGGAATCATCGTCGTCGACCCATCGAGCGACATCTACGCCCTTTCGCCTGAACACGAGATCGAGGAGGTCGAACCGTTCGCAACCGTCCTCGAGCGGAGCGACGCCCTACGGCTGCCTCGACTCGGGCGGCTGAGGGTCCGTGGGTTCAGCCTATTGGGAGGAGTCGGCACCGGATTCGCAACCGACATCCACAGTGATGTTGGACCCCCACGAGGCAACGACGGCCATTGCCGCGGAGTTCACCCTCAGGACCGCCGGACCCGGCGCACTCGTTGGAGTTGCCGCCGGAGCGGGCGTGACTGGCGTAGGAGTTGCCGTCGGAGCCAGCGTCGCGGGCGCGGTGGTCGGCATAGCAAGAGCGATGGCGGAGGGCGCAGACGTAGCGTGGGAGCCACCGGCCGAGGAGAAGAGCAGCGCGCCCACGATGATGACCGCGACGAGGCCGACGAGGCCCAATCCCACGAAGATGGGCGTCGAGTTTCGACGCGGAGGGGTCGGCGGCGGCGGTTCCGGTCCTGGCGCGGCAGGCGAAGCCCAGGAGGGGGCCTGTGTCGTGCTCACGGCCCAGCCACAAGCTGAACAGGAGGCAACGTCGGCGAGGAGTTGCGCACCGCAATTGGGGCACGCTAGAGGCAGAGGAGGCGGAGAGTGCTGAGGGATCGACGATCCCTCTGGTGCCTCAGGGGCCGCCTGAGTCGAAGCCACCTCCGGAACCGGACCCAGAGCTATCTCCGAGAACTGCAGGAGCTTCTGGCCGCACGATGCGCAGGCCCCGCCGCCATCACCAAGACGCGCAAATGTCACGTGTGCGGGTCGGTCTCGCCAGTGGCTCGGCGCGGTCCCGGCGGCCAGAGTGTAGGCCGCGTGTCCAAGCTCCCCGTGTCTGCATAGATTGTCCCACCGGTACACAAGTGGTCGGCATCCGGTCGGACATCAGTAGTCCCTTTTCAGAGCAAGCTGGCCCCATTCCCAATTCCAGCCTGCCTCGGCGGCAGCTTCGCGGACGTCGCTCCCCTGCTGGCCCAGTGCCTTGATCAACCACGCGGCGTGGCGTCGGCCAGGGCGTCAAGCAGCCCGAACAGCGGCATGGCTGCCGGTGCTCGAGCGTGACAGGCGACAATGGGCGGCCACGGCGCCGAGATCCCGGGATCAGTCGGCACCGTGCCGGTGGGCTTATGCCCGGAGAAGCTGTGGTCACTCGGGGCGGTTACAAACCGTCCCCATGACCAGATGGCGCCGCACTCACACGTCGGATCGGGGCACTCGTCGATGGTCATCCGCTCCTAGCGCTGCCGGGCGCGGGACCATTCACTGTCGCGCGGCGCCTTCGCGGCCCTGGCCGGTGTGGCGCCGATCCCGGCCAGCTCGGGGCAGGTCCAGCGGATGAGGCTCAACCGGGGCGGCAACCGCCAGCTGAACCGGGCCATGCACGTGATCACAGTGACTCAATCACGCTTCCATCACCTGCCAAGGCGTGCTTAACCCGCCGGATCGAAGCCGATGGGAAGACCTAGCGGGAGGCGATCCGGGCTCTTGAGCGACAGCTGGTCCGGCCGGTCTTCAGGCTCCTCATCGAGGGATCTGACGTCCGTTTGGAGGTCACTTGACAGATAGGAGCTTGCAGATCGTGCACAGGAGCGGCCGCAACACGAGGGCAGGCGTATGCTTGATCTCGTACTGCGAGGCGGCATCCGAGCGGCAGCTGCGGCCTCGGCATTCGGGCCTTGGAAATGGGTGCGTTCCAGCCGTCGTGGGGTACGGGTGGGTGCCCAGACTGCCATCGAGGATAGTGGCAGCGTCGCCGTGGACCGTAGGAGGAACTCTCGGCCATGAAACGTCGTGCTCTTGCGTTCTGCTCCAGCTTGTTGCTCGTGGGCCTGGCGCCTGGGTCCACCCTGGCCGTCTCCAACGTCGATCAATCCAACGCTCCGAGCGCTGCCCTCAACTACGAGGTCTCGTCCAACTACCATTTCGCTCAGACCTTCACGGCCGGCATCACCGGCCGACTCACGGGTGTCGACCTCTGCCTGGAGGTAACCCAGGCCCAGAATGTGAGCGTGTATATCCGGGCGGTCGGCGGCACCGGGATGCCAACCGGATCGAACCTGGACAGTTCGCAGCTAAGCCTGCCGACGCAGTCACCTGGCTGGGTCCATTTCCCGCTCTCGGGAGCGGTCCGCGTCACGTCCGGAAGCCAATACGCGATCATCCTCGTCGAGGGAACAAGCCTTACGACGTTCGCGGTCTGGGGCGACAGTTATGGCGGCGGTCAGGGACTTCGGGCGAATGACGCCGGAGACTCGTCCTGGAACAATGATTGGACCTACAACGGCGTCGATCATGGCACCTGGGACTTCGCGTTCCAGACGTACGTGGACGCCACCACCTACGCGCCCGGCACCTATCACCCGATCGATCCGGTCCGTTTGTTGGATACACGTTTCGGCAACGGACTCAACGCTCCGCTGTCGGCGAACGTGCCGGCCACATTCCAGATCACGGGCCGCGGGGGCGTGCCCTCAAACGCCGTCGCGGTCACGGGCAACCTAACTGTCGTCAATACGACCGATGGCTGGGCCGTCTATCTCGGGCCGGATCCGGTCGCCAGCCCGGCCAGTTCGACGATCAACTTCGGAGCGGGCGCGACCACGGCCAACGGTCTGACGGTGGCTCTAGGCGCGACTGGCTCCCTTAGCGCCACCTACATGTCGGGCAGCGGCAACACGACCGATCTCGTCTTCGACGTGACCGGCTACTTCACCGCCGATTCGGGTGGCGCCACCTACCATCCCATGGCGCCAGCACGCCTGCTCGACACTCGGAGTGGCAACGGTCTCTCGGGCAAGTTCGCCGCCAACACTCCAAGGACTTTCCAGGTCACCGGCCGAGGCGGCGTGCCGTCCAACGCCATCGCGGTCGCGGGCAACGTCACCGTGGTCAATGAGACCAATGCCTGGGCCGTGTATGTGGGACCGAGCCCGCAGGCGAGTCCGATGAGCTCGACGCTGAACTTCGTCAAGGGCGACATCAAGGCCAACAACTTGACGGTGGCTCTCGGCTCCGGCGGCACTCTGAGCGCAACCTATATGTCCAGCGACGGAAGCACGACCGATCTAGTCTTCGACGTGACCGGCTACTACACAGCCGATGCCACCGGTGCTAGGTTCGTGCCCCTCGTGCCTGCCCGGCTTCTCGACACTCGGAGTGGCAACGGCCTCTCGGGCAAGTTCGCCGCCAACACTGCAAGGACCTTCCAGGTCACCGGCCGAGGCGGCGTGCCCTCCAACGCCATCGGCGTCACGGGCAACGTTACGGTCGTCAACGAAACCAACGCCTGGGCTGTCTTCGTCGGTCCGAACCCACTGGCGAGTCCGACGAGCTCGACGCTGAACTTCGTCAAGGGCGACATCAAAGCGAACGGCCTGACCGTTGCTCTTGGCTCGGGGGGCACTCTGAGCGGGACCTACATGTCCACCGCCGGCAATTCCACAGACCTCGTCTTCGACGTGACCGGTTACTTCGCGCCATAGCCGGTCGGGCGATCGTAACGGCGTCGTGGTGGGCGTACACATCCACACGTTGGGATGTTGGTGTGCCCCGACTTCGGTGGAGTCAGATAACTGGAATGATGCTGCTGTCCCGAATAGGAGGCAGCAATGGGAAGACGGGGTTACCCGCCTGAGTTTTGTCGGCGTGTGCTCGATCTGCTCGCCGCGGGGCGTCGGGTCGCTGATCTCGCCCGCGACCTGGGTGTCAGCAGCTCAAGCGGACGCAGGCTCTCGCGGACATCACGGCCCGCCTGGCCCAACTCGACGGCGTTCCACGGTTAGTTCCACCGGACCCCGAGTCGCTCTCCCTGCGGACGACGGAGCTCGTGGCCGATCTGGTCGAGCCGGCGAAGTCCGAGGCACTCGAGACGATCGGCGAGGGCCGCCAAGCGTTCGACATCGCCGCAGGCTGGGTGCGGGCGAAGATGGCACGACCCTCGGCAGCGGGCGATACGGGCGGCGAAGTCACGTCTCGGCCGACGTCCAAAAGCCGACCTCGGAGCTTGGAGTCCCGCGCGAGCAGCCCAGGCTCGGCTAGGGAGTCACTGTGAAGGAGCCCTGGGCGATAAGCTTCCCGGGCGTGCCGTCGGACTGGGCCTGAACGACACTCCAGGCGTGACTGCCCGAGTCAAGCCCCAGGTTCGAGCAGAGGTCGGCGCCGGTGGTGCTCTCGGACTGCTGCCAACTGGCGTCCGACTGCTTGGTGAACCCGGCGGCCGAGACTGTCTGCGGCGTCTGACCGCCCTGGCCGAGCGAGCCGTCCCACTCGTACAGGATCTGGAGATCGCCCGACGTACCGGCGGCGAGGGTCCAGGTAATGGTAAGCGGTGTCTTCGAATCGGAACAGCTGAAGGTGGACGGCGAGAAGACGATCGAGTTGCCCGCGGCCGCGGCGGTGGGCGTGGCTGGGGCCGGTGTAGCCGCTTGCGTGGCGGCGACCGTGGCGGCAGCCTCGGTGGCGACCGCGGTCACGGCCGGGGTGGCTGCCGGGGTCGCGGCAGGCGGCAACGTCGCGGTGCCGCTCGAGCACGCGGCTGCCAGCAGGGCGACGCCGAGCGCCACCCCCAACCTCGCGGCGGTACGCCTGCTGGGGGCGGCTGCTGGTCGTCGGCTGATCCTAGTACCGAAGCCCATCGTGAACCCTCCCGGCCGAGAACACGGTGGCGCCGACATACGGTGCGATGTCGCGCGCCGGGCCAGGCTCCCGACCGATGCGATAGTAGCGACCGGCGCGGCCGGCGCGGCCGGCGACAGCAGAGTCGCGGGTGGCGCGCCGATCAGCGAAGGGATCTTCCCCACCAGCATGGATGCCGGCCGGAGATCCCCCGACGCTGCGAAACCATCGTCTCGAACCCGCGGCATTCAGCTTGGAAGGCCGGGGCGGCGTAGCGCAGTGACACCGTGCTCAGCGGGGCGAGCGTAGCGCGTCCAGTTATCGTGTCGTCAGGAGCCGGCGGCTGCCTTCGTGTCGAGCGGGTCGGCTGGGCGGTCCGCGACAAGCACCCGGTCGGATGAGCGCGTCATGGCCGCCTCCAGCCGCGAAAGGAACGGCCTGGCCCCGAGCCGGGTGAGGATCTCGCGCGTCGACTCAGCAGCGGCACGGACCTCCGGGTCGGCCGGATCGAGCAGGGTCGCCATGTCGAGCCCGCAGAGCGCCTCGTCCCAGGCGAGGCCGAGGTCGCGCCAAGCAAGGAGGGCTTCCCGGTAGAAGGCGAGGGCGTCGGCGGGGCGGCCCTCGAGGGCGGCGATCCCGGCCCGCACCGTCCGCCGGTCCGCCTCGATCGCCGGGCCGTGGACCGCGGACGCATCGAGGCCCGCGAGGTCGTCGCGGGCTCCGGCTCCGTCGCCCGCCCACAGCGCGGCGCGAGTGGCCTGGAGGAGAGAGGTGGCAAGACCGCCGGCCCAACTGCCGGCCCACAGCTCGGCCGCCCGCAGCCAGGCCGTCCGGGCGTCGTCGAGCCGACCGGCGGCGAAGGCCACGCATGCGGCAAGATCCGGCGCAAACGAGAGCTGTTGCGGGTCTTCGCCCTCGCCGACGAGCCGCCGCACCTCGGCGAGCTGGTCGCCGACCGACTCGCCGCGCGCGGCCCGGGTCCGGGCCTCGACCCAGAGGACCTGCGGTCGGTCCGACGGCTCGAAGTCCTCGGCGAGGGCGGCCTCGAGCTCGCCGAGGGCCCACGACCAGTCGCCGGTGCGGAAGGCGTTGTGGGCGGCGTTACCGAGCAGGATGGCGAAGTAGCTGCGCAGGCCGAGGCGGCGGGCGAGGGCGAGGCCGGCCCGGGCGAGCTCCAGCCCGGCGCGCGGATCGGGTGCGGCGACGGAGGCCGAGCGGTTGGTGAGGGCGCGCACGACGGTCGCCCCGAGGCCGTGCGCCTCGGCGAGCTCCTGGCCGGCGGCGAGCAGGGCGAGCCCTTCGATGGGCCGGCCGAGGGCGACGAGCGCGGAGCCCTTCGTGACGAGCGTGTCCGCTACGACCGCCAGGAGATCGGCGTGCTCGGCGGCCTCGAGGACCCGGTCGGCGACCTCGATGGCCCGACGATGGTCGTTGATGAGGAAGTACGCCCGGGCGAGCTGGCCGCCGAGGGCGATGCCCGCGGGGTCGGTGGCGAGATCGGCGAACTCGTCGACGGCGCGCTCCAGTAGGGCGAGCGCCTCGGCGGTCCGCCCCGCATTGATGAGGGTTCGACCGAGAGCAGCGCTGGCACGGGCGATGGCCGCCCGCTCGCCGAGCTCCCGTCGGGCCGAGACCGCCTGGCGCAGGTGCTCCTCGGCGGCCTCGTATCGGCCGGCGGCTTCAGCGGCGTCGCGCCAGCCCGCTCCAACAGCTCGGCGCGCTCGGTGGGGTCGGGCGTCACTGTCAGGGCCTGCTCGAGAAAGACCAGGGCCTGGTCGAAGGAGCCCAAGGCGATGGCCCGCTCGGCGGCGGCCCGCAAGGCGAGGCGGGCCTGGGCGGCGAGCGCGTCGGCCTCCGCTCCCTCGGGGCTGCTCCGGTAGGCGGCGAGGACATGGCCGGCCAGGACGCCGGCCAGTTCGTCGGAGGCGAGCGACTCGAAGTGGCGCGCCGCCGCCAGGTGGCGCGCAACGCGGTCGCGCCGGGCGAGGGTGCCGTAGGCGACCTCGCGCACCAATGTCTGCACGAAGGCGTACTGGCCGCGCTCGGGCGAGCGGGGGTCCGCCTCCTGGGCCAGAAGCTCGCGGCGCACGAGCCCACGCAGGCGGGGCCCGAGATCGGGCTCGGGGATGCCGGATACGACGGCGAGGGCGGCGGGAGTGAAAGACTGGCCGAGCACGGCAGCATCACAGAGGAGGCTCCGATCGGCCGGCGCGAGGCCGTCGAGGCGGCTCGCGATGAGCGCGGTGAGCGTCTCGGGGACGGCGAGGGTCGCGAGGTCACCGACAGGGCGGTACACGCCGCCCTCGAGCGCGAGCCTGCCCTCGGCGAGGAGCATGCGCACGGTCTCCACGGCATAGAGGGGGATGCCGTCGGCGCGAGCCACGATCGCCGTGACGGCGGTTTCGGGTAACCCCGGCACGAGCCCTTTGAGGAGCTCGCGCATGGCCGCTGCGGGCAGCGGCTCCAGGACGATCGAGGTGAAGCTGCGCCGGCCCGTCCCCCAGTCGGGGCGCTTGTCCAGCAGCTCGGGCCGCGCCAGCGTAACGACGTAGATGGGGTACGCGCGGCTCCACTCCAAGAGCGCGTCGATGAAGTCAAGCAGCCCCGGGTCGGCCCACTGGAGGTCCTCGAAGACGAGCACCACGGTGCGGCTGCCGGCGAGCCGCTCGAAGAACGTGCGCCAGGCCCCAACGAGCTGCTCGGAGCCTACCGCCCCGGCCTCGATGCCGAGCAGCGCCAAGAGGGCCGGCTCAATCCAGCGGCGCTCCTCGGGGTCGGTGACGTGGGTCGCCACGGTCTCCGCGATCTTGGTCCGGGTGGTGCGCTCGTCGTCGCCCTCGGCGAGGCCGGCCCGGGCGCGCACCATCTCACCCAGGGCCCAGAAGGTGACCCCCTCGCCGTACGCCGGGCTGCGGCCCTCGTGCCACCACACCGGCTCGACGAGGCCGTCGAGGTACTTGCCGAACTCCCAGGCGAGGCGGCTCTTGCCGATGCCGCCGACGCCGCTGATCGAGACGAGGCGGGCCCGCCGCTCCCGGCCGGTGGCGTGGAAGAGGTCCTTGAGCAGGCGCAGCTCGTCGGCGCGGTCGACGAAGGGGGCCTCGAGCGTCTCGCTGCGGTTGCGCCCGCCGCGCTCGGCCACCACGCGCAGCGCGCGCCAGGCGGGCAGCGGGGCGGCCTTGCCCTTCAACGTCTGCTCGCCGGCCGGCTCGAAGGCGATGGCCCCCGAGGCCGCGCGCATGGTGACCTCCCCGACGAGGACGGTATCGGGCGCAGCCACCGACTGCAGCCGGCTCGCAGTGTTGACGAGGTCCCCGGCGACCATCCCCTGGTTCGTGGCCCCGAGCGTTACGGCTGCTTCGCCCGTCAGAATGCCCACGCGCGCCTGCATGGACGGGCCCAGAGTCTTCACGGCGCCGACCAGCTCGAGCGCGGCACGGACGGCACGCTCGGCGTCGTCCTCATGGGCGACGGGTGCACCCCAGACGGCCATGACCGCGTCGCCGATGAACTTCTCGACCCTGCCCCCGTACCGGCCGACTACGTTCCCGGCGAGATCGAAGTAGCGGGAGAGGAGCTCGCGCGTCTCCTCCGCGTCGCGGCCCTCCGCTAGGGTGGTGAAGCCCACGAGGTCGGCGAAGAGCACCGACACGAGACGGCGCTCGGCGACCGGGGCGGAGACGGGGGTGGAACGGGGAGTCGTTCCTGTGGCCGGTGCGGCTCCGGGAACGAGCGCGGTCGCGCACTCTCCGCAGAACTTCGCGTCGGCGCGGTTGGCGGTACCGCAGGACGGACAGGCCAGCGCCAGTCGGGCCCCACACTCCCGACAGAACTTGCGCCCCGCCTCGTTCTCGGTCCCGCAGCTCGAGCAGACCATGCGGAGCTCCGTTGCGACGTGACACGCCGAGAGTACTGCAGGAGACTCAGCACTGATAGCGGCGTTTGGCGCCGCGAGCGTTGTGGCGGACTGCCCGACGGTCGCGGAGGAAGCCGTCCGCACCGTTGTCGTGTTGTCCTGAGCACGAACAAGGCGAGTGGAGCGGGAGACGGGTCTCGAACCCGCGACATTCAACTTGGAAGGCTGACGCGCGTCCGAACACGCACGATGGCTGCGTCGTGTTCGACACCGGCCAGGTGAAGCTCGAAGTGGCCGGAGCTCGAAGACCAGATTCATCTGTTGCCGCTGGCGTTACGTCCACGCCGAGGTCAGCGGCCAAATCGCCGGGAGCGGTGCTGGTAGGTGCGTATCGCGCGCAGGAAGTCGATCTCGCGGAACGCCGGCCAGTAGACATCGCAGAAGTAGAACTCGCTTTGGACACTCTGCCAGGGCAGGAAGCCACTGAGGCGCACCTCGCCGGAAGTCCGGATTATCAGGTCGGGGTCCGAGCTGCCGGCGGTGTAGAGGTGGCGCTCCATCGCTTCCGGGGTTAGGCGATCCGGTATCTCCTCAGGGCCGACGCCTTCCCCCAATAGCTGGCGGACGGTCGCTCGCGCCGCCTCGACGATCTCGTCCCGGCCGCTGTAGCCGATGGCTACCGTTACCTGCAAGCTGGCATCGTCGCTCGATAGGCAACGCGATGAGATCGTCGATTCGCGCAGGCTTTCCGGCAGCAGATCCGTGCGGCCTATCACATGCAGCCGAATTGGCACCCTCGTGCGCCTCCTGCCGCTCCGGATGGCGTTGAGGGCCTCAGCGGCGACTTCGGAGATCGTGCCCACCTCGGCTTCTGGGCGACCCAGGTTCTCGAGCGAGAGCGCCCATACGGTCAGCTCACTGATGCCGGCCGTCGCGCACCAGTCGACGAGGTCGAGCGCCGTCTCCGCCCCTGCTCGGTGGCCAGCGTCGGTGCTGAGCCCCACGCTGGCCGCCCATCGGCGGTTGCCGTCCATGATCACGGCCACGTGGCGAGGGCGCGGGTGGCGCATCACCTCGGCTCGGAGGCGGGTCAGGTAGAAGGCGTAGACGGGCCGCAGCGCAAGCGAGGTGAGTCGGCGGCGAGTGGCCGCGCCCGAGGTTGCCACCCGCCTCAAGAAGGCCGCCCACCGTGCCGCTCGAGCCGTGTTTCTCCCCGGTGCGGCACCTTCTGCGGAGCTGGCCACGCGGTTCTCCTTTCTCGCGAGCTTGACCGAGACAAGCTTCACCCGGAAGACGAGCCGCAAGGCCTCACTGCGACTCGCTCATCTCAGAAGGGTAAGGCCGTTTGCGTCTTGTAGATCAGGCAGCACATAGATCCCGGCCCCCGAGCACGCTCGGAGTGGCAAGCAGGAACGAGAGCCGAGCCGCATCCTCATGATCGAGGCCGCGGAGCAGGTGCCCGACCATCCTCGTGCTGAACGGCTGACGCCCCAACGCAAGGCTCATCGTCGAGGCCGGCGACATGCGCCGCTTCCGGACGCCCGACGCCTTCGCGGCCCTGGCCGGGGTGGCGCCGATCCCGGCGGGTTCGGGAC
>Ga0209777_10005855_pt1 | contig 14028 bp, 4 predicted proteins | sample FrelakmetHBP12HB_FD_187147 | JGI IMG/M metagenome (GOLD analysis project Ga0209777, IMG submission 187147) | Freshwater lake sediment microbial communities from the University of Notre Dame, USA, for methane emissions studies -HBP12 HB (SPAdes)... | ecosystem: Environmental > Aquatic >...
TTGTGTAGCCTTCGCTCTCGAACTTCAGGAGGTAGATCCCGTGCGCGAGTCTGTCAACGTTGAGCAGTGCGCTGTGACTGCCGGCCAGCGTGTAACCGCGGGCCAGAGTCGTGACGAGTACACCGGCGACATCGTAGAGCCTGAGGCTGACGTTGCCCGCCCTGGCCAGCGCGTAGCTGATGCTGGTTCGGTCTGTGAACGGGTTCGGCTCGACCGCGAGCCCGAATGCGGGTTCGGGATTCGAACCGCCGGACTGTAGTTCCCCTCCCGGCGACCGGGCCATGCCTTTCCAATCCGGCGCCTGCGGAACCCTGGACCAGATGTCTCCGTTGCCCTTGGAGACCATCAGCTTGTTCGACGCCTGGATGTAGGCGATACCGCCACCGTCTTTGACCTTCTTTCCTGAGGGCGGGCGCGGCACCGTGTCGAAGGCCGCCCAGGCACCGCCATCCTGGTACATCCACAACTCCTGGGTGTTGCCGCCTTTCAAGGCATAGACTGTCTTGTTGCGGTTGATCTCGACGTAGGCCATGCCCGAGCCGGCACCGACCTTCTTCGCTCTCCCGCGCGAGCCGGGCCAGGGCGTCGACATGCTGTTCAGCCACGTCCAGCTTCCGCCAACGTTGTATGAGTAGAAATCGTTGGTCTTCCACTGGAGAGCAAAGATGCGGCGCACTCCGTCCACAACCTCGTCATCCGGGTAATACACGATGCAGGCCCCGCTCTTCAGGGCCTTCCCTCCCGGCGGGGGCGCGGGGGCGGGCAGGCCCTCCGCGACCCCGTTCGCGGCGTTGAGCCGCCAGAACAGGGTCGTCTTCAGCGTCCTGTCGTAGCCGAGCGTGTAGACATAGTCCGTCCCGACAACCGTCGCTGGGGCCTGGGAAGTCCATCCCCAGACGTCGCCAACGCTGGCCGGGACCCACACCCCGGTGCCTGCGCACACGCCTGGGTCGTACCGCCAGAGCGCTCGGGAGCTGCCGCCCTTGTACACGAAGACCCTGCCTCCGGCCACGGCCATCGAGGCGCCCTTCTTGACCTTATGCTTCTTGCCGTCCGGGTCGATCGCAGGAATCGAGTCGCTTGAGTACCAGGTGTCGCGGGCCGCGTCGTAGTGATAGAATTCAGTGGTGCTGTTGCCCTTGAGCACGTACATGTTGCCCGTCACCGCGTCGGCCGCGATGCAACCGCCGGCCTTGACCGCCTTGTGATTCGGTCCCGGGGGAATCGGCGGCTCGGGCGTCCAGGTCGTCTCCACGAGGAACGGCGTGGCGAGGACGTTATTGGCCGCCACCTGGTCTCCGGGTGCATACAGCGAGCACCGCGCAACGTAGTTGCCCGCCGCGGCATTCCAGGTCGTGAACTGTACTGCCGTATCGGCAAATGGCAGGCCTGCCGGCATCACCATCGAATCGAGATAGCCCGGCGCCGAGTTGATACTGAAGAAGGCCTTGCAGGCCTCGCGCACGGTTCCCTGGTTATGCACGGTCGCCTGCGGCACTACCGCACCCGGCGTAATCGACGCGGCCGGATCGTCAATTCGCAGCGTGGCGATGTCATGAACGTTCACCATCACTGAGTCGGTTCTGAGGTTATTTGCCGGGACAAGGTCGCCGGAGAGCATGGTTGAGCACTTCACGGCCAGCTTGCCCCGCTCCCGGACCGAGAACGAAGGAAATGTCAGGCAGTGCGACGTACCGGGCGCGTGGTTGGTGACCGACGCGGTCTCGTTGTAGCTGTTGCCGACTTTCATCCGCACCTGATAAGACACCTTGGTCGTCCCGCCGTTGAAAGTCGAGCAGGCCGGGGTGACCACGGCCGAGGAGTCAGTCGAGCCGGTCGGGGCGAGAATCGACCCCACGCTGACGTCCGCGCCGTCGGTGACGAACCGGCCCAGGGCCCGCATCGCCTGTACGTTTTGACTGCCCCAGCGGTCCAACCAGCCGTCATAGACTGCCAGCACCTGACCCACGGAACCGCGCGCCAGCGCCGGGTCATCCCGGTCCGCCGACTGGTGCGAAACCATGAGCGAATCCGTGACCGCGCCCGCCGTCGTCAGGCGCGCACCGTAGATGACTCCGTAGCTCAAGCTGCCGACATAGTCCCTCCACGCAACGAAGTAGTTGGTACCGTCAAAGGCTACTGCCGGCGAGTACTGGTCGTTGGCCGCGGTCCAGATCGCAATGCCCCCGGTTGGCCCCCCATCGAGTACCGTGCCCGCCTGGGTCACCCGGGCGCCGTAGATGTCCCAGCTTGAACCGCTGCGATAGTCGTCCCAGACAACCAGGTAGTTCGCACCGTCAAAGGCCGCTCTCGGATTCAGTTGGTCATTGGCCGCGGTCGAAATCGCAATGCCGCCCGCATCCAGCACCGTACCCGCCTGGGTCACCCGCGCGCCGTAGATGTCGCAGATCGAACCGCTGCGAGAGTCTTCCCACACAACCAGGTAGTCAGTGCCGTCAAAGGCCACGTCCGGGCAGGTCTGTTCGCCGGTCGCGCTCGAAATCGCAATGCCGCCCCCCACATCCAGCACCGTACCCGCCTGGGTCACCCGCGCCCCGTAGATGTCGGCGGGGGCCTTATCGGGAGGATAGTATTCCCACGCCACGAGATAGTTCGTGCCATCAAAGGCTACCGCCGGATAGTACTCCTGGCCGGACACGCCCGAAATCGCAATGCCGCCCGCATCCAGCACCGTACCCGTCCGGGATACCCGCGCGCCATAGATGTCCCAGTTCGAACCGCCGCGTGAGTCGTCCCACACAACGAGGTAGTTGGTGCCGTCAAAGGCTACCGCCGGATCCGCCTGGTCGCCTGGTGCGGTCGAAATCGCAATGCTGGTCGGGTCAAGCATCGCGCCGGCCCGGTTCACTCGCGCGGCGTAGATGTCCATACCCGGGGCGCCGCGGTTGTCGTACCAGACAACCAGGTAGTTCGTGCCGTCAAAAGCTACGGCAGGCACGCACTGGCTGCTGGCCGCGGCCGAAATCACGATGCCTCCCGCATCCAGTACCGCACCCGCCTGAGTCACCCGCGCGCCGTAGATATCATAGTCCGAACCGCTGCGATAGTCATGCCACGCAACCAGGTAGTTCGCGCCGCCAAAGGCTACCGCCGGATAGTACTGATCGTTGGTCGCGGTCGAAATCGCGATGCCGGCTCCATCCAGCACGATACCTGCCTGAGTCACCCGCGCGCCGTAGATGTCAGAGGTCAAACCGCTGCGGGAGTCATGCCAGACAACCAGAAGATTCGTTCCGTCGAAGGCCACCGCCGGATACTGCTGGTCGCTGGCCGCGGTCGAAATCGCGATGCCGGCTCCATCCAGCACGACACCTGCCTGAGTCACCCGCGTGCCGTAGATGTCATAGTTCGAGCCACCACGATAGTCCTCCCACACGACCAGGTAGTTCGTGCCATCAAAGGCTACCGCCGGATTGTCCTGAAGGCCGGCCGCAGTCGAAATCGCTATGGCGCCGGTATCCAGCACCACTCCGGTCCGAGTCACCCGCGCGCCGTAGATGTCGGTCGAACCGTCATGCCAGACCGCCAGGTAGTTCGTGCCGTCAAAAGCTACTGCCGGATTGTCCTTGCTGCTGCCCCCGGTCGAAAGCCGTATGCTGGCATCCAGCACCACACCGGCCTGAGTCACCCGCGCGCCGAAGATGTTCGTGTTCTCGTCACGACTGTCCTGCCAGACCACCAGGCAATTCGTACCGTCAAAGGCCACCGTTGGGTTCGTCCCGTTGTAAGAACCGACCAGGACCCCGATGCCGCCGGTGTCGAGCACCATGCCCGACTGAGTCACCCGCGCGCCGTAGATTTCGTAGACCGGACCGCTGCGGTCGTCCTCCCACACAACCAGGTAGTTCGTACCGTCAAAGGTTACTGCTGGACAGGCCTGATAGTTGGCCTCGGTCGAAATCGCAAAGCCGCCAAGGTCAAGCAAAGCACCCGACTGAGTCACCCGCGCGCCGTAGATGTCACCGTACGGATCGCTGCGATAGTCCTCCCAGACAACCAGGTAGTTCGTGCCGTCAAAGGCCACCGCCGAGTTCATCTGGTCATTTGGAGAGCCGACTGCGACAATGCTTGTGTCCACCATGAACTCGTCTGACCCAAGCTCGGAACCCGGTCCGCTTCCGTGCCGGAACGTGTGCGACGCCTTGCGCACGACCTTGTTGACATCAAAGGGCACCCTGGGGTTACCGCTGCTGCCCGCTCCGGCCCACATCACGCCTGCAGTGAGCAGAAACACTGCCGCCATCAGTGGCACGCAGTTGAAGACTCTTCGCATCAGTTCCTCCTTCAACTTGCGGTGGTCCGTTGCATTGCTCGAGCCACCACCTCAGTTCAGAAGCCAATCACAGTCCGGCATCCGTCAAGGCGACGGCAAACGAACGGGTTTGTCGTCCGGCGGTGCTGCCCGCCGTCTACCTGCATGATAGCGCTGCCCCGGACGGATGTCAACAAGCGAAAGAAGTGGTCGAGCGGACCGGTGACCAATCAGTAGTCAGCAGTGAGCGCGAACCCGAACCGGCAAAACGTCGCTCGACATCCGCCCTTGACGCCTGCGCAATCCGGCCTATCATTAAGGCAAGCAGAACAGCGATGAGCGACAAGTCCGGCCGAGGTTCATACACTCCCCAGCGGCAGTCCACGAGCACCGGGGAACTGCTCAGGCTTGCTCAGGAGTCCTACCATCCCGACAAGGGCAAGGCCCGGCGCTTTGCGCTACGCGCCTTGAACCAGGCCGAGCAGGAGCACGACAGCGCGCTGGCTGCCCGGGCCGCCAATCTCGCGGCCGACATCCTGCGGATGGAAGGCAAGGTCGCTCTGGCTTTGAAATTGTCGCGGCTTGGATTGACGCACGCCCGGACAGCCCGGGATGCCCGAGCCGAGACCGACAGCCTGAACGACCTCGGACTCATCTTCTGGCACAAGGGCGAGTTCGACCAGGCTGTGAAATACCTGACCGAATCGCTCGACCGCACCGGACAGACCGGCGACGAACAGGCGCGGTCGCGCGCCTATGTCAATCTCAGCCTGCTCTCATGGGAAAAAGGCGACCTGCCGCAGGCGATGGACTACCAGCATCAGAGCCTGGCGCTCAAGCAGAAAGTCGGCGACCGGTACGGCATCGGCCTGGCGCAACTGAACCTGGGGCTCATCTACTGCGACATGGGTGACTGGGAGAAGGCGATTGAATGCTACTACCGGTCCCTGGTCGAGATGGAGAAGCACGGTGACCTGACCGACGTTGCCCTGGGCAACAACAACCTGGCCGAAATCTATCTTCGACGCGGCCGGCTCGACAAAGCCCGGGAACTGCTCGAACAGGCGATCCGGATTGCCGAACAGGTCCCGTCGGCCTGGGTCAAGGCTGAAGCGCTGGGCAACCTGGGCGAAGTCTATTTCCGTCAGGGCGACTCGTTTCGCGCTCGAGACTGCTACGAGCAGGACCTGAAGCTCTGCTCCGGAATGAACGACAAGGAGGAGCTGGCTGAGACCCTGCGCCGGATGGGCGAACTGCAATCGAGTCTGGGCGACCTGGACGGTGCCGACCGAAGTCTCAAGCGGGCGATGAAGCTCACCCGCAAATCCGGGGCCGGCAAGGAAGCCGGCAACATCTGGCGCGCCCTGGGCAACCTCCATGCCGCACGTCGCGGATTTCCGGCCGCCGCGCGGGCATTTGCCAGTGGCCGCGAGGCCCTGCAGCGTTTCCCGGACAGCTACGAGATGGGCCGGCTCCTGCTCGATTTCGGACGGATGCTGACCATCAGCGGCGACCAGGACCAGGCCGCTTCGGTGCTGGAGCCGGCCGAGGCCCTGTTCCGCCGGCTGGGCGCAACCCATGAACTGGGTCTGGCCGGGTCGTATCTCGGAAAGGCCCGACAGGAGAAGGAACGCTCGCTGAACCTGCTGGAAAGTCTGAGCCGGCTCGCGACCCGGGCCGATTCACTCCCGGAGTTTAGCAAGCAGGCACTGGACCTGCTCCAGGAGTCGTTCCAGGCCACGGCCGGCGCCCTGGTGGTTCATTCCGCGGCTACCATCACCAATGGTGACTTCGCACCGGACGAACTCGAGGCCCTGTGCCGCAGGCCGGATAAGGAGATTTCCGCCCAGGCGGTCTGGTGCCCGCTGCGTACCCCGGCCGGCCTGCTCGGCGCATTCGGACTGAAATGGCCGGAGCCGGACCGGGCCGTTCTCGACCCGGTCCTGCTCGAAACGATTGCCAGCATTCTGGTTCTGGGCATCGAGCGTCTTGCCGACCGGGAACCGGCCGCAGCCCTGGAATCACTGGGGACAGCCCCCGGGTTTCCCGCGCCCTCGATTGCGCGGGGAAACTCCAGGGGGCAGTCCCTACGGGTCATTGTCGGCGCTGAAACCAGCCTCAAGGGCATCTTCGCGGCTATCCGGCAGGCGGCCCCGACCCGGGCCTGCGTGCTGGTGCTGGGCGAGAGCGGCACCGGCAAGGAGTTGATTGCCCGGACCGTCCATGACCTGAGCGACCGCGCGGCCGGCCCTTTTGTCGCCATCAACTGCGCCGCTATCCCCGAGACCCTGCTCGAGAGCGAGCTGTTCGGCATCGAGAAGGGCACGGCCACCGGCGTCACCGAACGCAAGGGCAAATTCGAGCTGGCCTCAGGCGGCACCGTGTTCCTCGACGAAATCGGCGACATGAGCCTGACCTTGCAGGCCAAAGTCCTTAGGCTGCTGCAGGAGAAGGAGTTTGAGCGCGTCGGCGGCCGAAATCCGGTGAAGGTCGATATCCGGGTCATTGCCGCCACCAACCAGGACCTGGAGCGGGCGATCGCTGAACACAAGTTCCGGGAAGACCTTTTCTACCGGCTGAACGTCGTCGTCGTCGCTCTCCCCCCTCTGCGCGCCCGGAAGAGCGACATCCCCCAACTGGTCAACCATTTCATCCACCGGTATTCCCGCGAGTACTCGCGCAAGTTGGCCGGGATTAACGATGACGCGCTGGCCAAGCTGATGGCCCATTCCTGGCACGGCAATGTCCGGGAATTGGAGAATGTCGTCGAGCGGGCAGTCGTGCTTGCCCGACAGGACCGGATTTGCCTGGCTGACCTGCCTCCGGCCCTGCAACAGCTCACCGGCGAAGGCCAGGACTATCGCGGTGCTAAGACGGTCGCCCGGTCCGAGGCTCAGGTCCACGAGAAGGATTTCGTGCTCCAGACCCTGAACCGAAGCGGCTGGAATGTATCCCGCGCTGCCCAGGCGCTGAATATCACTCGGCGCCACCTATATCGCCTGATGAAGAAATACGGCCTGACTCGAGTGTGACGTACCGTGAAACCTAGGCCCTGCATGCCGAAACCGCGTGTGACCTGCCTCCTGCCCGGACGTGACATATCAGGTCTCAGACGCCTCGCTCCGTTTCGGCCTGCCTTGAACCCTGGAACCCGCCCGGTTCTGATTCATCTGTGTCTTCTCAGGTCACACCATGGCTAGCTGGCTTGCTGTAACCGACTGGAATAGCGACTTCTACGGTCATGCCCGAGTCTGGCACGCGGACTGCACTAAGCCGGGTATGCGAAAGAACATGCAACGGCCACGAAAGACCACTGGGCTTAGGCCCAAGTCGAACGACTGTCCGCGAACCAATGAGCGCCGGGTCGTGCTTGATGCCCTGACCCGGCACGGCTGGAACACGGTCCGCGCCGCCCGGTCCATCGGTGTCGCGCACCGTGAGTTCCTGAGACTACTGCGCTGCTATGGCTTGAGGGATGCCCTGTAGCGTATTCCGCATGAGTTGCAGTTGTAAATGATCAAACCGAGGAGGTAACGATGTTCAACAACCATCCGTCCAAACCAGACCAGACCCGCAGTGCCGCTTTCTGGGTGATTGCCGGTCTCGTCGCCATCACGCTGAGTCTGGCCCACGCCGACCGGACCTCGGTGGTGGTCTTCTTGAAAGACCAGCCCTATCTTGGGATTGCCCGGGAAGCCAAGGCGCGCTTCGAACCCGGCATCATGGCCGGCGAGCAGGCAATCCAGGACATCCATCGCCGACACCTTGCCCTGCGCTCGATTTCGCGACTGGACCAGCCGCCGGCCTACGAACTGACCCCGCTTGAGAAGACTCAAGTCACTCAGGCCGAGCAGACCGTGATGAACCGGATTGACGACCTGCGCCAGGAGATTGTGGCCCGGACCGAGCAGGCGGTCCGGGGGCCGCAGCAGACCGTCGCCCAGGCAATCGAAGCCTTGGGCGGTACCGTGAACTACCACTACCTGGTCTACAATGCGCTTGCCTGTCTGGTGCCTGAGGACAGGATTCCCGAGATTCGCCACATGGCGCTGGTTGACCGGGTCGTGCCGGACTTCCTGATGCAGGGTTTCATGAACACCAGTTCGCACTCGATGAAGGTCGATACGTTCTGGCAGAACGGGTACACCGGCGGGCCGAACATCGGTCCCTGGCTCGCGGTCGTGGACTGCGGGATTGACTGGAGCCATCCCGGGCTTTCCAGTCACACGCACAAGGACAGCACGTTCCACGCTACCGCTTCGACCAAGCCCAACTACAACGACAACAAAAACTCAACCGATGACCTGCAAAATCACGGCACGTTCGTGGCCGGCACCATCTGGAGCCAGGGCAGTTGGGAAGGCGGTGCCGACTACACCGCGTACAAGGGTATCGCCTATGGCGACGACCACTGCATCAATGCCAAGGCCGGCTACCTGGGTACTGATAGCGATGCTTGGATGTACTGGTCGGATGCGATGGCCGCGGTCGAGTGGGCGCTGCACCGGGCCGGGGTCTGGGCCAATGTGTTCAACCTCAGCTACGGCGATACGCTCTCGCACGAGGATACCGACTTCTCCCGGTTCTGGGATGCGGTCGTGGATGCCGAAGGCGCGAATGTCACGCTCGCCGCGGGCAACAACGGCCCCACTACTTACAAGATCGGCGACCCGGCATGCTCCTACAATGCCATCACGGTCGGGGCCATGGTGGACGGCAACGACACAAGTCGGGGTACTGACTACATCGCCAGCTACAGCAGCCGGGGTCCGACCGCCAGCGGCCGGTGCAAGCCGGACATCGTGGCGGTGGGCGGTGATGCCTCCTACGGTGTGAAGAGCTGCAGCAACTTCTGGGAAACGAGACCCGATTACTACGATTGGAAGGGCACCAGCTTTGCCACCCCGCAGGTCGCCGCCGCGGTTGTCCTGCTCGGCCAAGTCTTCGGGTACAACCCCAACCCGATGGTCGCCAAGGCGCTGCTCCTGAACTCGTGCGAAGACAAAGGCACTGCCGGCTGGAACAACGACTTCGGCTGGGGCTACATGAATCTCTGGCACCTGTACTGCCACCGCTGGGACTGGTTCCAATACAGCGTCAAGCCCTGCAGTTCCCGCTACTACACCGGCATCATGTTCCCGGGCGACAAGGCAACGCTGGTCTGGGACCGGCACGCCAAGTATGTCGCCGGCGGCTACCCGACCGAATACTACACCCTGAACAATCTGGACCTGAACGTGTACCGCAAGAGTACGAACGCCCTGCTCTATTCCTCGACCAGCACCATTGACAACGTCGAGCAAATCACGGCCACCGCGTATGACACGGTCGTCATCGAGGTCAAGGCCGGGCCGACGTTCAGTTACGGCGCCACCGAGAGCTATGCCCTCGCCACTGAGGAGGGCTTCAACGGACTCACGGTCCCGCACATCTCCAACCGGCTTGATTTCCCAACCGGTCGCGACCACGGCATCGGGACGCTGTTCCAGGTCCACAAGTGGATCGTCAACACGTGCACCCTGACGGTCAGCAACCCGGCCTGCACGCTCTACTGCCTGCAACCGAGCAACGTGGTCATCAGCGGGCCGACTCCGCCGGTCCTCCCCCCGATTCCGCCGGTGGACAGTATCATGGTGTACTGGACTCTCGAATCATCGACCCCGGGCGTCTATGGCATCGCCGTGCGCGACTCGGGCTACTGCTGCGGCGCGCTGCTCAAAAGCTCGGTCGCGGACACGGTCCTGATCGGCAACAGCGCCACGACGGGATTCGACACCGCCGATGGCGGTGCAGTCGCGACCTGCTCCCTGGAGGTCAACAACGCCGACAACCTGTGGCTGGTCTATTTGCCGCTCGAATACAACACAACCGCGCTGGACTGCGACGCGGTGATCATCGACCCGACCCGGCTCCCGGCCGCCTGGACTGTCAACTTCACAATCAACGACCCGGCCGGCCAGGTCGCAATCACGGTTCAGGCGCCCGCTCCGGCCGGCCCGCCGCTCCCGCCCGGCCGGCACGTCATCGGCTTCGTCCAGTTCAGCGTCGCTCCCGGCGCTTCGCCCCAGGTCTACCCGATTGACACCTGCGTCATCGGCGGTCAGAGTCTGGTGTTCCTGCAATCGCCGACTGGCGCAGCGCTGCCCCCGTGGTTCCGCCCCGGCGGTGTCAACGTTCCCAATCGCCAGCCCCCGACCGTTCCCACTCCGTTGGCCCCGGCGGCGAGCAGCCTGCTCAACACGCGAACCCCGACTTTCATCTGGAATCGGACCGTGATCGGTGGTTCGTACATCCTGGAATGGGACAAGCGCAGCGATTTCGCGACCGCGACCACGCTCTATCCGTGGGACACGACCTATACCCCGACCGGTCCGCAGGGACTCGCCGACACGACCTACTACTGGCACGTCGCCGCAGTTGATCCTCACCTCAACCGGAGTGCGTACTCCTCCCTGCGCAGCTTCCAGGTTGACGCAACCTGCCCGCCTGGTCCCGACCTAACCAGCCCGCTCAACAACGCGGTCATCGCCACCAACCCGCCGACCTTCCAGTGGACCGCCGTCGACCCGGGCAAGCCGATTACCTATGCCCTGCAGTATGCCCGGGACCTGAACTTCACGGTCGGACCGGTGGCGGTCCCCGGCCTCTCGGCTACGTCGTATACCCCGCTCTCGCCCCTCGCCGGCGGGACGTACTACTGGCGGGTCGAAGCCATCGACCAAGCCGGCAACCACAGCGGATTCAAGGGCTCGCCGTTCCGGTTCGGCATCGTCGGCAGCGGCTGGACCAAGGAGCCGGATGTCTCGGGACAGCCCCACGGCAAACCGGTCAAGTCCGGCGCCGGCATCGCCGGATTGGGCGGCAATGTTTACCTGATTCCCGGCAACAACACCCGGGATTTCCTGAAGTTCTCAGGCGGAACCTGGACCCCGCTCTGCACCCTGCCGGCCGGACCCAAGAACAAGCGGGTCAAGAAGGGCGCGGTGATTTTCGCGGACAGCGGCTTTGTCTATGTCGGCAAAGGCGGCGGCACCGATGAGTTCTGCCGCTACAATGCCCTGACCAACGTCTGGGAAGCCCTCGTCGCCTCGGGCTTCACCAAGGGCGTCAAGGCCGGAACTGCCGCCATCGTGCAAATGGGCGGCACCCGGTACGCCTTTGTCGCCAGCGGTTCAAACAACAACGAGTCCAAACTCTACAACCTGACCACCGGAACCTGGGGGGCCTCGAGCCCGGCCGCCATGCCGGTCGAGAAGGTCAAGGCCGGCAGCGCCCTGGCCTACGACCCGGTCGGCAAACTCTACTTCCTGATGGGCAGCGGCACGAACAACTTCTATGTTGCTGACCTCAGGCTTCCATCTCCGGCCTGGACCCTGCTGCAAACCCTGCCGCTCTCGGTGCCGGGCACCACGCACAGGCGGAAGGCCAAGGAGGGTGGCGCCATCGAGTGGTTCAACGGCAAGGTCTACGCGGTGAAAGGCGGCAACACCAAGGAATTCTGGGCCTACGACCCGGGTACCGACAACTGGGGCTATGCCGGCGAAGTCGGCAGCGGACTGCCAACCAAGGGTATCAAGTGCGGCCGGTCCCTGACCAGCACCCCGGACGGCATCTACTGCCTCATCGGCAACAACCGCAATGAGTTCTGGAACTACGCGACTGGCAAGCTGTTCGGAAAGCGCTTCGAACCCGGCAACGCGTTCGCCCAGTCACAGGGACTCCCGGACCAATTCCGCGTCCTCTTCGGACCGAACCCAGGCCCCGGCACCGTCACCATCCGTTACGCTCTGCCCAGGCCCGGCACGGCAACCCTGTCGGTCTTCGACGCCCTCGGTCGCCTGGCCTACATGGGCCGGACCGACCAAGGCAGTTTCACGATTGAAAACCTGCCGACCGGAGTCTACGTGCTGCGCCTGAAGAGCGCTGACCTTGAACTCGAACGCAAACTGACGATTCTCAGATAGCGGCTACGAACGAAACAGAACGCCCTGGGCTGCCCCGGGGCGTTCTGTTGCAAGGGAACGGCTTACCAGCCGCAGATGAACGCGGATGGATGCCGATTCGAGAATCCGGACTCACCACAACGTCACAACGAACACAACCGGAAGCTGTTTCTTCCAGCCGCCAATGGGCTCCGATGAGCGCAGATAAGCGCAAACCGGGCTGGAATCAGGCGTTTCCGCCGTCACAAATCTATGATGGCTGTGTAATGTCCCTATCCAAGCTCAAAATCAGCCATTTTCGGTCTAACGCGGCGAGGTTCAGTCCATTACGAATCGAGACCTGAGCAAAGGCAGTGCTCCCCCCATGCTCCGGGGGACTCAGGGGGGGACTCTGCGGGGGACTCTCCAGGGGGCTCTCCCCCGGACGCTCCCGGGGACTCTCTACCCCGCTCCGGGCGAAGTTGTGTGCTATACTGTCTGCAAAATGGAGATTGGTTCAGTGGCGGGCGATATGAAAGAGAGCTGGTCACTGAGTCCCAGTCTTCGGCTAGAAAGGAGAAACTCAAATGACCAGCAAAACCGAATCGCTTGAGCTTAGCTCAAATCAATCCGGAATGCAAGCCCCGGCTGGCAGTACTGACAACTACCTGACTTGGGCAGTTCGTAACGTCCTCCAGCGGGTCATGGAGTCGGAGATGACTGAACTCCTCCGTGCCGAACCCGGAGAACGCACCCCCACCCGACAGGGTTATCGCAGTGGGCATCGAACCCGCTATCTGAATACCCGGGTCGGCCGCCTGAAACTGACCATTCCCTGCGAACGCAGCGGCCGCTACCAGAGTAAGGTCTTCGATGCCTACCAGCGCAGTGAACTGGCCTTCATCACTACTCTCCAGGAGATGTATCTTCAAGGTGTCTCCACCCGGAAGATTCAGAAGATCACCGAAGACCTCTGCGGTACCAGTTTCTCGGCTTCCACCGTTTCCCGGTTGACTGCCCAACTGGATCAGGACCTGGAACGCTGGCGCAAACGGCGCTTGACCGAAGAGTACCTGGCCCTGATGGTCGATGCCCGTTATGAGCATGTCCGCACTAATCAGCAGGTGACCAGTCAAGGCGTCCTGGTGGTCGCCGGGATCTCGGCCGAAACCGGCAAACGGGATATCCTGGGGGTCTATGTCGCCAATACCGAGAGCCGGACCAGTTGGGGTGACGTCTTCCGGGACCTGCATCAGCGGGGGCTGACCGGGGTCAGACTGGTGGTTTCCGATGCTCATGGCGGTCTGCAGGAAGCCCTGGCGTGGTATTTTCAGGGCATACCCTGGCAGCGCTGCATGTTTCACTTCATGGCCAATGTCCGGCAACAGGTACGACCCCGGGAGGAGCGAGCCTTGATTCGAGACCTCCACAGTGTCTTTGATGCTCCAACCCTGACTCATGCCCGGCAACGCCTGCAGGAAGTAACTGACCAGTGGCGGCCCGGACATGAAGAACTGGTCAACTGGATCGAAGAGAACATCGAGCAATGCCTGTCTTACTTTCAGTTTCCGCCGGCCTGGCGGATGCGGTTAAGGACCACCAACATGCTGGAGCGGTATAACCAGGAGTTAAAGCGGCGCAGTCGGGTAATCCGGATCTTCCCCAACGTTGACTCCTGTCTTAGGCTGATGACGGCCCTGGCCATGGAACAGGCTGAGGAATGGCTCGAACAAATACCATATCTGGACCTGAATGAACAGAAGACACCGCAAATCCAAGACCGAATTTGCAGACAATTCGGCACTTGACCGGGACTTGAGCTCCGGATGGGCC
>Ga0209777_10005856_pt1 | contig 14028 bp, 18 predicted proteins | sample FrelakmetHBP12HB_FD_187147 | JGI IMG/M metagenome (GOLD analysis project Ga0209777, IMG submission 187147) | Freshwater lake sediment microbial communities from the University of Notre Dame, USA, for methane emissions studies -HBP12 HB (SPAdes)... | ecosystem: Environmental > Aquatic >...
ATAATGCGGATGCTTCGCGTGAGGGATGCTGGTGCCGAAGCCGTAGCGCGATTCGAGTCTCTAACCGGTGCACGCTGCTTCGTCTTGGAGGGCAAGGAAAGTCCGCAGGTGCTCGATCTGCTGGATCGATTTGGCGTGATCGGGGTCGTGCAGGATCCAACCGCGCTAGAACTAGATCAGCAGCACTGGCGGGATGCCCGAGCCACGTTCTCGGGTGCGGACATCGAGGCTATCTTCGACGAGTTTTGTCGGACGGCAAGGCTGCTCTACAATCTGCAGGCCAACCCGGTGCATGGTGCGGGGGTCGCCGGGATGTACATCGATCTCTACCGGAAGCATCGCGGCAAGAGTCCGGCTGGCGTGTTCGATGTTGGGTTCGGCTATGATCCAGCAGGCGGCATTCTAGCCGCAGCTATGTACAACGTGAAGTATAGCGGGGCTACCACAGTCCCAGAGGCGAACCGCTCCAGCGTTGGCGGGAAACTCATGGGCCTGCTGGACATCCTGCGGCTTGCACCCGCTGTCTGCAACAGTCAGGGCAGGATCCTCTGGAGGACTCCGTTTGGCTCAGGAAGGGTGCCTGTCGATATTGGGAAGTACCAGTTGGTGTTTTCACATACCGTGCTGGAGCACGTCGTGGATCTTCCGGCATTCCTGGCCGATGTTCGACGTGTGCTGTCCCCCGATGGCTGCTTCATCTCCTATGTGGATCTGACTGGTCACGAGACGGGAGGGCCGGGAGGGCATCCACTGGACTTCTTGTGCTGGCCGCAGCAGCGGTGGGACGAGTTGGTGGTCAAGACGAAGGCTAGCGACAACTACCTTCCGTGCAGGCGGGAGCGATTGCCTTGGTATGTGCAGACGGCACGGGAGGCCGGGTTCCGTGTGCAGACTGAGATCAAGACGCGGGTGGACGTCCCAGAGCGGATTGCCCGGTTGTTCCCGGGCGACGATCTGACGCCGGAAGGCGCGATTCTCTATTGCGACTTGATGCCAATTGGCAAGTCTTCCAAGGTGTGATGGGCGGTCCAGGCGTCGAAGAGCGTTTGCGACGCAAAGTGGTGATGCCAGTCCCAGGATTTCGTCGTATCGAAGCACGGCCGGCATAAGGCGTCGTTGGCTAGCGCGGCGATGCGGTCGGTATTCGACGCAATAACTGAGAACGTGTCCTGCACGACGTTGCCCAGCTTGAGGTCGTAGCGACGGCAGCACGGGAAGATGTCGCCTTGTGGGTCGATCCACAGGCTGTACGGGAACGAGCAGCCACAGGCGGGGGAGTCGCCGCGGGGGATGGCGACGTTGAGAATGAGTTTCGGATAGAGCGTGACGATTTTCTCGGCTTCACTCGTGTACTCGTTTCGCATGCCGTAGATTGATTCGTCAACCATGTCCGGAGTGAGAACGTGGAGCACGTTGAGATAGAACGAGGTGAGTCCGGGCAGCGCGTCGATCAGCTTGCACGGCTCGTGAATGTTGCTATGCATGGCCACGAATGCAATCCCGACGTGGCGCGGTTCTTTCTCCGCGATGCACGCGCGGACGCGGTCGAGTACAGGCTGCAACGGCTTCCCGCGGATGTGCCGATAGGTTTCCTCTGTTGCCCCGTCGATCGAGAAAACCACGGTTGGTTTGTGATCCACAGCGGCTGTCTTCCGGCGGATCGCAGTTAGGAAGTCCTTGGTGGTGAACGGCCACTGCCCGTTGGTAGTCAGTTTGATGCACAAGTCGGAGCGCGCGGCTCTCAGGTACTGGAGTGCTTCTAGGAACTGCGGGTGGGTGGTGTGTTCCCCTAGCGCGTTGAGTTCGAGAGTCCAGTCGCGTGGCACAAACTGGATCGCCGCTTTCCAGACACGCTCGTCGGAGAACACTCGTGTCACTCCTGGGGAAAGCTGCGAGCCGCACATGCGGCATCGGAGGTTGCACACGTTGGTCATCGCGAACCCGATGGTACCGTGGCCGTGCGAGTCCATGTATTACTCCTGCCTCGGAGGCTGGCCTGTGACCATGTAGTAGGTGTCTCGCATCCGCGATAGGTCATAGATGTTGATCTCGGAACGTAGAGCGATCCATGTCTCATCGACGTGGATGGGCGCTTTGGCTTGGCTCGCGCGCCAGTTGCCGCTAATTTGGTGGAACGCGCGTTTGCCGTAGTCTGCCGGATCGATCTTGCCCGTCGACAGTCCGGCTTGAATGGCAACTCGATCTAGGATGGCGACGGGGCGGGCGGCAAACTCGCAGTAGTCGGATACGATGTGCCGCTTTCCGCGGAGGAAACCCACTGCTTGATTGTATACATGGCAATAGTTGTCTGCAGCGAGTGGGCCGTCTAGATTCTGGTTGCGTCGGTAGCTGGCTAGTTGCCGCTCTGGCGTCTTGATCAGAAGGATGTAGGACCAGGAATCCACTGGTGCATTCTCGAACAGACGATATGCCTCTGCATACTTGGAAGAGTCAATCAACGTCGTCGTTTGCAGCCGGTCCGCTAGCGTTCGGTGTACGGTGCGCGAATCGAGCGGATATTCGTGCGGCCTCCAGATCGAGCAGCCGTCGCCGCATTCGTGACAGAGCACCGATCCGGCATAGGGTGTGGCTCTGCGGAAGCGCCCAGTATGCCAGTTGAGCGTGTCTTGCGATGGTGGAGACGGCCGATACAGGCCTTGCACGGCCATGGCGACTTCGCCGACGAACCGAGCGTCGGGGTGGCTGCCCATCGCCATGCCGAATGCTGTGCTACCGTAGTACGACGTTCCGAGGATGCCAACGACGTTCAGGCGCTTCATTCTGAGAAGAACCTCTTGAACCACAACTCCAGCGTGGCCAGCGTGTACAGGCCCCGGTCGAACGATCCGCGACCGGACAGCGACTCTGGCCACCGGACGCCACGATCGGCGAGCGACGCGACCAGTCCCTCGGCCCACGGGCGCAGCGGCCCCGCGAGCCACGGGCCGAACGGCACGACGAGGCCCTTCTTGTCGGCCCGGTCGAGGATCGCGTCATGCACGAGGCCGCGCAGCGCCCGGCGCAGCAGAACCTTGCCGACGCTGCCCTGGATCTTGAACCGCCCCGGCAGCCGCATCCCGAACTCGACAACCCGGTGGTCGAGGAACGGGCTGCGGTTCTCGACGCTCGCGGCTGCTGCCGCCCGGTCATCCATGCGGATGAGCGGCTGGAGTACCCAGTAGAAGTCGGCCACGCACGCGCCGCTCACGTCGTCCCGACCGGCGAACGCTGTACGCATGGCGGCCAAGGCAGGCTCCAGGCCAGCACCGCCCCGCCGGGCGAGCAGGCGTAGGTACCGCGCGGCGGGATCGCCGGCGGCACCCTCGCCCCACAGCGTGTCGATCAAGCCGCCGTAGCTCGCGAAGGCTGGCGAGCGGACGACTGCGCGCTCGGCGGCGAACAGCAGATGTCGGGTGTAGCCACCGAACGTCTCGTCGCTCCCTTGGCCACCGAGCAGCACCTTGATGCCGTCCTGAGCGGCCGCGCGCGCGACGGCGAACGCCCCGATGGGCGAGGCCGTGGCAACCGGCTGATCGAGGTGCGCGATGATCGACGGCAACTGCTCGTGCAAGTCGGCTGCCGTCGGGCTGACGACCGTCTGGAGCAAACTGCTGTGCTCGGCTGTCGTGCGCGCGTAGTCGTACTCGTCGTAGCCGGGGCCGAGGGGGAACCGACAGGTGTAGGCTCGCAGGCCGCGTTGCCCCGTCAGGGCAGCGATGGCGGCTGAGTCCACCCCGCCAGACAGCGCGATACCGACGGGGACGTCGGACCGCATGCGGATGCGGACCGCGTCGGTCAGCAGCGCGCGCAACTCCTCAGCGAGGTCGTCCTCCGATCGGTTTGTCTCCTCCTGCGCGGGCAGATCCCAGTAGCGGAACGGTCCGTGGACTCCGGCGGCGTCGACGGACATCCAGCAGCCGGCGGGCAACTCGTGGACACCCTCGACGAGCGTCTCGCCCTCCGGGCACTTCTCCAGCGTCCACCACAGGTCGGGGATGCAGGGGTTGCAGGGGGTCACCGCGAGGATCGCCTTGATTTCGGAGGCGAACAGTACGCGGTCGCCGTCCTGCTTCCAGTACAGCGGCTTCTCGCCCATCCGGTCGCGCGCGAGGAAGAGCCGCTCGGCGTGGGTGTCGAGGATGGCAAACGCCCACTGGCCGTTCATGCGGGTGAGGCAGTTTGGTCCCCAGGCCCTCCACGCGCGCAGGACGACTTCGGTGTCGCACGTCGTTCGGAACTCCGTGCTGCCCAACTCCGTTTGCAACTCGGGGGCGTTGAACACCTCGCCGTTGTAGGCGAGCGTCAGGTCACCATCGGTGAACGGCTGGTCGGCTGCCGGGGAGAGGTCAAGGATGCGGAGCCGGCACGCGCCGAGGACGGCCTGCGGAGTGGTGAACTCGCGCAGCCCGCACGCATCGGGCCCGCGGTGGGCGATAGCTCGCAGCATGCGCCGGACGTCGACTTGTCCCCACGCTCCCGCGATGCCGCACACGCCGCCGTGCCTCCTGCGGATAAGATGCCACAGGTAGGTGAGGCGATCCAGCTTTTTCCAAAGATGGCTAGAGCAGCGCGCGAACGCAGCGGAAGCGGCAGGCACCTGTTGGGCAGAGAATGTCGACCGTCCCGATACTCCCTTGATGGAATGCAATTCCCCAAGCGCGACTTGAATCTGGACAAGTGGTCGACGACCAGTACCAGCCGCAGTCGATACCCTCGGGCCAGTAGCACCCGTCCGGACCTGGGCCAGCTAAGGTGTCACAGTAGAGGCATTCGCTGTCGGAGTGGCAGGACCAATCCGTGCATGAGTCCGAGACGCGGCACGAACCGCCGACCACGTTGCTTGGGCAGCCTCGGATGAGCGTCCGCAGTTCGCTGATCGTCGGGAGCCGCCACGGCAACCCGTCCGCAGCCGCACGCCCCGTGCAGTAGCCCTCTGCTACGTCGAGGCTGCCAGTCAAGCCGCTCGGCTCCTCCCAGCAGAGGCTGGTCGTCGTATCCAGCCACCCTCCCGGGCACGGGTCCACCGTCCCGTCCTCGCTTCCCTCGTCGGCCTCCTCCGTCACGTCCGCTTCCGTCTCCCCGGTCGCCTCGTCCGCGGCCACGTCGGCGGTGTCCTCTGCCACGTCGGGCACGTCGGTCGCCACGTCGGCATCCGCGTCCGCTCCGACGTCGCCGGCGGTGTCGCCGGCGGTGTCGCCGCCGACATCCACGTCCTCCTCGCCCGACACCACCGACCCGCACCCCGCCACGAGCATCGCGACCACAACCATCAACTTCCGGTTCATCTGGTTGCCTCCTCCTGCGAGCCTACGACGCCGCAGGGCACCCGTCTATTCACCGCCGGGTTACTTCACGATGTCGCCGTTCCCCTGCTCGACGGCGTCCTGGCGAGCAACCGCCTGCGGCGGGCGGGGTGAATAGACCTCCGCTCGCGGCGTCCAACGCGCGAGAGGAGGTTCCTGCATGGGCATCGTCAAGAAGGAATTCAGTGCTCAGACCGTCGGTGAGCCGCGGACGGGCGAGGCGGTCGTAGACAGCGGGGCGGCGTTCACGACGCTCCGGTTCGATCTGGCCTGTCATCTCGGGCTGGACACCAAGACGGCCGCACGGATGTCCGCCCGCTCCGCGAGCGGGCAACTGCTCGTCGGCTACCGGATGGCTGTCTGCATCCGGGTGGATGCACGGGAAGCCTGCGTCGCGGCGTTCGTCCCGACCGCGCGACGGACCGATCGGGGCGACGAGTCGTTCCAGGTCGCTCGCAACCTGATCGGAGCCGACTTTCTGCAGGCTTCCCACGCCAAGCTGGACTACGACAAGCCGCACGACGAGACCTTCTCAGGGATCGACTTGCCCTCCGGCCTCTATGACTTCGGCCCGGCGACGGCTGACGAGGCGAAGGCCCTGCGGAAGTCGCCAGCTTGCCCATCGACGAGGCGGCGCAAGCGGGGCTAGCGCGGAGGAACCGATGTCGCGCCGGACACGTTACCCGAAGGCTCGCAACGACGCGACGAACGGCGGCCGGCTGACGCTCTGCGTCGCCGGCTACTTCGATCCCGCCAAGCACGTCGACGGCCGGGAGGAGAAGATCGTGCGAGTCACGGCCGTTGTCTACGACACGGTCGCGGAGCGTCAGGTGGAGCGCATGGAATTCGATGGTGCCTACAGCCTCGACGCGGCCAGCGACGAAGTCGTTGCTCTCGCCGTGAAGCACGACGTGGTGATCCGCTCGATCACGGAGCCCGTGCCGCTGGAGAAGTGCCCCTGCGGGTGCGACGGATGGCTGGATCGGATCATCACGGCGGCTGATCTCGCGGCATGGCCTAACTGAGCCTTGGTACTCCGTAGAAGCAACTGCCTTCAGCGTTTGATGAAGAATCTGGCGGGGTAGCACGTCCAAGCCGCGTGCGACAGGAGGCGCGGAAGGAATGCCCTACATCGATCCGATTCGTCAGCGGAAGTACCAACGCGAGTGGAAGAACCGTCGACGCCGCGAGTGGCTTCACGAGCACGGGCCTTGTCATCGCTGCAGTACTTGGAAGCATCTGGAGATCGACCATCGCGAGCGGGACTCCAAGATCACGCATCGGCTCTGGTCGTGGAGCCGAGTACGGCGCGAGCAGGAACTGGTCAAGTGCCAAGTGCTTTGCCACGCATGCCATCGTCGAAAGCACAGTCGGGATGGATCGGGCCATGGTCCAGTGCATGGGACTCGGCGTCGCTATCAGGCTGGCTGTCGCTGTCGACGGTGCCTTGCGGGCATGCGAGGCTATCGACGGTATCAGGCGCTGTGGACGTGGTTGTTTCGACATGGTGTGGAGCCGCGACCGCTGGTGGCCATCTTGCGTGCGTGCTGTGGCTATACCCCCTGGAGACGGCAGGACACCAGGACACCAGGACTGCCGAGTCGCAACGGCGGCAGGGGCCAAGCTAGACGGCGACTGGTACCCCGAACCCCCTGATCCGGTCGCGTGCCAGCTTCCACGCCATCTGCGCGATCCCCGAGAGGCTCCGGTCCTGCCGGTCTGCCTCCCGGTGCATCTCGCCCAGCATCGCGTCGGGCAGGTACACGCTGACCTTGCGCGGATCCGGCGGGACGGGTTCGGGTCGGGCCTTGGGCTTCTTCGAGTGCGGCATACTCAAGGATCTAGCGGTTCTGGCTGAGCGTCAAGTCTCTTGTTCAGGTGGTGCGGCCGGCATCCGCCGAATGCGGTCGCGCGCGAGGGTCCAGGCCAGCCGTGCAAGGTACGACAGGCCGCGCTGGAGCCGAGCGGCCTCGCGATCCATTTCCTCCCGCATCGGCAACGGCAGATACACACCGTGGTGGTGCCCCCGGCCGGTCGTGCGGGCTGCGTCGGGCGCGGATGCTTTCGGTTCGTCCATGCGTGCGGTGTAGCACCGACGAGTCCTAGCGTCAACATCGCCCGACCTCATCCTACATGCCAACGAGTTTTCTTGACCGCCTTCGGCCATCCTGCTACCGTCCACCCTATCATCAAGCGGTCGGCACCGGAGGCACGCCTCCGCTGTTGGCCGCGGTGGAGGAAAGGATGCGACACAAACTGTTCGGAATCGTGGCCCTTTTTGTCTTCGCCTGCTCCGGGCGGGTGGAGACGCCGCACGCGACGGCCGTGTCCGGCACCGATGCTGGGCCGGCGGTCGCAGAGGCCCAGGATGCCGCCGTGGACGCCGTGGAGGCCGTCCAGGAGGCTCTCGTGGACCCCAAGGCCGACGCTGCCGATCCCAAGGTGGAGGAGGGCGCGGACGTGCCGGAGAAGGAGACGAGCCTGCTCGTCCCGGCACCCCTGAAGGTCGCAGAGAGGTTCGTCGCCGCGGGTGGCCAGAAGCTCTGCCTCGCGATGGTCTACCAACTCAACCCCGAGTGGCGAATGGACGCCTGCGACCACCAGCGGTACGACGACGACGCGGCCAAGGCCGCGCAGCAGCAAGCTGCTTGCGTCGCCCAGCGGGATCCATTGCGGCAGTTCGCGGAGACCGTCTGCACGACCGTGATCGCGGAGTCGCTCCGGCTCGATCTCGACCCGGCGATGGTCTTGTCAGTCATCAAGCGCGAGTCCGCGTTCGGCCGCATCTCCTGGGACCACGCGGATCAGAACTACGTCGTCTCGACCGACGTCTGCAAACTCACGCTACCCAAGTCCCGCATCATCGAGCGGCGTCCGAGTCGGCGCGCTGGCGTGGAATTGCTCACTTGGACCTTCGCCACCGGAGGACAGATCGCACGGAATCGCCAGCCAGCAATTGTGGAAGCCGAAACCGATGAGTCGGTGACGCTTGATACTTGTGCTGCCGGGGAGGGAGGTCTTCTACAGTCGACACCGCGGGAACTCCAGACGGCAGGAACTAGCATCGGTCTGACGGGAACCACCGCGCAGCGTCGTGCAACGGTAGATGCAGATCCGGTACTACAGATTCGTGTGGGGTGCCAAGCGATTGCGGATCACCGTGCATTGTTTCCACCGGAACAACAAAGCCCGTGGTGGCTGTTTTTAGGGGCATACAATACGGGTAGCATTGATCATACCGATCAGTGGTGCTCCTACACGCGCAGGGTGATGCGGGCCTATCAGCAAGCTTGCGAGGGCTGGGTTCCGGGTTCGGAGGGCTCACTCTCGGGGGAGAGCGTCAAGACAGCTTGGGTGGGCTGTACTGACGTGCAATCAGTCTACGAGAAAGGCTGGGAAGCTTGCACGAACGATCTCTAGCCGTTGAAGTCACGGAGGAGATCTGGCGTCGGATTCCCGGCTTTGCCGGGCACTATGAGGTGTCTGATCGTGGACGCGTTCGATCTTGGTCACGCGGATCCGATGCGCGCTATTTGTCGTGCTCTGCAAGGGGCCCGGGCTACTTGGTGGTCAACTTGAAGTGGAGAGGGTGTCGACGAACGAGTTTGATGCACCAACTGGTACTGGAGGCTTTCGTCGGGCCGAGGCCACCGGGGATGGTAACGCGCCATCGCGACGGGAACAAACTCAACAATGCTCTGACAAACCTTTGCTGGGGAACTCCGAAGGAGAATGTTGGCGACACGATAGCAGCGGGGCGCAAACAGACGCCTTGGAAGCCGGGAAGTCAACATCCCTGCCACCGCCTGACAGAGCGACAAGTAGCAGCCGCGCGAAAGTTGTATCGATGGGGATGGACCTATCGAATGCTTGCACGCATATGTCGAGTCTCGAAAAGTGCTATGATGCATGCGGTAGAAGGTCGCTCGTGGAGGTGTGTTGATGAGCCACCTTTGTATCAGTACCCAGATCGACGCAGTTATCGAGAATACTGCGAGCGCCTGCGATCAGTTAGACAGCTAGAGGAATGCAATCATCGACAAAATCTCGATGGCCGACCCTGAATAGGATTGCTGCGCGCGGCGTCTGAGTTCCAACGAAAGGAGCGCCTCGATGATCCCCGATTCCCCCGTCTTGACGATCAGCGGCATCCGCGACATCGCGACGGCCGACGTCGCGATCATCGAGATGGAGATGGCGAGCTTGCTCAGCCGGCCGCGGGCCGAGATCCGCTTCGGCGGGGCTCGCGGTACGGACACAGTGGCCCTGCATGCCGCCTGCTGCATGAACGTCCAGCACACGCGGCTCGCAGTCGTCGTGCCGTCCACGGTGGACCAGCAGCCGCGTGAGGCCCGCGAGGTCATCCGCTGCTGCGCGACGACGGTGCAGGAGATGGGCCTCTCGCCGCGCGACCCGCGCAGCTACCACGCGCGCAACCTGCGGATGCTGGAGGGCAGCGGCGGCCTGCTTGCCTTCTGGGACGGCGGGCCGGGCGGCACGGCGTTCACGATCCAGGCGGCCGACCGGATGAAGCTGCCGATTGAGGTCGTGCGGCTCACCGGGCGTACCGCAGGCGGACGGCCATTTCCTCCCTCGCGCTTTTTGCCTGCCGCGTAGACCGATTTTCCCGTCGTCGGGTTACTTGACACGATCTGTCAGATGCTGTATCGTCGGTTCCGCAACCTGGAGGTACTCGGATGACCTTGCTCGATGAGTTCCCCGCCGACGGCTTCATCGGCTCGTACCTTCGCTACGCTCGCCGCCTGACGGACGCGCCCGACGTCTACCACGTCGGCTGCGCGCTCGCTGCGTTGTCGGCGGCCTTCGCACCTCGTGTCGCCTTCGAGGGCGCGGGCGGGAAGCCGGGCCTGCTGAACCTGTGGATCGGCCTCGTCGGCCCGTCGCGCAAGACCACGGCGATCGATCTGCTCCGTCCCGTGCTGGTGGACGGCCCGATCGCCTGGACAGACGTAGATCGCAAGTCGACCGAGCGGACCTTTGCCCGCTTCGCGGATCAGCCGCGGGGCATCGTGCTGGCGGATGACTGGGCCGCTGTCTGCAAGCGGATCGCGCAGCCCGCCTGGGAAGGTGGCTGCAGCCTGCTGTGCAGCCTGTTCGACGGCGAGACGATGCGCCGGGTCACCTGCGGGCCGAAGGGGGAGGAAGCCCAGGTTGTCGAGACGCGCGTCGATCGGCCCCGGCTCACGTCGCTCACGGGGTTCCGGGGTGGCCACAAGCTGCCGCCGAGCTTGGAGTCGTTGACGCGGCGCATGCTCTGGCTCTACGGCGAGCCGAAGCGGTACCGTGCGGCGTCTCCGTTCGACGACAGCCGCGGGGCCGATCGGCTGTTCGCGCACCTCGCCCTCCTGCGCCGGCAGTCGTTCGACCTGCGCGTGCAGATCGCCCGTCCGGTCTGGAAGGTCTGGTCTCGGTTCTCGCGCACGAACTGCCCGATGATCCCTCTGCACCCTCTGTACAGTAGGTTGCCGGGCCTGCTGTTGCGCGCGGCCGCGCTCGACGTGCTCGGGCGGGTCGGACTGGTCGCGGATCCCCGTCTGCCCGTCTGCGTGCAGGCCGACGACGTCGACCGGATGATTCGCGTGCTCGGCCCGGCAGCGGTGCGCGGGTTGCAGATCGCGTTCGGCGAGGCGGGTGAATAACGGGTTACCTGATGCCGTCTGAGGGCGGCGTGCGAGGACGGGATCGTGATGAGCAGCCGATCGATTTGTAGCCGAGTTCCCGGTCCCGAGGAGCGGGCGTGCGCGAGTCGCCCGAGCCGGCCAAGCGGGATCTCCGGGCAGTCGTCCTCCTCTCGGAGCGGACTGCTTGGTTGGTTTCCTACTGCTCGGGACCGGGAACTTGGCTGCGAGTCGACGCGGAGGCGAGGATGACGTCTGACGAGGCCGCCAGCCTGTTGCGTGTCGAGTTGCCCATCACGGCCAACGCCCTGCGGACTGCCTTCCGCCGGCGTGCTGCCGAGGAGCATCCTGACAAGAGCAAGCACCCGAAGGCGGCCGAGCGGTTCATCGCCGTCCAGTCGGCGTTCGACTTCCTCAACGAGTCGGTCTACGTTGTCGGCGCGCCGGCGGCGGCCAAGTGCGAGGACGGCACCCCGCTCACGGAGTTGGGCCTCGGACTCGGGCCGACGATCAACGGGAAGCCGTGCCCGGAATGCCGGGGACGGGGGTACAAGGAGATCCACGAGCGCGCCCGGTGCTCGGACTGCCGGATCGGCTTCCTCGGCTTCCGCTGGGAGTACCGATGTCGCCGCTGTAGTGGAACTGGCCGCTTCACGCGGAACGGCCGGGACGTCGGCGAGTGCTTCGCGTGCAGCGGACTCGGTTGGCACATCGACCGCAACCCCTCGTCCCTCGGCTACAACCGTTGCCAGACCTGTCACGGCACCGGCTATGCCTCGACGGAGAAGGTGTCGAGCTACATTCGTTGCTCAGCGTGCGATGGCACGGGCGAGGTCAAGGTCTTGAACCCGGTGCTCCCCAAAGGGCTGTTCACCATGGGAGGTGATCGATGACCGACATGGCCGATGTCGTTCGCAAGCATCTGCACCCGCAGGGCCGCCCGTCGTTCAAGCACATGGCCGGGCAGGCCAAGAAGGTGCCGTGCCGGAAGACAAGCAAGCCCGGCGAGGGCCGCTGCTGCTGCAACTGCGTCTACCACCATCCCGACCAGTCGCACCCGATGACCGACGGGATCCACTGCATGCACGTCCGCGGCTGGATCTGCGGCGCGCCGGAGGTCGGCTTCTCCTCCGGCTGGGGCCGGCACGGCTTCTGCGAGTGCCACGCGATGGCGGACGAGTTGCGCCGGCAGCACGATGCGGCGGCTCTGCATCGCGTGCTGCGACTGCTGCCAGCGCGGCTGCGCGAGGCGGTCGAGACGGACCTGTGGTACGAGCACGAGCAGATGCGGCGCAAGAGCGCGGGAGGACGATGATGGACTGGACGCATGAGAAGTGGGCCGATCATCTTCAGGGTCTTCGGCAGTCCTGGCAGGACGACCGCGACAACATGGAGGCAGACCCGAACCACGCCTTCGGTGCCCGTCGTCTGTTGATCAGCCAGTGGGTCGACTTCCTGTTCCGTTGGACGCCGTCGACGGGCCGGATGGATGAGACCTTCCAGGAGATGATCGACGAGGTCATCCCCGAGGCTGCCTGCGCGGTCGGCTTGGACCCGTTGGACTTCTGGTTCAAGGTGACCGCGCTGTGGAACTGGCGTCGGATGTGCAAGCAGGAGTACGAGGACGGGTACCTCATGGTCGAGGGCTTCCAGGGGCTGGCGATTTCGGGGGAGGAAGCCGCGTCGAGGCCGCGCAAGGGAACACGAAATCGGCGCAAGAGCGCGGGAGGACGATGATGGCCGACGAGCGCAAGCCGTTGCCGGACCGGGGGATCGTCGAGGCTCTCGGTTTCGTCTTGCAGGCGGCAGAACAGGCCGTCGCTTCTTCCGAGAAGGCCGAGGCGGTCGGCTGGATTCGGATCGCCCAGATCTGGCTTGAACGCGCGGCCGACTCCTATCACGAGGCCTTCTCGGCCTTGCAGGACAACGTCGACCGGTTGCGCCGCACGCGGCTGTACGAGTGCGCCTCCCGGCTGCGGTACGCGCGAGGAGCGGCTGCCTCCGCACCCGTATCGAAGGGGGGAGCGGTGTGGGATCTGCTCACCCCAGTCGACGCACTCGACAAGGTCGCGGCAGAAGTGGACGCGATGGCCGATCGGCTGGAGGTACCCTGATGTCCGGCTTGACGCGCTGCGACTGCTGCGGTCGGCTTCTGGTGACGTACAAACGGACCATCACGGCCCCGATGGCGGCTGCCCTGATCGCCATCCACCGTCGTGGCCAGGGTGGCTGGGTCCATCTGCCGACCTTCAAGATGTCGTTCAGCAACGTCAAGCTGCGCGCGGCGCTCTCTGGCGGCGACGTCTCCAAGCTCCGCTTCTGGGGGCTGCTCATGGCCGACCCGATGCGGGTGGCCTACTGGATGATCACGCGGAAGGGGGATCGGTTCGCACTCGACCAGATCCGGCTGCGGAAGATCGCGGACGTCCGGCTCAACGTGCGCCTCGGGCTGCATGGCCCGCTCGTGGGGATCAAGGACGCGCTGCGCGAGCAGTTCGACTACAACAAGCTGATCACGCTCTGAGGAGGATGTGGTGCCGATCGTGCAGAAGGACGTGTTCCGCGAGGCCCTGCGGGTCTGCAAGCCGCATCTGCGCGATCTGGCCGTCGCCGGCTACCTCGCGCAGGCTGAGCAGGCGATGATCCGGCAGGCAGAGGCCCAGGTGCTGTTCCTGTGCCTGACCGCCGCGCGGGCAGCGGGCGAAGCGGAGGCGCGGGCACGGCGGGTCGCGCTCGATGGCGCGCAAGGAGAGGCAAGATGAACGAGGCGAAGAATGCGGTAGCCAAGAACGTGACGACGAAGGAACTCGCAGCGTGGATCGGCGTGCATCGTGCGACGCTGCTCACCTGGATCAACCGGGGCCTCGTGCCGCCCGGTCGCGAGGTCGGCAACGCTGTCGTCTGGTCGCCGTCGGCGGCCGCGCAGATCGTGCGGCGAGTCGCACAGGTCCGCATGCGAGTGGACGAGTTGATGCCGCAGATCCGTCGCGACGAGTGTGGCTGGATCTGCCCGGCCTGCTACAGGGTGTTCGAGGACGCGCACGCTGCCGTGGCGGTTCGCTCACACCTCGTACTCTGTCCGCTGG
>Ga0209777_10005857_pt1 | contig 14027 bp, 10 predicted proteins | sample FrelakmetHBP12HB_FD_187147 | JGI IMG/M metagenome (GOLD analysis project Ga0209777, IMG submission 187147) | Freshwater lake sediment microbial communities from the University of Notre Dame, USA, for methane emissions studies -HBP12 HB (SPAdes)... | ecosystem: Environmental > Aquatic >...
TCGGCCGCCTTCAAGCCCTCGCCCCAGCGGCCCGACGAGATCGTCTCCAACCGGGCCGCGGCCATCCTGCGGTCCGGGCAGCGGCTGTTCTTCAACCCCGGCGACCTCGACTATGTCTTTCACACCGAATCGGGCGACCTGAAGCTCCTCCCCCAGGACGTCAAGACGATCCACCTGGACACGCCCGACAACGGCCTGCATCGGGCGGTGTTCACCAACGGCTCGGTGCTTTCAGGCCTGCTGGCCGCCGAAGACGTCGCGCTGCGCCTGGAGCTGGGGCCGACGCTGAAGGTCCGCAGAAGCCTGTTCAAGAGGTTCGATTTCCCCTCGGCCGACGAGGACCACAATGCGCTGGCCACCCTGACGCTGCGAAACGAGGACCAGCTCTTCGGGCGCCTGGCCGAGCCGTCGCTGACCGTCCAGACGCGGTTCGGCGACGTGACGGTGGACAGCTCGGAGATCGCCACCGTCCAAGTCCCCGAAGGGGCCTCCCTCGGCCAGGTCCAGATCAAGCAGCATAATGGCACGCTCGTCAGCGGCCTGCTCAAGGAACAGACCATCCGGTTCAAGATGGACCCCGGCCCGGAAGTGCCGGTCTTCATCGGCCGCGTCGTGGAGATCACCTGCCCCAAACCCGAGCCCAAGCCCGCAACCAACCCCTCCACCGGCGCCCCGGCCGGGGCGACTCCGACAGGCACGGCCTCGCCGGGGTCTGTGCTGCCCACCCCAGGACCACCAGGGGCCATGCCCGGCATGCCTCCAGGCAATATACCCGGCCAGCCGGGCCTCCGGCGGGGCAATCCACCGACGCTTCCGCCGGGGATGGTCGTTGACCCGCCGTTCCCGCGCGGTTCAACGGCGCCGGCGCCGACGACATCGGCCCCAAAGGCTGGCCCGGCAGGCGCGGCACCCGAGGCGGCGGCAGCCGTGGCGCTCCTGCAACAGCGCCTGGCGAAGACGGAGGAAATGATCGGCAAGATCCAGAGCCAGATCGATGAGCTCAAAGCCAATGGGGGCGGGACGCCGGCCGAAAAGGAGGCCAAGCTGGCAAAGCTTCTGGCCGAGCTGAACGCCCTAAAGGCAAAGAGGGACCAATTGCAGAAGCAAACCGCCGTCCAACTCGATGAGATCAAGCGGTTGAAAGAGAAAGGCGGTTGAGCGGCTGAAAAAAAACTGATTTTCTCGAACCGGCCAGCGAACCATCTGAGAACTTCTGCGTATGAATGGCTGGCTGGTTTCCTTCCTTTTCCGGCCAAGAGCGAGATCTAGGGCTTGGTTTTCCTCCTTTCCAAGCCCTCTCTTTTTGCGCCCACGCCGCAGCCGCCTTTACCCAGAGCCTATTAGTACTACAACGCCACTTCGTGCTGAAGTCCCGTAGGGACGTTCGTGAGTAGCCCAGGCCCTTGGGGCCCCAAAGGGGGCACAAGCCCTGGGATATCAGCATGTTATGGAATAGAGTCCCGGAGGGACGATTGAACCGAACCATTTAGAAACTCTTCAATCGTCCCGCTGGGACTCTGGCCATATATGGGCATCCTTCCCCGGACTCCGCTTCGCTTCGTCCGGGGCTACTACCATTCGCCCCAACCGGGGCTCAGAAAAAACCAAGCATCGCAATTCTCGGACACCCTCCAGCAGGCGCTCTGCGTGTCTTGTTTCAGGCCTCGGCGCCGTAAGCCTCCGGCTCGGCGGGGAACCGGGGGGCGCGGCCTTCCAGGACGGCCACCACGTCGTAAACCACGTCGCACATGGCCTCGACGGCGTCGGGCACGCGCGCGGCCACGTGCGGCGTCAGGAACACCCTTTCGCCCAGGCCGAACATCGGGTAATCCGGCGGCGGCGGCTCGGGGTCGTGGCAATCGATGGTCGCCGCCGCGATGTGGCCGCTGCGGACGGCCGCGGCCAGGGCGTGGTAATCGACGCAAGGCCCGCGGGCGGAGTTAATGAACTGGGCGCCCTTCTTGAACTGCCCCAGCGACTGGGCGTTGACGAACTTCCGCGTGAGGTTCGTCAGCGGCACGTGGATCGTGACCATGTCGCTGGCGGCGTACAGCGCGGGCTTATCGACCGCCGTGGCGGGATAATCCAGGCGAATGTCCTTGATGTCGTTGTAGAGCACCTTCATGCCCAGCCCGACGGCGGCGCGCCCCACGCGGCTGCCGATCCGCCCGGCCCCGACGATCCCCAGTGTCGCCCCCCGGAGGAATCGCCCGAAGACCTGCTTGCGGACCTTGTGGAACTCCCCGGGAGGCAGCGGGCCGCTCATCGGCCAGTAGCGCCGGTTCATCAGGATGATCGCGCCGACGGTGTAATCGACGACGGCCAGCGTGTTGGCCTGGGGGGTGTGCACCACCTCGATGCCGCGGGCCTTGCAGGCCGGCACGTCGATGTTGTCCAGGGCCACGCCGGCCCGGCCGACCACCTTCAGGCGCCTGGCCTTGTCCAGCAGCGCCGGGTCAACCCGGGTGTAGGTCCGCACCACCAGGCCGTCGGCGTCGGCGATCACCTCGCCGACCTGCTCGACCTTGACCAGGACGACGCGGCCGTGCTGGCGGAGAAACTCCAGCGTGCGATCATTCAGCGGCTCGGTGACGACGATGACGGGCAAGGACGATTCGCTCATTCAACGGTCCTATCCGGTGGAAAGCCTGCGCTTGAGGGCGGCGCCCAAGTCATCCGGTCACGTAACTGAACACTAGTGCTCTGTCGCTCGTGATTTGATAGGTGCCACGGTTAAGCGTTGTTTGCTTGGCCGTGCGGACACCCCCAAGCACACAACGCTTGGGGGTGGCACCAAAGCCATCACTTCAGTAGCGACAGACCACTAGTGCTCGGTGACACGTGATTTGATGCGTGGCACAGCTTTCCAAGCTGTGCAGCACAGGTTGGAAACCTGTGCCACGAAAACGGACTTCCCTCAATTGACGAGTCACAGAGCACTAGTCCCGCATCTTCCTGCCGCGCTGCCAGCGGTCGAGCTGGCTGCGGATGCGCGACCAGATGCCGCCCATGCCCAGTTCCTTGGAGAGCTTACGGATTTGCTCGTCCTTGGGGGCGATCATCAGCGCGCGGGCGATGTACCGGCGGGCGCGGAGAATCTGGCCCTTGTGAAGGTGGGCCAGCGCCAGGTTGTACAGCGCCAGGGGGTATTCAGGCTTGAGCTTCAGCGCCCTGCGGCAGTGGCGGATGCCGTCGTCGAGCTTGTCGATCATGAAGAAGCTCACGGCCAGGTTGTGCTGCGCCTGGGGGTCCTGCGGCGCCAGCCGCACCAGCCGGCGCAGCACCGAGTTGGCCTGGCGGGTGTGCCTGGCCTCGATGAGCAGTTGCCCCAGTTCCTGCAGCGCGCCGGGGTCGTCGCCGCAGTTCTTCAGTTCGGCCAGGAGGTGCTTGGCGGCCTGCTTATTCTGGCCGCGGCGAAGGAGGATCTGGCCCACCCGGGCGTGCGCGCCGGGAAAGGCGCGGTCGATCCGCAAGACCAGGCGGAACTGCTCCTCGGCCACGGCCAGCTCCTCCTGCATCATCGCCAGCTCGCCCAGGCAGAAGTGCGCCTCGGGATGGTCGGGCGCCTGCTCCAAGACGCGGCGGAACTTTTCGCCCGCCTCGGCGTAGTCCTTGAGCTCCATCAGGAGTTCGCCGAAATCCAGCAGCACGTCGACGTCCCCCGGGGCCAGCCGCAACTCCGCCAGGTAGTGCCCCCGGGCGGCTTGGCGGTCGCCCTTGGCCCAGCAGGCCTCGGCGATGCGGGCGTTGGCCTGGGGATGGTCGTTGTCCAGCTTCAAGGTCTCCTGCCAGCAGCGGATCGCCTTGTCGTACATCCGGCGGTCGTAGAAGCTGTTGCCGATGTTGTAGTAGCACAGCGGACAGGTGGTCGTGAGCTGGCTGGCCAGATGGAACATCAGCTCGGCGCTCTCGTGGTCGCCCATCTCGGTGTACGTGATGATCCGGTTGCAGAAGCCCGGCTCGTAGTCCGGGTTGATCTTCTGGATCCGCTGGAACTTCTCCAGGGCCTGGCGGTAACGGCCCAGGCGGGTCAGGTCCACGCCCAAACAGTTGAGCGTCTCGACGTCGTTGGGGTCCAGCGCCAGGGCGGCCTCGTATTCCTCGCAGGCGCGGGGATGCTCTTCCATTGCGTCCAGCGTCAAGGCGAGGTTGAAGTGCCAGGTGGGGTTGTTGGGGTTGATGTCGATGGCCGCCCGCAATTCGGCGGCCGCCTCCGCCCACCGGCCCTCCTCGTACAGGTCGTGGGCGCGCTCCACACGCGATTCTGCGTCAAGCCAGTCGTTCATGGTCCGTCACGGCAAAAGAGTAAACAGTCACAGAAAACTTCGAACGAGCCGTTCCATTCGTCGGCGCGCCGTCGTAAGAGAAACCCGGCTCGGCGCGCCCACAGCGGCACGGATGACAGAGTTATTGTACCCATACGCGCGTTTTCAGACAAGCCCCGGCGCTGAAGCAGCGTCTCGGGGACAACCTTGTGTGCATGGGATCGTAATACCCTTAGGACTTCTTTCGCTTGAACCGCGGAGGCCGTTAAGGTATATATGACAAAGGGATTCAATGACTGACTCCGCGATCTTGATCCCGGCAGTGGGCCTAACCGATGGCAGGTTGAAGTGTCCAACACAGAGCCGCCCGAACCCCCCCTGGCAGGGAGGCTTCTTCTGACGGCCGGCTCTTGCTGGAGGCATTTAGGTTCGCATTGTTTGGAAAGGGTGTACGCTTGGAACCTTTATCCGTACTCCGCAGGGAGGGTGATTCCACCCCGAAAGCCACAGGCGTTTTTTCTGCGCGCCAACCGCTTGCCAAGGCCATAGCCGCAGCGTCCTGCGCCGCGGCCGTGCTGGCCGCCCTGTTGCTCCTGGAGGGGTGCAACAAGGACCCGCAGACCCCCGGGGCCGCCGGCCAGGACCGCAAGCAGGCCGTCCCGGTGACCGTCGCCACGGCCGTCAACAAGGACATCCCGGTCCAGCTCAAGAGCTTCGGCACGGTCGAGGCGCTGGCGACGGTGAGCATCAAGTCGCAGGTGGGCGGCACGCTGACCACGGCGCCGTTCAAGGAAGGCCAGGCCGTCAAGCAGGGCGACCTGCTGTTCACGATCGACCCGAACTCCTATGAGGCCGCCTTGAAGCAGGCCCAGGCCAACGTCATCAAGGACCAGGCCATGGCCGCCAACGCCCGGCGCCAGGCCGATCACCTGAGCGAACTGCTCCAGAAGGGCGCCGCCACCCGCGACGAGTACGACACCGCCCGCTCCAGCGCCGATTCGCTGGCCGCGGCCGTGCTGGCCGACCAGGCCGCCGTCGAGACCGCCAAGCTCCAGTTGGGCTACTGCACCATTCGCTCCCCCATCAACGGCGTGGTCGGGGGCCTGCTGATCAACGTCGGCAACCTGATCAAGGCCAACGACGTCCCGCTGATCACCATCAACCAGACCCGGCCGATCTACGTCACCTTCTCCGTGCCGCAGCAGCATCTCCGCGACATCAAGAAATACATGGCCGCGGACAGGTTGACCGTCGAGGCCGCCCCGCCCACCGACCCCGATCATATTTCGCACGGCGTGCTGGACTTTGTCGATAACGCGGTGGACACCTCCACCGGCACCATCCGCCTCAAAGGGCTCTTTCCCAACGACGACGGCCTGCTGTGGCCCGGCGAGTTCGTCAAGGTGCTTCTGACCCTCACGACCGAGCGCGACGCGGTTGTGGTGCCCTCCGAGGCCGTCATGACCGGGCAGAGCGGGCAGTTCACCTTCGTGGTCAAGGACGACCTGACGGTCCAGTCGCGCCCGGTCAAGGTCGGCAGGAACCTGGACGGCCTGACCGTGATCGACGAGGGAATCGCCGCCGGCGAGAAGGTGGTCACCGACGGGCAGCTCCGCCTGGTCCAGGGGGCCAAGATCCAGCTCAAGCCTCCCAACGGCCAGGCCTCCTCGCACCCGGCCACCAAGCCGGGCGCCGCCGAAGCTTCCACGATCACGACGATTAAGGCGTCCTCATGAGTGTTTCATCGCTTTTCATCCGCCGCCCGGTGATGACGACCCTGGTGATGCTGGGCATCCTGCTGTTCGGCGTCATGGCGTTCCGCCTGCTGCCGGTCAGCGACCTGCCCAACGTGGATTTCCCGACCATCAACGTCTCGGCCGGACTGCCGGGCGCCAGCCCTGAGACGATGGCCTCGGCCGTCGCCACGCCGCTGGAGAAGCAGTTTTCCACCATCGCCGGCATCGACTCGATGACCTCCACCAGCGCCCTGGGCAGCACGCAGATCACGCTCCAGTTTAGCCTCAGCCGCGACATCGACGCCGCCGCCCAGGACGTGCAAGCGGCCATCACCCAGGCCAGCCGCCAACTGCCGGCGGACATGCCCACGCCGCCGACCTACCGGAAGGTGAACCCGGCCGACCAGCCGATCCTGTTCCTGGCGCTGACCAGCCCGTCGCTGACGCTGTCGGCGTTGGACGAGTACGGCGAGAACCTGATGGCCCAGCAGATCTCGATGGTGCCCGGGGTGGCGCAGGTGCAGGTGCACGGCTCGCAGAAGTACGCCGTCCGCATCCAGTTGGACCCGTACGAGCTGGCCAGCCGCGGCATCGGCATCGACGAAGTCTCGCGGATGATCCAGGCCTCCAACGTCAACCTGCCCACGGGCATCCTGTACGGCCAGCACCGGGCCTTCACCGTCGAGGCCACGGGGCAGCTCAATGAGGCCGCCGACTACCGCCCGATGGTCGTGGCCTACCGCAACGGCTCGCCCGTCCGCCTGGAGGAACTGGGCAAGGTCTTCGACGGCGTGGAGAACGACAAGGTCGCCGCCTGGTACAGCGATCGCGAGATCGGCCAGCAGCGTTCCGTGGTCCTGGCCATCCAGAAGCAGCCCGGGACCAACACCGTCGAGGTCGCCGACGCCATCAAGAACCTGATGCCCGTCTTCCAGAACCAGCTCCCGGCCTCCGTCTCGCTGCATGTGATCTACGACCGATCCACGTCCATCCAGAACTCGGTTCAGGACGTGGAGTTCACCATGCTCCTGACGCTGGGGCTGGTGATCATGGTGATCTTCCTGTTCCTGCGGAACCTCTCGGCGACGCTGATCCCCAGCCTGGTGCTGCCGATGTCCATCGTCGGCACCTTCACCGTGATGTACGTGATGGGCTACAGCCTGGACAACCTCTCGCTGATGGCCCTGACGCTCTGCATCGGCTTCGTGGTCGATGACGCCATCGTGATGCTCGAGAACATCATCCGGCACATGGAGATGGGCAAGAGCCGCTTCCAGGCGGCCCTGGACGGGGCCAAGGAGATCGGCTTCACCATCATCTCCATGACCCTGTCGCTGGCGGCCGTCTTCATCCCCGTGCTGTTCATGGGCGGCATCGTCGGACGCCTCTTCCGCGAGTTCTCCGTCACCATCGGCGTGGCCGTGCTGGTCAGCGGCGTCGTGTCGCTGACGCTGACCCCCATGCTCGCCAGCCGGTTCATCCGCGAGCCGGGCAAGATGCACCACAGCCGCGCCTTCATGCTCAGCGAGAACCTCTACCAACTCGTCCTGCGGGCCTACGGCTGGACGCTGCGGATGGCGCTGGGCCATCGCCTGGCCACGATAGCCGTCTCGCTGGCGATCCTGGGCGGGACGATCTACCTGGGCATCATCATCCCCAAGGGCTTCATCCCCACCGAGGACCGCTCGCAGATCATGGGACAGACCGAGATGATCGAGGGCATCTCCTACAAGCCGATGAGGGAGCACCAGCAGGCCGTCAACGCCGTGCTGCTGGATAACCCCAACGTGGAATCCTTCATGTCCAGCACCAGCGGAGGCGGCGCCCGAGGTGGAGGCGGCAACACGGGCTTCTTCAACCTCCGCCTCAAGCCGCGCGACCAGCGCACGCGCGGGCCCGACGGCAAGGGCTACACAGCCGACCAGATCGTGCAGCAGCTTCGCGCCAAGCTCGCGGAGATTCCCGGCATCGTGTCCTATCCGCAGACGCCGCTGCCGATCCCCATCGGCGGGCGATCCTCCAAGGCGCAATACCAGTTCACCCTGCAAGGCTCCGACACCGACGAACTGTACCGCTCGGCCTCGGCGCTGGAGACCAAACTGCACGACCTGCCGATCCTCCAGGACGTCACCAGCGACCTGCAGATCAAGAACCCCCAGGTCAACGTGACGATCGACCGCGAGAAGACGGCCACCTACGCCGTCACGCCGGCCCAGATCGAGGACGCCCTCTACAACGCTTACGGGTCGCGGCAGATTTCGACCATCCTGGCCCCGAACAACCAGTACCAGGTCATCCTGGAACTCCAGAACGACTACCAGCTCGACCCTTCCATGCTGAGCCTGCTCTACATCCGTTCGTCGCTGGGCAAACTGGTGCCCCTGGAGACGACGGTCGGCATGACCACCGGCGTCGGGCCGATGTCCATCAACCACTCCGGCCAGATGCCCTCGGTGACCATCAGCTTCAACCTTCGGCCGGGCGTGTCCCTGGGCGAGGCGGTGGACCAGGTCCAGGCGCTGGCCAGGGCCAACCTGCCGGCCAGCGTCACCACCAATTTCCAGGGCACGGCCCAGGCGTTTCAGTCCTCGCTGAAGAACCTGGGGCTGTTGCTGGCCCTGGCCGTCCTGGTCATCTACCTGGTGCTGGGCATTCTGTACGAGAGCTTCATCCACCCGTTGACGATCCTGACGGCCCTGCCGTTCGCGGGCTTCGGGGCGCTAGCGACGCTGCTGCTGTTCAACACCGAGCTGTCGTTGTACGCCTTCGTGGGCCTGATCATGCTGGTGGGCCTGGTCAAGAAGAACGGCATCATCATGGTCGATTTCGCCATCGCGTCCCAGAAGCAGGGCAAGTCGGCCCCCGACGCGATTCATGACGCCTGCATGGTCCGCTTCCGCCCGATCATGATGACCACGATGGCGGCCCTGATGGCCGGCCTGCCCATCGCCTTGGGCTACGGCGCGGGGGCCGAGGCCCGCCGCCCGCTGGGTCTGGCCGTCGTCGGCGGGTTGCTCTTTTCTCAGGCCCTGACCCTTTACGTCACACCGGTCTTCTACACCTACATGGACAGCTTGCAGAAGATTCTCGGCCGCTGGTTCCACGTGCGCAAGCCGGAGGAAGAGGTTTCCCCCGAGATTCCCGAAACGATCGGCGCCGCCGCGAAATAGGCGCCCCTGCCCCGGCCGCCAGGCGTGCCGTGGCCGCCACGGGCACCCGATCCCATGCCACCCGTCGGCCAGCCTGCGAATCCTACGGCTGCTTCTTCCCCCACAGCGTGCGGGCCATGCTGAAGACGAACAGCCCCAGGATCACCGCCCAGCTTACGATCATGAATATCCAGCCGCCGAGTCTCATTGTCCGGCCTCCTCCGGCGCCGTCTCCTGCGCCTGGGCCATCTGCCGCCGGGCCCTGCGCCGCCAGGAGATCCAAACCAGGAATGTCAGCGCCGCGAAGAACACCAGCAGCAGGATCCGCGTCCCCAGCACGTACGATATCTTCTCGGGATGATCGGCCCTGAGCCTGGTCAACATGATCGTGTCCCAGCCCTCCTGGTAAAGCCAGAATCCCAGGATCAGCAGCAGCGCCGCCGGGGTAATGTACTTGATGACGAACCGATAGACCCGCGGAATGGTGATGTCGGACCCCACGTGCAGCTCCGTCCAGGCCTTGTCCATGCCGAAGACCCAGCCGAACAGGACCGTCTCGATCGTCCCGAACAGCACCAGGCAAAACGTCCCGCCCCAGAAATCGAATTCGTCCAGCACCCCATAGCCCAGCCCGAAGATGTTCACGTTGCACAGGAGGAAGCCCACCGCCGCGAACAGCGCCGTCGCCGCCTTCTTGGACAGGTTGAACTCGTCCTCCAGGAACGCGATGGCCGGCTGGGCCAGCGAGACGCTGGAGGTGATCCCCGCCAGGAACAGGAGCACGAACCACATGAACCCGAAGACCTGGCCCCAGGCCATCTTCTGCAAGACCAGCGGCATGGTGATAAAACCCAGGTCGAAGACGCCGCCGCCAGCCGCCGTGGCCCCGAAAAAGGCAAACGCCGCCGGAATCACGATGCTGCCGCCCAGGATCACCTCGGCAACCTCGTTGGCCGTCGCGGCCGTCAGGCCCGACAGCGCCACGTCGTCCTTTCGCGTCAGGTAGCTGGCATAGGTCAGGATCACGCCAATGCCCACGCTGAGCGTGAAGAAGATCTGCCCCGCCGCCGCCAGCCAGACCTTGCCATCCAGCAGTTTCGACCAGTTTGGGTTCCACATGAACCCCAGTCCGTTGGCGACGCTGTTCTCCGGGCGGGAGGGGTCCGGCGTGCCCAGTGTGAAGACGCGGACCATCAGCACGATCCCCAGCACGAACAAAACCGGCATCGCCCACTCGCACAGCCGCTGGATGCCGCCCTTAATCCCCACGAGCACCACGACGATGTTGGCGATGAACGTGGCAATGAAGAACAGGTAGGCCGGCCCAAGCCCGTTGAAATACTCGTTGTGGACCAGCCCGCGGTAGCCGTTCAGGAATGCGGTCATGCTCTCCTGGCTGGTGCAGCCGTTGTACTTGCCGGTCAGTGCGTAAACGCTGTAGCCCAGCAGCCACGACTCGACGTACGTGTAGTAGGCGAAGATGACGATGGGCCCGAAGATGCCGATCACCCCGAAGTACTTGATGAACCGGTTCTTGTTCCACATCGTGTGGAACATGCCCGGGGCGGTGCTGTGGTCGAACCCCCCGCCGAAGCGGCCGATCGTCCACTCGATCCACATCAGCGGCACGCCCAGCAGAAACAGGGCCACGAAATAGGGGATCATGAACGCGCCGCCGCCGTTGGCCGCCGCTGTGCCGGGAAACCGCAGGAAGTTGCCCAGCCCGATGGCGCTGCCGGCGACGGCCAGGATCACGCCCAGCTTGCTGCCCCATCGCTCACGTGCCATCTCGCACCTCGCACCCTGGCCGCGTCGGCGCCCGGATGTGTCGCAGGAAAATGAAACCCGTTTGTGAAAGCGGCAGGCCGAAGCATTTGTTTACCGATTTCAGCAGGAGAATCAAGGGCTTTATCCATCCCCAAGGCCCGGCGCCGGCGACCGGACAGGCCCCGCAGCGACGGTTGACTCAGGTCAGGCGAATCGTTAGGCTAGCCGCTTCAGCATGACGCCTCCTGCGCCCTTTTAGGAAGGATGTCTCCAATGCGGAATGCGCTTGTATCGGTTGTCGTCATGATGTCGCTGGCGGCGGGGCAGCATGTGTCGGCCCGGACCGCCTCGGATTCCGGGACGGGCGAGCCTGCTGCGGCGGCCACCGGCCCGGCCTCCAAGCCGGCCGCCACGAGCAAGCCGGCGACGACGAGCAAGCCGGCCGGGTCGGCCGCATCCGTTCCCGCAACAGGACCGGCCGCAGCGACCAGGCCGGTCAAGGCGCCCGCCGCGGCGACGGTGGTCCGGCCGCGCAACGCGCCCGTCATGGCCTACGTCAATGGCCAGCCCATTTACATGGACGAGCTGACGGACCTGCTGGTGGCCGGGCAGGGCATGCCCGTCGCACGGCAGCTCATCGCCGCCGCGCTCGTCCGCCAGGAGGGGCAAAAGAACAACATCACCGTCACGGCGGCGGAGATTCAGGAAGAAGGCGAGCAGATGCTGGCGGCCAACTTCCCCAGCGTGTCCGATCCCGCGCAGCGCCAGTCGCTGCTGGATCAATTGCTGGCGCAGTTCAAGCTGACGCGGCGGCAGTGGGAGATGACAATGGAACTCAACGTCATGCTCCGCAAGCTGGTCGAGCCGCGGCTGGCCATCACCGAACAGGACCTCAAAGACGGTTTCGAGGACACCTACGGCCGGAAGGTCGTGGTCCGGCACATCCAACTGCCTTCGCTGGCGGCCGCCAACGACGTGATGAAGAAGCTCAAAGGCGGGGCGGACTTCGCGGTATTGGCGCAGAAGGAGTCCACCTCTCCCTACACCCGCAGCGGCGAGCTGCCCATCGGGTCCAAGACGGCGGGAATGCCGTCGGCCTTCCGGGAGGCCGCGCTGGCCCTGAACAAGCCGGGCGAAATCTCCGAACCGGTCCTGGTCGGCACGACCTACAACATCTTCAAGCTCGAACGAGTCATCGAAGCGCAGAAGGTGAAGCTCGAGGACGTCAAGGCCAAGCTCGCCGAGAGCCTTCGCCAGCAGCGGGCCAAGGAGATGCAGCAGAGCCTGCTCCAGGAACTCATCATGAAGGCCGTGTCCGAGGACAAGGTCCAGTTCGTCAACCCGGTCCTGAAGTCTCAGTACGAGGCCTCCAAGGCTGCTGGAGGGCTGGGCGATGAAGGAAGATGACTGGACGATTGACGCCTCCGCACGAATCCAGCGGCTGCCCCCCTACCTGTTCGGGCAGATCAACCAGCTCAAGTATCGGAAACGCCGCGAAGGGGTGGACATCATCGATTTGGGAATGGGCAACCCCGCCGACCCGCCGCGGATTGATCAGCCCCGATACACGCACCGCGACGCGTCGGATTCCCAGACCACAATGGCCGACAGCCCCGGCAGGGATGGGGCAATGCGGTCCCAGAGGTACTTGCACAGCAGCTCGCTGGTGGAGTTCTCCAGCCCGGGGATGTCGCTGAGCATGCGATGGTCCAGGGCGTCCAGGACCGGTTCGACCGCCTTCTTGATCTTCCCGTAGTCCATGACCATGCCGGTCCGCCGACCGACCGGGCCGGTCACGTGAACGTCCACGCGGTAGCTGTGGCCGTGGAGGCGGCGGCATTTGTGGTCCCGGGGCACGTTGGGCAACGCGTGCGCCGCCTCGAATCGGAATGTCCGGATCAGTTCAGCTTGCATTTCGTTCCTGAAAGGCACTCGGCATCAGGCACTAGGCATTAGGCAATAGGCAATAGGCTACAACCAACTTTGGCCTGGTGCCGATTGCCATGTGCCCGTCGTTCATACGCCGCGGTCTCTTCCCGGCCAGAGGATTTTATGAAGTTGCAGCCCCAGCCGCACGTTCAATTTGTCTCCCAGAATCCACTCCGCCAGGGCCGCCGGCGCCAGGCGGGGCAGGCAGCCCTGCTGCGGACCGATCCGCTGGGCGCCCCCGCCGCCGACGGGGCAAAACAACACCGGGCACTTTGAGGCCAGGGCAAATCGGCCGACGACGCCCCGGGCAAACTCGTAATCCGTCCGATCGGCGATGACGAACTTCATCTCGTCGCGGCCGGTCAGCAGACCCATATTCTCCCAGCGATTCACCTGGTGCTGGCCGCTGGAAGGGCACTTGACGTCCACGATCCGCACCACGCGGCTATCGACCGAGCCGATGTCCAGCGAGCCGTTGGTCTCCAGCAGCACCTCGTGGCCGGCGTCGCAAAGTTCACGCAGCAGGTCCGCCGTCGCCGCCTGGTGCAGCGGCTCGCCGCCGGTGACTTCCACCAGCGGACATTTCAGTCCCTCCACGCGCCTGAGGATTTCCTCGATGCTGAAGAATTCCCCTTCTTCCCAGGCGTACGGGGTGTCACACCAGCTACAGCGCAGGTTGCAGCCGCTGAGCCGAACAAACACGCACGGCAGGCCCGCGCGGGTGCCCTCGCCCTGGATGCTCATAAAGATTTCGTTGACCTTCAGCCGCCTGTTCACGGAAACTATTGTAGCGAAAATCCCTGGAGAATCGCGGCCCGCTTGAAAGCCTTCCGATGGCCCGCCGCGGACTCTGGCCCCCGCGGACTCTGGCCCGCCTGGCATCGAGATGAAGAACAAGACATTGCCCATCATCCTGTGCCTTGCCGCCATCTTGAGGTTGGCGCTGCTGGTTTCCGCCTGGAACCGCCCGGAGGGGTTCTCCACACCCGACAGCGAGGACTACAAGACGCTCGCCCAGTCGCTTGTCCAGCACCTGGACTTCCAGCGCGATTCGCAGCCGGAGATCTTCCGCACGCCGGGGTATCCCCTTTTCCTAAGCGTGGGCTTTCTCCTGGGCTGGAAGTTCGTGATCGTCGTCCAGGTGCTCCTGGACGTGCTGGTGGTGTACCTGACGTAAGATC
>Ga0209777_10005858_pt1 | contig 14026 bp, 13 predicted proteins | sample FrelakmetHBP12HB_FD_187147 | JGI IMG/M metagenome (GOLD analysis project Ga0209777, IMG submission 187147) | Freshwater lake sediment microbial communities from the University of Notre Dame, USA, for methane emissions studies -HBP12 HB (SPAdes)... | ecosystem: Environmental > Aquatic >...
GATGGTATCCTTTCAACAATGCTCTCACTTGCTCGGCAGTGAACCGCTTATGTATCTGTTCCATACATCCCTCCTTAGTAGAGGGATGCATTTACCGCAGTCCACTTTTCAAGCTTTAACTGTCCACCTTTCAATTTTTTTTAACACCTAGCGAGTGAGGGCTGAGGACATGACAAACATCCAGATTGTGCTACAATTTGCATGTTTTCATTTGCCTAAGGCGTTTTCCTAAAGTATACTGAAGTAAATGCTATGTGAATGCTTGCTATCTATACAGGCTCTTGCTGTCACTGCTGTCTCCTATGTAGACCTGAAATTTTGATTAGGAGGCAAGATTGAGGAAAGAAACTGGCTCTGAACAGTCCAAAAAACAGACCGACAAACAGATTAGGCAAGAACCCACCGGGGGCTTTGGGAAGGTGAAATTACAATCGGGACAGGAGCGTAAGAAGCAAGAGCAGATAACAAATGTCGTTGACGACGTCCATGAGAGTTTTGACAGAATCATTGAGGTCGCTCCAACGCCCTTAGCCATTAGCCGTATATCGGACAGCGTAATGCTGTACGCGAATGAATTACTGTTCCAGGCTCTTGGGATTACATCCGAAGCCAGAGCCAGAGACATAGTCTTGGATCGCTACTGTAACCCGGATGACCGTGACGAAGTCTTGAATATTCTACGCAGAGATGGCTATGTCCGAGATTTCGAGGTGCGTGCAAGAAAGGCAAACGGGGATGAATTCTGGGCAGCTGCCTCCATTCAGCCAGTGGTATTCAAAGGGGAAAAAGCATTATTGCTCGGTTTCTATGACATTACTAAGCGTAAGCTAGCAGAATCGAAACTACAGGAGCTATACGAGCAGGAAAGAAACCTGCGACAACAGATTGAAGCCGAGATGAACAGAAGGGTGGAGTTCACCAGAATGCTGGCTCACGAACTGAAGACCCCTCTGACACCAGTGCTAGCTTCGAGTGACTCGCTACTCGCTGAGCTTCAGGACGAGCGCTTATTGAGCTTGGCTCGGAATATAAGCCGTGGTGCCCAGAATCTGAACAAGCGGATTGAAGAGCTTCTCGACCTAGCAAGGGGAGAGGTTGGCATACTCGAGTTAAATCTGGAACCAATCGATCTGGTACAAATTCTTCGTGAGGCGGCTGAGAGTATAGCCCCATTGGCTGTGAGTAAAGGCTTGGCTTTGCGTCTGAGGTTGCCTCCCTCCTTTACGCCGGTTCGGGCTGATGTGACCAGAGTACAACAAATTGTGATGAACCTCCTTAACAATGCTGTTAAGTTCACGCCGAAAGGCGGTGTGATCAAGCTTACCGCTAGTGAGAAAAATGGCTTTGCCATAGTGGAGATTGAAGATACGGGGCCCGGGATGTCCAGAAATGAGGAGGCCAGGGTTTTCGAGCCTTATCAACGCAACTCGCGCGATAAACGACGGCTGAGCGGGTTGGGACTGGGACTTGCCCTCTGCAAGAGACTAGTTGAGCTACATGGAGGACAGATATGGGTGAAAAGCCGTCTACGCGGAGGGTCGACCTTCGGCTTCTCATTGCCTCTCGACGAGGCCAGCGGATCTCCATCGGATACAAAGAGGCTTGAGAAGCTATGGAAGGTGCTCATTATAGAGGATGACAAGGAAATTGTCGATTCTGTTTCACTGGCCTTACACAAAGACTGGCCGGAGGCGGAGATCGTGTCAACCGCAACGGGTGAGGAGGGGCTAGATCTAGTAGAGACAGAAGCCCCGGCCATCGTTATCCTCGATCTAGGTCTCCCAGATATGAGCGGCTTCGATGTTTTGAGGCAGATACGATCCTTTTCGTCCGTGCCTGTTGTTGTTCTTACCGTCAGGGAAGCGGAAGAAGATGTGACGAAAGCTCTAGAGTGGGGAGCGGACGACTATATGACGAAACCATTTAGAAAGAGGGAACTACTGGCGCGCTTGAAGGCCCAGTTGCGCAAGCGGCATTTTTCTGACGATGAAACGCCTATGTTTTGTGGTTCCTTGTGTTTCGACCCGGCTACGTGCCAGCTCAGGTACAGTGGCAGAGACGTAAGCCTCACTATCATCGAAGGACGCATCATCGAGTGTTTAATGAGGCACTCGGGTCAAGTTGTGACCTACTCCCGCCTTGCTGAGGCTGTGTGGGGAGAGGATCACAATGGAGCTACAGTCAGCCTCAGGAGCCACATACGGAGGCTCAGAAGAAAATTGGGGCAAGATCCGAGTAACCCTCAGCTCATTATGACCAAAGCAGGTATCGGATACTCGCTGGCCAAACCAATTTAATTAGGGTTCATAGCAAGCTGTAACCACGTGTCCTCGGTAGCTCTACCACGTCCGCCTTTTCGCACGTGACGAAGACTTCGTCCCTGTGGTTTTGTCACATCCTAGTCATTCTATAGTCATGCTTTCGTCATTTTGGTTTGGGATTATGTGGTGGAATGGTAGCACCAATACTTTGATGTGAATGCTGCCTAAGCAGGTGAACGGAGAAGAGGGATCCTAGATAAGGAAGGCAAAAATGGGACTTTCCCTATATGACCCATACCAGCACACGAATGAGTGGACAAAGGAGACATACGATGCCTTAGAAAGGGCCAGGGACATAATTGAGGAATGGTGGTTGCCCAACCGGCGTGCCTTTGATCGCCTGGGCGGGGTGCTGGCAATGACAGAGATGTCTGATGCTTACTATGGTTTGTACAAATCGATAATAGACGGTGGCTTCTTTGGCAGGACTATACCTAAGGAATATGGCGGTCCTGGATGGAGCCTTCTCCAGTGTGGCTTGTTTTCGGCTGAGCTTGCTAAGATGTCATTTAGCCCAGCGATCGACAACTTGTTTGCCTATGGCGAGCCGATGGTTCGAGTCCTGCTCGATCATACCCCGGATGAGGGTGCAAAGAGAGAGTACTTGAAGCGATTTCTTGCTGGAGGGTACTGTACTATTTTCGCTACCGATCCCGAGTCGGGCATCGATATGGGCTCCATGCGGGGCTCAGCAGAGCGTAGGGGGGATTATTACTATCTCAACGGACCAAAGTGGTGGATGTCATCATGCAGCCCGGGGCCTGTGGGCCTCAATTGGCACTTAGTATTGATGAAGACAGATACTACCAAGCGCACCAGTGGGCTCTCGCTATTCATCGTAAATGACGATGCGCCCGGGATTATCCGAGGCCGAGAGGGCGATCTCATGGGACAGAGATGGGCTTGTGCCCGCTACGAAGTAATGATGAAAGATCTGAAGGTACACAAAAAGTACCTCGCGGCTCCCGAGGGGAAAGGCCTGTACGCAATCGTCGATGGAATGAATAAGCACATGGGCAATCAGTCTTTTCAGGCTGTTGGCTGTCTCGAGGCTGCTATAAGAATGGCTGTGGAGTACACGTCAGCCAGCATACGCTGGGACCGTCCCCTAATTGAAAATCAGGCAATACATTTCCCTATAGCTGAAATGTGGATCAACGCTGAGGCCGGTCGCGCCATGTCTCAAAAGGCTTGCATTCTTTGGGATGAGGGCGATCCTGATGCGAGGCATGGTAAGTGGTCCGTTCTCGCTTTTCGCTTCATCGTTCCGGCCATGCTCCAAGGATGTATGAAGGCAATCGAACTCTTGGGCGCTCGTTCTATAGAGAGGGAAGAGGGCTGGCCGCTGGAGTTTATGTTCCGTGAAGCGATGATTCACAACCTGTACCGAACACCCAACGTGGATATGAAGTTTCTTGCTTCCTACCTTGTGCAGAGGAGGCTCTAGGTGGGATTCAGCAAGCTCAGCCAATTGGCTTCATAGCGACGTAGCTAATATTGACCTGACAGGAGGCTTCGATGGAACTGCGCCGAAGTTTGGACATACCGCGGGGTACTGAGGTTAGGGCTTCAAGTAGAGTACCGATCGATGGCTATTATGAGTTCGTTGAGCACGTTGTCCCCACGGACTGTAATGCTTCGACTGACGAGCGTGTTATCTACTTTATGAGGGGAGGGGTGGTGCCTGGATGTAAACGCTGCGGCAAACGGAGCACATGGAGGCTTAAAGAGGCCAAGTTTGAGACAACCCCTGACATCTGGCGTACACAGACCGACTACGTACTTGGGAACATTAGAGGTGATTGCCCCGACTTACCTTGGCCCCGTGGTGCAAAGCGATAGCTGGTCTTGCTTTTAGTACGGGAGTATCCAAAGCAAAGGAGAAAAGGATAGAATGGCAAACAGGAAGTTTCACACGAGACTTTGTGATGTCCTCGGCATTGAATACCCCATAATTCAGGCCGGTATGGGTGGGTTCTCCGACCCACCGCTGGTCATTGCGGTATCAGAGGCCGGTGGACTGGGCACCCTGGGTGCAGCCGTCTACGAACCTGATACGCTGGATGCTGCGATCAAGGAGATCAGGAAAGGCACCAGCAAGCCCTTTGCTATTGACCTATTACTGCCCGATAGTCTGAAAGACATGGAGGGAATTAGCAAAGAGGGGCTCATGAAATATATCCCGGACAATTATTATGCCTATGAGAAAGAACTGAGGAAGAAGTTCGACATCCCCGACGACTACCACAGCACAAGAGGCTGTTCGCTGTTTACTATGGAAGGGACGAGGCAGTTGCTACAGGTCTGTTTGGATAACAAGGTGCCGGTAATCGCCGCTGGTCTAGGCAGGCTAGGCTGGGTAATGCCTGAGTGCAAGAAGCGAGGAATAAAGACAATTGCCATAGGCGCCAATGTTAAGATGGCGATGAAGCATGTCGAAGACCAGTGCGATGTTATAGTGGCACAGGGATACGATGCAGGTGGACACACTGGCAACATCGGCACTATGTCAGTGGTACCTCAGATTGTGGATGCAGTGAAACCGATCCCGGTAGCTGCCGCTGGAGGCATTGCTGATGGCAGGGGGCTGGTCGCCGCCTTGGCTTTGGGAGCAGAAGGCGTCTGGTGCGGCTCGATGTTCCTACTGTCCAATGAGGTCACGTTTACTGAGCGACAGAAGGACAGGGTCATCGCTGCCACCGAACGTGATGCGGTTATCTCTAAGGCGATTAGCGGCAAGACTCTGCGCCAACTCAGGAATCCCTTTACTGAAGTATGGGATAAGGGTCCGATGCCGCCTCTGGGATGGCCATTCCACAATCTGCTAACGCTTGACATCGTAGACTATGCATTTGGGCACAAAGAACGAGAGGAGTACGACGCAATACTGGTAACACCATGCAGCCAGGCAACCAGGCTCCTGAACAGGCGAAGGACCTCCAAACAGATTATCGACGACATGGTCAAAGAAGCGGTAAGAGTCTTGACACTGGACTTACCAAAGAGATTGGAATGGAGCTAGGAAGCGAAAAACACCTGGCATATGCCATAGGTGCAAGTGATAGGGTACCATGCTGTTTTTATCCCCACAAGGGAATGGAGGGACGGGTCTCTATTGCCGTCAAGACAGATAATGAAATAAGGACACCTTGCGTTGACAGGGATGATAGTGCCCAATAGAATACTACCAAGAAGGAGAGGTGTACTATGACGGTCGTCGTTGAAGAGAGGAAGTGCCTGGGTTGTGCCATCTGTGTTCTTATTTGCCCACAGGATGCGATGAGAATCCCGCCCTCTTTCATTGTCAACATAGATAAGAATAAGTGCAATGATTGTCGAGAGTGTCTAGGTTTTTGTCCTGTTGACGCATTAAAGGAGGCGTAGAAATGGAAAGGGAGAAGTGTGACTGTGTAATCATAGGGTCAGGTATCGGGGGGATGTGTGCCGCAGCAAGGCTAGCTTGTTCAGGCTACAAGACAATGGTAATCGAAAAGCTTCCTATAATAGGCGGTCGATACACCCAAATAGATTATAAAGGCTACAAGATTCCTACCGGTGCCTGGATGATACTCTATGGGAAAAATGACCCAGTCTATCATACTTTAACTGAAGTAAAAGCCCCCGGAATCGAAATGGCCCATACTGGCCCAATTCCACAAATATACAGATTGGGGGGCAAGGACTATGAGATGAAGGGAAAAGGTGCGCTTCGAGATATGATTTCTTGGGCTAGCAGGGATAAGGACGAGGCAGACAGAGTAGTGACTTTACTAAAAAGAGCCATGCTATGGTATGAGCCTCCGGACACGATAACCTTTGACGACTGGCTGTTTCAATATACTGATAACAAAACGTTGCACGATCTATATCAGTGTCTGATTGCGGCTTGGTGTGGTGCGAATTCATGGGAAATTACTGCTGGACAGTGGTTCAGGGTTTTAAAGGGAATGGCTCTTGGCGGTAATCCTTTCATACTCAAGAACGGAGTGAAGGATATCATAGATGCCTTGGAGAAAGTAATCAAAGGGAATAAAGGTGAAGTCTTCACCAAGACAAGAGCAAGGAAGATTATAGTTGAGGATGGGGCAGCTAGGGGCATTATCGCTGAAAGACAGGGAGAGCGATTAGAAATTGAAGCAAAGACGGTGATCAGCAATGCGGGTCCAAGAAAGACGATCGAGTTGGCAGGGGAGAATAATTTTGATCGAGCGTATCTCAAGGAAGTACAGCAACGAGTTAGGCCGGCGGCAGGGATAGATTACATGATAGTCAGTGATGAACCTATGCTAGAACCTCCTACTGTACTTTTCACTGCGGATACTCGGAGACTCGAATGTTTCATGGCAGATCGTTCTCCCCAGGGCAAATATATAGTCCGTACCGCTTCCGTGCCCGAGTCTACCGTGCTGTACTCTCCCACGAAGGAATACAATATATTTCTACAAGACTTGAAGGACACCTTTCCCAATTTCGATAAGTGTGGGGGCAAGATATTAATAGCCCGGAACTTTTACGATGAATGGCCTTTTTATCGCTCCTGGCCCGGAGACTGCATCGGCCAGAAAACACCTATTGAGAGTCTATACAATGTAGGGGATGCGGTGATTCCAGAGGGCTATATTGGCGGCACCGGAGCTGCTGAAAGCGCAAGAGTAGTGGTGGAAGATATTCAGGCAAGGGTAAAGCCAGACTAAGATGCCAAAGTAGGACGGAGGCAATGCAGAGAAAGTCAACGAAGGGGGTGCAGGGGGTTGATTAGGCGACTGCAATAGCTTACCCCAAATTGGCAAAGGTTCGACTTTCGGGGCATCATGCCATCGGTTTTCTGAGAGCGCTCCTTGTTGCTACCATGAGCAAGAAAGGAAGATTAAAGTGCCCGATAAGACTGTGCTTTTGGATAAGAGGGATATGATAGCTACCATAACCCTGAACCGCCCTGAGGCGAATAATGCCTTTGACTACCCTATGATGGAGGCGATTGACAATGCTATAAATAATGTTGCCCAAGATACAGGTGTAAGGGTTGTTATTATAACCGGAGCAGGCAAGGCTTTCTGCGCCGGCGGGGACGTCAGCTATCTCGGGACTTTCATTGAGGACAGGGCAGTTTTTGCCCGAACAGTCATCGGCGATGTCGTTAAGAGAGTGGGGCATATGCCTACGGCTGTGCTCAAGATTCGCAATATGACAAAGCCTGTCATCGCTGCGGTCAACGGTATAGCTGCTGGCGGTGGTCTGGGGCTGGCTCTGGCATGCGATATGCGGATAGCTTCAGATAAGGCTCGCTTCAGCACGATATTTATCAAGAGGGGCGTGATACCCGACTGCGCCGCCAGTTATAACCTGCCGCGTCTCATTGGTATGGCCAAGGCGTGCGAGCTGGTGCTCACAGGCAAGATTATCACTACCCAGGAGGCTGAGCGCATAGGTCTGGTGAATAAAGTTGTTCCCCATGATGAGCTGATGAAGGCGACCTTGGAGCTGGCAGCAGAGATAGCTAAGAATCCGCCGCTGGCGGTGGGACTGGCTAAGGCTGCACTTTACAGAGGCATGCTTGACGCCGATATGGCGGCTCACATGGATTACGAGAACTATACCCAGAACTCTCTCATGGGCACCAAAGACTTCCAGGAAGGGATAAATTCCTTCATGGAGAAGCGAGAACCCGTATTTAGTGGTGAGTAGCATCATCGGACAATTTCAAATTGCAGAACGAGAAATCAAAATGCCGAGCGAGTGAATTAGGTCTTTTTGCAATTGAGGAGTGCAGAGCAAATGCCTTGAATGTCAGGAACATGGGCCCATGACGCAAGAGGTAGTTCAGAACGGTTAGTAAACTAACTTGGGGTGAGCCATCGTGCAAACAGCTTTAGATGGGATCAAAGTTTTGGAGCTTTGCGATAGAATCGCAGGACCGTATTGCACCAAGATACTAGCGGATTATGGTGCCGATGTTATCAAAGTTGAAACGCCGGGCTTAGGCGACCCCATAAGGTCGGTGGGACCTTTCCCTGGTGACAAACCTGAGCTTGAAACTAGTGGGCTGTTTCTGTATTTGAACACCAATAAGAAAAGTATCACCCTGAATCTTAAAAGTCCCACTGGGGTGAAGATTTTCAAGAACATTGTCAAACTGACGGATGCTGTGGTAGAGAACTTTAGCTCTCGCATGATGCCCAGCCTAGAGCTAGATTATGATACACTGAAGAAGATAAACCCCAAGCCGGTGATGACCTCCATCTCTAGCTTCGGGCAAACTGGCCCCTACCGCGACCATAAATCAACCGATCTAACAGTCTGGGCATTAAGTGGCATACTTTATGAGACGGGAGAGCCTGACCGGGAGCCGCTAAAAATAGGCTCCTATGAGACTGAGTGTGTGGCAGGGTTATATGGTGTACTGGCGATGTTGGCTGCGCTCTATTATCGAGATGAAGCAGGCATCGGGCAATATGTGGATGTCTCAGCATGGGAAGCTTTTCATACCACCCAGCCGTATATGGTACTCTTGTACTCTCAATTAGGGGTTGTTAAGAAGAGGGTAGGCCTTCATTGGCCGTGGGGTCTACTACCCTGCCGAGACGGCTATGTTGGTTTCTTTTTTGGAACTCAAGCTAACTGGGAATCGCTTTGTGCTCTGCTGGGGATGCCCCAGCTACTAGATAAACCTGGGTACCGGAGTCCCCTTGAGCGTGATGAACACCGTGAAGAAATAACGTCCATCATTGCTTCTTGGCTGAAAAATAGGCGCGTGGAAGAAGTTTTCCATGCTGCTCAAGAGCTTAGGCTTCCCTTGACCCCTGCACCCGACATGAGTCAGATAATAGATATGCCACAACATAAAGCCAGAGGATGTTTTGTGGATATAGATCACCCGGTGGCAGGCAAGCTCACCTACCCTGGAGCTCCTTTTAAGCTCAGCGAAACGCCCTGGCGATCTGGGCGCGCCCCCCTGCTAGGTGAACACAATCAGGAGATTTATTGTGATCGCTTGGGTTACAGCAAGCGAGTCCTAGTAAGTCTGAGAGAACAAGGCGTAATTTAATCATATCAAACCTTGTCTTACAAGGAGGGCAAAGCATGTCACCGCTCCCACTCCAGAATGTGAGAATAGTGGATGTCTGCCAGTTTTTGGCAGGGCCCTTTGCTGTTCAACTGCTGGCTACATTGGGAGCTGAGGTCATCAAAATCGAGTCTATACAACGTTTGGATAACTTGCGGCTGATGGGTGGATACCCACAGCCGGATGGATATGAATGGTCGGCCGCATTCAATACAGTAAACGTGAATAAATATAGCCTTACGCTCGACCTCAACCATCCTCGTGGTAAAGATATCTTCAAGAGGCTAGTGAAAGCAAGTGATGTGGTCACTAACAACTTCAGCTCCAGAGTGATGGAAAACTTGGCTCTATCCTACGAAGTATTGAGAGAGATTAACCCTCAAATCATCATGCTTTCAATGCCCGGCTATGGCACAACTGGCCCATGGCGAAACTATGTTGCTATGGGTCCCAATATAGAGATGCTTGCGGGTACGCCTATGATAAGTGGGTATCCCAACGGGTCACCCATGCTCAATGGGTATATCGCGGATCCTTTTGCTAGCTTAGCCGGGGCAGTCGCTGTTATGGTTGCCTTGAAACACCGCCAGCGTACTGGAAAAGGGCAGCACATTGACCTCTCGCATGTTGAAGCCATCACTAGCTTCAATGCCCAGCCAATAATGGACTATGTGATGAACAGGAGGATACAGCCCAGAAGGGGTAATCGTCATCAATCAATTGCCCCTCGAGGCGTCTACAGATGTATGGGGGATGATGAATGGGTCGCAATCGCTGTGTCTTCTGAAGAAGAATGGATAAACCTGTGTAATGCTATCGGGAATCCATCTTGGACCCAAGAACCTAGATTTTCTGATGCTGTGGCTCGCTACAGCAACCATGATGCGCTGGATAAGCTCATTGAGGCTTGGCCTTGTCAGAAAGACAAACACGAAGTGGTGCAAATCTTACAAAGGGCAGGCGTAGCCGCAGCGCCAGTATTGTCCTGTTCGGAACTTGTAAGGGACCCTCATCTAGAGCAGAGAGGCTTCATCCAAGAAGTTACTCATCCAGTGACGGGAACCTATCGACAGCATGGCTTCCCTGTTAAATTCTCCGACACACCAGTTCGCATTAGAATGCCAGCACCAACACTTGGTCAGCACAATGAATACGTATTAACTAAGCTCCTCGGACTGACGACAGAGGAACTCAGACAACTAGCCGAAGAAAAGGTAATCGGTACGAAGCCATTGGGATGGCCTTACAGTGAAGAGGTCGACGAGCATGATAAGAAACTACTCGTCGGGGATCAGGGCTCCGGCGTTAGGGAGGCCTTGGAGAAACAGAGAGACATTGACGAAGAGGAGACTGCTAGCAGCTAAGGATACTTACTTTCATCTAGGAAACCATTTGTGTGGATATGGAAGCAAGCCTCGGACAACAGGATTGCGTAGATGTTGGTGGAAATCCAGACCAGTGAGATTCAAGGAGTGTAAGGAGGCTAAATGGAGAGCATTAAAGATAAAGTTGCAATAGTGGGCATGGGATGCACCAAGTTTGGTGAGAGATGGGATGCCTGCGCTGATGATATGATAATTGAGGCTGCTCAGGAGGCCTACGCAGACGCTGGCATAGAGCAGAAGGATATTCAGGCCGCTTGGGTGGGCACCATGTTCTCTGGTGATACTGGACGATGTCTTTCTGAGCCTCTAAAGCTCAATTACATTCCTGTCACAAGGGTGGAAAATATGTGTGCCACTGGCTCGGATGCTATGAGGAACGCCGCCTACGCAGTGGCTGCCGGAGTGTACGACATAGTTCTAGCTCTCGGTTTCGAAAAGCTTAAGGACACGGGCTGGGCTGGTCTGGGCGATGTCCCCTTCCCCAGTACAGGTAGAGGCTTGATAGGGACCCAAGGGGGGAGTGGTCCTAGTCTTTTCGCCCTGCTTGCCACAGCCTATTTTGCCAAGTATAAGCTTAGCCCGCAAGAAGGCAAGAGAATGATAGGCATGATATCGGTCAAAAGCCATCGCAATGGTGCCAAACATCCCAAGGCTCACCTGCGTAGAGAGGTAACCATAGAGCAGGTATTGAATGCGCCTATAATTGCCTGGCCTCTGGGTCTATTCGACTGCTGTGGTGTTACCGACGGGGCGGCTGCGGCGATACTTGTCCGTGCGGATATGGCCAAGAAGTACCGTAAGGACCCGGTATATATTAAGGCACTGCAGATATCTGTGGGCCAGAACCAGGGATTCTGCAGGTCTGACTTCGATTACACCAGCGTGTATGAAACAGTCCATGCTGGGAAACGCGCCTATGCTGAGGCAGGTATAAAGAACCCACGCAAAGAGATAAGCATGGCTCAGGTTCATGATTGCTTCAGCATCACGGAGGCTATCATCATGGAAGACCTTGAATTCAGTGCTAGGGGGCATGTAAGGGATGATATTGAGGCTGGATTATTCGAGTTGACAGGCGGGTTGCCCACCCAGACCGATGGGGGATTGAAGTCCTTCGGGCATCCCATTGGCGCTAGTGGGTTAAGGATGATGTACGAAGTTTATAAGCAGGTTCAGGGAAAGTGTGGAGACCGACAGTTGAAAAACCCGAAGTTGGGTCTTACCCACAACCTGGGTGGTTTCCCTGCCACGGCCACTGTTAGCTGCTGTATCGCTGGTCTGTAAGCAAAGTAAGAGACAAATAAGATAGAGCAACCCTTGGTAGACTTGAGAAAAGTACAAAGCGCAATGTTTAATCGGTCAAGTTGAGAGGGATCTGCAGAGAGGAGGTGGACTAGGTGCTGAACAAGGTGCTCAGCAGTTTCGATGAGGCGGTCGCTGATATCCCTGATGGCGCTACTATCGGCATTGATTCCTGGGGAATCTCTGCTACCCCTCAGAATCTGATCGCCGCTCTTAGGAGGAAGGGCGTAAAGGACCTTACCATAGTCACTCACTGCTTCATTCCTATGATTTTCCCTGAAGAGCAAGCTATCATGCCCTCAGTTCTGCTTCCCCAAATGAAAAAGCTGATAGCCGCTGTAGTGGGCATTCAGTATCTAGGTGCCGGGGCTTTTGTGAAAGAATATGTGGAAAAGGGGCTGGAGGTAGAACTTAATACCATGGGCACCTTGTCCTCAAGACTCTACGCCGGTGCTGCAAGACTGGGTGGTTTCTACAATCCTGTTGGAATAGGAACTGTCATCGAAAAAGGGAAGGAGAAGCGGGTCATCGATGGTAAGGAGTACATTTTTGAAAAGCCCATCAAGCCAGATTATGCGTTCATTCTAGCTCACAAGGCAGACATACTGGGTAATCTTGTATACCGTGGGATTCACCGGGGAGATCATCCAGTGATGGCGATGGCATCCAAGCTCACGATTGTTGAGGTGGATGAGGTAGTTGAGGTGGGTGAGATCGACGCCGAGCATGTGGTGACACCAGGAATATTTGTTGACCGCATCGTCAAAATACCTCAAGACGGGTTCGGCACTTCACATAGACTGAGAGAGTTAATACGTACACTAGGCGAGATTGAGGCCTCACGGAAGATGATGTTCAGAGAGGCTCCGCTCAAGACTTAGTACAAGAGGGGCAGCGAGATGAAGCAGAGACTTGATAGAGATGTCATCGCAATGAGGGCAGGGAAGGAACTCAAGGATGGCGACTATGTCAATTTAGGGCTAGGGTTGCCAAGCCTTTGTGCCCTCTATATACCCGAAGGCGTCATTTTTCAGACCGAGAACGGTTCTCTAGGTTACGGGCAACTGTTATTGGAGGATGAAATCGAAAAAGCAGACTTCGCCTATCATGATGCTCAGGGGAGGTTTTGCGCCCTAGCGCCTGGTATGACTTTCTTTGATGTTCTTACTTCCTTTGCCATGATAAGAAGCGGGCGTTTGATAACCATTTTGGGGGCACTTCAAGTTTCAGAGAAGGGTGACCTGGCGAATTGGAACACTGGCGGAGACGCCCTTGGGGGTACTTTAGGCGGGGGAATGGACTTGGCCTACGGATCGAAAAGGATGATTATCACCATGGAGCATAGCACGAAGGAGGGCAAGCCAAAGATAGTTAAGAAGTGCACCTATCCCCTCACCGCTAAGGAGTGTGTTGACCTGATTGTAACTGACTTGGCTGTGATTGAAGTTACATCGCAGGGGCTTTTGCTGAGGGAGGTAGCTCCAGGCTGGACTGCAGAAGAAGTGCAAGCTTTGACCGAGCCTAAGCTTCGCATAGCTCTGGACCTCAAGGAAATCGAGCTTTGATGGGATAGACAGGACAGACTGGGCTTATAAGGCAGGGCTTCACATCACCAAGATTACTCTGCAAGTGTTCTGGGGACTGACAGCACGCATTCAATCCTTTGACGCTTCTGGTGACGAAATACCCTGTTTAGCCTTGCGGCTCAGCTTGGAGAGGCGGGAGCATGGACTGTCGTAGACTACCAGTGTGTGCTTGGCCTTTTTACAAACCAGAGTATGCCCAATGGCTTCTACTGATTCTACTTCTGCCAAATAATCTGGTAGAGGAGCCTGTTGCACAAACCCCTCCTCACAGATGATTTCGAGTGGTAAAATAGAAGCATCTGGAGAAGGGGGCAGAGATGGCGTACAACTTGATTGAATGCAACAGGGAGCAGATGTATCTGATGCCAG
>Ga0209777_10005859_pt1 | contig 14025 bp, 12 predicted proteins | sample FrelakmetHBP12HB_FD_187147 | JGI IMG/M metagenome (GOLD analysis project Ga0209777, IMG submission 187147) | Freshwater lake sediment microbial communities from the University of Notre Dame, USA, for methane emissions studies -HBP12 HB (SPAdes)... | ecosystem: Environmental > Aquatic >...
ACTAAAAAGACTGGCTACCTTTACCATATTCTTGTCCTCCTTCTTCGTTATGGCTTTTGGGGAATAAAAGTATTTTACCATAACAGTAGGAGGACTTTTATTTAAATGCTATTTTGGACAAGAGTGAAATACTGTATAAATTATTTTTAGGTTCTCCAAAGAATTTGTGGGTTAGAAAATTGTGTAAATAGTTGAAAGCATGAACGAAATCCCTTAAATCGATGTGTAGCAATATGAGCCTCGAAAGGAGGATCAGTTCATGCTTGTTGAGAGTGTAGTAAAAAGGACGCTTGGTCTCAAGTCCTGGCGAGTAAAAAGAGTAACGGAGGGCATCGAGGGGTTGGTGGTGGATGTAGTGCCAAGGCGGCTTTCCCGGCCTCGATGCAGCGGTTGTGGAAGGAAGCGAACAGGCTACGACACCCTCTCGGCGCGGACAAGGCGTCACGTGGTGTGCTGGAGCATTCCGATGGCTATTCGATATGCACGACGGCGAGTGAAGTGCAAGAGGTGCGGTATCAAAGTGGAGGCGATGCCGTGGTCTATGGGGAAAAGCCAGTTGACGTTGCCGCTGATAATCATGTTGGCGACATTTGCGAAAATACTTTCGTGGGAAGAAGTGTCTCGTCTTTTCGGTGTGGGTTGGAATACTGTGAAGGCTGCGGTGGCGCATGCTGTTGAGCATTGTATGGCAAACCGGGACACGGCGGAGTTTATAGCCATAGGGGTTGACGAACTCTCCAGGCAAAAGGGTCATGTTTACGTCACTAATGTGTACGACCTCTTGGACATGCGTCTTCTGTGGACGGGAGAAGAGCGCGGCAAGGAAGTGTTGGAGCAATTCTTTGCCGAATGGGGCAAGGAGAGAATCGGGCGGATAATGTGTATCTGCTGCGACATGTGGGATCCGTATGTCGAGGTGATTAAGGAAAGGGCGAAGGATGCTGTGCCGGTGTTTGATAAGTTTCATATCGTGCAGCATTTGAGCAAAGCCGTGGATCAGGTGCGTCGTTAGGAAGCACATGTTCTTAAGGAAAAGAATCCTGAATTGCTCAAGGACACTCGATATATATGGCTCAAGAACCCCTGGAACCTGACTCCGAAACAACGCGAAAGACTTGGTTACCTGGAAAAGGTTGAACCTGCGCACGAATCGGGCTTATTTGCTCAAAGAAACGTTCCGGCAATTCTGGAACTAAACCACTCCCGGCTGGGCCGGAAAATACCTCAAAAAGTGGTTCTGGTGGGCGACTCATTCGAGGCTGAAGCCAATGCGCGACTTTGCAGAGATCACGAGGAAAACATCCTCACATATTTCGATATCAAAATAGACAACGCGGCAACGAAAGGGATGAACAGAAAGGCAAAGGTTGTGAGCCAGCGGGCTTACGGATACCGCACTTTCGAAACCTTCAAACTGGCTCTCTATCATGCGCTTGGTAAACTCCCTATGCCAGAATTCACCCACAAATTCTTATGAGGAGCTAGAAAACTGAACAAAAGCCGCCGCACTCCCAAAGCGTCCTGATGCCGCCAGCCCACAGCTTCACAGGGTGACACGTAACAAGTCCCCTTATTTGTTAGGGTATTCTTTGCCCGTGAATTCCTTCCAGCGTTCTTTTGCGAGGACTAAGGAGCGGCGCTGGTTGGAGTGTTCGGCTTCGATGGGATATGAGTTTGGGTCTTTGGAAAGGACGAATTCGAGTTGTTCGAGGGCTTCCTTTTTCTTGCCGGCGCGGTTCAAGTAATCGGCAAGGTATATATGGTTTTCGAAGTAGTTGGGATCGCGTTTTATTTCGTTTCGGATTGCATCTATGGCGTCTTCAGGCTTCATGCCAACCATTTTAATTACGTTGTCGGGCACCCTCGCAACGACTTCCGACCAGAACCTTGCCGTCGCTCCCCTGCCGTAATGCGGATCAAGGGCATCTGCCCGATCCATTTCCTTTCTCAGGGTGGGAAACATCCAGACGCTTGTTAAAATGCCCTTCATCTCTCCGCCGGAAGCCATGTTAGCGGCGTACCAGAAATGAGCGGCGGCGGATTCCCTGATGGAAAGTGCTTTCTTGGCAGCCTCCATGCCACGGTCAAAGTATACAATTCGCGCCTTCTTCCGGGCTTCCGTGTCCTTCGGCAGCCTGTCGCCGCGATCCCAGAGGTTTCCGGAAAACTCGATCCACAGCATATCATTTGCAGGCTCCAGCGAAGTCGCTTTTTCCATGAGGGCAATGGCTTTGTCCATGTCGCTGTCCGCCTGGTCAGCGACAAGAATCCTGTATTCCTCATCGGCCAGCTTCTGCGCTTCGGGATTCCTGCACTTTATGTGGGCCGCTTCCCATGCCCTAGCCCTGTTCGACCATATAAGAGAAGTTAAAAGAACAAAAAAAATGAGGATTGTTTTTTTCGCCATTGCATTTGGCTCCATTTTTTCAAAGTGTAGCCCATTGGCATAAACACAGGCTGTCCACTGTCCGCTATTTAAGCCGGTAATGGGGGTTGTTATTATGTCTTGGTTCTGCTGGAATCGGAGTGTCCGTTTTTTTGTTTACAGCGGTTGAAAAGTGCAGAGAGTGGCGGCCTAAAAGCAAGGCGCCTATTTGTTTAATATAGCCTCAGGTTTTCTCCTTGTCTACCATTCCACCATTCTTTCTCTTGCTTGATTACAGCGGTGTATTTATTGTTCATTATTTTTCCTCACTGATTATAGCCTACCCCATATTTTTCAATTGTGCATATCAATTTTAGATTTTGGAGTGAAGAAACTTCATTTTTACCAGGCCTTATAATCCAAAATCCAAAATTCCATTAGAAATGCGCAGGGGCGGCCATGCTGATTGCAGGCCGCCCCTCGTATGACGCGGTTGAATGAAAAAGTTGGTTATTTAATGGCTCGTTGCTCGACGAGCGTGGTGACTACCGATGGGTCGGCGAGGGTTGTGGTATCGCCCAGTTGGTCAATCTCGTTTGCCGCGATCTTTCTCAAGATGCGCCGCATGATCTTGCCCGAGCGCGTTTTCGGGAGGGCGTCCGCGAACTGGATGACGTCCGGGGTTGCTATGGGGCCGATTTCCTTTCGGACGTGAGCGACGAGTTCCTTCTTTAGCGCATCGCTCTTTTCGACTCCCGCCTTCAGTGTTACGAATGCGTAAATGCCCTGTCCTTTAATGTCATGGGGCATGCCAACGACGGCGGATTCGGCGACCTTCGGGTGGCTGACGAGCGCCGATTCGATCTCCGCGGTGCCCATGCGGTGGCCGCTGACGTTGATAACGTCGTCAACGCGGCCCATGAGCCAGAAGTACCCGTCCTCGTCCTTGCGCGCCCCGTCGCCTGTGAAGTAGACGCCCGGGAACTGTATGAAGTAGGTTTCCTTGAATCGCTCATGCTGGCCGTAGACGGTGCGCATCATTCCGGGCCACGGCTTCCTGATGACGAGGTATCCGCCCTCGTTTACATCCGCCTGGCTGCCGTCCTCGCGAACGACCTGCGGGTCAACGCCGAAGAACGGGACGGTGGCGCTGCCGGGTTTCAGGGGTATTGCGCCGGGCAGGGGCGTGATGAGAATGCCTCCCGTTTCGGTCTGCCACCAGGTGTCAACAATGGGGCATTTTTCCTTTCCGATCTGTTCGTGGTACCAGATCCACGCTTCGGGGTTGATAGGCTCGCCGACGGTGCCGAGGATTCTGAGGCTGGAGAGGTCGCGTTTTGCGGGCCAGTCGTTGCCTTCACGCGCGATGGCGCGGATGGCGGTGGGGGCGGTGTAGAAGATGTTGACCTTGTACTTTTCGACGATTTCCCAGAAGCGGTCCGGTTTGGGGAAGTTCGGCACGCCCTCGAACATAACGGTGGTGGCGGCGTTGCAGAGCGGCCCGTATACGATGTAGCTATGCCCGGTGACCCACCCGATGTCGGCGGTGCACCAGAAGATGTCGTTTTCGTGGTAGTCGAAGATGTACTTGAAGGACAGCGCGACAAAGACCAGGTAGCCGGCGGTTGTGTGCAGCACGCCCTTGGGCTTGCCGGTCGAGCCGGACGTGTAGAGTATGAACAGCGGGTCCTCGGCGTCCATTTCTTCGGCCTTGCAGTCGACAGAGGCGTTCTTCATGAGGTCGTCCCACCACAAGTCTCTGCCCGACTTCATCTCGACCTCGATGCCCGTGCGCTTCACCACCACGATCTTCTCTATCGAGGGGCACTCTTTAACGGCTTGGTCGGCGGCCTTCTTCAGAGGGATATTCTTGCCGCTGCGGAAGCTGCCGTCGGACGTTACAAGGAGTTTGCAGGTCGAATCCTGGATGCGGTCCTTCAGCGAGTCTGCGCTGAATCCGCCGAACACGATGGAGTGGATGGCGCCGATGCGGGCGCAGGCGAGCATGGCGATGGGCAGCTCGGGGATCATCGGCAGGTAGATGCAAACGCGGTCACCCTTTTTGATGCCGAGTCCCTTTAGGACGTTGGCGAACTTGCACACTTCCTTGTGAAGCTGCTCGTAGGTGAATTTTCTAACGTCCTTTTCCGGCTCGCCGACCCAGAGGAGCGCCGTTTTGTCCTTGTTTTTCCCCTTAAGGTGCTTGTCGAGACAATTGTAGCTGACGTTCAGCTTGGCGCCCTTGAACCATTCGATCCTGATCGGATCCTCGAACGTGTAATCGAGCACCTTGTCGCACTTCTTGAAGAACTCCACCACCTCACCGGCTTTCTCAGACCAGAAGCCGTCCGGGTCCTGAATGGAGCGCTTCCACATTTTTTCGTATTCCTCGCGGCTCTTGATGTAAGCAGTCTTCCTGACTGATTCCTGCACCGGGAATACTCGGTTTTCTAGACTGACGCTGGTTATAGTCTTCTTCTCTTCCGGCATAACAAAAAACCTCCCATTGATTTGCTAAGGAACAATAAATTTGCAGACTTGCTCAAATGAAATAGTTGCAAAATTTATGCCCCAAGCTTTTCCCCCTCTTTTAGCCGCATAAAATGTATAAAATTCCAATTGTTTCGTCAAGTGCCTGCTTTTTCGAGGTGGCGAATTGCCCCGATTTCATGTCGAGATGTCTCATTATGCGCTGCGCTGGCATTATTTTGTGGGGGTGTACTTTAAATCGGCTTGCTCTTATGCTACAGTACGGTTAAAACTTCGGACAGTGGACAAAAAACTTAACAGAGGTTTGTGAATATGGACGAAAAATTCGAGACCATGAAAAAGAAATGGGAAGAGAATTCTTTAGCAAAGGCCCTTAAGGAATTCCCAGAGAGGAAAAAGCGGTTCGAGACCACGACGGGCATCGAGATCGAGCGGCTTTATCTTCCCCGCGAATGCGATTATGCCGAAAGCATCGGATTTCCGGCAATGTTCCCGTTCACGCGCGGGGTGCAGCCGACCATGTTCCGCGGAAGGCTGTGGACAATGCGGCAATACTCCGGCTTCGGCACGGCGGAGGACACCAACAAGCGATACAGGTACCTCCTCGAACAGGGCCAGACGGGCCTCTCGGTAGCCTTCGACCTGCCTACCCAGATGGGTTACGATTCGGACCACCCCATGAGCCGCGGCGAGGTGGGCCGCACGGGCGTCGCAATAGACACCATCGAGGACATGGAAACACTCTTCGGCGGAATACCCCTCAAGAAGGTCAGCACCTCGATGACCATCAATTCCACTGCGGCCATCCTGCTTGCCATGTATGCCGCAGTGGCCAAGAAGCAGGGCGCGGCCATGAAGGAGTTACGCGGCACCATCCAGAACGACGTGCTCAAGGAATACGTCGCGCGGGGAACCTACATCTTTCCCCCACGCCCGAGCATGAGGATCGTCACCGACATCTTCGCATACTGCGCGAAGGAAATACCGCGCTGGAACTCCATCTCGATCTCCGGCTACCACATGAGAGAAGCGGGCTGCACCGCCGTGCAGGAAGTCGCTTTCACCCTTGCCGATGGCATCGCTTACGTCCAGGCGGCGCTGGACGCCGGGCTGAAGGTTGACGAATTCGGCCCTAACTTAAGCTTCTTCTTCTGCGTCCACAACAATTTTATCGAGGAGGTCGCCAAATTCAGGGCGGCGCGGCGCATGTGGGCGAAAATAATGGTGAACCGCTTCGAGTCGAAAAACCCGAAAAGCCAGATGCTACGATTCCATACTCAGACCGCAGGATGCTCGCTGACCGCCCAGCAGCCGAAGGTCAACCTGATAAGGGTCACGATACAGGCCCTCGCGGCGGTGCTCGGCGGCACCCAGAGCCTCCACACCAACTCCTTCGACGAAGCGCTGGCGCTGCCCGCCGAAGAGGCCGTCACTCTCGCGCTGCGCACTCAGCAGGTCATCGGCGCAGAATCGGGCGCCGCAGACTCGGTTGATCCACTCGGTGGAAGCTACGCCGTCGAGGCGATGACCGATGAGATCGAAAAGGCTGCTACCGCCCTTATGGACAAAGTCGAGAAACTCGGCGGCATGGTCCATGCCATCGAGGGCGGCTTCGTGCAGCGGGAAATCCAGGACGCCTCATACCGATACCAGCTCGATGTGGAAAACAAGAATCGCTTAGTTGTCGGGGTGAACGAATACGTGGCCGGCCCCGAAACGCCCATCCCCATACTCCGCATTGACGAAACGGTGGATAGTGCGCAGAGGGAGCGGCTGAAGAAAGTGAAGTCCGGCAGGGACGGCGCGGCCGTGAAGAAGGCCCTTGCGCGCCTCGCGGACACCGCAAAAAGCGGGGACAACGTCATGCCCGCGATTATCGAGTGCGTCGAGGCATACTGCTCGCTCGGCGAAATCTCCGATGCGCTGCGCCAGGTACTTGGCGAATACCGCGAGAACGTCGTGCTATAGTTATACGTGAAGCGGTTAATCTTTGCGCCAGGAGCGCGAACCGCATCCCTGAGGAGTCCCGATTAAATCGGGCCGTCTCGAAGGGTGTGGTTTGCATTTTTACTGTGCCCTTCGAGCCAGACGGCCCGTATAGGACGGCCTTCGGCCTCCTCAGGAACACGGCAAAAAACATGAGCAATCACTTGTTGCGTCGCGTATAAGATAATTTGGGGAAGAGAAATCAGTGAACGGCGAGTTGATAAACAGGCTGATTTGTGGCGACAATCTTGAGGAATTAAAAAATATTCCCAAAGAAAGCGTTGACTTGATATATATAGACCCGCCATTTTTTACGCATAGGCGGTACGAGGTAGTTGGGGGGGATGGGGCGGAGGCAATGGGTTTCAAGGATAGATGGGAAGGCGGGATCGAACATTTTATCGGTTGGTTGCAGCCAAGAGTTGAATTGATGTGGGAGGTTTTGAAACCCACGGGGAGTTTTTATCTGCATTGTGATTGGCACGCAAACGCCTATATAAGAATCATGCTGGATGGAATATTCGGGGCTAAAAATTTCAGGAATGAAATTATCTGGTGTTATAATGTAGGAGGGAAATCGAAATCCCAATGGGCAAGGAAACACGATACTATATATTTTTACACCAAGTCCAGGACATGGCGTTTTGATGGGAAAGCTGTAGGATTCAAGCGGGAAACCGGAGAAAAAAGTTTCGGAGGCATAATCGGTATTGATAAAAATGGGAGACGTTATCAGGATAAGCTTGTAAAGGCCACTGGCAAGTATTATCGGTATTATTTAGATGAACCTAAGATTCCTGAGGACTGGTGGATTGATATAAACAGCATACAATCTCAATCGGCGGAAAGGCTGGGGTATCCTACCCAAAAGCCGGAGGCGTTGCTGGAGCGCATAATTAAAGCCAGCAGCAAGGAAGGCGATGCGATATTGGATGCTTTTTGCGGCAGCGGCACGGCTTGCGTGGTAGCTCATAAATTGAAGAGAAATTGGACAGGTATTGATATATCTTCAACTGCGATTAAGGCCGCGGAAAGAAGATTAACGGTCATCGGGGCAGTGAAGGATGAAAACTACGTTATGGAACCCGCAAGGCTCCGCTGTGGTCTTAAGGATTTGTCATTATCATCGGATTATCACCGCGACATGGGGGATTTGATTTTATGATAGAGGTTGAGGGCCTTAGCAAGCGATACGGCCCGGTGGAGGCGATACGGAACCTCAATTTCCGCATCGAGCAGGGCGACGTAATGGGATTCCTCGGGCCAAACGGCGCCGGAAAAACCACAACCATGCGCATTTTGACGGGCTACATGCCGGCAACGGAGGGCGTGGCGCGCGTCGCCGGGCACGATGTCTTCGACGAGCCGCGGGAGGTCAAAAAGCGCATCGGGTACCTCCCCGAGAGGCCCCCGCTTTATGGGTATATGATCGTAGAGGGGTATCTCGAGCATATAGCCGAGCTGAAGGGTATTTCCCGCGCCCAGCGCAAAGATGCCGTCGAGAGGGCCATTTCGCGATGCGCTCTCGAAGAGGTTCGCTCGCGTCTGGTGAGTCACCTTTCAAAGGGCTATCAGCAAAGGCTCGGCATTGCCCAGGCTATCATTCATGACCCACAGGTGCTCGTGCTCGATGAGCCTACCATCGGTCTCGACCCTCGCCAGATAGTGGAAATCCGCGAGATGATTCGCGGGTTTGCAGGCGCACACACCATTGTGCTCAGCTCCCATATCCTCAGCGAGGTCAGCCAGATATGCAACAAGGTCATCATAATCAATCGCGGCGAAATCGTAGCCGCGGACACCATTGACCAATTGCGGAAATCAATCACCGCCGCCGAGCGAGTTAGGGTGCGCGTGGCGGATAAAAAGCCGGAGATCGTGGACATTCTCAAGGCGCTGCCGGGCGTTCAGTCGGTTGTCGAGGATGGCGCCGCATTCATTGTGGACACCTTGCCCGGCTCAAAGGCCGTAGAAGTCATCGCCCGCACCGTGCTCGAAAAGGAGTGGGGCTTTATCGAGGTGGCGAGAATCGAGATCGGCATCGAGGACGTCTTCCTGAAACTCATCGAAGCCAGCGAAGCCAAGAGGGCCGAGGCCGCACAAGAATCGTAGGGGCGGACCTGCGTGTCCGCCCGTCGGGCATAGGAATTCAGAGGGGCGCACACGTTGGTGCGCCCCTACAAAACAAATGAGGACGCGAGTATGTTAGGTTTATGGTCAATATGGAAGCGGGAGGTGCGATATTATTTTTCGCAGCCCGCAGCGTACATTATGATAGCGGTGTTCCTGGTGATAGCGAACCTTGCATTCCTGTTCATTTTCAATTATTACACGCTCCAAAGCTCCGAAATGGGACGGATGACATCGCAATTGCCTTATGATTTCACGCCTAACTGGATAATCAAGGCCGTGTTCGATTTCCTGGGGACGGTGATACTCATCATGCTTCCCTTTATCACGATGCGGCTCATGGCGGAGGAAAAGCGGAATCGCACGGACGAGCTTATGTACACCAGCCCCATCAGCGTCACGGAGATTGTCAGCGGCAAATTCCTGGCAGCCCTTTCCCTCCTCTTCGCCATGCTGTTGCTGACCATCTACCTGCCGCTCCTTGTGGCCAAGTATGGCGAGCTTAAGTGGGCGCAGGTTTTTTCGGGATACGCGGGGCTGTTTCTCATGGGCGCCGGGTTTATATCCATTGGCCTGTTCATCAGCTCATTGACCGAGAGCCAGGTGGTTGCGGGCCTGGTGACTTTCGGGCTGCTTCTTGCCCTCTGGCTTGTGTCCGGCATGGGCGAGATAATAGGTCGCGTGCTTGACGTGCTGACGCCGTCGCTGGGCGCGGGCGTCGAGGGGGGCCTCAAGTACATGTCGTTGAACGATCACTTAAGCCCTTTCCTCGACGGCTTCGTAGACACCCGCGATTTCCTGTTCTATGCGAGCGTTATCGTGCTGGGGCTTTTTCTGACTCACCGCGTCATTGACAGTTCCCGGTGGCGGTAAGGAGACGATGAAATGAGCGAAAAACCGAAACGCCGCCTTGTCTATGGCGCCAACCTCGCCGTGATGATCGTCACCGTACTCATCATCCTCGGCATAATCAACTGGTTGAGCACAAAACATTACAAAAGGTGGAGCTTGACCGAAAAGACCTCCGAAGCCCTCTCCGGCCAGACCATTCAGGTGCTGAAAAACCTGGACAGGGACGTCTCGGTCACCTACTTTTATACCCAACGCTACAGCGACGAGTCAGAGGAAGCCCGCAAGACCTACAAGAACCTGCTCGAGCGATACAGGTCTCTTTCCCCCCATTTTTCCTACGAAATGCTTGATTACGCCAAGAACCCGCGCCGGGTGGACGACTTCATCAAGGGATCGAAAAATATAAACCTTGAAGACGGCGCTTCCGTCGTTAAAAGCGGGGATTTTGTGCAGAAGGTTAACGACAACACGGAAGCGTCCCTGACACAGGCCATCATCAAGGTCACGACGGGCAAGGAGCGCACCGTATGCTTCACCGAGGGCCACGGCGAGCATGACCCGGACCTCTCGGACACCGGAGGATACAGCGTGGCCCGGAAAGCCCTCGAAGCCGAAAATTACGCGGTGAAGAAGATCAACCTGCTGAAGGACGGCATACCCGACACGTGCGATGTCCTGCTTCTTGCCGGGCCGCTTGTGCCGCTCAAGGAAGAAGAGCGCACTCGCCTCGCCAAATGGATTGACGCGGGCGGCAAGACCATGTTTCTCCTAGAACCCACCGGCCCCACCGGCCTGGAACCCATATTCAAGGAATACGGCATCACCGCCGAAAACGATGTCCTGAAGACAAAGGACGCGGCGGCGATGGGAGTGGACCCCTTCGAGGTGTATTCCGAAGAATATGACACATCGCACCCGATCACCGCCTCGCTCGCCAAGACAAGGGTTATGATGGGGGAAAACCTGCGCAAGATACCGATGAGGATGATCGAGGCGAGAAGCCTGAAACTGGACGAGACGCCGCCCGCCGGCATCGAGCTGACCTCGCTCATCTCGACCCTCGACGTAGAGCAGGCATACCCTTATGCCGACGCGCCAAGCGCAAAGGCCATGAAAAGAATTCCTGGAAATGTGGCTCCCGCGGGGGATGCTTCCCATAAGCCGTTGAGCGAGGCGAAGAGCTTTGTAGTGGCCGCCGCCGCCAAGAAGACCCTGAAGGAGGAGCGGGCGTCCACATCCGAGGCTAAGTTGTCGAACGGGAAAAAGGCGGAATTGACCGCCCGGATCGCGGTATTCGGCGATTCCGACTGGGCCGCCGACGGCGTGTTAGACCAGGTCCCCAACGGAGACCTGTTCATGAATTCCATCGCATGGCTCGCCGAGGAGGAGCACACCATAGGCGTCAGGTCGAAGGAAAGGAAATTTATCCCGATTCATTTCGCCGGCGGCGCAAACTGGCTCATCCTTGCAAGCGTGCTGCTCGTGGTGCCCCTCGTCCTGGTGATCAACGCCGTCATGGTATGGCGTGAGAAGAAGCGAATGTAACATCTTGCCTATGCGAGATGTCGGGGTATCCCACCTTGTCCTCACTTCGCTCCGGTCAAGGTGCGGTACCCCCCTCTAAAAGGTGATGAACAAATGAAATTCCGCAACACACACATCCTCTTGGGAGTGGCCCTGGCTCTTATTCTTTTTACGTATTTCTACGAGATACGGGGCGGGAAGAAACGTGAGGAGGCAAAGGCTAAGGAGACCAAGGTTTTCGACGTAAAGGACGCGGACATCAACTGGATCGAAATAGGGCATTCTGGGGCGGAGACGATTCGGGTTGAGCGCGTCGGCTCGGGTGACGAGAAAACCTGGCGCCTGGTCAAGCCGCTTGAAACCAGGGCAGACGATGGCGCGGTGGGCAGCATTACCTGGCAGCTCGCCGATCTGAGCTTTTCCCAGGTTGTGCAGGAGAATCCCACCGATCTCGCCGGCTTCGGCCTTTCATCGCCTGAGCTTAGAGTAAACTTCGGAACTGGCGAGGGCGCGGCCAAAAAGACGTGGGCAATCGAGTTCGGGAAGAACCTCCCGGTAGGCGACAACGCATATGCGATGGCGTCGGGGCAGAAGCGGGTGCTCCTCGTCGGCAAGTCCGCTCGCTCGACATTCGACAAGCAGGCCGTGGACCTGCGCGACAAGAAGGTTGTTTCGTTCAAGGAAGATAAGCTAACCTCCCTCGAAATCTCCACCCCTGAACTTTCGGTCGTCCTCGAAAAGACGGGCGATAAATGGAAAATCGCATCCCCCATGAAGGCCGAAGCCGACCCGGACGTCGTCAGCAAGATACTCGAAGACCTGCGCTCACTCGAAGCAAAAGAGTTTATACCGTCCGTTGTGGCCAATTCACTCGGGCTTTCTACGGCAGAAATGACCATAACCCTTGTGACAGGCGCAGACCGCCGCGCGCGGCAGACCGTGCAATTCTTCCGCGGCAAGGACGCCGAGACCGCTTACGCCCACCCTGAAGGCGACGCATGGTTCTACAAAATCGCCCCCGAAATATTGAAAAACATCCCCCGGCCCGCAGAAGAAATGCGACTGCGCAAAGTCCTCGTCTTCGAACGTTGGGATGTCGAGCAGGTACGTCTAAAACCCGAAGGAAAGCCCGAAATGCTCCTTGCGAAAAACGAAACAGGGGATTGGGAATTCGTGGAGCCGAAGGACATCAAACAAAAAGTAGTCGGATCGAAAATCTACGACATCCTTGATTCCATCGGGAACCTCCGGATCGCCAAATTCCTGGACAACCCGCCCTCCGAAAAGGAAATGGCGCTGAAGCCGTTGATCGTCCTGTACAAGGCCAAACAGGGCGAAAAGGGCAAAAAGAAGGTCGTAGAGGAACTGGCTACGCTATATCTGGGCAAAGGCGTTGAGGGAGGCAAACGGTACGCCCGTGGCGCCGGCTCGCAGGTCTTCCTCGTCGAATTCGGCCTCAAAATCCCCCAAGATCCAAAAGAACTAACCTCACCCACCATCCCAATGCCGGGCCAGACCGGCGCGGCCCCCCCCGGCATCACCACTTCCCCCGCCGCCACTCCCGAAGAGGACGAGCAGGAGTGAGGGGGCGAAGTGATGAGTGATGAGTGAAGAAAAAAACAGCTTATTTTTTTACTCATCGCTAATTATTTAGCTGTCCTCTTTCTTCTTATCATTTGGTTGACAATCGCATTTCAATGCATTACAATGAATGTCAAAGAATTGCAAAGAGGTGCGATTTATGAGTAAGCAAATAACTGTTAGAATACCGGACCAACTTGATAGCCAGCTTCTGATCGAGGCAAAGCGTCTCAGGCGGAAACGCGCTGAAATCGTCCGCATAGCGTTGGAAAGATATCTGGATGCGCCTTCAATAGAGCGCGAGGAAAAAACCCCCTATCAAATAGCGCAAGAGCTGGGGCTGATCGGGGTTTTTGACGGTCCTCCGGATTTGTCAGAGAAAGTTGATGAATATCTCGCCGGATTCGGACGTGAAGACAACTACCGCAAATAACTGCCTGTTGGACACAAGCATTTGGCTGGCCATACTCAACCGGACTGACATTAGACACCTTGTTGCGCGAAAAGCATTTGAAAAAAATTGGAAACAGGTTTTCGCCACCAATGCCGTGCTCACGGAAACCATGTATATGGTGCGTCATTACAAGGGCGCCGGCTCCGCATGTCTGGATCATGTGATAAATGGCGCCGTTCAACTCGTTCATTTAGACCGGCCCGAATTGGCGCGTGTAAAGGGATTGATGGGAAAATATTCGGACGTTCCGATGTCCTTTGCTGACGCAACACTGGTCGTGGCGGGAGAAAAACTGAATATTACCACCGTTCTGACACTCGACCGCCGGGGTTTCGATGCCTATCGCATGTACGATTCCAGTTCTTTCAACGTATTGCCATAACAAAAAGGAGGCCGGACATTCCTGTCCGGCATAATGCTGTTCACTGTTTTCTTTACTCATCACTCATCAATCATTATTCATCACTTCTTCTTCAAGCGCTTCCCACTTGAAAAATTGCCTGTTTAATCCGATAATTTGAGAGCGTCCCAAATTCTTGAGTTATCGAGAAATGAGAAGATGACCTTGGAGTGCTGGAGCCATGCTCCAGCCTTTGCTCGTCGAAGCCATGCTTCGGCAAAACCTCACGCAAGCATGGCTTAC
>Ga0209777_10005861_pt1 | contig 14022 bp, 15 predicted proteins | sample FrelakmetHBP12HB_FD_187147 | JGI IMG/M metagenome (GOLD analysis project Ga0209777, IMG submission 187147) | Freshwater lake sediment microbial communities from the University of Notre Dame, USA, for methane emissions studies -HBP12 HB (SPAdes)... | ecosystem: Environmental > Aquatic >...
CGGAAGCGAATACACCTGCGCCCTGACTTCATCGGGTGGGGTCAAGTGCTGGGGGGTTAATGACTATGGCCAACTCGGCGATGGAACTGGTAATGATAAATTAGCCCCGGTGGATGTACTCGGTCTAACCAGTGGGGTTAGTGCCATTTCTGCCGGGTTTGAGCATGCATGCGCCCTTACCTCATCGGGTGGAGTCAAGTGCTGGGGGAATAACAGCAATGGCCAGCTCGGGGATGGAACTACTATAACTAGGTTAATACCGGTGGCCGTAGTAGGAACAAAACCATAATTCATTTGTTGATACTTTTCGACAAACGTCAACCGGCCTGGATCGGTCTCCGGATGGGTGTTTACGTTTGTTGATAAAAGTAACCCGACCAGGTAGATGACCAACGTCGGCTATTAATGGGTTGGGGCTATAAGCCCAGCCCTTTTTTGATTGATTGTTTTGAAAAATCTTCATAAGATGATTCCCGATAAACCCATGAAAAAAACCAAAACAATCTCTACCCTGGCAACCATCTTTTTTCTCTTTTCGGTCCTGCGACCGGATTTGATTTGGGCGCAAGGAGCGGCGCCTCCTGGCCAGTCCCGTCAGGTATTCCTGGCTGTTTTGGATCTGGATATTTCCGAAGGAATACCCCCACAAGCCAGAATCTCCCTTTCCAATATCCTCCGGGAGAAATTATGGAAGACGGGCCGTTTCCGGGTGGTTGATCGGAACAACATGGAGCGGATTTTGAAGGAACAGGGGTTCCAACTGTCGGACTGCACCTCGAAGGAATGCGCGGTTAAGATTGGCCAAATGCTCGGGGTGGAGGAGATGGTGACGGGCAACATCGACTTGCTAGGCAAGACCTATATTATCAGCGTCCAGATGACCAATGTGGAGACCGGGGAAATTAAGAAGATGGCGTCTGATCGCTGTTCGGCTTGTGAGCTGGACCAGTTGATCGGCTCGATTGACAAGGTTTCGGCAGCTTTAGCGGAGGTGGTTGGGGGTGTGATGACTCCGACTACGCCGACTCCGACCAAACCGACAAACGCGGAGCCGGTTATAAAAAGCCCAGAGGCAAAATCCGAACCGTTGAAATCCTTGGAAATACCGCAGAAAAAAATAAACATCCCCAAGGTCAAACCAAAGGGTAATGGAACCGTGGCAAAGGGGTTTTATTATACGGGGTTGAGCTTAGCTCTGATCGGGGGATTAGCGGGTCCGGCTTTATATAAAAAGTGGGAAATTAAGCATGATTATAATAAGACTCCTGGAATCCCATACACTATTCCTGAAACTACTATGCATCCCGGTGCCTTCACCCTTTTTGGGGTAGGCGGGGCCGGGTTGCTCACTGCTACGCTGTCTTATCTTTATATGCCTTCATTATCCGGGAGGGAGCGGGCTCACCTGCTCGAATATAGCGGGATAGATATTGCCGCCACCGGTCTGGTTCTAGCGGGAGGATTTATTATTAGTACGCAGCAAGAATACGGGGACGATACAGATCAAAATACGATAAATCTGCATAACGAAATTGTGAATAATGACAATAAATTTCTTTATATTTCTTTGGGGGTAATCGGCTTTGGGGCGGTGTTGTCGCTGGTTTCTTTTCTAGCTGCGCCGAAGGCGATAATTTCGGATCAGGCGGAGAGAAAATCATTAATGCCGATGGTAGCGATTTCCCCGGAAATAATGGCCTATCCTGAAGGCGGGGGATATCTGGGGACGAGGATGGCATTTTGAAAAATCAAAGTTGAAATGTTCAATTAGCCCCTGTAAGGAAGATTAATATGGGAAAGACCGCCCCATCCAATTCTATTTCTTCTCTTTAAATTAATCCCTGAAAATATTCAGTTCTGATTCCTCGATCTTCTGAGCTATTTCAGCTTCGGTCTTTCTGGCATATCTCAAGGTGGTCTGAATGCTCCGGTGGCCAAGGGCCTCCCGGACCAGGAGGATGTCCTTGCTTCCGTTATAAAGCCTGGTTGCGAACAGGTGCCGGAGCGAATGGGCCGATCGCCCTGGAAGCCCGGCCTGCTGAAGGTAAAACACGACCAGGTTGTGGATCATCCTTCGGGAGAGCGGTTGCCTTTTCTGGGATACGAAAAGATGCTGAACCCCCGGATATCCTGGTCTGACTTCGAGATAATCCTGGATCGCTTTTCTCGCGGTCGAATCCAGATATGCCTTCCGCGGCTGGCCGCCCTTGCCGGACCGGATCAAGAGAACACCCTTCCTCTCGCTTATTTCAAAATCCCCCATCCTGACATCGGCCACCTCGCCGATCCGCATTGCAGATAAGAATGGCAAAGTCCGTGTCGTGCTAGGCGTAACAAAGGACGCCGGGCTTCCGGGACTGGTGCTGTTAGACGAGAATGGCAAACAGCGAGCCATGCTGAACGTTGAAGAGCTCGGAACGGGGTTGGGGCTATTCGATAAGAATAGCAAAACCCGAGTAGGACTATTTGCAGAGGATAAAATCGGATCATATCTGAATCTGGGCAAGACTGGCAAAGTGATCTGGAAAGCCCCTTAGTCCCATTCCAATTTTTGATATTTGACACTTTCCGACAAACGTCAAATATGCCCAGGGCGGGAATTAGTCGTTTGTCTTGAAATGTCCAATTAGCCCCTTGGGGGCGGAGAAAAGACAGATTGATAAAGCGGTTAATGGTCTGAAGTTCTGAGCCTGTTTTTTTTGATGTAAAAGACTTTTAGTTCGTGATATTATGGCTCACATATGGTGAGAGCAAGGAGAGAGAAATGAGAAATTACTCCGGAAAATGGTGGATGGTCATTATTCCGGCTTTGATTCTTGCTTTTGTTTCAGCTTGCGGCGTTGACGAAACCAATAATAAAACAATCGAAGAAGGGGGATTTATAATTCCTAAAACCACCAAGGTTATAGATGATGCTTTAAATCAAGATCTTAGTCAAATTTCTTATGATGGTTCTCTTATAACTTTCTTCGGATATTCTCAAATTTCAAAGGATATTAAAGTCGGAGATGTATTAGTTAGTGGTGTGACAGAGGCCACTCCTTTTGGTTTGCTTCGAAAGGTTTCACATATTGGCAAAGATTTTTATTATAACATAATTGTCTCTACCGTTCCTGCTACTTTGGAAGAAGCAATCGAAACTGGAACGATAGAAATCAACCAGGAACTCGGGCCAAATGATATCGCTTCGATTGCTTCTATTAAAAAAAGAAATGGATATCTTAATCCTCAAGGAAGATATCCAAATGAATTCTATATTGATTTTAATAATGTGCAAGATTGGTATAATATGTATAGCCGAGATGAAATAGCCTTGAATGGTAGCATTGAATTTACTCAAGCTATTGAGTTCAAAGTTATTATCAAGAACCATAAAATAACTGAAGTTACGTTTGCCAATACAGTCAAGGAATTTATCGATTTAGGAGTTGATTTAAATGTTGATCTTTTAGATTATAAATATAAAACAGTAGTACCTGGAGCCTCTTGGATGTTAAAGCCAATCGTTTTTATGGCTGGCTTCGTTCCGGTTGTTGTAGTTCCAATGATTTCTGTAAATGTTGGTTTTGATATACCAATAGGTATTAGTGTAGCAACTGGAATAACACAGGAAGCGATTTATAGCGCTGGGTTACAGTATACCGATAGTTCTTGGGAGCCAATTCAGGATTTCTCAAATAATTTTACTTTTATTTCGCCTACTCCTTCGGCTAGTTGCGACATAAAGGGATATGCCGGACCTCAATTGGACATTCTTCTCTATGGACTGGCTGGCCCCTATGTTCTTCCCCGAGGCTATTTGCTACTAGGTGCTGATATTTTTCGAACACCTTGGTGGCAACTTTATGGCGGGCTTGAAGTAGCCGCAGGATTTAAAATATCTGCACTATCTTTAAATATTATGGATCATGAATTTCCAGAATTAATTGGGTATCAAACATTATTAGCGGAAGCTAATACGCCGACCCCTGCAATTCCAGATACTCCCTCAAACCTGCAGGCCACAGCAATTTCCTCGTCTGAAATTGACCTTTCTTGGACAGATAATACCAATATCGAGGACGGATTTAAAATTGAGCGTAAAGCTGGGTCGGGTGGTACATACACCCAAATCGGTACGGTGAGTGCAAATGTAACCAGTTATAAGGATACTGGTTTAACTTGCGAAACGACATATTACTATCGTATTCGCGCTTATGGGGTAAATGATTCTGATTTTTCCAACGAAGTAAGCGCAGAGACAGGTAGCAATTGTATTCCGGCTCCTTCAAATCTTTCTGCAATTGTCGTTTCATCTTCCCAGATTGATCTTTCTTGGGATTGTAATTCCAACGGTATTGATGGTTATAATATTTATCGTAAAATTGGACAAGAAGGCACCTATGAAAATATCGAAAACTTTGTAAAAGTAAATTCTTTATCAGATTCAGAGTTATTATGCGACACAAACTACTACTATCAAGTCAGGTCTTACCATATGTATAATATCTTTTATTCAGAATCCTTATTTAATGAAGAGATTAATATTATATTATCTTGTCCTTCGTACATCCCAACAGCTCCATCCAATCTTCAACTTACTGTGGTTTCATCTACTCAGATTAATATTTCTTGGGTAGACAATTCAGATAATGAAGATACGTTCGATATTTATCTGAGGTATGGTTTTTATGGCGAAGACTACCGGACTGGATCTGTTGGAGCTAATACAACTTTTTATCCTAAAACTGATCTTTCCTGCAACACGCTTTATGGATTCCATGTAGTTGCCCATAACGGATTAGGATCTTCTTCTTCTAATGAATTATATGCATATACTTCGGCCTGTGCTTCATCTATTCCTTCTTCCCCTTCAGGCCTTTCGGCATACGCAGTTTCACAATCTCAAATTAATCTTTCTTGGATTGACAATTCAAGTAACGAAAACGGATTTAAAATCGAGAGAAAGACAGGATCAGGAGGGTCTTATTCTCTAATTAATACAACTTCATCTAATACCACCTCATATTCAAACACGGGGCTTTCGGCCAACACTACATATTATTACCGTGTTTATGCCTATAACTCAAACGGGAATTCAGGATACTCCAACGAAGTTAATGCCACCACACAAAGTTCGGCACTGCTTATCCAATGGGCTTCTATCAGCGCCGGATGCTTAAATATGGGCGATGCCTTTTCCGAAGGAAGTGCAGATGAACTTCCTGTTCACAACGTTTGCCTCTCGTCTTTTCAAATAAGTAAATACGAAGTGACCAACTCACAATACAAAGCCTGTGTGGATGCGGCAGTATGCTCGGCGCCGAGTAACAATTCCTCCGACTCTCGAACTTCCTACTATGGGAATACCGATTACGACAATTACCCGGTAATTTATGTGAACTGGAACCAGGCGAGCAGCTACTGCGCTTGGGTTAGCGGAAGATTGCCGACCGAAGCTGAGTGGGAGTTTGCGGCGAGAGGAGGATTAGCAGATAAAAGACATCCATGGGGAGACAGCGATCTGACTTGCACTTTTGGAGCTTCCAATGGTGCACAGTATAGTTCTTGTTCGCCAAACGATACTGTTTCAGTAGGGAGTTTTGGCTCGAATGGATATGGATTATATGATATGACTGGGAACGTCTCTGAATGGATCCATGATTGGTATAGTTCTGGATATTATTCGTCAAGTCCAACGAATGATCCCCAAGGACCGAGTTCAGGAAGTTATCGCGTTATTCGGGGAGGTGACTATGGCATGTTTGCTGCAGAATTGCGTGTCTCCTGCCGAGATTACTTTGACCCGGTGAGCTCATATCACTACTTCGGTTTCCGCTGCGCCAAATAGGATTTACCTTTCATGACAAACGTCAACTCCGATCCAAGCTGGGAATGAATAGGAAAAGGAGAGAAAAATGAAAATCTTTCCCAGAAAATCGTGGCTGATCATTATCCCGGTTTTGATTCTTGGCTTGGGATGGGCTTGTGGCGGAGGTAATGAAATTCCCCCGATCGCCCCCTCCAATCTCCAGGCTACAGTATTTTCTTCATCCCAGATTAACCTTGCCTGGGCGGATAACTCTAATAATGAGGATGGTTTTAAAATAGAACGGAAAACCGGGTCAGAGGTAACATATGCCCAGATAGGAACAGCAGGAGTAGGAGTAACCAGTTATCAGGATACCGGACTTACCTGCGAGACAATCTATTATTATCGGGTTCGGGCTTATAATAGCGCTGGGGATTCGGTTTATTCTAATTTGGCTTCGGCTTCGACTCAGGCTTGTTCAGGAAATACCCCAAATACCCCTGCTGCTCCTTCAAATCTTCAGGCGACGGCGGTTTCAACTTCCCAGATTAATTTAACGTGGATTGATAATTCCGATAACGAAGATGGATTTAAGATTGAACAGAAAACTGGAGCGGGGGGAACCTACACTTTAATTAAAACTGCTTCTGCGAATACGACTTCTTACTCGGATACGAGCCTATCATCAAGCACCACCTACTACTATAGGATTTATGCCTATAACACTACCGGGAACTCAGGCTACTCCAACGACGCCAATACTACTACACAAAGCTCCACTCCTTTAGGAATAGCTTCCATCCCCGCCGGTTGTTTCAACATGGGCGAGGCTTTCAACGAGGGTTATTATTATGAACATCCAGTTCACAATGTCTGCATTTCGGCTTTCAAAATGGATGTTTATGAAGTAACCAACGTCCAATACAAGACCTGCGTAGATGCCGGGAGTTGCACCTCCCAGGGAAATAGTTCATCTTTTTCTCGATCTTCGTATTATGGTAATTCAGCCTATGACAACTACCCGGTGATTGAAGTAAATTGGAGACAGGCGAAGGCATATTGCGAGTGGACGGGGGGCAGACTGCCCACGGAGGCAGAGTGGGAATACGCAGCCCGTGGAGGGCTTTCGGGGAAGACATATCCGTGGGGGGATGATTCACCCATCTGCACTTTGGGGGCGACAAACGGTGCGCAATACAATTCCTGTTCCCCTGGTGATACGATCGAAGTAGGTAGTTTTGCCCCGAATGGTTATGGGTTGTATGACATGGCAGGGAATGTCCTCGAATGGGTGAATGACTGGAACGATGATAATTATTATTCGACGAGCCCTATGCAGGATCCGCAGGGACCTTCTTCGGGGACTTACCCAGTCTCACGCGGCGGGAGCTGGTACAACTACATTGATATACTGCGCGTAGCCCATCGGCTATCGCTCGACCTGTCGTCTCAGTTCCAGACACTCGGCTTTCGTTGCGCCAAGTGAGGGTTTACCTTTTGAGACAAACGTCAACCGGCCCGTACCTAGCCTCGAAGGGGTGTTTACGTTTGTCTATAAAAGTAAACTGGGCCATGAAAGAGATTAAGTACATACTTATTATTTTCATCTTTGCTTTTCTTCTTGGCTTCGCACCAAATTATGCGTTTTGTCAGAAGGAAGGGGGTTCTTATGATTGCACTTATAAAACAGATGATGGGCAATCTCATGATTGCCGGTGTTCTGTTGTAGGAGATGGTGATGCCCAGCATACAGTCTGCACCGGTGACTGCTATTAAAGCCAGGCTTTTCAGCCCCAAATGGAAATAGTTGACTCGCCAGCAGGCTCATAATATCATAACGGAAATAGCTAAAAAGAAGTCTCTAGCTGGTAGGGTGGCTACCCATTCTTTGAGAAAGACCTGCGGAATCCAGATGATGGAGATAGAAAGCAAAGCATTTTCTAAGGTTATTATCGGTCTGAGCTTTTAGCTTAGGCCGTTTTTTTAAACAAGGAGATAATATGAAGAAAATTGTACTTGCCGTCCTGATATCTCTTTTCATTTCGACTCCCCTTCTGGCTCAAAAACAGACATTCATTGCAGTTCTAGATCTAACTATCGATCAGAATATAACCAGTTCATTAAAAATCCCACTTTCTTTGGCATTAGCCGAAAATATCTTAAAAAGCGGGCAATTCAGAGTATTGGATCGAAAAAATATTGATACGATTCTAAAAGAGCAGGGTTTTCAACTTTCCGATTGTACAAGCTCAGAGTGCATAGTAAGAGTAGGTCAACTTTTAGGAGTAACAAAGATTGTTACAGGAAATGTGAGCAAAGTTGGTGATCTCTTTGTTATTTCTGTGATGATGACCAACGTTGAGACTGGTGAAGTTGAAACGATGGAAAGCTCTCGATGCCGATGTGATGATGAGCAATTATTCGATCAGATTCGTTTGATTGCTGAAAAGTTATCTGGAGTAAGTATTCCTCAAGAAAATATTACACCTCGTCAAGAACCTTCCCAACCACTTCCACAAAAAACAACTGGCCAAATACCTTCTTCTACAGGCAGTCTTTATATTGAATCAGATCCTTCTGATGCTCAGATAATTATAGATGGAAAAGAACTTGATGCGAAAACTCCTTCTCTTCTTGAGAAAGTTTTCATCGGTGAGCATAAACTTATTTTGAAAAATAATAATTCTAAAGGTGAAGTCAAGATAATTGTTGTAGCAAATAAGCGAGCAACAATAAAAGTAAAATTAGATCAAGAATTAAAAGCTAATTTAAAAATCGATTCTAATCCTTCAGGTGCAAATATTTATATTAACGGTAAATATATAGGGATAACACCAAAACAATTTATAGATATTACTCCCGGACAATACAAAATAAGAATAGTTAAAGAATCAAAAAATAATGAAGAAATTATTATTTTAAAAGGAGATGAGTCGAAAATTCTGAAAATTACATTACTTTCTGTTGGTGCAATTAAAAAAGATCGGTATTCCATTGGAATTAATGGCGGCGCAAGTATTCCTATCCATGTTTGGGGAGGTTACACCTATGGAACTTCATTTAAAACCAATATTCAACCTGGATATTATATTACAAATAAATTATTAGTAGGCTTGGATATGGATTTTAACTTTTCAGTAACCATAGATTATTATCATCATTCTGCATCATTTTATAGATTATCACCATTTATTAATTATTCGTTTTTGAATAGCAGAATATTTCCCAGTTTTATTTTCGGTATCGGATATATGCTTGCACGAGTTGATACAGAAAACTCGAGTGAAGGAGAATATGGAAATTTCTTTTCATTATTTGGCGGGCCTGCTATTGGATTTCACATAACAAACAATTTAGATGCTACAGTTCAGACTATATTTTCATATATAGAAAAAGGTGCAACATCTATTAATATAGATAGAAATGCTACCTTTACCATTTATCCTGGTATTAGATATTCTTTCTAAATTCTGATTAATTTATTTGAATGTAATGATATTTAACACTTTACGATAGACGTCAAATCAAACCACGACAGAAATTGCACTTTTGTAGGAAAATGTCAAAGCTAATCTATAAATAATAATTCAAAATTAAATAATATTTATGAAATCATCACCTTACTTCGATATCACTGAAAAAATTAATTTAAAAACGATTAGTGATTTACTAGTCTTAAATAAAGAACACACCTATATGAGTCCTGGTGTTTTATTAAAAGATAAACCTTCAGAAATATTACCACATGAATTAATTTTAAAGTCACATTTTTTAAAAGAATATTATAAAACTTTCTTTTATTCTTCGGAGACTTGTGGATTATTTCGTGGCCAGACAAAAAGTTGGCCTTTATTGCCATCTTCATATAGAATTAAATTACTTAATATTAAAAAGCCATCTGAAGAGAAAATACGCTCCGTATATGAAAGTTCTAATTGGCAATTTCATGAATTCTGCAAAAGAGCTTATCAACAAAATTTAGATTTCCCTAAGTCCATTATTGAGCGGATGGTAATAGCTCAACATTATGGAATTAAAACACCTCTACTTGATTGGACAAAAAATATATTTGCTGCTGTTTATTTTGCAATAAATTATAAAATAACAGAAGAAAAAGGAATATTTAGCCCTGTCATTTATCATTTAAAAAATGAACGATTACTCAATTACAATATCGATGAAAAACATATCGAATTCATTAATAAATCATATTATATAAAACCGTTACCTCTTGACAAGAGAATAGATAGACAATTTAGTGCATTAACTTTTCATCCTGTACCATTTTACACGTCATATAAAATCCCTATAACTGAATACAACATATCAGAATATTTAATTAATGATTTGAGAGATATAATGCAAGGAATGGGTTTGACTTCATATCATTATTTTCCTGATTATGCGGGAATAGCAGAAAAAATCAAACAAAATCTTATGCTTTAAACGTAATTTGATTACTAATGACCAAATCTGACATCGTTGAGAAGGTTTACGAAAAGATCGGTTTCTCCAAGAAGGAAACCATGGAGATGGTAGATTCTGTCTTCGATATCATCCGAGACACCCTCACCGAAGGCGATCGGGTAAAGATCGCTAACTTTGGGAACTTCGAAGTCAGGCAGAAGAGATCCAGGAAAGGCAGGAATCCTCAGACGGGAGAGGCAATGGAGATCTCAGCTAGGAAGGTGCTTTCGTTTAAGCCTAGCGTAATGCTGAAGAGAGAGCTGAATAATAAATAAAAATAATTTATTGGAGGATTAAAAATGGCTGGGGAAAAACAACTTTATAAAGAAGCTCTTTCGGATATTAGTAAAAAATATAAGACTTTGATAATTTCAAATATAATATCTGGTTTAGTGTCTTTAATAATTGGAATGGCAGTAATGGGAGCCGGTGTTTATATTAAAGCTATATTGGATAATCAAAAATATGAAAAGGAAATAAAGAATAATCAAGATAAATCTATTTATATTCTTTGCAGGGAGTTAAAAGATAATTTGACATGGAGTGACGATAGTCGAGGAATTATTAAATATGATTCTAATTTAATTACAGAGAAATCTACCAAGATAGTAGTAAATTCTTTGTTGGCACCCTTAAAACCACTTCAAATCGGTGCGTGGGATTTATTGAAAATTAATAAGCCAAATAATTTTCTTAATGAAGAAACTATAAAAAGTATTGAAAATTATAATGATGAAATAATATTTATTAATAAAATTATTGAAATTAGAGATCTTTATAAGATTTTCTCTAACGGTACGACGGATTTTGGAAAAGCGATGACAGGTTATAATGTTATGCTAAATGAGCAATTAAAAATGCTGGATAAAAACATTGTTAATACCCAACAATCATTATCCAATAAATGTAACAAGGTTAACAACCTAAAAAAATAGACATAATAAGGAGACACTCATGCCCCAGAACCCCAAAAGCCTAGACCTTTCCCAGCTCCAGTCTTCATCTATCGAATCAGCCATCCATAAGCTCCTGGCTAAGCAGCAGCTCAAAGCTATGGAATCTATTTCTGAGCTAGGACAGGCTGTCAGGAATGTTGAAAAACGTTTATCCAATCTAGCCAAGCCTAGGAAGAAAGCTAAGCCCGTCAGGAAGGCTAAAGCTGGGAAGAAGGCTATAGGCAAGAAGATCTGCAAGATCAAGGGCTGCAAGAATCCTGTCAGGGCTAAAAAGCTCTGCGGTAAGCACTACGTGGCTAGGATGAGGAAGGCTAAGAAAAAGGAGGTAAATCATGGTTGAACGTTGCAAAGGTAAAGTAGGAGGAGGTAAACTAGACTGTAATGAAGTTCTTCAAAAATGCAAGAAATGTGGTAATGTTGTTTGTACGCAGAACACAAAAACGGGCAGCTCAGGTAACAAATGCACAAATCAAGGATTTGAAGGCGTAAGGTGTCTAAAATGTGGGGAATATTTGCAAGCAGAGATTTATCATCCTGAAAAACGGTAAGCTTAACTAAAATTCTAAGCTTATGATGGAAATAAATCAGGACAGGTAGACATATGTGGCCACCTGACTTTTAAACAATATGTTTTTAGGAGGTCGGATATGAGAGATGAATATTTAGATCTTTTAAAAAATTCAATTAAAGAGGTTATTGAAAAAGATTTCAAATCTATTGAAGAAAATGTTAATGGAGGAATGATAATCTCTGGTCATGGCCTAGGAAAAGGTGAAAATTATGAATTGAAAGGAGTCAATATTTTTGAAACATCAATAGTTGAAAAATTAATTATTAATTTATTTAAAATACTTTATGATAAAAAACAAATAATAGGTTGGGAAGCATCATATCCACATGAAGAATGGGGAAGATCGAAGCTTGACCTCGGTTTGGATCTTATCCAAGATTTAACATATCTTTTTAAAATCGCAGTAGAAGTAAAAAAGATTGCTTTATACGATGATGATTTCGTTCCATATAATGTATGGAATGATATATTTAAACTCTGTGGTTACTGGGTTAAAGATCGTACAGATGTAGGACAAGATAAACTTGTTTTATTATTTTTTGAAATGGGTGAATATAATGAAGAAAAAGCAGTCAAATTACTAGAAAATGCTTTTATTACCCAAGAAACTCTTTTTAATTATTTAAATAATAAAGTCCAGAGAAATAATCTTAATATTGTCAAAGAAAACAATATTTATAAGGATTTCCTAATTAATGAATTGAAATGGAAAGCTGGTATTGAACACGTATTATATATGTTAGATTTACAAAAGAACGGCCCGAAGCAATTTATTAAAATTGAACCTATAAATTCAATTAATAAAATATTTATACACGGAAAATATGCTGCTGCAATGTTGCGTTTAATTGATATAAACTCAAAATAATAATAATTTAATGATCATTTTTTCATGCGAATCTTATATAAATGGAGAAATATCTGAAAATCGAATCCATTATGTAATAAACGCTCAATTAAAAAAATTTCTTGGCAGGTAAAAACAGAATATGACAAAAATACAATTATTAGAAAGGAGATTTTAAAAGATGAAGATACCAGTAAATTCAAAAATGTGTGGTACTTGTAATTTTTGGGCAGGCGTTCGAAAAGATGAAGAATCTGGCACGATTTCTAGGGTATCGACTCCTTATGAAATGGGAAAGTGTCTATCGCCAGATGGACCATTAAAAGGTAAAGATATAGTTGTCGATAAAAAATGCGATAAATGGTTAATGTGGGAAGCCTTGAATATAATTCCTGGACTTCGCTCTAAAAAAACCTAAACACAAGTGAAAGGAAGAATTATGGCTGGGAATACTACAGGTATTATTGAGACTTCGAAAGAAGTAGGTAAAAATATGGTAACGGTCACACTTAAATGTAGTTGTGGGCACCCTAAAGGACAGTCTGGAACAGTAGGCAAAGGTACTAGGCAAACCTGGGGATGTTATAAATGTAAGCAAAACGTTACAGTAATAATTCCTAAGTAATTATAATATTTAAAAGAAATATATTATTTGAAATAAAATCGAATGCATTTATTCTTAATTTCCTTTATTTATTTTCTTTTATTTGTTCATACCCCAGCCGTATCCTCCTCCCCTCTCTCTCCAGTCCTCCGTGTCGTAAGATGATGGCAAAAGTACTTCTAAAAGCTGCGGTAGTCTGCGGGTTTGCCATCGTGACGGCGGGCTTCCTGTTTGCGGGCACGAAAGAAACCAAAGATATCTCAGTCCCGAGCGAGCCGTGCTCTATCGCAACGTACTTCTCCCCCTACGACAACGTTGAAGAAGTTGTTCATAAAATTCTCTCCGGAGCGAAGAAGTCTGTCCACTGCTCTCTTTATGGCATTACCAACGAGCGCTTGGCTTCCGACCTCGAAACCCTGAAAGCTAAGGGCTTGGATGTGGAGGTTGGGTTAGACAAGAAGCAGGCAAGCCGGAAAGAGCGATAAGCACTCCCAGCTAGCCAATGCTGAGATCAGGGTGGTGATTAAGAAGACAGGCGTCCTGGAGCACAATAAGTTTTGCATTGTGGAAGGAGACACTGTCATTATGGGAAGCTGGAATTGGTCAAACAATGCGCAGCGCCAGGACAACAGCGACGTGGTAATCAGAGGCTGTAAAGGCCAAGTGGCTCGTTTTGAGGAAGCATTCCAGAGAATTATGAGGTAGTGTCAAATATCTTTCGCACTTTATGGTAGCTCGGTTGCAACTAGCCAAGTAACATTTCTTTAAGCTGCCGCTTCTTTCTTG
>Ga0209777_10005862_pt1 | contig 14021 bp, 12 predicted proteins | sample FrelakmetHBP12HB_FD_187147 | JGI IMG/M metagenome (GOLD analysis project Ga0209777, IMG submission 187147) | Freshwater lake sediment microbial communities from the University of Notre Dame, USA, for methane emissions studies -HBP12 HB (SPAdes)... | ecosystem: Environmental > Aquatic >...
CGCTTGCCAGCGGCCGGGGCGAGCCGCTACGATTGCGGGATGGCCGTCTTCCCTTCCGTCAATGAGCAGATGGACGCAATCCGTCAGGGGACGGTGGAGATCGTCCCCGAAGAGGACCTGGCGCGGAAGCTCGAGCGCTCCCTCCGGACCGGCACACCGCTGACGGTCAAGCAGGGCTTCGACCCTACCCGCCCGCACCTGCACGTCGGCTATCTAGTCTCCATCCGGAAGCTCCGGACCTTCCAGGAGCTGGGCCACCGCGTCGTCTTCCTGCTCGGCGACTTCACCGCGCTGGTCGGCGACCCGAGCGGGCGGAGCGAGACGCGACCGCGGCTCTCCGAGGAGGAGGTGGAGCGGAACGCGGCCACCTACCGCGAGCAGGTGTTCAAGGTGCTCGACCCCGCCCGGACGGTGATCGAGCGGAACAGCCGCTGGCTGCGGGGGCTGGGGCTCCCCGAGGTCCTCGAGCTGGCGTCGCGGTACACCGTGGCGCGGATGCTGGAGCGGGACGACTTCGCCCAGCGCCACGAGGCGGGGAGTGCCATCTCGATGCTGGAGTTCCTCTATCCGCTGCTGGTGGCCTACGACTCCGTAGTGCTCAAGGCGGACGTGGAGATGGGCGGCAGCGACCAGAAGTTCAACCTGCTGGTCGGCCGCACGCTGATGGAGCGCTACGGGCTCGAGCCCCAGGTCGCGCTGATCATGCCGCTGCTGCGCGGCACCGACGGCGAGCGGAAGATGTCGCAGTCGTACGACAACTACATCGGGATCACGGAGCCGGCCGAGGACCAGTACGGCAAGACGATGTCCATCCCCGACACGCTCCTCGCGGAGTGGACCTCCCTGCTGGCGGGCCTCGCGCCCGCGGAGCTCCCAGCCGCCCTGGAGCGGTGCCGGACCGAGCCGTATGCCGCGAAGCGCTGGCTCGCGGCGCGGCTCGTGGAGCAGCTCCACGGCGCCGACGCCGCGGCGCGGGCCGCGGCACACTTCGACCGGCTCTTCAAGGCGAAGGAGGCGCCCGCGGAGCGGCCCCGCTTCGCCCACGCGCCGGCGACGCTCGCGGTCGTGCTCCGTGACATCGGCTTCGCCACATCGCTGGGGGAGGCGCGGCGGATGTGCGCGCAGGGAGGCGTACAGGTGGACGGCGCGAAGCCCGGGAGCGGCGACGCGGTGCTCGCCCTCGGGGAGCATGTCGTGAAGTACGGGAAGCTCAAGTACGCTGATGTCGTCATAGGTGATGGGTGATGCGTGATGGGCGCTAGGTGATGGGAGATGGGTGATAAGGAGTTCCCCATCTCCTAGCACCTATCACGCCGCCCTATCACCCCTCACGTATCACCCATCACGCATCACCCATCACCTACCATCACTTTTCTGTCGGCCGCATTGCCGTAGGCCGCCGCGGCGAGTACCCTTGCATTGGCATAGGCATCCCCTTCTCCGCCTCAACAAAGCCACAGCATGACGGCAATCGGGGCCCCCCCGCTCATCATCCAGGGCGGCATGGGGGCGGCGGTCTCCAACTGGATCCTGGCCCGAGCCACCGCGATGCGGGGGCAGCTCGGCGTCGTGTCCGGCACGGGGATAGACACGGTGCTGGTGCGGCGGCTTCAGGACGGGGACGCCGGCGGCCACATGCGCCGTGCGATGGCCGCGTTCCCCATCCCCGAGGTGGGCGAGACGGTGCTCCAGGAGCACTTCCGCCCCGAAGGGCGTGCCGGCGCTCCCTACAAGCCGCTGCCGCTGCATCAGATCAAGGTGAGCCGGTCGCGCCAGCTGCTCACGGCACTGGCCAACTTCGTGGAGGTCCGACTCGCGAAGGAGGGCCACGAGGGACGCGTCGGCATCAACCTCCTGACCAAGATCCAGCTCCCCACCCTGGCCTCGCTCTACGGGGCGATGCTCGCGGGCGTGGACTACGTGCTGATGGGCGCGGGGATCCCGCGCGAGATCCCCCGGGCGCTCGACCGGCTGGCCGAGCACGCCCCGGCGTCCATCAAGCTTGACGTGGAGGGGATGAACGGCGAGGGCACGCGTCACGCCGAGCTCGACCCGCGGGAGTTCTGGGCCGGCGCGCCGGCCCTCACGCGCCCGCGCTTCCTCCCCATCGTCGCGTCGAACCTCCTCGCCACACTGCTCGCCCGGAAGGCGAGCGGGCGCGTCGACGGCTTCGTGATCGAGGGGCCGACGGCGGGCGGCCACAACGCACCGCCCCGTGGCGAAAGCCGGCTCAACGAGCGCGCCGAGCCGGTGTACGGCGAGCGGGACGTGGTGGACCTGGCGAAGATCCGCGACCTCGGCCTCCCCTTCTGGGTCGCGGGGGGCTCCGGCTCCCCCACGGGGCTCGCCGAGGCCCTCGCCGCCGGCGCGGCGGGGATCCAGGTGGGCACCCTGTTCGCGTTCTGCGACGAGTCCGGGCTGAAAGACGAGTACAAGCGCGAAGTGCTGGCGGCCGCCCGCCGCGGCGAGGTGGACGTCATCACCGACTCGCGCGCGTCGCCGACCGGCTACCCCTTCAAGGTCGTCCGCTGGGGAGAGGACACGCCACGGGAGGAACTCCGGGAGCGGGTCTGCGACGTGGGGTACCTGCGCACACCCTACGCCACGGAGGACGGGCGGGTCGCCTTCCGCTGCGCCTCCGAGCCGGTCGACACCTACGTCAAGAAGGGCGGTGCGCTCGAGGACACGGTCGGGCGGAAGTGCCTCTGCAACGCCCTGATGGCGAACATCGGCCGCGCCCAGGTCCGCGACGGCGGGAAGCAAGAGCCGCCGATCCTCACCGCCGGGGACGATCTGAAGGGGATCGCGGCGTTCCTGAACGGACGCGAGCGGTACTCGGTAGCGGACGTGATCGCGTATCTGCTGGGGAAGAAGACGTGAGAGGTGATGCGAGATGGCTGATGGGTGATGGGGAAGCGCGATAGGTGACAGGTGATGGGTGATGGGGTGCCGCAGAGGCCTCCTATCACCCATCACTCACATCGCCCCCCTATGACCCATCTCCCGTAACCCTTACCCGTCACGCATCACCCATGACTCATCACGTTCCGCCGAGCACCTCATCCATCACCCCGATCGTCCGCTCGATCTCCTCCACCGTGTTATAGCAGTGCGGCGCGAAGCGCAGGGCGCCTTCCCGGAGCGAGCAGACCACTCCCGCCTGGCGGAGGCGCCGGTGCGCGCCAGCGGGGTCGGGGAGCGCCAGGCAGACGATGGCGGAGCGGTGGGGGCCGTCGGCGGGGGAGACGACGCGGAGGCCGCGCCGCCGCGCCCAGGCGATGAGCGGGTCGCCGAGGGCGCGGGTGTACGCGTCGACTGCGGCCACGCCCAGCTCGAGGAGGAGCGCGACGGAGGTCGTGAAGCCAAGGCAGTCGTGGAAGGCGTTGGGGAGCTCGAAGCGCCGCGCATCGGCCCGGAGGCGGTGATCGTAGCGCAGCAGGTTCGCGAAGTCGTCGGTGCCCTCGACGGCGAGCCACCCGACAGCGACGGGCTCGAGGCGCGGCACGAGCTCGCGGCGCACGTAGAGGAACCCCGAGCCCCAGGGCGAGAGCAGCCACTTCTGGCCGCCGCAGGCGAGGAGGTCCACCGGCACCTCGCGCACGTCCAGGGGCGAGGCGCCGAGGCCCTGGATCGCGTCCACGACCAGCCAGGCGCCGTTCGCACGGCACGCCCCGCCGAGGCGCGCGAGGTCGGCCTTGTACCCGTTGGAGAACTGGACGAAGGACACCGCAAGGACGCGGACCCGCGGGTCGGCGAGGCGCTCGACGAGGCGGTCCTCGTCGGGGAATCCCTCCGGCGTCACCGGGAGGAGCTCCACGGCGATCCCCTGCCGGCGCAGGGCGAGCCACGGGTGCACGTTGGCGGGGAACTCGCGGTCGCTGACGAGCACCACGTCGCCGGGCGCCAGGGGGAGCGCCCGCGCCGCCACGTTGAGGCCGGCGGAGGTGCTCGGCATGAGCGCGATCTCGGCGGCGTCTGCCCCGATGAGGCGCGCGGCGGCGGCGCGCGCGGCGTCGAGCATCGGGAAGATCTCGCGGTCGGGGAGGAGGTGCGGCGCCGTGCGCTTAGCGTTGAACACCTCGAGCGCGAGCCGCGTGCGCTCGGGGATCGGGCCGACGGACGCGTTGTTGAGGTAGATCGTCGCCGCAGTCCACGGGAACTCGCGGTCCCGTAGGTCGCGGACCAGCGCGTGGAGGGCGGCGTCGGGAGAGCGTGCGGTCACCGGGGAGCCGGCGCGGGGGGCATAGGGCGCAACGTTAACGCGGCGCGCGCCGGCGCGGCAAGCGCGCCGCGCTCAAGGGGCGGCCGCGTCCTCCGGGGGCGGCTCGCGCCACAGCCGGTGCGTCCACAGGTACTGCTCCGGCGCCGAGCGCACCAGCGCCTCGAGACGCGCGCGGTAGAGGGTGGTGAGACGGAGGACCACCTCGTCGGTGTCGCCGCGCGGGTGCTCGTCGAGCACCTCGAGGAACATGCGGTAGCCGCCCGCAGCGTCGGCGAGCATCCCGCCGAACAGCACCGGCGCGCCCGTCTCGGCGGCCATGTAGCCGGGGCCGTTGAAGGTCTTGGTGGGCCTGCCGAAGAAGGGCACCCAGGTGCCGCCGCGGATCGGCGCCTGGTCGGCCACGAGGCCCACGATCCTGCCCTCGCGCAGCGCGGCGATCACGCCCTCGCGCGCCTCGGGCATCGGGATGGCGTCCACGCCGAGCCGCACGCGCAGGCCTTCGAGGTACGACGCGATCCACAGGTTCGCCTGCGGCTTCCACACGCCCGTCACCGGGACGCCGTGAGCGGCGACGTACGCTGCGGCGCCCTCCCAGTTCCCGATGTGGCCCGAGAGGACGAGGACGCCGCGTCCCCGCGCCTGGAAGTCGCGGAGGGTTCGGAGCACCTCGTCGCCTCCCCGGATGAGGGGGAACACCTCGCGGCCCTCCGTCGCCGCGGCGCGGAGCACCTCGACGCTCATCCGCCCCCAGTGCGCGAACATCCGGCGGCACAGGGCGTCGCGCTCCGCCGGCGAGCGCTCGGGGAAGGCGAGCGCGAGGTTGGCCTCGGCCACGGCGCGCCGGAGGCCGAGGGGCGAGCGCGCGACGCCGCCCGCGAGTGCGCCGACGCGCAGGGCCGCCGCCCGCGGGAGTACGTGGACGCCTGCGACGAAGGCCCGGAACGCCAGGTAGAGCGGGAAGTCCGAACGCCGCCTCACACGCGCCGCTCCATCGCCACGCGGTAGGCGTCATCGGTGAGGCGGCGGGTGCGCTCGAGCGTGAACCGCTCGCGGACGGTGCACCGGCCCGCGGCGCCGAGCGCAGCGCGGCGGGCAGGGTCGGCGAGGAGCGCGGCCAGCGCGCGCGCGAACGCCGCCGGCGCGCGGGGCGGGACGAGGAGCCCGTCGACGCCGTCGGTCACGAGGTCCACGGTGCCGCCGACCCGCGACGCGACGACGGGAATGCCGAGGGCCATCGCCTCGAGGAGCGCGCGCGGCAGGCCCTCCCCCGCGGTCGGAAGCACGGCGACGTCGACGAGCGCGTAGAAGGGGAGCACGTCGCGCCGGAACGGCACGAACGCGACACGGTGCGGCGCCGCCGCGGCGGCGAGCGCGGCCAGCTCCGCGTCGGGGACGATGCCGAGGAGCACCACCGTGACGGCCCGCGGGAGGAGCGGCAGGGCGCGGAGGAGCACCGCCTGCTCCTTGCGGCGCGAGACGACGCCGATGGTGGGCCGGTCAGGGCTCCAGAGGGCGGCGGCCCGCGCCTCGGCGAGCGCAGCCCCCTCCACGCGGCGATCCACGACGGCCGGGTCGATCCCGTTGGGCACGACGCGGACGCGCCACGGCGGCGCGCCGCGGCAGACCAGGGCGCGCCGCACCGACACGCTCACCGCGACCGTGCAGTCCGCGGCGAGGCCGTTCAGCAGGACCGACGGGGGGAGAGAGCGCGGCAACTGGCGGCGGGTCATGACGAGCGCGGCCGGCAGGCGGCCAGCCAGGCGCGCGCGCCGGCAGGCGGCGCGGTCGCGGGAGGCGTGAGCGTTCACCACGTCCACCCGCCGCTCGGCGGCGAGGGCCGCGATGCGCGCCGCCGGCCGCGCGGCGCGGGCGAAGTCCACCGCGACGACCTCAACCCCCGCCGCCGCCGCGAGCTCCGCCAGGAGCGCGCCGGCCCCGCACCCGACCAGCACCCGGTGGCCGGCCTCGCGCTGCGCGCGCGCCAGCTCCGCGATCGAGAGCGTCGAGCCGGCGCCGTCCCCCGGGTACGCGAGGTGGAGGACGGTGAGGGGCGCGCCCTCAGACGGGGGAGGAGGCCGGCGCTCGCGCACTGAACTGGAGCGTGTAGAGATGGTGGTACGCGCCGTCCCGGGCCAGCAGGTCCTCGTGACGCCCGCGCTCCACGATCCGACCGCGATCGAGCACCAGAATCTGCGAGGCGTGCTGTACGGTCGAGAGGCGGTGCGCGATCACGAACACCGTGCGCCCCGAAAGGAGGCGGTCGATCGCCTCCTGCACCAGCCGCTCCGACTCGGAGTCGAGGGCGCTCGTGGCCTCGTCGAGGATGAGGATCGGCGGATCGCGCAGGAGCGCGCGGGCGATGGCGATGCGCTGTCGCTCGCCCCCGGACAGGCGTGCGCCGCGTTCCCCGAGGACGGTGTCGTAGCCCTTCGGGAGTCCGCCGATGAACTCGTGCGCGTTGGCGGCACGGGCCGCGGCATCGATCGCGGCGTCACCGTACCGGTCCTCCGCGCCGTAGGCGATGTTGGCCTTGACGGTGTCGTTGAAGAGCACCGTCTCCTGGCTCACGATCCCCATCAGGCCGCGCAGCGACCGGAGGGTGAAGGTGCGCAGGTCGCGCCCGTCGAGGGTGATGCGCCCGTCCGTCGGCTCGTAGAAGCGGGGGATGAGGTCCACCAGGGTGCTCTTCCCCGCCCCGCTCGAGCCGACGATCGCCACGACCTCGCCCCGGCGCGCCTCAAACGCAATCTCCTCCAGCACCGGGGGGCCGCCGGCGTACGCGAACCCGACGCGCTCGAAGGCGATCCGGTCGTCCAGCCCCGGCGCCGTCTTGGTGCCCGGCGCATTGGCCTCCGCCGGCGGGAGATCCAGGATCTCCAGCACCCGCTCGCCGGCGGCGAGCGCCTGCTGGAGCTGGGAGGGGAGGCTCGCGAGGAACTTGAGGGGCGTGAGGAGCCGGAGCGCCACCGCGAGGAAGGTGATGAACGTCTCGGGGCGCATCGACGCCGAAGGGCCCGTGGCCAGCGCGGCGCCGACCCACAGCAGCACCACCGTGAGGAGAGCACCGAAGGTCTCGCTGATCGGGTGGGAGAGGAGTGCGATCCGCTGCATCCGGATCACGCCCCCGGCGTAGCGGTCGGCGGCGGCCGCAAACCGCTTCCGTTCGTACGGCTCCGCCGCATACGCCTTCACCAGCCGCACCCCGGCGACTGTCTCCTGCATCACGCTGGTCAACTCGCCGCGGTCGTCGAGGGTGGCACGGAAGCCCTTGCGCAGCCTGCCGAGGAGCGGGCGGAGCGAGAAGATGAGGAACGGAGCCAGCAGCAGCGCGAGGCCCGTCAGCCGCCACGAGAGGGCGAAGAGGATGAAGAGGTAGACGATCACCGTGGCGATCGACGAGAGGAACGACGCGGCGGTGTCGCCGAGGAGACCGCGCAGTTGGTCGGTGTCGGCGAGCATCCGGGTGAGGAGCTGCCCGCCCTTGGTGCGCTGGAAGAAGTCGAGCCGCATCCCCTGCAGGTGCGCGTACAGCCGGGTCCGCAGGTCGCGCACCACCCGTTCCTGGACCATCACGCTGCCGAGCCGCGCGCCGTACAGCGCCGCGTTCTTGACGGCGAACGAGGCGAGGATCAGGAAGGTGACGTTGCGCAGCGCCATGCGCGGCGACCCCTGCACCAGGGGGCCGATGGTCCACGACAGGATCTTCTCGACCGCGTTCCCGCCGATGGACGGCAGCGCCGTGGTGTTGCCGAACACCGTCCGGAGGAACGGGATGATGAGGACGAACGTGAATCCCTCGAGCACCGAGGAGAGGACGGCGGCGCCGAGGGCGGCGGAGAAGAGCGGCAGGTACGGCCGCAGGAACGCGAGGAGCTGGCGATAGCGGTGCATCGGTCAGCCCGCGCGCGGAGTGAGCAGGGCCACGGGGAGGATCATCTCCTCGGGGGAGACGCCGCCATGCAGGAAGGCCCCGCGATAGCGCGCCTGGTACTCGCGGAGCCGGGTCGGGTAGACGAAGAAGCGGTCCTCCAGCGCCAGCAGGCACCGCACGCCCAGCCCCCGGCGGGGGAGGCCGTACGTCAGCGGGTCGTCCACCGCGATGGCGGCGCCCTGCTCCTCGGCGCGGAGGTCTTCGCCGAACTTGAACCGGAGGTTGGCCGTGGCGTCACGCTTCGCGAACACCGTCGCGGGCGTCGCGCACGGGAGGGAGCCGTGGTCGGTAGTCAGCACCACGGGCACCCGCCGCCGCTCGGCCTCTTGCAGCGCTGCCTTCAGCGCCGACCGCTGGTACCAGGCGGCGGTCAGCGCGCGGAGCGCCGCCTCGTCGCGCGCGACCTCCATCAGGATCGGGTTCTCCGTGCGGCCGTGGGTGAGTTGGTCCACGAAATTGAAGACGAGCGCGGTGACGCCGTCCTGCGCGAGGTACGCGGGGAGGCGGCGCAGTAGGTCCTCGCCGTCGGAGGCACCGAACAGCTTCTCGTACCGGGACGCGACCGGGCGGCCGGCGAGGCGCTCGAGCTGGCGGGCCAGGAAGTCGGCCTCGTGGGCGTTGAGCCCCTCGTCCTCGTTCTCGGTCCACCACTCCGGGAAGGCGGTCGCGATGTCGCGGGGGAGGAGCCCGGCGAAGAGCGCGTTGCGGCTGTACGGCGTCGCGCTCGGCACGATGCTGAAGTAGTAGGACGTCTCGATGTCGAAGAGGGGCGCCACCAGCGGCTGCAGGACCTCCCACTGGTCGAGCCGCAGGCAGTCCACCACCACGAAGAGCACGCGGCCCCGTTCGCGCAGGACGGGAAGGACCATCTCTTCGACGAGGTCGGGGGAGAGGGCAGGGCGGTCGGCGTCGTCCTCGCCGATCCAGCGCGGGTAGTGGCGCGCGATGAAGGCACCGAAGTCGCGGCGGAGACTGCCCCGCAGGCTGAGAAGGGCGTCCTGGAGACCCTGCTCCGGCGCCTGCGCGAGCCGGATGTCCCACACCGCCAGCTCGCGCGCCAGGTCGATCCACTCTCGCCAGCCGAGCGCGGTGCCGCGTCGCGCCTCGAGCTCGCGGAAGCGCGTGACGAACTCGCGGGAGAGGTGCTGCTGCCGGATGCGGTCGCCCTCGAGGAGGCGGGTGACGACGGAGAGCACCTGCCGCGGCTGGAGCGGCTTGACGAGGTAGTCGTCCACGGAGAGCCCGATCGCCTCGCGCATGACCCGCGGGTCCTCGGACTTGGTGACCATCACGACCGGCACCGCGGCGTCGAGCGCGCGGATCGCCCCGAAGAGCTCGAGGCCGCGCCGGCCCGGCATCTGCTCGTCCACCAGCACGACGCCGTACGCCTGACGGCGGAGCAGTTCGAGCGCGTCGTCGCCATGGGCCACGCACGCGACCTCGAACCCGTGGTCCGCAAGGAAGCGCCGGTGCGACTCCAGGCTCTCGAGTTCGTCGTCCACCCAGAGCACGGTGCGGGGCCGCTGTGCCATGGAGCGAACCTAGCCGCTGGTCCCCCGCCCCGCTACATTCGCGGCGAGGCCCATTTCCGACCGATCATGAGTCATCCCGCTCTCGAGCCGGCCGATCGCGCCCTCGTCGCCGCGCTGGCGGCGAGCGCCCGCGGCCCCGAACGCGACGGCGTCTTCGCGCTCTGGCTGGCGGTGCGCGCCGCCCTCGCCGGCGCGCCCCCCGAGGCCACCCCTGGCCGCCAGGCCGAGCGGCTGCGGGCGGTCAGCCAGCGCGTCCGGAGCCTGAGCGGGCCGGTGCCGCTCCGCCGCTCCCTCGCTGCCGCGCTCGCCGACCTCGCTGCCGCGCGGGGCGCGCCAACCGTCGTGCTCACGCACCTCGTCGCCCCCGTCGCGGAGAACTGCCCGCCCGCCGCCGCGGCGGCGGTGCAGGCCGCGGCCCGGGCCGCGCGGCCGGCCACCACGGAGGGCGCCCGGTGAGCCCCGATCTCCCGCGGCGCCGCCGCTCCGCGGAGGGCGTGGTGGAGCGGCTGGACGACACCCTCGCGGGCGTCCCCAACCCCGACACGGTGCCGACCGGCTTCCCCGGTATCGACCGGATGCTCGGCGGCGGGCTGCGGCGGCGCGACCTCGTGGTGCTGGGGGGTGACGTCGGCGCGGGGAAATCGTCGCTGGCTCTCGGCATCGCGCTGCGGGTCGCGGCCCGGGGCGAGCGCGCGGTGGTCCTCTCGGCGGAGATGGACGAGGAACGCCTCTACGAACGCGCGCTGGCGATCGAGGGCCGGGTCCGCCTCAACGACATCCGCCGCGCCACCCTCGGGGACGAGGCGCGCGCCGCGGTGGGCGCCGGCGCCGTGCGGCTGCGGGACCAGCCGCTGGTGCCCATCCCGACCGCCGGGCTCGACTTCGCCGCCATCGTGGCGCACGTGCGGGAGCAGCGCGCCGCGCTGACCGTCGTGGACTACCTCCAGGCGCTGCCGCCCCCCGCCGCCGGCACGCACGACGAGCAGGCCGCCGCCGCCGTGCGCCTGCTCAAGGAGGCGGCGCTCGCGGGCGACACGGCCGTCCTCCTGACGGCGCAGCTGCCGCACCACAACCCGAAGCGGCGCGACGTCCGCCCGAACCTCGACGACTTCGGGGCGCTGGGCGCCGTGAAGTTCCATGGCGACGTGGTCCTGGGGCTGTTCCGGGAGGAGATGTACCAGACGTGGCGGGGCCTGGAAGGCGCGACCGAGCTCATCGTGGCGAAGAACCGCCACGGCGCGACGGGCTTCGTGGACCTCTACTTCTACCGGGAGTGGATGCGGTTCGAGGACATGCTCGATCCCGACCGCTAGCGGGGCGCGGGCGGACGCGCCGTGTCTCCCGGCGCGGGATGGCCCTGCTGGGCCGCCGACACCACCGCACCGATGAGCGTGAACATCGTGATGTTCGGCTCGCGTGCGGGCCGGATCTGCACCCAGAGTGACGGCCCGGATCGCTGGGCGTACAGGTCCACCTTGAGGCTGTCGCCCACGTCCCCGACGATCCGGAAGCCGGCTCGCGGGAGTTCGCGACGGTAGAATGCGATCAGCGACTCCGGCGGCATGCCGACGAGGAACACCACCTGCCCGGCGTCCGCCGTGCCCGTGGAATCGATGACCTGGGCCAGCGCGGGGACCGGGACCCCGGTGAGCACCGGGGGCGTCCGGACGGCCTTCTCGGGGCCTTCCTTCCCAGCGCACGCGGCGAGGGTGAGGCCGAGGATGACGACGAGCGGCTTCGGGGTCTTCATGGGTCCAAAGCTCGCCAGCCGTCCAAGCGCGGTCAAGCGCGCGTTGCTCGGGTCCCCCCCGGAAAATAGATTCCCGGTATCGTCGGGAGGTGAGCCGTGGCAGGCCACAGCAAGTGGAAGCAGATCAAGCGCAAGAAGGCCGTGACGGATGCACGGCGCGGCGCCCATTTCACCAAGCTGATCAAGGAGATCACGGTCGCCGCCCGCTCGGGAGGGGGCGATCCGGCGGGCAACGCGCGGCTGCGGACGGCCATCGACGCCGCGAAGCAGGCGAACATGCCGCTCGACAACATCGAGCGCGCGGTCAAGAAGGGTACCGGCGCGCTCGAGGGCGTCCAGTACGAGGAGATCACCTACGAGGCGTACGGCCCCGGCGGGGCCGCCATCCTCATTGAGGTGACGACCGACAACCCGAACCGCACCGTGGCCGACTTCCGCCACCTCTTCGAGCGGCACGGCGGCAAGCTCGCCGCCAGCGGCGCCGTCGCCTTCCAGTTCGACAAGCGCGGGCAGGTGTACCTCGACGCCTCGCGGTACGAGGAGGATGCGGCGCTGGAGGCCGCGCTCGACGCCGGGGCCGCGGACTTCGTGAAGGAAGGGGACCAGTACATCGTGACCACGGCGGTCTCCGACCTCCACGCGGTGCAGGAAGGGCTCAAGGCGAAGGGGATCGTCCCCGAGTCGGCCGAGATCGCGATGATCCCCAGGTCCACCGTGAAGGTCGAGGGGAAGAACGCCGAGGTCCTAGTGAAGCTGATGGAGGCGCTCGAGGAGCACGACGACGTGTCCCGGGTGTCCTCCAACTTCGACGTCGACTTCGAGGCGCTGGCAGGCGTGTGATCGTGCTCGGGGTGGACCCGGGCACGGCCGCCACGGGCTACGGGGTCATCGACCGCGGCGCCGCGGGCTCCCTGCGCCTCCTCGAGTGCGGTGTGATCCGCCCCCGGGCGGGCGCTCCCCTCGCCGTCCGCCTCCAGGCCATCTTCGAGGAACTCTCCGCCCTCATCGCCCGCCACCGCCCCGACACGCTCGCGGTCGAGAGCGTCTTCGTCGCCAAGAACGTCCGCAGCGCGCTCGTCCTCGGCCACGCCCGCGGCGTGATCCTGCTCGCGGCGGCGCAGGCGGGGATCGACGTGGCGGAGTACCCCCCCGCAACCATCAAGAAGGCCGTCGCGGGCGCCGGCGCGGCCAGCAAGGCCCAGATCCAGCTCATGGTGGCACACATCCTCCGCCTGAAGACGCCCCCGGAGCCGAGCGACGCCGCCGACGGGGTGGCGGTGGCGCTCACCCACGCCGTCCGCTCGGGGCGGGTGCTGCGCCGCGCCGTGGTCGGATGATCGCCCTCGTCGCCGGCACCCTCGCCCTCAAGGAGTCCGACCGCGTGGTGGTGCGCACCGCGTCCGGCCTGGGGTACGAGGTCTTCGTGCCGACGCGGGCCCTGGAGGCCCTGCCGCGCCCCGGGCAGCCCGTCGAGCTCCACACCTACCTGGTGATCCGCGAGGATGGCCAGACGCTGTTCGGGTTCGCGAGCGCCGAGGAGCGGCGGGTCTTCCAGCGGCTGATGACCGCCAGCGGCGTGGGCCCGCGGCTCGCGCTGGCGATGCTCTCCGTGCTCCCCTCCGAGCGCGTGGTGCGCGCCATCCGGGAACGCGACATCGCGGTGCTGGTGTCCGTGCCGGGGGTGGGGAAGAAGACCGCCGAGCGGCTCGTCGTCGAGCTGGGGGACAAGACGGACGACCTGCAGGCGGAGACCGGCACCCCGGCCACCTCCGTGAGCGAGGCCGCCGCCAAGGCACTGCTCCAGCTCGGCTACACCGCTGCGGAGGCCGACGAGGCGGTGCGCCGCACCCTCGCCGAGGACGCGACGCTCCCAACTGCCTCGCTCGTCAAGCGCGCCCTCGCGCGCCTCGCCCGGAGCTGACGTGGCCACGCGCGCCCAGATCACCACACCCGACCCACTCCCCGACGACAGCGGCGCCGAGGCCTCGCTCCGCCCGTCCCGCCTCGACGAGTTCGTTGGACAGGCGAAGGTGAAGGAGAACCTCCAGATCGCCATCGACGCGGCGCGAGGGCGCGGCGAGCCGCTCGACCACACCCTCTTCTTCGGCCCGCCCGGCCTCGGCAAGACGACCCTGGCGATCCTCCTTGCCAAGGAGATGGGCGTCGGCCTCCGGACCACGACCGGGCCGGTCCTCGAGCGCCCCGGTGACCTGGTCGGGCTCCTGACCGGCCTGCGGTCGGGGGACATCCTCTTCATCGACGAGGTCCACCGTCTCCGGCCGGCGCTGGAGGAGTTCCTCTACCCGGCGATGGAGGACCGACGCGTGGACGTGCGCATCAGCGAAGGGCCGCACGCCGAGACGATCCCGATGGCGCTCGAGCCGTTCACGCTGATCGGCGCGACCACGCGCTACGGGCTCCTGACGCCGCCGATGCGTGCCCGCTTCGGGATGGTGGAGCGGCTCAACTTCTATCCCGCGGAGGACCTCGCCCAGATCGTGCGCCGCTCGGCGAGGATCCTCGACGTGGCGGTGGATGGCGACGGCGCCGACGAGATCGCCCGGCGCAGCAGCCGGTTGCGCGACT
>Ga0209777_10005863_pt1 | contig 14021 bp, 10 predicted proteins | sample FrelakmetHBP12HB_FD_187147 | JGI IMG/M metagenome (GOLD analysis project Ga0209777, IMG submission 187147) | Freshwater lake sediment microbial communities from the University of Notre Dame, USA, for methane emissions studies -HBP12 HB (SPAdes)... | ecosystem: Environmental > Aquatic >...
GGAAGCGGTGCCGTGGCCTTCCGCACGCCGAAAACGGCACCGCTTCCTTACGGGCGCGGCTCGGTTAACAACAACTCACGGGCGCACGTGACTGAGGGGTTGCCCCTCCGCGCCGGGTTTTCTTGACGGGTCGGCGCCGAGGGCCTAGAATCGGCGGCGTGGAAACCGTATCGCGCGGCTCGCGGCGGGCGGGCCGCGTCGGCGTTTTGAGGGCGAGGCGATGGCGGACGATGTCGCGATGTCGGCGGCGGACCTGCACGCCGGGCCGGCCCTGACGGAGGCCCAGCGGCGGCGGAGCCTGGTCTTCGTCTGCACGGCGGTCGCGTGCCTGAGCTTCGCCCTGTCCCTCCAGATCGGCCTGAACCAGAACTTCATCGCCCAGGACATTGGCCTTTCCGGCCAGCAGGCGGGGTACCTGGAGGCGTGCCGCGAGAGCTGCGGCATGGTGGCGCTGGGCGTGCTGGCGCTCCTGGCGGGCCTGGCGGAGCCGCTCGTCGCGGCGGCGCTCCTCATGGTCTTTGCCATCGGCCTGGCGGGCTACAGCTTCGTCCACGAGTACGTGTGGGTCATCCTGATGAGCCTCGTGTGGAGCATGGGCCTCCATGTCTGGATGCCTCTGCCGAACTCGATGACGCTCGCCCTGGCGGAGCCGGGCCACGCCGGGCGGCGGCTGGGGCAGGTCGGCGCCGCCGGGTCGGCCGGGTTCTTCGGGGGGTTGCTCACGGCCTTCGTCCTGACGAAACTGGGCGTGCCGATGCGGCCGCTGTACCTGGTGGCGGGGGCATCGGCCACCGTGGCGGCCCTCGCGTGCCTGGGCATCTACCGGCGCCTCAAGACCCCCGGGCCGCGCCTCGTCTTCCGCCGCAAGTACGGCCTCTACTACCTGCTGTGCTTCCTCGACGGCTGGCGCAAGCAGGTCTTCCTCTGCTTCGCGGGGTTTCTGCTGGTCAAGAAGTACGGCACCAGCCTGGAGTGGATGCTTGTCCTCCAGGGCATCGTGCAGCTCTTCGGCTACTTCGCCGCGCCGCGGGTCGGGCGCCTGATCGACCGGGTCGGCGAGCGGCGGGTCCTCGTCGCCTACTACTCGTCGATCATGCTCGTCTTCATCGGGTACGCGTTCATCCCGAACGTGCACGTCCTTTACGGCCTGTTCATCGCCGACGGGGCGATCTGGGTCCTGGCGATGGCGCTGACGACCTACGTCGGCCGCATCGCCCCGAAGGCCGAGCACACGCAGACCCTGAGCATGGGCGTGGCGATGAACCACGTGGCCGCCGTGTCGATGCCCCTGGTGGGCGGCCTGATGTGGGCGTACGACTACCGGCTGACCTTCCTCGTCGGGGTCGTCGCCGCGGTGGTGAGCGTGCCGGTGGTGTTCTTTGTGCCGAAGCACGTGCCGGTGGCCGAGGCCCGGGGGTAGAGGCGTCCCCTACTTTGTCAAGATAACCACCTTCATCATTCCATGCATTCCCAGCGGCTCCTCGCGCACGATCCGCAGGCCCGAGCCTTCGAGGATCGGGCCGAGTTGCCGCGTGAGCTCCGTCGCCAGCACGCGGATGAGCGGGCTCACGAGGCGCACGGAGAGCGGCGCCTTCCCGCCGTCCGGGACGAACTTGTCGAGGATGGCCGCGCGGCCGCCCGGCCTGAGGACGCGGGCCGCCTGGCGCACGCAACGGACCGGGTCGGGGATGACCGCCACGATGAAGTGCAGGATGACCACGTCGAACGATCCGTCCGGGAACTCGAGGGCGTGGGCGTCCATGACGCGGGCGTCAACCTCGATGCCCCGCCGGCGTGCCCTGCGGCGAAGGCGCTTGACCATCGCGGGCACGAGGTCGATGGCCGTCAGGAGCGGGCCGGGGCGGATAAGGTCCAGGTCCAGTCCGGTCCCCGCGCCGACGAGCAGGACGCGCTCGCCTGGTTGCAGATCGAGAAGCTTCAGCGACCGGCGGCGCCTCGACTTCAGCCAGCGTGCCAGGAGGTCGTAGATCGGCGCCCAGAGGGTGTACCGGACGCGGTTCAGGAAGTTCGTGTTGAGCGGCATCGTGCCACGGCCTTTTCAGTTGAAGACCCCCAGGAAGACCGTATTGTACGGCGCGGAGCTCTTAACTGGAATGCGGAGTCGGAATGCGAAATGAACGGCACAGGCGGGCACTAGGGACTAGGGACCAGGCACTAGGGGATGTAAACAGATTTCATAGATGATGAAAGACGTCAACCACCCCTAGTGCCTGGTGCCGAGTGCCTAGTGCCCGCCTTTGGCCTTTCGTACCGTAAGGTGTACACCATGGCGCGACGCAACAACCTGGCCGGTTGGCTCCTGGTCTCGCCGGTCGTCATCGGCCTGGTGGTCTTCTCGGCTTTCCCATTCCTGGCGTCGCTGGTCTTGAGCTTCTGCGACTGCGATATCTTCACGCCGCCCCGGTGGATCGGCCTGTGGAACTACGAGACCCTCTTCACGAAGGACCCGCTCTTCTGGAAGTCGCTGTACAACGTGCTCTACTACACGGTGCTGGCGGTGCCGATAGGGATCGTGTTCGGTGTGGCCCTGGCACTGCTCCTCGACGCCCGGATCAAGGGCCTCAGCGTCTATCGGACGCTCTTCTTCCTGCCGACGATCGTCCCGGCGGTGGCCTCCAGCGTGCTCTGGATATGGCTTTTGAACCCGCAGATCGGCCTGGTGAATTCGCTCCTGCGCCTCTTGGGCATCGAAGGGCCGACCTGGCTCGGGAGCACCGAGTGGTCGAAGCCGTCGCTGGTCCTCATGGCCGTCTGGGGCGTCGGCGGCAGCATGATCATCTACCTGGCGGGCCTCAAGGACATTCCGGTGGCGCTCTACGAGGCGGCCCTCGTCGACGGGGCCAACGCCTGGCAGCGCCTGAGGCACGTGACGCTGCCGATGCTCACGCCGGTGATATTCTTTAATCTCGTCATGGGCATGATCGGCGCGTTCCAGTACTTTACCCAGGCGTTCATCATGACCCAGGGCGGGCCGCAGGACTCCACGCTCTTCTACGCCCTCCAGCTTTTCTTCCAGGCGTTCATGTACCTGAAGTTCGGCTACGCCTCCGCGATGGCGTGGGTCCTCTTTGTCATCGTCGTCGGCGTGACGGCCGTGCTCTTTCGTTCGCAGAAGACGTGGGTGCATTATGGCCGCTGAATCGCATCGTGCGCCACGTTAGCCGCCCCGCTTGCGGGGCGCTTGTTGTTTGAGGGCAAAGGGACGAAGGGACATAGGGACGAAGGACGTCAAAGGCAAAGGCAACGGCAACAGCGGCAACGCACATGGAAGAAGGCACTGACAACCGAAGCCATCTCGGCCACGTTGCCCGCCTCGTGGTCGCGGTCGCCGCGGCAGCGGCCATCGCGTGGCTCTTTTTCGTGTACCAGCCGCCCGAGCGGGCCCGGTACCCCGGCCGCCAGAAGGTCGTCTTCTGGCACATGTGGACCGCCAAGTGGGAGAAGGTCGTCCAGCGGATCGTCGACCGGTTCAACGAGAGCCAGCGCGAGTACGAGGTCGTGGTGCTCGTCGTCCCGGGCGGCAGCCTGAAGACGCTCATCGCGGCGGCCGGCGGCGATCCGCCCGACGTCATGGCCCAGTGGGACCCGGTCATTCCGGCGTGGGCCGAGCGGAACGCCCTGACGCCCCTGGACGAGGTCATGGACCCGGCCGACTGGGAATATCTTAAGAAGAACATGTATCCGGCGGTCCGCGCCATCGGCACCTGCAAGGGCCACTTCTATGGCCTTTCGACCGGCATGAACATCTGGGCGATGTACTTTCGGCCGAGCCACTTCCTCGCCGCGGGCCTCGACCCGAAGAAGTTCCCGGCGACGCTCGAAGAGCTCGACGCCGTGGCGGCCAAGCTCTATCAATACGATGCCCGCGGGCGGATCACGCGGATCGGCTTCAGCCCGCGCTGGGTCACGCAATGGATTCCCGTCTTCGGCGGGTCGCTCTATGACGAGGCTACCGGGCAGCTCACGGTCCTCGCCCCCCGCAACGTGGCCGCCCTGGAGTACGAGCGCGGCTACGCGGAGAAGTACGGCTTCGACCGGCTGATGCAGTTCGAGTCGGGCCTGATGAGCTCGATCGGCGCCTCGTGGCCGTTCATCAGCGGGGCCTACTCGATCGTCGTCGACGGCCAGTGGCGGATCCAGGACCTCGCCGAGGCCGGGGAAGAGGATTACGACACCGCTCCGATTCCGCCGCCCCGGGGCGGCAAGCCGCTGGCGTGCTGGTCCAACGGCAACTTCATGGTCATTCCGGCCGGCGCGAAAGAGAAGCGGGGAGCCCTCGCCTTCATGAAGTTCTGGTCGGGCGTCGGCAACCCCGAAGAGGCCGCCGAGTTCTACACCTGGGGCGGCTGGCTCCCGATCACCCCCCACGTCGCCAAGGCCGCGCGATACCAGGAGTACATCCGCCGATACCCGAAGTTCAAGACGTTCCTGGACATCCTCGCGTCGCCGAACGTCCAAGTCTCGCCGCCCGTCCCGATCCAGGCGTACCTGATGAACCGGATCGGGTCGGCCGAGGACGCGGCCCTGCGCGGCAACCTGTCGCCGCGCGAGGCGATGGCGCGGCTGGAGGAGGAAGTCCGGCGCGAACAGGAGCTCCAAGCGGCCGCGAAATCCGAAACCCGAATTCCGAAACCCGAATCAAACGGCAAACCCGAATGACGAATGACACCCACATCCCGTGCCGCGCGCCGCTGCCGTCATTCGGATTTCGTCATTGGTGTTTGATTCGGGTTTCGGGTTTCGGATTTCGGGTTTCGACGCGTGGGGGCCGTCATGCGTAACCAGCCCTGGTACGTCCGCCTCGCCATCCACGCCGTCCTCGTGGTGCTGGCGCTGCCGTTCTGCATGCCCCTCGTGTGGATGGTGGCCACCAGCCTGAAGACCAAGGCCCAGGTCCACCTCCAGGCGGCCGACACGTCGCTCTTTTCGTTCCTGCACCAGTGGTGGCCGAGCCCGTTTGCCTGGGCCAACTACCCGGAGGCGCTTGCGTACGTTCCGTTCCCGCAGTACCTGCGGAACACGCTCCTCCTGTGCGCGTTCAACGTCCTGGGGGTGCTCCTCTCGAGCACGATGGCGGCCTACGCGTTCGCGAAGCTCGAGTGGCGGGGCCGCAAGGTCCTCTTCGCCCTCGTCATCGCGACGATGATCCTGCCCGGCGAGGTCCGGATGATCCCCACGTTCGCCCTCTACCGCTGGCTCGGATGGTACGGAACGTATCTGCCGCTCATCATCCCGGCGTTCACGGGCGGCGCGTTCTTCATCTTTCTCCTCAAGCAGTTCTTCCAGACGATCCCCGACGACCTCTGCGACGCGGCCCGCATCGACGGGTGCAGCGAGTGGGGGATCCTCTGGCGGATCATTTTGCCGCTCTCCAAGCCCGCCCTGGCGACCGTGGCCCTCTTTCAGCTCATGGGCACGTGGAACGACTTCAATGGACCGCTCTTGTATCTGAACGACCAGTCGAAATACACGCTGGCGTTCGGCCTCCAGCAGTTCCTCGGGGCCTACGGCGGCGAGTGGGCCATGCTGATGGCGGCGGCGACGGTGTTCACGATTCCAATCATCGTCCTCTTCTTCTTCGCGCAGAGGACGTTCATTCAGGGCATAGCCACGACGGGGGTCAAAGGATAATGTGGAGTGCGGAATGCGGAATGAACGGCAAAGTCAACGGCGGGCACTAGGGACTCGGTACCAGGCACTAGGGGATGTAAACACATTTCATTGATGTTGACAACCCCTAGTGCCCAGTGCCTGGTGCCGAGTGCCCTGTGTTGACGTTGTCTTTCATTCCGCATTCCGCACTCCGCATTCCGCACTGAGAAACGAGGAGGACCTTATGCTCGCCATCGACCTCTCAAATCGCATCGCGGTCGTCACCGGCGGCGCCGGCGAACTGGGCCGCACGATGGTTCGCACGCTGGGCCGCGCGGGGGCGGACGTGGCGGTCCATTACCGCACCAAGCGCGACATGGCCGACAAGCTCGTCGCCGAGCTTCGGGCCATGTGCCGCCGCGCGATGGCCGTCCAGGCCGACGTCACGGTGCTCGATGCGGTCATGGCCATGCGCGATGCCGTGACGAGAACGCTCGGCGCGCCCGACATCATCGTCAATAACGCCGTCGGCCAGTACAAGTGGCTGCCCGTCCTGGAGCAGGGGCCGGAAGACTACGAGAGCCAGTTCCGCTCGTGCGTGCTGCACAACGTCTTCATGGCGAAGGCGTTCGTGCCCGCGATGATCGCGAAACGCTGGGGCCGCGTCATCGCGATCAACACCGAATGCACGATGCAATGTTTCCCGACGCAGTCGGCCTACGTCGCCGGCAAGCGCGGCCTGAACGGCGTCATGCGGATCCTCGCCAAGGAGATCGGCGAGCACCAGGTCACCGTGAACGAGGTCGCCCCCGGCTGGACGATCAGCGACCGCGACCGGGCCGCCGGGACCGAGCGGAACGAGGGCTACGAGAAGCTGGTGCCCCTCGCGCGGCGCGGCACCGACCAGGACATCGCCAACGCGGTGGCTTTCCTGGCGTCGGACCTCGCGGGGTTCATCACCGGGGCGTACATTCCCGTGTGCGGCGGCGGGGTGATGCCGACGGTATGAATGCAGGCCGCGGCGTGCCGCGGCACATTTCGCCGCCCAGCTTGCTGGGCGCTCGACGTTAAAACGGCGAGCGGCGAGCAAGCTCGCCGGCGAAATGTGTTGAGGTAATAATTACATACCTGTTCTCTCGCGCACCAGGCGATACGCTTCCAGGTAGTGCCTTCCGAGGTTGTGCCAGTCGAAGCGTTCGGCGGTGCTCTCGGTCTTGTTGCGGAGGGCGATCCGGTCGCGCCGCTCGAGCTTCGTGAACTGGTAGAGCCATTCCGAGAGCTCGTTCAGGGCGGCCACGTACGGCGCGTGGCGGCGATGGGCGACGAAGAGGCCGTTCGACTCGTGGTCGGGCATGTTCTCAATGAGATACGTTCCGAAGCCCGCCAGGTCGCTCGTGATCGCCGGGACGCCGCGCGCGGCACATTCCAGGGGCGTGTATCCCCAGGGCTCGTAGTACGAGGGGAAGATGCCCAGGTGGCACCCGCGGACGAACTGGTCGTAGTCCATCCCGAAGAGCGGGTTGGAGGAAGTGACGAAGTCCGGGTGATAGACGACCTTCACCGGGTCGTCCGGCCGGTTCAGGAGGTTGCACGTGCGGATCTGGTTCAGGACCTCGTCGCGAGGGTCGTCGACGAGGTCGTGGGTGACGAGGGCGGGGAGGCGCGGCGACTTCCAGGCGTGCAGGAGCCGCCGCAGGCGCAGGTGCCAGAAATCGTCGGCCAGGTCTTCCCAGGCGGGGTTCTGGCCCATCGCGGAGGCGACGAACAGGCGGTCGCCGAACTGGTCCTTGATGGCCATGCAGGTGGCGCGGATCTCTTCCATGACCGCGCGGCTGCGGAGGACCTCGGCGTTGATCGAGCGGAACGGGCGCTGCGTGATCAGGAAGAAGACGACCGTCCGGTCGACGGCGTCGCGTTTCATCCGGGCGTTCAGGCTCGCGAGGGCGTCGAGCGTCATGTCGAAGCCCTTGTTGCGGTACTCGAAGCGGCCCGCGTTCACGAAGTAGAGGGTCTTGTCGAGGTCGAACGTGTAGTGCGGGAAGAAGTGGGCCATCACGAACTGGTGGATCTTCTCCTTGTACGCGCGGTGCAGGTTCTGGAACTCGTGGATGGCGGCGAACCGCTCGATGTTGAGGCCGTTGGGCAGGAGCAAGTCGGGCCGCCGGCCCAGCAGGTGCTCGCACTCGAAGGCGGTGATCTCGCTGACGGTCGTGAGGACGTGGGACCCGTGGGCCGCGGCGCGCTCGATCTTCGCCTGCGGCTCGATGTTGAACCGGCGCGCGTCGGCCGCCCAGTCGACGAACGGCACGTGGTCGTAGAACCACGGGTCGTTCGGCGCGAGGTACCGGCCGAGCTGGGTCGCGTGGGTCGTAAAGATGATCGAGACCGGCACGTTCGACCGCCGCAGCTCGGGAATGGCCGACCCGGACATCCACTCATGGAAATGGGCGATGACCGGCCTCCGCTCCTCCTGCACGAGGAGCCGCAGGAACTGTTCCACGAGGTACCCGAACGCGATGACCTGGTTCAGCATGGCATCGTCCGGCAGGCCGATCTGGTGGTGTTCCCAGAAGAGGTACTTGATCTCGCCGAGGCGGCCCATGACGCTCGCCGGGTTGAGAAGGACGACCCTCGGCGTGCCGGTGACGAGCCATCGCCCGTAGTGGGCCTCGATGCCGCGGTCGCGCAAGGTCTGGACCACGCGGCCGACGGGGCCCGTGAGCGACCCTTCCTCGAACTCGGCCGCCGAGGCATTCGGATCGTACGGGCCCACGAGGAGGTACCGCCGGCCCCACCATTCCAGGGCTGCCTCGGCCTTGGACCGGATGACCGTGTAGATGCCGCCCATCTGCTGGCAGACTTCCCACGCGATCTCGCAGAGCAGGGCGTCGGCGGGGGCGTGGAGGGGCAGGGACGTTTCGGCGGCCGGACTGGGCGATGGATCATCCTGTGTCATGCGGCTTCTCCACGAGCAGACTTGCCTTGTCGCCGACAAGCATGTGGGCCGGGGCGTTCAAGGTTCAAGGTTCAAAGTTCAAGGTTCAAAGTCAACGGCCCACGCTCGCCGATGGCTCGCGGCTAAAAAGGCTCGCACGCCATGCCGTGGTTGTGCTGTTAACCTTGAACCTTGAACTTTGAACTTTGAACCTTGAACCGCCGTTCATTCCACGTCACCCACGACGAGGATGCCGCCGGCGTACCAACTGATCCCCTTGTACTTCGGATCGTCGGGGTTCTCGTTCTTGAGGTCACCCTCCTTGAGGAACTTCGCCTTGTCGGGCGGATCGGCGTGAAGCTCCAGCTTCACGGTGTGGACCGCGTCGGGCAGGGGGCCGCCGATCCACAGCGTCGCGAGGCGATGGTAGTTGCAGTACCGGTCGAAGCGCGGCACGGTGCGCGGCGGCTGGTCGTCGAGCGTCACGATGACCTGGCCGCAGTCGGGGCCGAGCAGATCGTAGATCGCGGCGGCCGTCCCCTTGAACTTGAACGTGACGGTCGTTCCCGGCTTGGCCGTGTGCCACAGGTCGCCGAGGCGGTTGCCGAACGCCTTTACGAGGTGGTTATCGGGCGGGAGCTTCTCCCAGCCTTCGCCCAGCTTCGCCTTTTCGAGCGGGACGAACTTCGCGTTGTCCCACGGGTCCCGGACGAACGACTTGCCGACGCCGTGCGGGTGGGGCTGGGTGGCCGCCTTGATCGCCGGCATCGACCGGACGACGGCCGCCAGGTACAGCTCGTGGCCCGTCTCGGGGAACGGGTGGACGCCGTCTTCCGAGAAGAGGATCTTCCCTTCGAGGGCCTTCTTCTCTTCGTCGGTCTTGGGCTTCTTCGCGGCCAGGACGACCTTGCCGTCTTTCGCCATCCTGGCCGCCTCCAGGCCCATGTGGATCGACGGGATGCCGTAGAAGTCGGCGAGTTTTTCCATGACGCTCGCGGCCCGCGGGAACTTCCCGTCCTGGAGTTCCTTGGCCCAGCCGGCCACAAATGTATAGACGAAGCAGATGTCCGTGTTCGGGTCGGCCTTCCACGTCTGGCGGACGATCCCTTCCATCGAGCGCAGGATCTGGTCCGGCGCCGTGCCGCCGTCGTTCACTGCGAACTCAACGAACAGGAGGTCCGGTTTGTGCCTGAGGACGTCGTGCTCCAGCCGATAGACGCCCAGGTCCGACCCCGTGCCGCCGATGGACGCGTTGATCTCCGAGACCTTGGCCTTTGGATACTGGTCCTGGAACCACTTGAGCGTCTTGGGGCGCCAGCCGTCCTGGGCGGTGATGCTGCCGCCGAGGTAGCCGATCCGGACCTCTTTGCCCGCGTCGAGCTTGGCGAAGAAGTTCGGGCATCCGCCCCGCGCGCGGCACTCCTGGGCGTCGGTGAGGGGAAAGTCGTCGGCCTTCTTCGGCTCGGCGGCCAGTGCGACGGCCGCGGGTACGAGCATCAGAGTCATGACGACGAGGCCGGTCATCTCGATCCGCATGGGTAGGGCTCTCCAGGGTTCAGCTAGTAAAATGCGTAAGGCCCAAATCAAAGGCACGTCAACGGCGCCCCCCGTGTATTCACGGGGGGCTAACAAGGCACGGCCGGGCAAGCCGGCCGTGGCACGCGCCCAATCCGCCTGCGTTACTTCTTCACGGCGTCACTTTCCTCATCGACGTCTGGCCCTTCGGCTGCTCGGCCGCTGGCTTCTCGACCGGTTCCGGCGCCTTCGGCCCGACCAGTTCGATCATGTTCCCGTCGGGATCGCGGACGATCGCCAGGTAGAGGCCTTTCGGGAACGTCTCGGGCAGGGCCATCGGCCCTTTGCCGATCGGCAGGACACCCCACTTGGCGATCCGGGCGAGCGCGGCCGTGATGTCCTTGACGTGGATCGTCAGGTACCGGACGCCGAGCTCGGAGTGGATGAACGCATTGTCGTTCGGCTTGGTGAGCGCGTCCTTGAACTCGATCAGCTTCACCTGGGTGGCGCCGGGGTTCTGCTCGGCCACGAAGACGCGGACGTGGAACCCCTTGTAGGCCGTCAGGCCCGAGTCGCCGCCCATTTCCTTCTTCACGTCGAAGCCTGGCACTTCCTTGAGGCCCAGGGCGTTCCGGTAGAAGTTACTCGCCCGCTCGATGTCGCTGACGACGAGGCCGAAGCTGATCACGGGGCTTGCCAACCCGGCCTCGGCCTTGGTCGCGTCGGTCTCGCGCTGGGCCTCGGGGGCGCAGCCTGCGATGGCGGCGACCAGCGCGGCAGCCAGAAGCATTCCTGTCCTCTTCATTGCAGTCTCCCTTCGAGTGAGTTGCCGGTCCGACGACGTCGACCAATCTAACGAGCCGCGCGAGGCAGGGCAAGGGTTCGTTGGCCTTCTGCTGGCCGACATTCCTCGCCGCGGGGGTCAGGAGCCCTATCCGTTAGGCTCCTGACCCCTTCTCCTGCATGGCATGCACGCAGGCCTCCTGCGGCGGCCCGAACGGCAAAGGGGTCAGGAGCCTTACACATAGGGCTCCTGACCCCTTTCGCCGAGCCGCGACCGTAAGGGAGAGGTTGTGTTTGCCGCGCGCATGGCACCACTCCCTTACGGTCGCGGCTCGGATCACGGCGCTACAACATCAAAGGCCCGGCGTAACCTTCGGCGTTCTTCGGGGTTGAAGAGGGCGTGCGCGCCATAAACCCTTTGACAGGGCGCGGCCGGCGCACGATACTGTTCCGACGTTCGGCCCTGGAGGGCACGTACAATCACCGGATGCCGGACTCGCCGGCGCCCGGGCCAACCTAACCCGTAGTTCAGAGGAGGACACAATGTCCAGCCGCGTTACCCGTCGTGGATTCCTGAAAGGCACCGCCGCCGGAGCGGGCCTCGTGATCCTGTCGAACAGCCTGAGCGTGCCCGCCTATGCCCAGAACAACAAGCTGAACGTCGCCCTGGTCGGCGTGGGCGGCCAGGCCGGCGCCGGCCACGGCATGGCCTCGGCCGAGAACGTCGTGGCCATGTGCGATCCCGCCGAGGACCGCATGGCCGACTTCGCCAAGAAGCAGCCCCAGGCCAAGACCTATACCGACTGGCGCAAGATCTTCGACAACCACAAGGACCTGAACCTCGTCCAGGTGGCAACGCCCGACCACACGCACTTCCCGGCGGCCTACTCGGCCGTGATCCGCGGGGCGGCCGTGTACTGCGAGAAGCCCCTGACCCATTCCGTCTGGGAAGCCCGCATGCTGGCCGAGGCCGTCAAGAAGCACAAGGTCGCGACGCAGATGGGCAACCAGGGCCATGCCGGCCGCGGCATTCGCTTCGTGGTCGAGTGGGTCAACGCCGGCGTCATCGGCGACGTGAAGGAAGTCCACACGTGGACCAATCGGCCCATTTGGCCGCAGGGCAAGATGGGGCCGTTCAAAGAGGTCCAGCCGCCCGCCACCTTCAACTGGGACGCCTGGCTCGGCGTCGCGCCGCAGCGGCCGTACTTCGTCAGGGACGCCAACGATCCCAAGAGCAGCCCGGTCCATCCGTTCGCCTGGCGCGGCTGGTTCGATTACGGCTGCGGCGCCATCGGCGACATGGGCTGCCACACGTGGGACAACGTCTGGTGGTCGATGGGCGCCGACGCGCCGCTCTCGGCCGAGCCGATCAAGGTCGTCGACCTCGGCACCGACACGTTCCCGAAGCAGATGATCGTGAAGTGGGAGTTCGCGGCCAAGGAGAAAAAGCCCGCCTGGACGGCCTTCTGGTACGAAGGCGGCCTGAAGCCCGAGGTTCCGGACGAGATGAAGGACGATCCCGCGCGGCAAAAGAAGGCGGGCGACCCGACGAGCGTCCAGTTGGGCGGCAGCGGCAACCTCTTTATCGGCACCAAGGGCAAGATCTACGTCGAAGGCGACTACTCCGACAGCCCGAACCTCATCCCGAGCTCCAGGATGAACGAGTTCAAGGCCGGCGAGATGAAGAACATCACCCGCATCCCGGACTCCATCGGCCATCGCGAAGAGCTCATCAAGGCCGCCCATGGCCAGCAGCCGTGGGACTATCCGAAGTCGAACTTCACCTACGCTGGCCCGCTCGTCGAGGCCATGAACCTCGCGAACGTCGCCGTCCGCGTCGGCGAGAAGGTCACCTGGGACGCGAAGAACCTGAAGTGCCCGGGTTGCCCGAAGGCCGATGCCATCGTCAAGCGCGAGTACCGCAAGGGCTGGTGGAACATCTAGTCGCCGGTCCTGACTGCCTTGGCGCGGTGGGTCTCCTGACCCACCGCGCTTTTTTTTGGCTGGACGGCACCGCCGCGACGCGTTACGGATTACATAACGTTTAGCCGTCGCCGGCACGGCGACGATCAACAGTGCCATGGAGCGACTCCCATGCTCGAGAAGCTGATCCTGGTTGTTGTTGTGCTTGCGGCCCTCGCGGCCGCGCGGGCCTTCGCTGCCGAGGCCGATCCGGAACTGGCCTTCGGAGGGCCGAACGCCGTTGGGTTCGAGACCCAGGCGCTGCGGTTCCACCTGAACCCCGATACCGGCCAGTACGCCGTCCTGGACCGCGCGGGCCGTGCCGTCTGGCGTTCCGCGGCCCAGGCGCCGGCTCGCTTCGGCAAGGTCCAGGCCAAGGTGGATGGCAAGGACGTTTGGCTGCCCCTCGACCGATGCGAGGCCAAGGCGACGGCCGACGCGGTGACGCTTAAGTTCCATCCCGTGAAGGCCATGCCCGAGCACGTCCTGCGCGTGACGATCAGGGCGGCCCTTGGCGGCAAGGCCCTCGACTTCGAGTACATGGAGCTCGCGACCGATCGGTACGGCGGCCTCGATGTCGAGCGCGTGAAGCTTCTCGACGAGGCCCTGTGGGTCACCGGCGCGAAAAGCTACATCGCCGTGCCGGTCCGCGAAGGGCTCTTCATTCCCGCGGACAACGGCGTCACTTTCCGCCACGAGTTCGACACGTACACCTACGAAGGTTGCCACATGGAGATGCTGGGCCTCGTCCGGGAAGGCGCGGCGGCCCTCGTGACGTGGGACGATCCGTATGTCGTGCCGGAGGTGAAGAGCGAGCCGATCCGGTCCGACGGGGCGATTGCCGGCCAGGTGCTTGCGCCGTCGCTCACCCTGCGCAAGACCGCTCGCTCCTTCCGTGTCCGGTTCCTCGGCCAGGGCGACTCCGCGACGATCGCGCGGGCCTACCGCGAGGTCGCGAAGGAAAAGGGGTACCTGGCCACGTGGGACGAGAAGCTGAAAGGCCATCCCGACCGGGCGAAGTATTTCGGCGCGGCCAACTACAAGCTCTGGGCCACCCTGTCGCGCCAGATGAACGAGGACTCGACGAAGGAGGAGCGGCACAACGTCGCCTGGACGTTCGACGAGGCCGCCCAGGTGGCCGAGCACCTGAAGAACGACCTCAAGCTCGACCGCGTCCTTTTCATCATGGGCGGCTGGATCCATCGCGGCTACG
>Ga0209777_10005864_pt1 | contig 14017 bp, 12 predicted proteins | sample FrelakmetHBP12HB_FD_187147 | JGI IMG/M metagenome (GOLD analysis project Ga0209777, IMG submission 187147) | Freshwater lake sediment microbial communities from the University of Notre Dame, USA, for methane emissions studies -HBP12 HB (SPAdes)... | ecosystem: Environmental > Aquatic >...
TTATTGAAGGAACCGGAGCAACGGCTAAGCCTGAAGGAATGACAGGTGGAGCCATGAGGAGCTTGCGACGAATAGAGCGGAACCTGGAATGACTGAAGGATTATGCGGTTGCGGAGAGAGTAATCTGCATTTTAACACAGGTAATAAAGATGAAAAAGGAATATTGTTAAGTTCAATCAATGGTATGTACCCCAGGGCAAGCCCCAGCCCCAGATTCCGCAGCAAGCTGCGAGGAATTTACTGGTAGAGATTAAAAAGAATGATGAAACAAATTATCTTGATCGGAAGGAAATAGCATCTTAAACATTGGGATTCCGTGCAGGTTTGTAACAGTTTTTGGAGATTATATTTTATTTTATATTGGATTTATTTATAAATGTTACTCATAGTCTTTGATTTATAGTCAACAAGTACTGACTTTTGTGTAATGGATGTAAAACTTAAAATTGGTCAAAGAATAAAGAACCTTCGTGAGAAATCAAGTATATCTCAGAAGGATTTGGCTTATGCTGCTGATTTGGACAGGAGTTACATCGCAAGTATTGAAAACGGACAGCGTAATGTATCAATTATCAATATTGAAAAAATTGCAACTGCCTTAAATGTAACCCTTAAAGATTTTTTTAACGATGCCGAATTTGATAACTATTCAAGAGGCAGTAAATAATTTCAAAGCTCTCATTGAGGGTTCAATTCTGCAAGGTGGAATTGAAGCCAAAGAAGCAATGATAAGATCTTCTAAACCGATAAACAGTATACACGAAGCTGTAAAATCTGCAATGATAAATGCTGGTGTTGAACGCCATCGTGTTTATCCACCTCTTGGTGCCAGTTCTCCCGAAATGAAACTTGCAGGGTTTCTAAAACATAAACATCAGGATGTTTGTATTGCTCCAAAAGGAAGGACACCAGTGCATGAAATTATGCAAGAAGGACTGCTCCAAGAAGAAGCTGACCACTACGGAAAAGAATACACAGAAAGAGTTTTGTCAATAAATGTAAGAAGTCAAATGAGCAGTTTGGCGAAAAACTTTGATACACTTTATGAACGGACGATTGCAGAAGCGCAAAATCTCCATGTAAGATGTCCAAAAATGGTTTTAGGTGAAGTGTATATGATCGCCGTTAAAGAGTACAATCCAGTTGCAATGAAAAACAAGGACATTGAATTCATTGATAGAGTTGGTGCAGTTCAAAAATACATCAAGTCATTCCAGGCAATAAACGGTAGAGCAGATTTTACAAAGCAAGATTATAAGTATGAAAAAGTTTGTTTACTAATTGTTGATTTTGGTCAAACACCTGCAAAGATTTACAGTACAAACGAAGAGTTGATTGAAGATGGTTTGATGCCCGCCAATTCGCAAGCAAATATTGTTGAGTTAAATTGGAATTCCTTTACACCTTCAATTCTTGAAACATATAACGAAAGATTTAATTAAACACTTATGGCTTCATTAGGAAAAAAAGACAAAAATACACTTCGGGGCTTCAAATTACAATTTGATCAACTAATTAAAAGTAAAGGGGCAACTGGTATAACAATAGATGAAGCATTAGAGTCAATTAAAATAGTTTTAGAAAAAACGATTGGAACACTTGGAGAAAACGGCAAGACTTCTCTTATAAGATCGCAAAAGCCAATCAAATTGATTCATGAGGCTGTTAAGACATTGCTGATTAGTTCTGGAATAAATCAGGCGAATATCAAGCCAAAATTGGGTACATCATCGGGTGAATTAAAACTTTCAGGATTTTTAAAGAAAAAGGACCAAGATATTTGTATTGTTCCAACTGGCAAACAGGCTACTTCAGAAACAATGGTTGATGGATTACTTGCCGGGCATAAAGACATCTTTGGAACAACGTTAACTGAAAATATTATTTCAATAAATGTAAGAAGTCAATTAAGCAGTTTGGGAAATAATATTGATACACTATATGAAAGAACTTTTGCCGAAGCAATGAATTTGCATATGCGATGTCCCAAAATGTGTTTAGGTGAGGTGTATATGATACCTGTTTTTGAATATCATAAGCATAAGGCTCAAAAAAAACAGATTGATTGGGTAACAACCATGTCTCCAATTGAAACTTATATTAAAGCTTTTAATGCAATAAATTTGCGAAAAATTGTAACGGATGAGTTTTATAAATATGAAAGAGTATGTTTACTTATCGTGGATTTTAGTAAACAAAAACCGAAGTTATATCATACAGATGCTGAATTAAAAGCCGATGGTTTGATTCCCCAAGGTAGCACTGCTTCAATGACTGGATTAGATTACACAAATTTCGTAACGGACATTTTGCAAATTTATACCGCAAGATTCCCTGCCAATACATTTATCTGATACTTTTCAATCAGAAATTCATCAATCTCTACCGGGTCACTTAAATTTCTAATGATTTCAATTTCAGTTTCTGTCAAAATGGGAATTGTAAACTTCTCAATGAAATTTTTTTGATAACAGGGATAACCGCCCTCAATCGCCACACTCGTCTTACTTACGTAATAGTCCATTAAGTAAGAGTTCAAAATTTTCTGAACAACATCAATATTTTCAATTTTCGTTATTGGGTTGATTAAATCATTGAACATTCCGTTGCTCTCTTGGTCACGAAAAAAAAGTCCGTAACCATTTGTAAAAAAACTATCTTCTTCCTCGACTAATAAAAACCTTGGATGCTGACTGAAAGTTGGGTTTAAAATTTTCTTACCAATCCTTGTAAGCCCCTGCGTTCTCCCCCAGACAAAGAAAGGTTGATATTTTACTTTGCCTTTGTCTCTGGCCATAAGATTTTCTTTCTCCGAGAGAAAATAAGCATAACATTTTGGAAATTTCTTTTTGAAATCGTTTTCAGGAATGGCGGTAGCAATTCCATTTTTTATATTGTAGGGACAAATTATTTTTCGTGTATTTTGCTCTGAATCTTCTTGTGTTTTAAAATCAGAAATTTTATAGACAGGTTTTACTATTTCCGGTTCTATTTCATAAGTTCCGTGATCTGTGGTCTTGAAGTAGTAACCTTTTTTCATATCCTTCCCATTGATGAAAAATATTTCGTCCTTCAAGGTTGCTATGCCGACACAAATATCAAACAGTTTGCCGATTGGAATGCCAATCGTTTCAATTATTTTGATGTTTTTTTGTTCGTCTGTTTTTAGTAGTCTCCATTTTTTGACATTTAAATTTTCCACGTAGTTCAGTGAACCATTTGCATTAGTTAAAAATGTTTCAGGTGTTTGCTGTTCACTAATTCTGTCATATATGATTGCTACGTTATGTTCTTTGTTTAAAAAAGTAATCGCTGTATATGTCTGTGCATCAAAAACTTTTTTGTGGCTGAAGTCAATGATTCGTCGTACACACTTTTGATGCTGAAAATATTTTCGTAATGACTCCCCTGATAAAGATGTGAAATAGTTGTTCGGTGTGATGTAGCCAAGTTTCCCATTTATTTTCATCAACTTGAATCCCAATTCGAAAAATGCAAAGTAGAGATTGAATGTTCCTCCTTCAACTGTCGTCCAGTGTTTGGCTAAATAGTTACGGTTACTATCTGTAAGGTCTTGAAACTTTACATAAGGTGGATTTCCTACGATATTGTCAAAACTACTTTCCCAATTTGCTCTCAAACTGTCTTGATGATAAAGGTTGAAATCAGAGTCCAGTAAATGTTCACCGTTTTGCAATGCATAAATTGTCAAAATAAGTTTTGTTCTGTATATGTTGTAATCAAGGATATCTGAACCGAAAATATTTTCCTTTATGATTTTTCGAATTGGTTTATTGAAGTTCCTTTTGTAATATTCTGTCAAACAAACTAAAAAGGCACCGCACCCACAACTTGGATCAAGGTTAGAGTCATTTTTTTTTGGTTGAATTTCATTTATGATAAAGTCAATGATATAGTCAGGGGTAAAAAATGCTCCGTTCAATTTCCTGTCACTAAATGGAATGATTAACTCCAAATGATTTTCAAGTTCCTTGATATTAAAAATATTTAAAGAAGAAGTTTCAAAGTAAAGTTGAGGGTTTTGTTCAAAGTCTTTAAAATAGTTTGTCAGAATTGGACTTTTATTGAAATTTATTTTGTTGTTAGTCAAGTAGGCGAAAATCAAATGCTGCTCAAGACTTGTCAAGTCATGAGTTTGAATTAGCTGGTTTAATATCCCTTTCTTAACCATTTTATGTGTTGACTTTGAGTAACAAAAGTAAGCAATAAATTTATTTTTTCAATAGAAATTTGAAAAAACTTATCACCATCAGGGTTAATGGCAATTGTCAAAAAATATTCTTCTATCCCCTATTTTTGCACATACATCTCCTTAAATCTAAAGTATGTAAAAAGTAACCGGTGTCCCGGGGCCAAAAAAGCTTTAGCTACCCTCACCAGCGAAGGAATAAAACCGGTCACTCAGACAATTATGTGATCCATGATGACCACATCGAGCGGCACATTTCAACCTTTGATCTTCTTTATTATCTTATTATCCGCTTCGCTTAGTATATAAGTGCCATAAGAATGATTATATTTTCAATATAATCCTAATTGACAGAATTTCAATCAATTACTCAAAGAAGAAAAAAACATGGAATTAGGATATGGCTATCTTAACTCTCCATTCAATATTTTCCTGGCAATATATTTAGTATGTGCAGGAAAATCTCTTGGAAGCATCCAATCAAGCATGCCAAGGTTTGTTCTGACCTTCTTACTTCTATTATCTCCAAATGTGAAAATAATATCACCATCTTCATCTCTTGTAAATTTACCGGCATAATCAATTACTTTGTTTCCTTGCATGATTAATTCATCAAGAACATCAGGATCAGGAACCAAGTCGGAATATTTTCTTAACTGGGCGGCAAGAACTTTCATTGTTGCCTCGACATCTGCCTCTGCTGAATGTGCATCATCATGAGTTTCACTGGTGAAATACCTGACTGCATCTGACAATGACCTGGGCTCCATTTTATGCCATATTGCGAGGCTATCAATGTACTTAACCCCATCGAAAGGTATTTCTTTCACTCCATTACGTAATAGCTCCTCAACAAGCAAAGGAACATCAAACCTGATTATATTATACCCAGCAAGATCACAACCGGTGAAAAAATCAACTATTTCCTTGACCTTTTCTGAAAACCTGGGTTCCTTGGCTACCATCTCATCGGTAATCCCATGCACATTGACAGCATCAGGGGGTATAGGAATACCTGGATTGAAACGTTGATAAAACAAATCCCTGGACCTGGCAGGATAAATTTTTATTGCGCAAAGTTCAATTATACGATCCTGGACAATGTTTACCCCTGTTGTCTCAGTATCGAAGAATACCAGTGGGCGTTTTAAATTAAGGTTTGATAAATCCATATTGAAATTTTAAATGGTTATTACGCTACTTTACTCTTTCCCTGAAGCCAAGATTCAACTTTAACCATCGGAATTGATCCTATACACTGAAATGCTTCTTCCTGAATTATTCTGGATACATATTCCTGTTCTCCAAATGGGCAGACTATGGAATCGTGAATAGTGAACATAGGCATACCCGGACACTCTTTACCAATCCTTTTTGCGACATGATCCAACATGAGTTTTGATTCCATCCGCTGTAGAAGGATTGCAAGGTTAGCCTGTCCATGCCTTTTTATTGACTTGAATACATCATAGACTGTTGGATAAAGGTCATTGAACATCTGCTTAGGCCAGGCTTCTAGCTGAGGAAAAAACTGGTTAGCGGAGAAGAATACTGTAAAGATCATTTTCTTTACTGCTTTCCGGTTGGGCATGACATAACCCCGGGTCCTCTCTACCTCTCCAGCGATGTAATCATACAGGGTCCCATCCAGAACTTTATCAGTATAAGTCCTGATATCTCCTTTCCCTTTGCCATCAAGGGATAGCTCATTATTTACTATCATAATGGTAGAATCCATTTCCTGGGAGGATTGGAAGATATCCTGAGTGTACTTAGGGTAAATATCCTTAATATTGAAGAGAAAGGAGCCTATTTTCGGTTTTTCGTAAAAACGAGGGTCCAAAAGCAGAGTACTAATCCACGGTTGTGAATTTTTTATATCAACCGATACAAGACCGGACCCTCCATAGGTGATAAAGTTCCGCAAACCACTTTTCGAGTTCGTCAGATTGGTATGCAGCCGGTTTACCGTGCCATCAACATGGAAGTAGAACTCATGATCTCGAAATTTTTCGGCATTCAGCATGGAGGCATTATACTTTCCATCCGGATTCTCATCCTCCAGCATGATATTCATCTCATATTCTTGATAGAGGTAATCAGTTGCAGAGCTATAATCGATATTAAGATCAGGATTGAACCACTTGGCCAGGTAAGGATATTTTTTTTCGGAACCCAACCGATGATAACCATTGCCAAGAATACTCTTTATCAAGGTATATTTTTCGATTTCAACGGCTTTATTGACTACCCTAAACTCTTTCGTGAAGCGATACTCTTTGGACTTTTCCCCAGGAATATACTGGTTATCGGTTTCCAGAATTTTGTTCTCGATAAGATAATCAAGGTACTTGTCATAATCCCTTATCCTCGACTGAAGTGTATGGGCGTTTATTGGCACCCATCCATTCTCACCCAGCAAATCTTTATTACGTGATGGGATCTCAGTAATAAGATTCAGGATATAAATAAAATTATCCCGATGATACTTAAATGCCGGCGGCTTTTCAAATAATAGTTCATCGATATCCAGACTTTCTGGAATATGCTGTTTCATACAACAAACTTAGATTGTCAATCAGTAAGTTACCTTAAGCGACGTTCTTTCTATTATCCTGAAAGACGCGGTCCACAGACTCAGCAGAATAATATATAGTTCCGCCAATCTTCGTATACTCCAAAGTTCCATTCACTCGTAAATTTTGTAGCGTCCCGGGAGAACATCCAAGCAATTCCCGGACATCAGCAGACTTCAACCACTTCTTCATTTCGGGTTTTACCCCAGCAATCGTCCGGATCTCCTTAATCAAGGTTTGCTTTAAGTCCTCCAGATCATTTTTCGTCACTAATTCCACGTTCATTTCTGCGAAGTTTATATAGTTTAACCTGATTTAATTCTCAATAAAATTGCAGACAGTCAATAATATACAAATTTACTTCGGAATATCACAGCTTGAAAATATAGTTATTAACAGAAAAAGGAAGAGGTATGATAAACGACTGAAAGCAACATAATTAGCATTTAATAATTCACAATTTACAGATATTCAAATAGATACAATGCCTTTCCAATCTCACTTCATACATATTTAAAATTTTACATATTTACTACTTTGATTTTCTTAACTTGCTGTTTATTAGCCATTTTGTCCTTCAACACCTTCATGTCATCGCTAACCTTACGATCTACCACCTTGCTATAAATCTGCGTTGTCTTAATCGACGTATGCCCCAGCATCTTACTTACCGTTTCAATGGGAACGCCATTTGTAAGCGTTACAGTCGTGGCAAACGTATGACGGGCAGTATGAAAAGTAAGTTCTTTATCAATTTTGCAGATAGCAGCTAATTCCTTCAGGTAAGCATTGATCTTTTGATTAGAATAAACCGGCAGGAGCCTGCCCTTACTTACATTCACCTGGTAACTTTTATACTTATCTATGATCCCTAATGGTATAGGCAATAATGGTATCGGAGCACGATTCCCAGTCTTGGTACGATTATAGACTATCCATTTACCACCATCAATCCCTATTGAAATATCACCTGGAGTTAACTTTTCAATATCCGAGAACGGGAGACCTGTGAAGCAAGAGAAGACATACATATCTCTAACGATAGAAAGACGGTTAATCTCAATCTCCTTATTCTGCATACGGTCCAACTCATCTTCCGTAAGGAAATCTCGTTCTGGGTCCTTATACGGGCAACGGAAGGAAGTAAAAGGGTCTTTATCTAACCATCCATTATATATACTATAATGTATGATCTTCTTCAGAAAGGAAATCGACTTTGAAACAGTATTCTGGACGTTACTAAGCTCTGACCTAAGGTAAAGATCATAGTTTGTGATGAACTGATAATCCAATTCATCAAGGAACACATCGGACCTTTTGAACTGGAATCGTATGAACCCCTCTACCTTATTACATGTTGCTGTATACTTGGTAAGAGTTCCTTTTGAATAACCCTGACCGACCTTGGCAGCGAGCTGTTTATTATACAATTTGAACACATCAACCAAGGAATGACGATTGATAGACTTGCCCAGGAATTGGTTCCGGATAATTTCAGCCGTTATTGGCTTCCCAGTTGTTTCAAGCTGCGTGAAGATTTTAAGAACATGTGACCTTTTATTATCAAGGCTGGTATTGATGGTCCTGGCATCCTCCTTGGTTCCTTTGATACATCCATGCTGAGAATCCCACCTTTCTGATTCTATAAACTGATGTGTTGCCAGGTCCACCCTCCTACCATTTACTGTTATCCTCATGTAGATTGGTGCTTCCTCATTCTCAGCGACTTTGCTTTTCCTGAGGTAAAAAAGAATACTCAATGAATTTTTCATATTACAGCGATCTTAATATGTGAAATCTATATAAAGATACATAAAATTGATGGAATTTTCAAATTTTTTATATGATCTATCTAATTAATTATTAACAAAATACATCAAATTCGGTGCACTTCCTTGGAGTCTTAAAAGTGCACCGAAAAGTGCACCTTTTATTTGATTTTCTTTGAATATTTTGGCTGGGAAGAAAAAAGAAAAACCGCCTAAAACATTGATTTTAAGCGGTTTTCATGCATTTTGATACAACTTGTGCGGAGAGACAGGGATTCGAACCCTGGGACCCCCTTACGAGGGTCAACGGTTTTCGAGACCGCCCCATTCGACCGCTCTGGCATCTCTCCGGTGGAACGAGGCAGCAAAAGTAGAAATAATTCGGGTAATTTCAGCCCGGGACTCAGTCATCCAGTTTAAATAAACTTTCCATTACATTTATGATGTCCTTGCGCTCAAATGGTTTTGCGATGAAATCATTAAATCCGGCTTTAACAAAATTATCCCGGTCTTCCCGGCCTGCAAACCCGGTAACCGCCACAACAGGAAGGGTCTCATTCCCCGACTGTTTCCTGATCTCATGCATGGCCTGGGTTCCGTCCATTCCCTGTCCGAGATTAATATCCATAAAAATTGCATCAATCTTCTCACGCCTGGTCACTTCAATAGCAGCTTTTCCTGTTTGAGAAAAAAAGAGATGGCAGTATTTCTTAATATGTTGCATCAATAAGTTGCTATTGACCATATTGTCTTCAACGATCAGCACGTTGGGTAATTTTTTCCTTGCTGATTTGGATTTCCTTTTGCCTGGAGCTTCAGGCAAGGGTATAGGTTGCGAAGAGATTACTGCCGGGGGTGACGTGTTTGGGATTTCATCAACCAGCGGCATAGCAAAACTGTAAATACTGCTGTTTTCGAGCATCTGCATCAGTCTCCTGGCTGAAGTAAGGATCTGCTCCGTTTTCCACCTCAGATCAGGATCTGTAATTTCTTCAAGCAGGATCTCTGTAAAGCCGAGTATCCCGTTCATTGGTGTGCGGATGGCATGATCGAGCCTGTTCCAGAGGGGAGGAATTGCCTGAATACCTGCTTCCCGGGCTTTAAGATCTTCGGCCAGCATCTCCTCGATCATTCCACGGATCAACTCGGAAACCGCCCTTGCATCCCTTTTACCATTTACTGCTTCGAGAAAACCGAAAATCGCCTGAACTAGTTTTGCATTACTATTATCATCCATGCAGGCTATCAAGTAATTAGCGGAGAAAGAGGGATTCGAACCCCCGGAGGTATGAGCCTCAACGGTTTTCAAGACCGCCGCAATCGACCACTCTGCCATTTCTCCGGGAGCAAAATTAAAACAATTTTCCGAACCGGCAAGAAGGGCTTTGGCATTCTGAAGATATAGATTCAGCTTTCAGACTCCCTGTTTTGCAGAATTTTCTTGTAAAATCGTGTAATTTTCAATATATTTGTATAGGATTTATAAAATCATACCCCAAATACTTTTAATTGCAACTAGAAACCTGATGTTATGAAAAAGACCTTACTCCTATTGATTACTGCCGGTTTAATTCTGGCAGGATCATCTGCTTCGGCAAAGAATCTCTGGGCTTATCTTACATATACGACATTCAACTCCCCCGAAGGGCCTTATGTTGAAACTTACCTGAGCATCGCCGGGAACAGTGTGAAATGGAGCAAACAAGCCGATGGCAAATATAAAGCCGTTGTCAATGTGCTCATGACATTCAAGGATAAGACCGGCATCAAAGCCTTTAAAAAATATGAGTTGAACAGCAACGAGATGGCCGATACTGCTAATCTTAATTTTCAGTTCATCGACCAGCAGAGGTTTAAGCTCGCGAACGGAACATACAATTTCGAAATCCAGGTATCAGATAAAAACAAGAGTGCCTTGGCATCGCCATATACCCAGAATATTGTAGTGGATTTTCCTGCCGACAAACCATCGATGTCGGGTGTTGAGATGGTAAAGAGCTTTACAAAAACAGACATGCCTACAACTCTTACCAAAAGCGGGTATAATCTTGTCCCGAACATCTATAATTTTTATAACGGGCCCGATGCCAACCTGGGGTTTTATGCTGAACTGTACGGACTTGACAAAGCAGTTCCTCAGGATCAGAAGTTCCTGGTCTGCTATTATATTGAATGTTTTGAAAATAATCTGAAGCTTAACGATTTTGCGAAAGCTAAGAAAGAAACTCCCAAAGCAGTGAATGTATTGCTGGCCGACTTCAATATCAAAGACCTTGCAACAGGGAATTACAATCTTGTGGTTGAAGCCAGAAATGCAAATAATGAAGTTTTACTTTCGAAGAAAGTTTTCTTCCAGAGGACCAATCCGAATGCAACATATTCACTTACCCAGATTGCGTCAACGGTCATTCAGGGAACTTTTGCAGAGAAGATCACATCTGCAGATTCGCTGAAAGAGTTTATCAACAGCCTGTATCCTATCTCCACAGGATATGAGAAGGACTTCATAAGATTCCAGTTAAACAAATCGGACCTCCCCACATTGCAGAAGTATTTTTATTCTTTCTGGCAGGAGAGGAGTTCAGCTGAGCCTGAAAAAGCCTGGCTGGCATACAAGGACCAGGTTAAGGTGGCCCAGGCCAACTTCAGCACGACGATCAAGAGAGGCTATCAGACAGACCGGGGCCGAGTTTTCCTTGAATACGGCCCCCCGAATGCAAGAGAAGGGCATTATGCAGAACCCAATACATATCCTTATGAGATCTGGCAATATTATACCCTGAATAACAGTCAGAGAAACAAGAAATTTGTTTTCTACTCTCCTGATATGGTTACGGCTGATTTCATCCTGCTTCATTCTGATGCGATCGGAGAACAGTACACGCCTACATGGAAAGTATTTTTGAGAAATAAGATGACCGCACCTGTTGACATCAGTGAAACACAGGTTGTCAATGTATGGGGTGATTTCTCGGAAGATTCATGGGACTTGCCCACCACCAATCTCTGACAGGAACCTATATTGCCCGTCATTTCTTTCTTCCGCTAAGGATTTATTCTTACTTTTGAACCTTAAATTAATCCTTATTTTTCGTTTGTAACGTGCGAGTCGCGGTAGTAATACTTAACTGGAACGGGAAAAATTTTCTTGAAAAATTCCTCCCTGCATTGATACAGCACATTGAACCTGATACAGGTATCATTGTTGCTGACAATGATTCTACCGACGACTCCCTTGAATTCCTGAGAACAAATTACCCCCAGATCCGGGTCATCCAGAATCCTGATAACGGGGGGTTTGCAAGGGGTTATAACCTTGCCCTGAGGCAGGTTGAAGCAGAATATTATATTCTCCTTAACTCCGATATTGAAGTAACCGAGAACTGGATCAGGCCGGTCATTGAGATCATGGACAGTGACCCGGCAATTGGAGCCTGCCAGCCGAAAATCCGCTCTTATCTTGAACCTAAGAAGTTCGAATATGCAGGCGCAGCCGGGGGGTTCATCGACAAATATGGTTATCCCTTCTGCAGGGGAAGGATGTTCCTGCAAATTGAAGAAGACCACGGGCAATACGACGATGTTCATGAAATATTCTGGGCTTCGGGCGCCTGTTTGTTTGTAAGGTCAAAACTTTATCACGAACTAGGTGGTTTCGATGAGGATTTCTTTGCCCATATGGAAGAAATTGATTTCTGCTGGAGGATGAACAATGCCGGGTATAAAATTATGTATTGTCCAGATTCAACAGTATTTCATATAGGCGGGGGCACATTGCCCAAAATCTCATGGAGAAAAACCTACCTGAATTTCAGGAATAATTTTATCCTGCTGTATAAGAATCTCCCCGATTCCTGGCTGGTACGGGTATTTGTTGTGAGGCTTCTGCTTGACGGTGTTGCTGCAATGAAGTTTCTGATCCAGGCTGGTTTTAAGGATTTCTGGGCAGTAGCCCGGGCACATTTCAGTTTTTACTCCACCCTCTCCAAAACCAGGCAGAAACGTAAATCGATTCAACAGGGCTCTGTAAGAAACATTTATAGCGGAAGTCTTGTATTTGATTATTTCATTCTCCGGAAACGGAAATTTTCACAACTGAAACCTTCCAGGTTCAAACCTCAGGCATAGAGAAGACTTTCGATGGCCAGCCTGTATGAGTCCATACCAAATCCGGCGATCACACCCCGGCAAACAGGCGCAATATATGAAACATGCCTGAAAGATTCCCTGGAATACACATTGGAAATATGCACCTCGATCACCGGTACATCAATGGCCTTTACCGCATCCCCTATGGCAACCGATGTATGAGTGTATCCCCCTGCATTAAGGATGACACCGGTATATTTCCCGTCGGCTTTCTGCAATGCATCGATAATTTCACCTTCAATATTACTCTGGAAACAGGATATCCCGATGCCCGGAAAGACCGTTTTCAGGGTTTTAAGGTAATCTTCGAATTTTTTATTGCCGTATACTGAAGTTTCCCGCTTCCCAAGCAGGTTGAGATTCGGGCCGTTGATGATTAGGATCTTTTTCATAGAAGCAAAGGTAAAAGGAATAAAAGAATATTGAATATTGAATGTTGAACTGGGTTTAAAATTTGATATTCAATGTTCGATATTCGAAATTCCTTACCTTTGTTTCAACTTTCCAATAGGGGTGCCTAATCATACAGGCTGAGATCATACCCTCTGAACCTGATCCGGATAATGCCGGCGTAGGAACAAGAGTATCACATTACAGCTTGCCTCTGTTGTAAGTTATCAGTTTAAATTCATTAAACGAATAACTTATGATGACGCAAAAAAACAAAAAAACTAACGCCCTCAGGTTTCTGGCCTGTTTTATGGCCGTGTTTTTACTGGGCGCAACGTCATTTGCCCAGTTAAAACTGGGCGGAACAATCAGTGATAAACAAGACGGGAAAACCCTCTCCGGAGCCAATCTTATTCTTGAGAAAACCGGCAAAAATGCTGTGAGTGACAGGAGCGGGCATTTCAGCATTTCCGGTATTAAGGCAGGTCCCTGCACTCTTCGTATTTCATTTATCGGGTATGCCACTTTAAGGCTTGAACTTAAACTGAATAACGATACAAGCCTGAGCATTCAAATGGTACCTGCTGCAATACTCGAAGAGGAAGTGAATGTGACGGCTACCAGGGCACAGGATAAGTACCCGGTTGCACATACCAATATTTCAGCGAAGCAGATACAGGCTGTGAACCTGGGAAAAGACATGCCCTACCTTATTCAGAATACACCCTCGGTCGTTGTATCGTCGGATGCAGGAACAGGAATAGGTTACACGGGCATCAATATCCGCGGCAGCGATCTCACGAGGATCAACGTAACCATAAATGGTATTCCCCAGAACGATCCCGAATCCCAGGGTGTATGGTTCGTCGACCTGCCCGACATCGCCTCATCTTCCGACAATATACAGATCCAGCGGGGTGTGG
>Ga0209777_10005865_pt1 | contig 14015 bp, 12 predicted proteins | sample FrelakmetHBP12HB_FD_187147 | JGI IMG/M metagenome (GOLD analysis project Ga0209777, IMG submission 187147) | Freshwater lake sediment microbial communities from the University of Notre Dame, USA, for methane emissions studies -HBP12 HB (SPAdes)... | ecosystem: Environmental > Aquatic >...
AAAGTTTCTTGCCTTTAACGGTACATCTTTAGGAGCTCTCTTAATTCAGACGGTTGTCGGAATTTTAGGAGACAAACTTTTTGGTGTTGGAGCAAGGCAGATAATGTTACCATTCATAATCGTCTTCCTGGTCCTTCCTTTCAATTACCTCATGTATAATTTGGTCATTTGGAAGACGTGGAAGTTTCCCTCCTGGGTCCAAGGCCGTAAGTGAAGAAACCTTAAGATTCGGATATATTTCTCCAGTTATTCTTTTCACTGATTGCCCGCAGTCGATACAGATTTCTCTGGGGGGAAACATTAAAGTTTCACAGTGCGGACAAATATTGCCGACAAGCCCATATCTTATTCGTTCAAGCCTCCAGTGTTGAGGAACTTCGCTCATACAAGATTAGTCTGAAATAATAGGTAAAACCCACAAAGATTAAAGAAATGGGGTCCAGTTGGCAATTGGCATTACGTTTTGTGAAATGAATGCCAGCGAATATAAATAAATTGGGATAATAATAACCAGAAAGGCTATTTTAAATTCCTTTTTTATTAACGTCTCCGAGAAGGCCACGAATAAACAAGGCAAAAGCGGGAGAGAATATCTTATTAGGTCACGGTGGGCGATAAATAGGGTCATGACAAAAAATATTGCGCCGAATATTCCAAGCTCAAGCTCTTTCTTTTGGAAAAGTTTGTAAACTCCCATGGCACCCAGGAGATAGATGAAGATGACTTCCTCTATCCAGAATGTTCCCACCCAGGGAGCTGAATAGTTAAATATTTGAAATGGCGGAAAAACCAAATGGATATTATCTCCGGAGTGAAAATAGGCCCAGAAATCTCCTTGAACAATTTTATAAAAACCAAAAACTGCAACCAGACTTATGGGGATTAGAAGAATGGGGAAAGTTTTCTTGAAATTAAGGTTTTCAATCCACCTGCCTACCGGCACAAAAAATTTATTTTTAATAACAGGTAAAAGGAGGATGACCGAATAGGCGACAAAAAGCAAAATTCCCGGAGATTTGGTAATTTGGGCGACAGCACCCCAAATGCCGGCCAGCCAGTATTTCCTATTTTTAAAGTAATAGAGGGAACCGATGACTGCAGCAATAAATAAAGGGTCGGCCGACCCAACCGATCTGACAATCAGCCATCTTGCCGGGAATATTGAGAAGAGAAAAGTTAAAAATAGGACATCCTTTCTTTGGGCATATTGGGAAATCAGTTTCATGAAGAAATAAATTGCCAAAATTGATGACAAAAGTGAAACAATTAACATGGCGTAGGGATAATTGATTACCAAGCCGAAAAACTTAATAAGAAGGGGGAAAAGAGGGAAGTGGGCCGTATAATATTCCGTGGGTAGCGGAAACTGGAAATTGGTTCCAATTTGCACTTTGTTATAAAGAGTTTTTGCAACCACCAAATAAAGCGGGCCGTCATAGTTGGCAACGATAGTTTCCATTCCATTTTGTGGTAGAGGAATACTCCAGAAAGTACCCATACGGAGGAAAAAAGGAAGCCAAATCAAAAGTGTCGGGATAACTGAAAAAGCCGCGGCCACTGCAAAGTCTTTAATTTTCTCTTTCATGGCCCTTAGATATTAGCACGGGATAGGTTTAATATGCTAGACTTGTCTTTGTGGCCAAGATCATCGAAAGACTTTCGGTTTTTTTACCAATTTATAATGAAGAAGATAATGTAGAAAGTGTCGTTTTGGCGGTAAAAAAGGTCCTTCAGGATGTTGCCTCCGAGTGGGAACTTATTATTGTCGATGACGGCTCGACGGACAAATCTCCGGAGTTGATAAGAAAATTGTCAAATTCCGATAAACGGATCTACGTTGTTACCCATAAAACAAATGAAGGTTACGGTTCTTCGATTAAAACCGGCCTATATAGTAGTAAATATTCTTGGATTGCTTTTATCGACTCAGATGGACAATTCGATTTTGCTGAAATTAAAGATTTTATAACCAAGCGTCAGGAAACCAATGCGGACCTGGTCATTGGCTATTACAAAAAAAGACAGGTTTCCTTCTCCAAAAAAGCCACAAGCAAACTATGGGAATTAATGGTATTTATTCTTTTCGGGCTTAAGGTCCGCGATATTGATTGCGGGTTTAAACTAATTTCCAAAAAAGTAATCGATACAATATCACCGTTAGAAAGTACTAGGGGGGCCTTTATCAGTAGCGAACTTCTTGTTAAAGCGAAGCGAGCGGGTTTTACAATTGCAGAAATACCGGTGACACATTATCCGAGGCTGAAAGGAATCGGCACAGGTAGGAATTTAAATGTCATAATTAAGAGTTTTGTTGATCTATTACGATTGTGGAAAAAATTGCATTAAATTTTAAAAACTGGGTTAAGAAAAATCCTTGGGAGTTTTGGATACTCATGATAATTCTGGCAGTCAGCGCTTTCTGCCGGTTATATAAAATTGACCAATATATGACTTTTTTGGGTGATGAGGGAAGGGATGCGATTATTGTCAGGAGAATTTTTACAGAATTTCATCCACCCCTCATTGGGCCCGGAACTTCAGTCGGAAACTTGTATTTGGGACCTCTTTATTACTACATGATGGCGCCGGCCCTTCTCATCGCTAATTTTTCACCGGTGGGTCCGGCCGTTCAGATTGCGCTTCTGGGTGTTGCCACAGTTGTGTTTGTTTGGTGGGTGGGAAGGAAATGGTTCGATACTACTGTCGGTCTTGTCGCTGCGGGACTATTTGCAATCTCCCCAACTGTAATAATTTATTCCCGCTCTTCCTGGAACCCGAACATTATGCCTTTCTTTGCGCTACTCTCTATTTATTCAATTTGGAAAGTCTGGCGTGAGGGAAAATTTAATTGGTTGATTGTTCTGGGGTTATCTTTTGCCGCTGTTCTTCAATCACACTATCTAGGTTTGCTCCTAATTCCGACAATTTTTATTTTCTGGGTACTAACTTTCTTTAAGGTTAGAAAAACCGGTGTGGCAAAAATCTTTATTAAAAAATCACTCGTCGGTTTGACGGGATTTATTATTCTTATGAGCCCCCTTTTCTTTTTTGACTTGCGTCATAACTGGTTGAATGCCAAATCAATGTATACGTTTCTTATCGCTAGCCCGACAACGGTTTCGCTTAAACCTTGGACAGCGATTCCGAAGCTCCCGATGGTACTTAATCTTGTCGGTAGCAGTGTTGTTGCAGCAAAAAATACGATCGGTGCAATTGTTGCTTCATTGGCAATCGTTATCGGAGTTATCTGGATGTTTGCCTTGAGTTATCTCAGAAAAAAGACTTTCAAAATTCCGGGTGAATACTGGTTAATATTTTCCTGGATCGGATTCGGACTTGTCGGTTTTGCCCTTTATAAACAAAGCATTTATGATCATTATTTTGGCTTTATGTTTCCAGTTCCATTTCTTTTAATCGGGGCCTTAATCTCGGCTTTTATGTCTGGGAAAAAGGTATTGAAATGGTTTGGGTTTGCGCTTCTGGCGTATCTTACTGCCATCAATTTAATTGCAAACCCGCTCCTTAAAGACCCCCATAGACTTTTACAAGGAAGTATTGATGCGTCAAAGACCGTCGAACAGAATAGTGGAGGGAAACCTTTTAACCTAGCGGTGATTGCCGATAATAATTATGAGGCAGGTTATGAATATTTTCTTTTGAAGGATAATTATCCAGTTGTTGAAATTGACCCACAAAGACCCGATACAATTACCGACCAGCTCTTTGTAGTTTGTGAACTTCTACCCAGTAACAAGTGTGACCCAACGCATAATCCCAAGGCGCAGGTGGCAAACTTCGGTTGGAGTAAAATAGAAGGTAGGTGGAACGTCGACGCGACAATGGTGTATAAACTAGTACATTCGATATAGGCTGCAATGAATTACAAAGAATCTGCCAAAATATTAAGTGAGATTAAAAAAGCCAAAAAGATTTTGGTGAATTGCCACAGGGGTCCCGATTCGGACTCGGTAGGAAGTGCCTTGGCTCTCTTTAACGTGTTAAAAACTTTGGGCAAAGAAGTTAACGTAATTTGCCCGAGTGATACTCCGAACGATTTAATGTTTCTAAAGGGTGCGGATTCAATTAAAAGGGTTAATTTTTCGGCCTTTGATTTTTCAGCCTTTGATCTTTTTCTTGCTATCGATTCGTCAACATATTCGATGGTTACAGGATTGAAAGATAACGACAAACCCAGCATAAATACGGTAATGATTGATCATCATTATTCAAATGATAGGTTTGGAAAAATCAACTTAATAGATGCGAAAACCACCTCTACAGGTGAAATGCTTTTTAAGATTTTTGAAGACTGGAATGTTGCAATTGATCAGGTGACAGCGGAATGTCTTTTAACCGGAATAATTGGTGATACCGGGTCTTTTCAGTACCAAAACGTTGGTCAGGGAACGCTTAGAATTGCGGCGTCACTGATGGATGCGGGAGCTGACAAAGATAAAATAATATATAACATTTACAGAAACATTGATTTTAAAGAGGTAAAGATGTGGGGCAAATTTATCGAAAGTATGAAGATTGAAGATGGTTTTGTCTGGTCTGCCATTTCACTTTCTACATATAAAGATTTTGGAGAGTATCCGTATGCAAAAGAGGATGTCGCCAATTTGTTTTTTCCCATCGTTAAAGGGACGGATTTTGGTATAGTAATGGTAGAGACAAACGAGGGAGTCCTTTCTGTGAGTTTCAGATCCCGTTCCGGTTTTGATGTCTCTGAAATTGCCCGAGAGGTCGGGGGAGGTGGTCATAAAGCCGCAGCTGGGGCAAGAATTGAGGGGTTGCCGTTTGACCAGGCGGTGGATAAGGTTCTTGCTGCAGCCAGAAAGTATGCCAAAAAGAATTAAAAAATTTCTCTCAATAAATTACCTTTTATTAATGATATTGTCTTTGGCTTCATTTCTTAGATTTTTTCGGATTAATGAACTATTAGGTTTTTGGTACGATCAAGGGCGGGATGCACTTGTGATTTGGGACTTTATTCATAAAGGCAAAACATTTTTAATCGGGCCGATGATGGGTTTTACGGGAATGTTTAGGGGAGCCTGGTATTACTGGCTTATTACACCTTTTTACTTTTTAGGTAAGGGAAATCCCCTTTGGCCCAATATTTTTTTGATACTGACTTCAATTTTTGCAGTGTTTGTACTCTATAAATTGGGAGAAAAGATGGGAGGACCAAAGGTTGGACTTTTGGCGGCGCTTACCGCCTCGGTTTCGTATTATGTAGTTGGAGCCTCGCGATGGCTTTCGGATCCGACCCCCACGCTTCTTGTCAGTGTCCTTTTGGTTTGGGCACTATTTAAATTTCTTGATAAGCGGGTATGGGCTCTTCCGTTGGTTGGTCTTCTAGTCGGTCTTTCGCTTCAATTCAGTGCCGCTACCGAAATTTTTTACGTCCCTGCGGTGATGGTTTTCGTTTTCTTTAAGCGAAAATATATTCCGTCTGCTAAAATCCTCATCTTATCCTTTGCTTCTTTTCTTGTAACTTTAATTCCCCAGGGTCTTTTTGAATTTCGTCACCGTGGGGTTTTGAGTGGTGCTTTATATCAATTTATTTTTCATGAAAAAACGTTTACGTTATCCTTTTGGCAAATTATTGGAACAAGATTTCCCTATGATTACAACCTGTTTTATTCAAAATTTTGGATAAATGGGGGGATGTTATTTGCCCCGTTTTTTATTATTTTCATATTTCTGTTAATTATCGGTTGGAAGAAATTTTGGCGGGACGATGAATTTAAAATTATTTTTACAATTTCCATCGCACCACTGATAGGTACATTGTTTTTTATCGGAAATCTGGGCGCCATTTATGATTATTACTTTACCGGATACTACCTGATTTGGATTTTACTCTTCTCCTATGTTTTTATGAGTTTCTCAAGAAATATTTTGATGAAAATTGCAATGTCTATCTTTGTAATTATTCTTGTTGTTCAGAATTTTATAACATTTAAACAAAATTATTTTATCCCATTGAACGACCCAAAAATCATTGCTTTTTCAAACCAACTCATGGTTGTTGACTGGGTATATAACGATGCGAAAACAAGAGACTTCAACATTGATGAATATGTTCCTCCTGTTATTCCATATGCTTATCAATATCTTTTTGAATGGCTCGGTACTCAAAAATATCAACGTCCACCATCGGACAAAAATATATCACTGCTTTATACTTTGTATGAAGCTGATCCTGATCATCCCGAACGTCTCCAGGCATGGCTTGACAGGCAAAAGGGAATTGGCAGGATTATAAAAGAAGATAGGTTTGGAGGGATTATTGTTCAAGAGCGGCAAAGAATATCAAAAAAATGAAAACATTTCTCAGCGTTGTGATACCGGCATTTAATGAAGAATACAACCTTCGTACAGGAGCGTTGGACTCGGTTTATGATTACTTAAAAAAGCAAAATTATTCTTGGGAAATCTTGTTTGTTGACGACGGTTCAACTGATGAAACTGCAAATATTGCGGAAGAATTTGCCAAATCACGTCCAAAATTTTCTGTTTTAAGGGAGCCGCATCGAGGAAAGGGCGGAACCGTGATTGCCGGAATTCTAAAAGCCCAAGGCGAAGTAATTTTATTTACCGATGCCGATCAGGCAACGCCGATTGATCAATTGGAGAAAATTTTACCGAAATTTAAAGAAGGCTTTGACATTGTGATTGGTTCACGGCACGGCAGAGAGGGGGCTCCGATAATCCGAAAGGTTATGGCTAGTGGGTTTTCTTTACTGCGTCTTCTTATCCTTAGACTTCCCTTTAAAGATACGCAGTGCGGTTTCAAAGCTTTCACAGAGGGAGCGGCAAAAGAAATTTTCAAACGCCTTAAAATATTTGATGCCAAAAATAAAAGTGCTGGAGCTTCAGTAACAGCGGGCTTTGATTTGGAAGTACTTTATGTTGCCCGAAAGTTGAGTTATAAAATCATAGAAGTTCCTGTTGATTGGCATCACAAGGAGGGGACAAAAGTGGATCCGATAAAAGATTCCATTGAGGGGCTTAGGGGTCTTATAATGGTTCGGCTAAACGCTCTTCAAAATAAATATGGCGTCTAAGTTTCTAAAATTTACCCCCATCATTTTGATTGTAGTATTGGCGCTTTTTTTGCGTCTATATAATTTGGAAAGAAGAACCTCATTTGATGCAGATCAGGAAGAAATTGCTGGCAGGGCAAAAGAGCTTATATCGGGTCACCCTGTACTACTCGGACCCAAAACGAGTCTTGGTGGATTTTCAATAGGCCCGGGATTTACCTATCTTTGGGGATTATCCGACATATTTACGAAAGATAATCCTATTGCCGGGGTTTGTATGTCGGTATTTTTGGGGATGGGATTTATTTTACTGATATATTTTTTCACTCGTAAAATTTACTCTGAAAGGACCGCATTAATACTAAGTTTTATAAGTGCCGTTTCTCTGACATTAATTACATGGGATCAAAGCCCATGGGCGCCTTCGCTTTTTTATCTTGCAGAACTTCTGGTTATTTGCGGAGTTTACATTTCCGATAGAAAACCAATCGGGATATTTGTTTCGTTTTTGGGGTTTGCCATTGGCTTCCAGGCGCATTTTGCAATATTTCTTCTTCCACCAGCAGCTCTAATCTACTGGTTAATATTCAGACCTAAGTTTAATCGGAAATGGATTTTATACTCCTTATTGATAATAATCGTGGGTCTAACGCCAAACGTTATCTTTGACGTAACACATCATTTTGTAAATTTTGAAAGACTACTTTCAATATTTAAACTTGCTGTTGCTGGGATGGCTCCGCCAATGAGCAAAATTATTATGACCTTAGTCTCAAATTCGGTGAGTTTCTATTACATGTCTTTCCCGGAAATCTTACGAATAGTTATATTTGTTGCAACAATTTTGGTTTGTGTAGTTGGTATTGCAAAAGATATAAAGTACAGAAAAATGCTGGTTCTTTCTCTGCTTTTTCTTTTTATCCCTTTTATTTTCTTCCTTTTTTATAGATCTAACTTTTCGGAATATTATTTAATGTCAGCCATTCTGCCTTTTATAATTTTGTCTGGTTATATTTTCGAAAAAATCAAAAAATATTATATGGTTGTGCTGGCGGTGATTGTTTACTTGGCTTTTATTAACATTGGGGCTTGGAGAACACATGTCAAACCTATGAATCTTTGGGCGAAAGAGCAGGCCATTCAAACGATAATTAAAATGAGTGGGAAATCCGGTTATGGAGTTTCGTTGAGCGTTGAGGCAGGATATGGATTCGGTTACCCATTCCTTTTCAGTTACTACGGTGCCACTCCGGACATACCGCCGCTAAAAAATCAAAAGAAAATCTTTACAATTGTTGCCCCACCGGGTTATCAGGGAATTGAAGCTATAAAGGATTTTGACGGAGTTGGTTTAAGATGGGAGGGCGTGATGTGATAAGCGGAGCTTGGCCAGTCAGAGCCCTGGTAAGCAAAGCTTGGCCATTTTTGACGAAAAAATGGTAGAATTTGAGTACAAATGAAAAGGTTTTGGCGAAACTGGGGCTGGGTTGTTTTGATTGGATTGACTATTCTTACCTTTGGGCTTGTAATTAGGCTGTACCACCTAACCATTCTTCCTGTGTTTGCGGATGAGGCTATTTATATTCGTTGGAGCCAGATTATGAATTCTGAGCCAACGCTCCGATTTTTACCACTCTCAGATGGCAAACAGCCTCTTTTTATGTGGATTTTGATGTTTTATGTCAAAAGGCTTTCGGATCCACTTTTTGCAGGCAGACTGCTTTCTGCCGTTTCGGGAATCGGGAGCATGATCGGCTTATTCCTTTTGACTTACTATATCTTTAAGTCAAAATTGGCCGCACTTTTTACCTCAATCCTCTGGGCACTCTCACCTCTATCCCTATTTTTTGACAGGATGGCACTAGTTGACTCAATGCTAACTTGTTTTGGTATATGGACGCTTTATTTAAGTCTTCTGACGGCTGATACATTAAGACTTGATATGGCTATGTTTTCCGGATTTATGCTGGGACTAGCCGGGCTGACAAAATCTCCGGCTTTATTTTTTGCCGCACTCATTCCAGTTGCTGTAATTCTACTTAAAAAACCAAAGGATTTATTGAAATATACCGGTCTTTTGGCAGTTACGTATTTTATTGCGTTCGCAATGTACAATATACAACGATTGGGTCCAAACTTCGCCCTTCTTACTTCCCGTACCGAAGATTATGTCTTTCCGCTTTCAAGAATCTTGGTTTATCCGACGGATCCAATTCGTTACAACCTTCCAACTACATTTAGTTGGTTATCTGCAATGGGACCTTTCGGTCTAATACTTTTGGCTGGCATCGGAATAATAATAAATTTTAAGAAGCACACAAAATATATTTTGATACTCGGGGCTTGGTTTTTGGCCCCCCTACTATTTGAGGCTGAGTTTACGAAGAGCTTTACGTTAAGATATATTCTTTTCTTGGTTCCGCCTCTCTATGTTTTTGCAGCCGGAGCTTTTACTAGTTTGGTCGGAAAGTGGAAGTATATGACGGCGATTGCCTTTACAGTATTTATAGCTCAAGCGGGGATTTTTGATTGGTTCTTACTAACAAATCCGGAAAAAGCCAATTTACCGACGCGTGAGAGATCGGGGTATTTTCAAGAATGGACTTCGGGAATTGGCATAAAAGAGGCGGCTAACTATATCCGGAATGTACATAATCAAAATCCCGGAAAGAAAATTGTGGTAGGTACCGAGGGGTATTTTGGAACTCTTCCGGACGGATTCACCATGTATACTCAGGATGTGCCAAATGTCACAGTTATTGGTATTGGTTTGGGGATAGATCGGATTCCCATACCTTTGGTTGAGTCAAAACTTTCCGGAAATCTGACATATTTAATAGCCAACAAGTCACGTTTTGCTGTCGATCCTGTTAAACTAAACCTCACGCTTATTAAATCCTTTCTTAAAGAACCCCGCATTCCCGGAACGATGGAATACAAACAAAATGGACCGCAGGATGCACTGCTATTCTTTGAAGTAAACTAATGGAAGGTGAACACATGGACCCAACCGGCGAGATTTCTCTGGAAACCGTAAAGCAGCGCTCGGTTCGCGGGGTTGTTGTTTTAACCGGACGTACTTTTCTTTTACAGGTAATTGCTCTTATCGCTCAACTTTTTTTATTTGCATACCTAGGTAAGTACGAATTTGGCGTTTTTGCGATTGTCAGCGCAATAATAAATTTTCTGGTTTATTTTTCAGATATTGGCCTGGCAGCTGCTTTAATTCAAAAGAAGGAAGTTCCTACAGATACGGATTTAAAAACGACCTTTGTTGTGCAACAAGTTCTGGTCCTTTCCATTATTGCAGTGGTTGTCGCTTTGACCCCGTTTTTTGCCCAAAAATATTCGCTTGATCACAACGGACAAATACTTTTGTATGCCCTTGCCGCCTCACTTCTTTTTTCGTCTTTGAAAAGTATACCGTCGGTTCTTTTGGAACGGAAACTTGAGTTTGTAAAACTCGCCTTTCCTCAAATTTTGGAACAAGTTGTTTACAACGTTGTTCTGGTTTTCTTTGCAATGAAAGGATTCGGATTAAAAAGTTTTACGTTTGCAGTACTTATCAGGGGAATTACAGGGCTTGTAACAATTTATATTCTTCAACCCTGGAAACCCGGCATTGCCTTTTCCAAAAAGACTTTGTCGGGACTTTTCAAATTCGGAATTCCATACCAAGTCAATACTTTTCTGGCAACTTTTAAGGACGACGGAATGACGCTGGTCTTGGGAAGTATTTTAGGTCCAATCGGGGTCGGGATTCTTTCTTTTGCCCAAAAAATAGCCAGATTTCCACTTACGTTTTTCATGGATACTGTTACACGCGTCACTTTCCCTGCGTTTTCCAGAATGCAGGATGCGAGGGCTGATCTTGAAAGAAGCGTGACAAGATCGATATTTTTCATTTGTCTTTTGGTATTTCCAAGCTTGGTCGGAATTTCGGTTTTAGCTCCAATTCTGGTTCGCGTTATACCAAGATATAACCAATGGATTCCGGCACTTGTTCCAATTATTTTTGTTTCTATTAACTTTGTTTTTGCTGCGGCAACAACACAGTTGACTAATCTCCTTAATGCCATCGGTAAAATTAAAATTACTTTTTATCTGATGATTATGTGGACAGTATTAACTTGGGCTTTTATTCCGTTTTTGGCGCTGAGATTCAGTTATATCGGAGCCTCGGTTGGCTATTCATTAGTTGGAGCCTCTTCGGTCATTGCTATATTTATTGTCAAAAAATACGTAAATTTTTCAATTATCGATTCAATGATAAAGCCTGCAATAGGGGCTTTTGTTATGGGTGTTTTCCTAATTATTGCAAAAAGATTTTTGTCTATCAGTATCAACTCTATGATTTTACTTGCGGTAGTAGGCACGGTTATTTATAGTGCTTCGATGCTATCTATGATGGGGTTATCGTTGGTGTCCGATATTAAGCGAAGCCTTAACACAATTATAAATAGAACCTCCTAGATGGTACAATAGAGTGTGCCTAAAGTTACCGTAGTCATCAATACCCTGAATGAAGAAAAGAGTCTCCCGAGGGCGATTGCTTCGGTAAGAAATTTTGCAGATGAAGTTGTCGTTTGTGACATGGAGTCTGAGGATAAAACAGTGGATGTTGCGAAGTCGCTTGGTGCAAAAGTTTTTACGCACAAAAAGACGGGGTATGTAGAGCCGGCCAGAAATTTTGCCATTTCAAAGGCGACAAACCCCTGGGTGATAATTTTGGATGCCGATGAAGAAGTTCCCGATAGGCTTGCACAAAAGATCGATCAGATCCTAAAAAATCCCAAGGCCGATTATTTTAGAATTCCCAGAAAAAATATAATTTTTGGGCATTGGATGAAACACTCACGCTGGTGGCCGGATTACAATATTCGTTTGTTCAGAAAAGATTTTGTGTCTTGGAATGAAATAATTCATGCCGTTCCGATGACGCAGGGTGTTGGAGGAGAAATTGAAGCCAAGGAAGAATTTGCAATAATCCATCACAATTATGATTCAGTCGAACAGTATCTCGAACGAATGAATGGGTATTCTTCACAACACGCGGCCTTGTTGATTAGAGAGGGTCACAAATTTTCCTGGAAGGATTTAATTATGAAGCCATTAAATGAATTTTTAAGCAGGTATTTTTTTGGGGAGGGTTATAAGGATGGACTACACGGCTTGGTGCTATCGCTTCTTCAGGCTTTTTCGGAACTCACGGTTTATCTTAAAGTTTGGCAGAAGGAGAAGTTTGTAGACCAAAACCCCAAATTGGACGAAATTATCTCTGTTATTAGGGATGGGGGAAAAGATATTCGCTACTGGGAATCCGATGCGCTTTTTAAAGAAAGCGGAAGTATAAGAGACAGAATTCGGAGGAAATTGAAGATTTGACATGACTGTCTTACCAAAGGTCTCCATTATTATTTTGACAACAAACGCTCTTGCTATGACTAAAGAGCAGCTTCTGAATGTGGCCAAACTAGACACTAAACACATTAAGGCTGAATGCCTAGTGGTCGACAATGGTTCGAAAGACGGCACAGAGGAGGAAATAAAAAATTATAAACTCCCGAATATGAATTACAAATTTGTCAGTTCTGGCGTCAACCTGGGGTTTGCCGGAGGGAATAATATCGGAATAAAAGATGCTTTAGGGTGGGGGGTGGACTATGTAGTTTTAATGAATAATGATCTGATACTTCCGGAAGATTTGTTAATAAATACCGTTGGCTTTATGGAGGAAAATCCTGAAGTCGGTCTTGCTTCGCCAAAAATGTATTTTGCGCCTGGTTACGAATTTCACAAAGACGGGTATAAAAAAACGGAATTGGGGAAGGTCTTTTGGTATGCAGGGGGGCTGATAGATTGGAAAAACATATATTCTTCTCATCTGGGAGTGGACGAGGTTGACCACGGGCAATATGACCGGGTCTCTGAAACCGATTATGCAAACGGGGCTTGCATGATTGTAAGGTCTGAAGTATTTAAAAAAATCGGGTATCTCGACGATTCGTTTTTCCTTTACTGGGAGGATGCCGATTTTTGCCAGAGAGCAAAAAAGTTTGGGTTTAAGGTTGTGTATTTTCCGGGAACGTGCGTATGGCATAAAGTTTCGGCATCGGCAGGCGGAAGCGGAAGCTCCTCAAATGATTATTTTTTAACAAGGAACAGGTTCTATTTTGCTATGCGCTATGCAGGTTTGAGAGCAAAGTTTGCAGTTTTGCGAGACACAATCAAGTTATTTTTTACGGGCAGGACCTGGCAGAAAAAGGGTGCGATAGACGGACTATTGGGTGTTAAGGGAATTGGGGCGTGGGTTAAAGGCCAAGGATAAGGATTATGAAAATGGAATTCCGTGGTAAAAATAAAATATCGGCAATAGTTTTAATTGGTGGCAATTTTGATGAAAAACTCTTGGAAAAATGTTTATCTTCGGTTGACTGGTGTGACGAAATCGTAAAAATAGAAACAAACGGCATGAAAGGGAATTTTGCCGACTGGAGGAATGATGGGGCAAAAAGGGCAAAAAATGAATGGCTTCTTTATGTCGATGCCGATGAGGAAGTTACCCCAAAGCTTAAGGACATGATTTTTCAGGTTATTGCCTCAGACGAATTCTCAGCTTATGCAATTCCAAGAAGAAATATATTTTTAGGTCATGAAATGCACTGGGGTGGGTGGTGGCCGGATTTTGTACTTAGACTTATTAAGAAGGATAAACTGAAAGGTTGGGTTGGCGAACTTCATGAGCAACCGGAAATTATTGGTACGACTTGCCACTTGAAAGAGCCGTTAATTCACGAAAGTCATAGAAGTTTATCCGATATGGTTGAAAAAACAAATGCGTGGTCGGAAATCGAGGCTAAACTTCTATATGATTCGGGACATCCGAAAATGAATATCTTCAGATTTTTTTCGGCGGGCTTTAGGGAGGCTTGGTTTAGAGGTGTTATAAAACTTGGTTTT
>Ga0209777_10005866_pt1 | contig 14014 bp, 10 predicted proteins | sample FrelakmetHBP12HB_FD_187147 | JGI IMG/M metagenome (GOLD analysis project Ga0209777, IMG submission 187147) | Freshwater lake sediment microbial communities from the University of Notre Dame, USA, for methane emissions studies -HBP12 HB (SPAdes)... | ecosystem: Environmental > Aquatic >...
TGTCCCGCAACTTGAATTGCAAGCACTGCTGAGCGTGCGGGACAGCCTCAAGGCGTTCTTTTTCAATAAGTTTTCCGCAATCGCTGCAATGGCCATAGTCACCTTTTTCGATACGCGTCAATGCGTCTTCAAGATGATTGAGAAATTTTCCTTCGCGTGAAGCAAAGAGAAAGGTTTTCTCTCGCTCCATCGAATCGGTGCCTTGCTCCATGTGTGTCGAGTATGTAGGGTTTTCACTTACATATTCTCCCGTCGTGCTATCGACCATGGTATCCCTGAGAGTCTCAAGTTCCTCGAGTATTTCCTTCTTCTTCTCAAGAATAATCGACCTGAAACGTTCAAGGTCCTGCCTGGAGTAGTTCGTCTTGTAGAGAGGTCCTTTTGGTGCTTCCTGCTTGGATTTCTTAGGCCTATAGAGTGTTTTCGCAGCACCGCCTTGTTTCTTCCTTGCTGCGGCCTTTGCTTTGAGGATCGCGAGTCCCTTTTCAGCTTCCTTGGAAAGTCTCTTTGTTCTCGGCATACGTTTACCCCTTACTCAATCGATTGTTGATGCATTAACGTGTTCAAGCCTTTCTTAGTTCCTATGCGCTCGCAGGGATTCGTTCGATACTTACGAGACAGCTCTCGCCGTTGATGTCCAATTCAGTCGGATGGTCGGATGTTTTCAACGCCGGCGTTAGCTTCGTCGCGAGTGTTTCACTGCAAATGTATTCGCAGAATGATGTCAAAGCTGCAGTTAGCTTATCATTAGTCTTAAAGGAAATGCCGATGCGATCCATGACCTCGAATCCGGAATCTTTGCGCAGGTTTTGGATTCGGTTCACAAATTCGCGCGCGGACCCTTCCCGAATCAGATCGTCGGTTAATGAGGTGTCGAGCGCCACCGTCAGTTGATTATCAGACTCGACGAGCCACCCCTTGATATCTTCATGGATAACCTCGACATCCTCCTTTGTTAGGACTACCTGCGTTCCGTCTACCGGAATACTTACCTGTCCTTCAGTTTCAAGAAGGCGGATTTCCCGATTCCCTAGATTCCTGACTTTGTTGGCGATGGCTTGTACCGCCTTGCCGTATTTAGGTCCGAGCGCTTTGAAATTGGGTTTCACTTTCTTCTGTACAATGTCCGAATCGTCCTGGACGTACTCTATCCTTTTGACGTTGATTTCTTCAAGAATCACATCTTCCATCCGGTTGATTGCATCACGGCTGCGCTCATTGGTCACCGGAATGATCACGCGCTTCAGCGGTTGTCGTACCTTCAAATTTGACTTGTTTCGAATTGCTCTGACTAACGAAACGATACGTTGGACTTTTTCCATCCGTGATTCCAACTCCTCATCAAGCGCTGCCGTATCGGTTTCCGGCATAAATGTCAGGTGCACAGACGGAGGCGATTCTCTCCCGGAGACCGAGTTAAGGTTGCGGTAAAGCTCATCCGCAAGGAATGGGGCAATCGGAGCCATGAGTTTTGCGATTACGACCAGACAGTCATACAATGTTTGATATGCCGCTGTTTTGTTTTGACCTCTTTCGTCTTTCTCCGCAATCCGGGCAGACGACCAAAATCGCCGTCTGTTTCTTCTAACATACCAATTTGACAATTGATTTATTGTGAACTCGCTCACAGCCCGCGCGGCTTTGGTCACGTCGTACTCGTCCATAGCTTGGATGTACGTTCTTATGAGTGAGTTTAATGCGGAGAGAACCCACCGGTCAATTTCAAGCCGCTCGTTCAACGGCATCTGCCTCTCGTTGTTCGTAAAGCCGTCGATATTCGCGTAAAGAGCGAAGAAAGAATAGGTGTTGAGCAGTGTACTGAAGAATTTTCGCTGCACTTCGATAAGTCCGTTCTGGTCGAACAATGTCGGGCGCCACGGGGGGCTTGTGGTGACGAGATACCAGCGTGTCGTGTCGGCTCCGTAGGTACCGAGAATCAGGAACGGGTCGACCGTGTTGCCCCGGGATTTGGACATCTTCTGTCCTTCTTTGTCGAGGATTAACTCATTGACGATGATGTTCTTGAACGCCGGTCTGTCAAATAAAAATGTGCTGATGGAATGAAGCGAGTAGAACCATCCTCGCGTTTGGTCAATACCTTCGCAGATGAAATCTGCCGGATGCTGCTCGCCGGAGTCTATGAGTTTCTTATTCTCGAAAGGATAATGCCATTGTGCGAACGGCATTGCACCGGAATCGAACCACACGTCGATTAGCTCCGGGGTACGTCGCGTCGTTCCTCCACATTTGCAAGACCAAGTAATCTCGTCAACGAAAGGCTTGTGCAGGTCAAGAGGTTCGAGGTTCGAGTCTTTACGTGAATCTTGAAACTTGATACCTGAAACCTCTTCTAGTTCCCCGACGCTCCCGATGCACTTTTGGTCTCCACACTTCTCACAAACCCATATCGGCAGCGGCGTTCCCCAGAACCGGTCCCTCGAAAGTGACCAATCCTTGTTTTCTTCGAGCCAGTTTCCGAATCGTCCCGTTCCGACCTCCGGGGGACACCAGTTAATCGTCTTGTTCAGCTCAATCATCCTTTGAGAGTACTTTGTTGTGGCGATGTACCACGATTCTCGCGCGTAGTAAAGAAGGGGAGTGTCGCATCGCCAGCAATGGGGGTAGGAGTGAACAATCGTTTCCTTTTTGTAGAGAAGATGTCGTTCTTTGAGGTTCCTGATTATCTCGGGGTCGGCATCCTTCACAAACTTGCCGGCGAAATCGGTCACTTCAGGACCAAACTCTCCGCTCTTGTTGACAGGATGGATTGTCGGAAGTCTGTATTTTCTTCCCGCTTGATAGTCATCTTCCCCGTACGCAGGAGCCATATGTACAATGCCAGTCCCGTCTTCCGTTGTGACAAAATCCGCTTTGACGACATACCAGCCTCTTTCTCTGGATTCATGATAATTAAAAAGGCGCTCGTATTCTTTTCCGGCAAGCGCTTCTCCCTTGAGGCGGTCAATAACTGAATACTCGCCGTCTAGTGCTCCCAAACGGGCCTCAGCTAAGATCAGATTTTCGCCGTTGTGTGTGACCTTCACATAATCGACGTCGCTGCGAACTGCAAGGGCAACATTGGAGATCAGTGTCCACGGGGTTGTGGTCCACACGAGGAAGTAGGTATTCTCTTCGCCCTTGACTTTCAGCTTGATGTAAATGCTCGGGTCTTTCACGTCATCATAACCCAGGGCAACTTCGTGGGACGACAACGGCGTTTCGCAGCGCGGACAGTATGGTTGGACTTTGTAGCCTTTGTAGATCAGTCCTCTGTCGAAGTACTGTTTCAGCGCCCACCAGATCGACTCGATATAATCATTCTCAAATGTTACGTAGGGATGTTGGAGATCGACCCAGTAGCCCATGCGGCGGGTCATCTCTTCCCATTCGGTTTTGTATTTCCAGACCGACTTCTTGCATTCGGCGTTAAATTTCTCAACGCCGAACTTCACGATCTCATCCTTGTGCTTGAACCCCAGGGATTTCTCCACTTCAATTTCCACGGGCAGTCCGTGTGTGTCCCATCCTGCTTTGCGGTGCACCTGGAACCCGCGCATCGTCTTGTAACGGCAGATCAAGTCCTTCAACGCTCGACTCATGACGTGGTGAATGCCCGGCCGACCGTTTGCCGTAGGAGGTCCTTCATAAAACGTAAAGCCCGGCTGCCCTTCCCGCGCTGAAACACTTTGCTCGAAGATCTTCTGTTCTTCCCAAAACTCCAGGATTTCCAGCTCGAGTTGCGAATACTGGATTTTGTCTGTCAGTTTTTTGAACATCTACTTCTTATTGAGTAATGAAAACAACCATACTATCAAACTTAGCACAACGCTCAAAACTATGCTTGTCGAAATTGGAACATACAGCTGAAGATTATCCTTCTTAATGTTGATGTCGCCCGGCAGCTTCCCCAGGTACGGAATCTTGTCGAAGAACATCAACACTAGGCCGATTCCTACAATCATCGACCCGAACACGATCAACAACTTTCCAAGCTGGGGCATTTGTAAATTCAAGAGTCAAAATCTAAAAACGAAATCGCGCTGTCGATCAAAAGCCAGAATGCAAGAGTGAAAATCGCACGCTGCAGATGGCACATCTCTTATATCCGTTTAACGACTTCCTTCATGAGTTTCGTCAATTTCGGTTCCGCTTTGCTCGCGACTGAAATTATTTCTTCGACGGTTGCCGGTTTCAAAGAATCCGGAAAGCACTCGTCCGTAATAATGGAGAATCCAAGGACTCTCATGCCCATATGATTCGCCACAATATCCTCCGGGACGGTCGACATTCCCACTGCATCGGCCCCGATGAAACGCAGGAAGCGATACTCCGCGCGCGTTTCCAGATTCGGTCCGGCTACCGCCACGAAGACGCCGCGTTGAGCTCTGATTTTCAGTTCGAGGGCCACTTCCTCGGCGAGCGAAATCAGTTCTTTGTTGTATGGCTCCGACATGTCGGGAAATCGCGGGCCGAGCTCGTCGTCGTTCGTACCGATCAACGGATTGTCGCCGATGAGGTTGATATGGTCGGTGATCAACATAATGTCGCCGCGTCGGAAATGTGGATTCATGCCGCCGGCTGCGTTCGATATGAGAAGCGTTTTTACGCCGAGTCCGATTCCGTACGACATAACTCGCACGGGGAAAGCAACCTGCTGCAACGTGTAGCCTTCGTAGTAATGGAATCGCCCCTGCATGGCGACGATTTTCTTTCCGCCGAGGGTTCCGAAGATCAATTTCCCGTGATGCGATTCGACCGTTGAAATCGGGAAATGAGGGATCTCGTCGTAATCTAAGACAATTTCTTTTCGTATTTCTTTTACCAACCCGCCTAAACCGGTTCCGAGAATAATGCCGATTTCAGGTCGCATCTTTGTATGCTGCCGGATATAACGGACGGCTTCATCGATATGGTCTCTGAGCTGACTCATTTACTGACCGAGGCTCTTGATAATTTCTTCAATTTCCGATTTTTCCCGTGACGCTTCCTGACGCTCGGTTGATTGTGCGGTTTGCAGTTCCTCATCGACCTCGAGCGCCTTAATAAGCTCGAGCTCAGAGTTTAGCAGCATCTTTAGCCGCGAAACGATCGAATCCTTTTTTGCTTTGAGTATGGTAATCTGTTCTTTCAGAACGGTCAGGTCGTTGCGCGCTTTATCCAGCATTTGAGATGCTTTTATCTCTGCGTCTTTAAGGAGGAGATGTGCTTCCTGACGTGCATTTTCTATGGATTTAGCGCTTGACTCCTGCGCCTGCATCAGCGTCTCCTGCATTGCTCGTTCGATGTTTCTGTAGCTTTTCAGTTGTGCATCAAGTTCAATCGTCTTCTCCTTCAATGCTCGCTGTTCTTCGTTTGTTTCCTCCAGCTCAGCAGCCACCGAGTCCAGGAAGGAATGAACTTCGTCAGGCTTATATCCTCGAAGAGACTTTGGAAATTCTTGTTTTTTTATCTCAACCGGTGTCAGTTTCATCGCGGTGCTCTTTCGAATGTGGTTAAGCTTTCACTCTCTTGCCAAACATTGCAGTTCCGATTCGGACATGCGTTGCCCCTTCTTCAATTGCCACCTCAAAGTCGTTCGACATTCCCATCGAAAGGCAAGGAAGATTGATTCCGTCCTCTTGCAAACGTTCCTGAATGAGTCGCAACGATCGAAAGGCCGGCCTTGAATCTTCCGGATTGGGAAGAAACGGTCCGACCGTCATGAGTCCTGTGACAGTGATATTGGAAATTTGCGTCAGTTCCTTCACGAACATCAGGGTTTCCTCCGGCGAAATGCCGAATTTTGTTCCTTCACCAGACGTGTTTACTTCGACCATAATACGGATCGATCGATCGATCTGTGCCCCGTGCGTTGAGAGTTCATCAGTCAGTTTTCTTGAATCCACAGAGTGGACCAAATGAATCCATCCGGCAATTGCCTTAACTTTGTTCCGCTGCAAATGTCCGATGTAGTGCCAGCGAATCCGTTCATCGTGGATCTCTTCGCGTTTCCGCGTCATTTCCTGCACAAAGTTCTCGCCGATGTCTAAGACTCCCGCGCCGACGACTTCTTTGATCACTGTCGCATCGAAAGTTTTCGTGACTGCCACCAGCGTAATTGCGTCGGGAGATCTTCCGGCACGCTCGCACGCCAACGCAATGCTCTTGCGTACTTTTTCAACGTTGTCTGCGATCATTTGCAAGTATCAAACAACAAATATACCGTTTTAATGGCAGAAAACAAAGCTCTCGCTCGCAGTTTCGCGATTTCGTATTTGACTTTTTTTCTTTTTTGGTTATATTGAAACCAAGGAAAAGATTAGATCGTTTGATGCCGAATATTCTCTTGAGGAACGCGTGGATACGTTCGATTTTGAAAGTTTTGATGACGAGGTAGAAGGGTCAAGCAGTCCGAAAAAGAATCTTGAAGACGAGATCAAGGAGTTGAAGGAACGTCTCAGGAACGGGGGTGGCGGGTCTACGAATATTGAAGTGCTGGAGGAGATTTCCGACTTTTACTTCGAGCACGAGAAATTTGAGGAGGCTCTTCATTTCATCAATCTCTTGTTGGAATACATTCCGTTCAGTGCCGATTCGTGGCATCGCAAAGGGGTCATTCTTAACAACCTTCAGCGATACGAGGACGCTCTGGATAGCTTCGACAAAGCTCTGAGTTTGAACCCCGTGGACGTCGAGCTGATTCTCGGTCGTGGCGTTACTCTTGATAATAGTGGAAGGCACGAGGAAGCTCTCGTCTGTTATGAGAACGTATTGGAGCGAGAGCCATGCAATGAAGAAGCATTATTCAGCAAAGCAGTTACCCTGGAGAAGCTCGAGCGTTGGGAGGAGGCGATCAACACGCTCCGGGCAATCATAGCTCTCAATCCCGGCAACAAAGACGCGTGCTACGAGCTCGCATACTGCTATGACCTCCTCGAAAAACTCAACGAGGCACTGCATTTCTATGATCAGTACATTGATATCGAGCCGTTCAATCATGTAGCCTGGTATAATCGCGGGATCGTCTTAAACCGCATGGGGCAGTACGCCACAGCTATCGAAAGCTACGATATGGCGCTTGCCATCAAAGAAGACTTTGCGCATGCTTGGTATAACAAAGGCAATGCCTTTGCAAGCATGAACAGGCTTCATGATGCCGTCGAGAGTTACAAGGAAGCTATTCGCATCGACCCGAAAGATGTAGCCGCGTGGCACAATCTGGGAAACGCGTACGAAGAGCTCGTACTTTACAAGGAAGCGATCAGGTGCTTTACCCAGGCCGTCAAATACGACCCGCAGCACTGCGAATCGTATTACGGGCGGGGATGTTGTTATGATGCCCTCGAGCAGCATCGGAAGGCGTACAACGATTACAGTAAGGCACTCTCAATCTGCAAGAATTATCCTGAACTCTGGTACGCGAAAGCCGATGCCGCCTATAATTTGGGAAAATGGCGAGAAGCGTTGATCGGCTACAAGATGGTCGTACGATACGATGCCTCGAACTGCGAGGCGTGGTTCGACCTTGGCGAAACGCTCCTGGAGTATGGGTATTTCAAGGAATCTCTGAAGGCGTTCAACAGATGCATTTCGCTTCAGCCCCAATGGGCCGACCCATTCTACAGCCGTGCGAAGGTCCTCTTCCTTATGCGCAAGACGTTTGACGCTCTGGAGTCTTTGAAAACGGCATTTGACCTCGACCCTGCAAAGAAGAAGCTATTTGAATCAGAATTTCCGGGCGTTCGCTCCATCAAGGAATTGACGAATATCCTGGGCAAGTAGTCGGACGCTCAGGATAACTCTGTCAATGAACCGAACAATTATCCGACTTTCCGATTTAGCAACTGATCCTGCAATCCTCTGTACGGTCACAGACGCAAGTGGACTCTGTATTGTCTGAAAGAACTAATGACTTTTCAGCTTGAATCGAAATATCTCGCATTGCAATCCATTCTCAAAGAACTCGGCTCTGTTGTGATTGGATATTCCGGTGGAGTCGATAGTACGCTGCTGATCAAGGTCGCAACCGACGTGCTTGGCGACCGAGCGCTTGCCGTTATTGGACAGTCTGCAACCTATCCGACTCGGGAATTTGAAGAGGCGGTTCGACTGGCTGAGAATTTCGGCACACGGTATGAGATTATTCGAACGGAGGAGACCGACGACCTCAAATTCAGAGAGAACCCGGTCGACCGATGTTACTTCTGTAAAACCGAACTGTTCTCCAAGTTGTCGGTGATTGCGCGCGAACGGAATCTACAATGGATTGCAGATGGATCGATTTCGGATGACGTCGGTGATTTCCGGCCGGGTTTGGTTGCAAAGAAAGAGCAACATGTTCGGTCGCCGTTGCTTGAAGCAAACATGTCAAAGGCCGACGTTCGTGAGCTATCGAAGTACATGGGCTTGCCGACGTGGAACAAAGGCTCGTTCGCTTGCCTCTCTTCACGCTTTCCTTATGGCTTTGGAATAACAAAGGAAAATCTCATGAAAATTGACGCTGCTGAAACATTGTTTCGCGACCTAGGATTTCGTTCATTTCGAGTACGACATCATGACGATAAGACGGCGCGCATTGAAGTGCCGGCTGAGGAAATTTCTCGTCTGCTGGACGATGAGGTTCGGACGAAGATTGTTGCTCACCTGAAATCCCTCGGCTTTACGTACGTTACACTCGATTTGCAAGGTTACAGAACCGGTTCGATGAATGAAGTGCTGGCGGCAGACATTAAAAATCAGTTCAAAGCATGAAGCATTGTCAAAGAGAATATCATGGAGTGTAAGCGATGAGCGATCTTCGTTATCCTATCGGCAAATTTCAGCCCCCCGAAAAAATATCAGATGAGATGCGTAAGGAACTGATTCAACAAATCTCCGAAGCGCCTGCTCGACTTCGAGATGCGGTCAAAGGGCTATCGGAGGATCAGCTTGAGGTCCAATACCGTCCGGGAGGATGGACTGTTCGCCAGGTCGTACACCATTTGCCTGACAGCCATCTCAATGCATACGTGCGGTTCAAGCTCGCGATCACTGAAACAGTCCCGCTCATCAGGCCGTATGATGAAGGCTCCTGGGCGGAGGTTCATGATGCACGGTTGGCTCCGATCGAAATGTCGTTGATGATGCTGGAATCACTTCATCAACGCTGGGTTTTCTGTCTGCACTCAATGGAGGGAAGAGACTTTTCACGCAAGTTTCGTCATCCGGAACGCGGGCTTATGGACATTGGCAAGTTGGTTGCCCTGTACGCGTGGCACGGGCGTCATCACGTCGCTCACATAACCTCGTTAAGAGAGAGAATGGGGTGGAAGTAAGGTCGGGAATCCAGGAATCGATTCACTCGAAACTAGCGTAAATACCTCAATCCCTTGCAACCCCACTTCATACTTCCCATCTCCACACTTGCTATTATCGCTGGATTCTCGTAATATTGTTTGAGAAATCTGAGTACCCAGCAACGAACACTTGCTGACCCTTTCTGTATCACATCGTTCCTGAAGCGGTCGAACGGCGTTCTTGAATCGTTGCTTGGATTATGGCATCTACGAACCACTGCTAATATTCATCGAGGATGGGCAGGCAAAAAGCCTTGAATAGCATCCATTAGAGTAGGCACATATACCAATGAGCACAGAAGCATTCTCTCGCGTTTTGATTGACAAAGCTCTTGAAAATTCAGGATGGAATTTGTTAGATACTCATTCTCTTGAATTTGAGCATCATTCCATTGACGGACGTGCCGACTATATCTTGAAAGATAAGTATGGACGCGCGCTGTGTGTAATTGAGGCAAAGAAAGAGGAGCTCGATCCATATGATGCAAAAGAACGGGCGCGCGGGTATGCTGAGAATCGAAATGCACCATTTGTTATACTCTCCAACGGCATTGTTCATTACTTCTGGAATCTTCAGCAGGCTGCTCACCAAGATGCATATCGCATTGAACGGCTGCCTTCCAGAGAGGACCTAGAACGACAACTTCTTAAGAATCTTAATCCTCCGCGCCAATTACAAACAGAGCGCATCACACCTGAGTATCTAAAACCACTGCGAAGCGACTTGACACTTCGCGGCTATCAAATTCGTGCAATGGATGTGATTGCACAGGAATTTGACACCTTGGGAAAAAGGAAATTTCTACTCGAAATGGCGACAGGAACAGGCAAGACATTACTCTGCGCTGCTTTGATTCGAAGATTTCTTCTAACGAGGAATGCCGAACGAGTTCTTTTTATTGTTGATCGCATCGAGTTGGCAAAACAGACGATGGAGGATTTCAATGTTATTCTTCCTGAGTATAACCCGGTCATTTACAAAACAGCAAGACGAACAGGCGAATTATTAGGTTCATCTGTCGTTATCGCAACCATTCAATCCTTGCTGATGGATCGAAGATACCGCGAGGAATTTACGCCGTTTTATTTTGATCTCGTGATCAATGATGAAGCGCATCGTTCGATTTACGGCGATGCGCGTGAGGTTGTTCAGTTCTTTCAAGGAACGCGAATCGGATTGACGGCAACGCCAAAGGCATATTTGAAGAATGTGGACGCTGCCAAGCTTGCTCAGGAAAATCCAAAGGCATTAGAAGCGCGTCTCTTACGGGATACATACCACTATTTTGGATGTGAACCGGGAGAGCCGACCTACCGGTACGACATCATCGATGCTGCAAATGATCCGGAAGGACCATTCCTCTGCCAGTCGAAAATTTTTGATGTGCGCTCGGATATCACAACTCAGGCTCTTGAAGATGCTGGATGGACGGTCACTATCAACGAGCAGGAAGACACGTACAAGATTCAAGACCTTGAGAGAAAGATATTTACTCCTCACCGAAATTATGTCATGTGCGATGCGTTCTTACAGAAGGCGCAACGATCGCCGGATGGACAGATTGGCAAGTCCATTGTCTTTGCCGTGAATCAAACACATGCAACCACCATTACAAAGATACTGAATGAGTTGCGGCCGGGCATTGCGCTGACCATTACATCACGAATTCCCGATGCTTCCAGCTTAGCAAAGGAATTTCGGGACGGCAAACGGACAGAACGTGTTGCCGTGTCGGTCGATATGCTTTCAACAGGATATAATTGCAAAGACCTTCTCAACGTTGTTCTTATGCGGCCAATCTTTTCCCCCACAGAGTACATTCAGATCAAAGGGCGCGGAACAAGACGCTATGCATTTGTCATCAACAACGCAGAGTACGAGAAAAAGTACTTCTTCCTCTTAGATTTCTGTGCAGTTGCCGAGTACTTTGAAGAGAAATATGATTACTCAGCACCGCTCAAGGTTCGCACCTCCGGCGGGTCCTCATCTGCGCCGGTTCGGTATCATCCGCCAGAAGGCGGCGGGATCGTGGGCGAGACCGGCGAAACATACAGCCCAAGAACGGACATTCCTACATGGGAAGGTATCGACCGTGTTGTTAAACAGGAAGTGCGCATCGTTGGACCGAACGGCGAAAAAGTCGATGTGATGACATTCCGTGGATCGTTCGAACGAGACATAAAAGACTATGTTCAGACGGATGAAGAACTTCAGCAAGCTGTAGAAGTAGAGGATGATGACTCTATTGAAACCATTGTGCAGGAGCGATTCTATCATCGCCCAGAAATGTACTATTCGCCGGACAAGCTGATTATTTCATACGGTGTTCCTGCTACAACTCCGGCATTTGTGTATAATGCGCTCGGCAAAAAACCGCTCCCGACGAAGAAAGAAATTATTTCGGATACCGTCGATTCCATCGCGGCGCAGTTTAACCTTCGCTGCAATGAACAGAAATGGCTGAATGCCACGGCTGAACTTGTGGCGGATGATCCGGCAGCGTTGAAGGACTTCTTAGATGGAAAGACCACCATTTTTGAGCGAAGTCAATTCAGACTTCTTGGTGATCTTCATGCTTTGATGCAATTCAGAGAGCGAGATGCTGCGTTCGAAGCTCTGCGGCAGTCATTGCTGATACGTCAGGTATCATTAGCAGCGGGAACAGTTACATAGCATTCCCATTTGTCAATCCCACATGCCTTAAGTGGGAATCCAGAAGCAAGGGTTCTTCTTCTCTGGATTCCCAATAAGAGCATTCGAGAATGACAGAAAAAGAAAGAGAAACAAATAAACTTTATGCAAAACGGAACAACAAAAGCAACGAACGGTTCCAATTTCTTCTCTTCAGGATTGCGGGAAAAGGTCGACCGCCTGATGAATGTTCTGTGGGCGGGCGGCGTCAACAATCCGATGGATTCCATCGAACAGCTTTCATATCTCGTCTTTCTGCGCCTGCTTTCCGAGCGGGACGATATGCAAGCCGCATTGGATAAGAAGTATAAACGCATCTTCTCAGGAGATTGGGCAAAGTATGCGTGGGGCAACTTTGTCACACTTACTGGCGATGCATTGTTCGATGCCGTTCGTGGAGCAATAGAAAAGTTCCACGAGCTTCCTGCACTCTCTCAAACCGGCAAGCTGCTCTTCAACCGTGCTACGTTGAAAATATACGAACGGCCCACGCTGCGGACGGTGATTCAAGAAATAAATGAAATGGATCTCTCCCCGCACGACGGACAGGACTTGAAAGGAGATATGTACGAGTATCTTCTGAGCAAGCTTGCCCAGTCTGGCACCAACGGACAGTTCCGCACACCACGCCATATTATCGATATGATTGTTGCAATGGTCGATCCGCAGCCCAAAGACCGCATCTGCGACCCAGCATGCGGCACGGCAGGATTTCTCATTTCCGCTTACACTCATATTCTTCAGAACAATACAAAGCCCGCCGACCTTGCGCGCGGCGTAAAAGATGGAAGCTTGTTAAGCCCGGCAGAATTCAAATTTCTCGAAGAGCAGGCGTTTACTGGATATGACAACGACTCCGGTATGGTGAAGATCGCAATTATGAATCTCTATCTGCACAAATTAGATAAAGCAAATATCGAGATTCATAATCCGCTTACGGCAAACAAGGGTGGTTCGTATCCCGGCATGCTGTACGATGTGATTCTTGCCAATCCGCCATTTGCCGGAAAGATTCAGAAGGAAAGCATTCTTGCCGACATCGGATTAGAGACGCGCGATACGGAACTGCTCTTCGTGAAATGGTTCATCGATCATTTAACGGTTGGCGGACGCGCTGGTGTGATTGTCCCGAACGGTGTGCTATTCGGTTCCAGCAAGGCGGATAAGAAAGTGCGCGAGCTTCTGTTGACGACGTATGATTTGCAGGCAGTGATCAGTTTGCCGTCGGGCGTATTTAAGCCGTATTCCGGTGTTGGGACAGCGGTGCTGGTGTTTCAAAAACGCGCCCATGTCATTCTGAGCGAAGCGAAGAATCTGATGGCTAAGGAAGATTCTTCGGTCGTCCCGCAAAAAGCGGGACTCCCTCGGAATGACAAGACGCCCTTTGTCTGGTTCTACGAACTGACAGCCGACGGATTTTCGTTAGATGATAAACGGACTCCGATAGAAGCTAACGACATTTCCGATGTACTCGCCAAATGGCAAGCAAGGGAAGAAGGACCAAACAGCTTCCGTGTTCCGATTGAGCGGATACAGGAAAGCAATTGGAGCCTGATGGCGGGACGATACAAACCGTTGGTTGTTTCTGCCGTAAAGCATGACCCACCGGAGAACATTCTTAATGAGATTATTGAGCTTGAAGCAAAGATATCCGACCGAGCGGCAAAACTCCAAGAGGCACTGAAGAAGAAATGAGTCAACCGTTTTCAACACGTCTTGGAGATGTTTGTGTGTTCCGAAAAGGGAAAAAACCCTCAATAACATTTGATGAACCAATTGCTGGTTCACTACCGTACCTACTGATTGAAAGCTTCGATGGAACTCGGGAAAACTTTACAAATGACTTAAGTTGCGTTCTTTGCACTGAAGACGATACTCTAATAGTTTGCGATGGAGCAAGAAGTGGTTTAACAAGTTTTGGGCATCGAGGATACGTGGGTTCAACTATTGCCGCACTTGTACCAGTTAAGGCGAAAATATTTCCCGGATTTCTTTATCACTTTGTTAA
>Ga0209777_10005867_pt1 | contig 14013 bp, 19 predicted proteins | sample FrelakmetHBP12HB_FD_187147 | JGI IMG/M metagenome (GOLD analysis project Ga0209777, IMG submission 187147) | Freshwater lake sediment microbial communities from the University of Notre Dame, USA, for methane emissions studies -HBP12 HB (SPAdes)... | ecosystem: Environmental > Aquatic >...
AAGGACATTTGAAGAATGTATCAACTTTTTACACAGCTAGATGAAATTGAATCTATAGAATATATCGGTATCCAAGATACACTAGATATATCAGTTACTGGCAACCATTTATTTTATGCTAACAACATATTAACTCACAACTCGTCGGTTCAAGAACAGGAACATGATCATAGCCATATATCTGGTGGTATCAGTAAAATTCAAACAGCAGACAATGTGATATCAATTTTTGCATCAACTGCGATGAAAGAACGCGGCCAGTATCAAGTTCAATTTTTAAAAACACGATCATCGAGCGGTGTTGGAAGTAAAGTACATTTAGGGTTTGATCCAAATACTTTGAGAATTTTTGCAATAGATGATGAATCTTCTGTGGTTACTGGAACAGCTAGCACAGCGGATGTATTTGCAGATTTAAGACGGAAAAACACTGCTGCAACTAAAAAAGCTGAAACTAAAGAAGAACCAGGAACAAAGAGTATTAAAGATTTAGCAGCACTAACGTCTTTGGTTAGACGTTAGTCTTCTTTCTTTGATGCTGATTGAAGAATTTCTCTACCCAATTTCTTTAATTCTATCATTAAACGTGGAAATTCTTTTTGATCGAATGCGTAATTGTCGCCCTCATATCGATTTTCAAAATCATCCAACATATGTAACAATTTGCTTCGATCGCCATCTGTAGCAATTTCTATAGTATAAATTACGGCGTTATATACACCTTCTAAACCGTCATCTAAAGCGCGTTCTCCTCCGCCAGTTTTAAGTGTTTGTACCAGCTGCGATGCAATTGCTTTTGTTGTTGGGCCAATTTCGCAAGCACTTCTTAAGGCATCAATTACTGCCTTTTGGCCAACAACATCATCAAAATGTTTGTTGTATTCATTGAGATCCTTTTTAGGGGTCGTTAGGATATCATCAATTGTTTCGTCGCTATCATCTTGATCGTCTTTATTTTGATCGATTGGTTCTTTTGATGTTGTTGGTTGCTTTGGCTCTTCCACACTATCACCTTCAACAGTCAGCATATACTCATTAAGCTTATTTAGAATAGTTCTAATATCTTCTGCCAAAAAATTACCCAATAGTAGTCTCCTAATTGTACAACTATTTATCCAAACTAGGTATTTTGCATAAATATTCTATTATTACATAGGACGCTCATGTGGACGCCTTAAAAAACATAATAGATGAACTAGACGCAATAGTGCCAGCTAAAAACAAGCACACTGTGATCGAAAGTCGTGCAACACATCTAATTGCCAGTGCGATCAATTTGATTCGCCTTATACGGGAAAGTTATGATCAAGAGCAAGCCGACGATTTAGTTAAACGATTGCATCGTAGCATAATGAGCGAAGATAGTCGTAAATTTACTCGAAAGATTAAAGAGATAAGGAAAGAAAAATGACCGAATACGTTATGCGACATTATATAGATGCGGTTAACGAACCACCTGTTTCTCTAGATGAAGGAATTCTAGACAGCATTAAAAAATGGATTACCGGTTTGAGTAGCCCTGTTAAGTCTAGAGGCCAAGAATTGGTAAAAAATTTAGAAGCCAAATTAAAAACTGCATATGCACCAAAGGTACCAGATGATGTTCAAAAGGCAAATGCAGGATGGATGTGGAGCAAACTTACATACATGAGTTTGTATAAGTTTGCAATACAAAATGGATTTGATGATGCTGATATTGATCGAGCATTTAAAAATCCTATTGTAAACAACAATTTAAAGCAGCTAATACGTTCTATGCCGGCTGATGCAGACAAGCCGATTCTCCCGTTAAAGAGCGCAAACATTAAGACTAATACCAGTTTTATATCTACAACGATTGACAAGCAAACAAGGCAATATCTATCAAAAGCAATTGCTGTGGCAGTATTAGATGGATTAGCATATATTGAACAAAGCAAAAAAGATAATGCGCCAGCTTCGGAAACACCACCGGCGACAGGAGCAGGAACACCGCCAGCAGGAACACCTCCAGCAGGCGGAACAGCACCAGCAGCACCTGCTGCTCCACGCGGCATATCAACTGATCCTGAAGAACTTAAATCAGCAATAGAAAAAATAAAAGCAGGTCTAGAAAAGATGGGAGGAACTAACTAATGAGAAAACATCAATGGGCCTATGAAAATTTTGGCTGGACAGATTTAACACCTGAAAATCGTAAATTACTTGAACAAATTGAATTAGACTTTATGCCTCTTCGAAGAAATCTTCAGCTGTTAATGGAAGTTGAACTTTCGAACGATCAAATTGATAATCTTTTTAAAGGTGCTGAACAGATTAGCCGTGATAAGGGATTAAAGACTGGTTTTGGAAAAGCAGTAAATTTACCAAAAGATGCATTAACAAAAGTTAACAAGTTAATTGGCGATTTTGGAGAAAAACTACAAAATTCAAATACTATAAAAGGTTTTGATGAAAAATTCACACAAATCAAAGCTAACCTTAGAACAAAATTAGAAAGCAGCGACAAAGGCAAAGCAACCCTTGCGATAATAGATCGACTTGGTGTGGCAGCTAAAGAACATCCAGTTTGGCAAGGTGCAATTATAGGTTTGCTAACTGCTGCGACATCTTTGGCAATTGGTCCGGCAGCAGTGCCAGTTGTGGCATTTTTATTGCGAGGTTCGGCAGAGTTAATCAAAGGTGAAAAGCTCAGCACTGCATTAGGTAAAGGTATAAAGACTGCCGCATTTGGCTTCCTAGCAGGCCAAGTTGTGGGATCAATAGTAAACTGGGCAAGCCACATAAAGGTGGTTGGTGATTTAGTTGGAGAAGGCGTTAAAAATGTTTCATTCCAAGGAAGTCAAAATTTGCACGGTATAGCGTCACATTTTAGTCTTCACAATGTTGTAGTCACAGCATCAGATGCGGCACGATTAAATCAATTAATATTAGATTTTGGAGATCCAACACATATTGGTATCGCATATAACAATTTGCTGGATTTTGCTAAAAATGTAACAAGTCCTGAATATGTTGCACAAATTGCAAGAAACGCTACTAAGATTGCTGCCAATCAAGAAACTCAGCAGGCATTTTTTACTAGTGTGCAAAAAATGGGCTCTATTATACGTGCCGCCGCCGAAGGCGCTGCTACAGCCGCTGGCGACGTAAAAGGAAAAGAAACTACAACCGAATCTACACGTCTTTCTTTACCAGTAATGGAAGGGTTATGGGCAGATTTAACCCTGCAATTTGGAGCTGGCAAATTAATGAAAGCTTGGAAACAAGCTGGTCGACCAACAGATAGCGTTGATATAGCAGAAATGTTGGCTGGTATGGGTATGGATGACGACGACATTCGTGCAAGCATGTCAAAGGCTGGAGTATCAGAAGAAGATATTGATGCTACTATGAAAGCACTTGCTAGCGGAGAAGATGACGAAGAACTTGAAATACCATTTACCAGCGGAATTGAAGTATTAGATGATGAAGCAAAAAAAATACTTAAAACCAAAGGTCTAGATGCATTTTCAGAATACTGGAAAGAAAAATTGGCCGATCTTGAAAAGAAGGCTGCTGAGGCCGCAGCACCATCACCTGAACCAAGTGCATCTACTGATGGTGATGAAGGTACTGTAGAAGATAAAATTAAAACTGCGTTAGCTAACAAAAAATGGACAGAAGTTAAAAAACTAATACAAGCTGCTAAAGCAACTATGACCAATCCTGAAAAATTTAGGATTGAAAAAATGCTTAAGACGAGCGAAATTGATCCTAGACGAAAGAACGAAATATTAAAAACTATTCAAGAATCAACAATTGTTGGTATGGACGAGTTTTATAAATTGTCTACATTATTAAAAGAAAACCAAACTACTTGGAAGCAGCTTGGTTACAACACTATAATTAAAGAGCCTAGAACTGAATCGGTAATTCTATTATGAAAATACATGAGCTGTTAGAGAATGCCTCGGGCGGAAGTACGTCTTCAGGTAGTGTCGCAAGTTATGCTAGCGGATTGGGTGGCCCTCTTATGCCGGTAATACGCAGAATGCCAGCAGGCCAAAGCTTTTTTGGCCCTGCCGGGACTGCACCCGTCAAAATTAAAAAGAAGACACGCAAACAACACCATTAAAAACTAATTTGGTATAAATAACTGTGCAAAAAGATTTGCATTTAACAAGGAGATTAAATCATGGCCTATAATACAGGTGTAAATGATAAGGTAAACGGAGGAGTTTCTGGCGGTAACTTCCTTACCGGCAGTATGGACTTCTTCACAGTTGCTACATTGGTACCATGCTTCCCAACCAACGTTGTAACTCCGCTTAACCTTCTTTATACACAACAAGGTTACAGCACATGGCAGCCAGTTGCCGTTATTGACGGAACAGGTACTGCACAAACATATGCTACTGCTCAAGCTTATCAAGATGCTTGGACACAACAATACAACTTGAACCTATTGACACAATTGTTTGCACAAAATGCAAACCCAGTTGCAGTTAGTGTAAACTTCCAACAGGTTTCAAATCCACACACAATGAGTGGACTAAGTGCCAATATTTTCAACAACTCAATGAACTACAGCTACAGCAGCGTTTTTGGATCTAACTTCACCGCTTCTAACAGCATTGTATATTTTGTGAAATTCATCACAGAAAAGGCAGGCTACTGGAAAGTCGCTGGAAGCTCTTCCCCATCCATGCAAGATAACACAACTGGTTATCAATTGCTAGATGCCCTAGAAGGTGTTTCTGTTTACGACACAGTTGGTACAGTATTGTTCCCAACATCAGTTTCAGTACCAGGTGGTGTTGGTTATGATCTTGCAACACCTCCTGCACAACCTCTAAGTGATGGTATTTCTGACGTAGCAGTTTCTACACTAAGCTCACTAAGCGGACAAAGTGTAACACTATATACCAACCAATTTGAAGTTGCTTCAGCTTCAAACCGTAATACAGTTGCATATGTTGCTTCATTGACCAACGGTGGTTCACCAAACGTTCCAGCTAACGACGCTCTACCAACTCCATAATAGAGCAACTGTTACGTTGTAACAATTATTAAAGAAAGGCACAGCAATGTGCCTTTCTTTTTGATTGAACATAAATATCATACCATGTTACTAGATAATATTTTCAAATCATCAGATCCAGTTGAAATTGTAATAATTAGAAAAAACGGACAACTGAAACATAAAACTAGACCTGCTCAGCAAACAACTGAACATGAGCCGGCACCAAAACCATTATTTCCAATTAACAAGGAACGAGAATGAAAACCTTGCACGATTACCTACAAGAAGTAACCACTGCATCAGAGGGGGATGATATGAAACCTATGAAAGTTATTGCTGAGCAAAATAATGAAGATCTAGCATTATGGAATACTGAAGATGATAGATGGAGCCGACGAGCTAAACACCCGCTTCGTTTAAATGAAATTGAAATCAACGAGACATATTGGGAAATAGGCGATGTTGCGTTGTTTGAATCTCAACAAGTTGAAATAACTATTCCAAAAGGTCCAAACAATACTGTTGGTATTATGTTAGATGGACAAACTAAGATGGTTCGCTCTGCAAAATTAACTAAAATTTCAGAAGGTGTTATGGGCGGACTTCAAGCACTAAATCCAATCAATCGAATTATGCAACTTGCTGGGTTAGAAACAACGCCGGTGCAATCACAGCTAGATTTAGAACTATCTGAAGAAACTGTAGAAACCTTAGAAAATAACAATGAATTTATAGAAGAAGCTGATGGGTCAAGTATGTTTGATCAGCTATTCAATGTGAATATGCAAGGACCGTTTAAAAACAATCCAGATGCTGCACGAGTTGCTACTATTGGAGATATACTTACTGCGTTGGAAGTTCAAATTCAACCATTGCAAGGAAAAGTTCCAAATGATATGCTGACAAAGATGACAGCGGCCGTAGCTATTGGTGTTACACTAATTCAAACGGCTAAATCAATGCTACAACCAACAAAACCGGTGTCATAATTCCATGAAATTTATTGAAATAAAGGGCGGATGGCTCCAACACGTTAGCAATGAAGAAAATATCATTTTAGAACGAGTTAGAGGGCACCAAGGGCCGCTACCAAAAGCGGTATTAGACGAGAGAGAACAGCAGTTAGCTAAAAATTTAGTTAATCGCGGATTATTGACCAGGCTTATGGTTGAAGGTAAACTATGCTTTGTGTTGAATGATTTAGAAGAACTTTGGGAGAGTTAAAATGACCGTAACACCAGAAGATCGAGATGCAATGGCTCGCCTACTTAGCGTAATAAATGGAGATCCCGTCCCACCTATTACTAAAAAATCTTTGTCAGAATCATCAAATAATTTGATAGAACTTGCAGGCCCTGGACAGGCTACCACAGCTGATATTGCTGCCATGGCCGACGTTTTATCAAAACTTAATAGCTTGAGCAATCATGTTGTAGATGATATGATTACAGAATCTACCCAACCGTATTATTCAGAAGCATCTGAAGCATTCCAAACAGAACGTACGCAAACTGGTGTTAAAATTGGTAGATATCAAATACTGATTAAAGAGGATGCTGCACGTCCTGCTGGAAAACAATTTTACAGTGTTTACAACAGCGTAACAAACGACACTATTGCAGACTACATAAGTTTGTATGAAACTGCATTAACTGTGATAAGATTGTTAAATTCTGGAAAATTTGCTAATAGTGCCGAAGTTAGAAAACTATTTGAGCAAGACGATGCATACACTTCACACAAACTTGATGCTATCATGTTTAAGCGCAAGGCCAACACTACAAAAGATATTGCAAAACGAGATATCTTTGAAAGTAGATTGCAAGCCAGTATGGACAGATGCATGATGGCTAAAAAAGCTATCAAACTTTTGGCAAAAGATGTCCGTTAATATTACTGAATCTGCACGCAAACAAATTAGTTCACTTTCTAAAATCAATAAAAAGTCGGTTAGACTATCGATATCTAGCGGCGGGTGTCAAGGTTTTAGCAAAAAGTGGGATTTATCTGATATTGATCACGATGATCACGTTTTTGCCTGTTATGATGGCCAATTGATTATAGATCAAACAAGTCTAGACATAATTGACGGTGCTGTTATAGACTATAAAGTTGATTTAGGCGGATCGTATTTTACGGTAGAAATACCTTCAGCCGTCAGCACTTGCGGATGTGGTACTAGTTTTTCATTGTAGTTGATCTATACGCTAAATGATATAAATAACCAAACAGCGGAAGGCCCGCATGGCCAGGAGATCAAGTCACATGTATCTAAACCAATTTGAATCTACATCTCAAGTAAGATTGCAGCAAATACTAGCAACTTTGAAAGATGTACACGGAGTACATATTAAGATAGATCTTGCAAGCCCATCGGCGGAATTTGCAATCAGAGAATGCCAGTCTGCATGGGAATCAACTAGAAACAAGATTGTATCTGAAAGCAGCTTTAATAGTTATCAGCAAAATCCTCAATACACAAAAGCTATGCTGATTTTAGAAGCTATGAAAATTATGTTGACTGAGATAGGTCCAAAACGCCGCCGCAAATCAACAATGAATGAATCAACAACGGAAGAAGCCATGGACCCAAAACCAACAATATCAACACAACTTAGCGATATTGCAGCTAAGATTCCACAAACAACTGAAACAGCAACAGCATTTTCAAATGCATTAGCAAGCATTGCAGACAAATTAGCTAATAAAGAAGGACTCGATCCAACAGAAAAAGATATTATGTCATGGATTAAATCATTGCCACGTCCAGTTAATGTAAAAGACATGATTAAATCTGGTATTGACACTTTTGGACAACACCTGCTATCGGCTAGAATGAAACATATTGGCAGCCTACCAAAGGTTGACATAGATGAAATTTCAAAAGGATTAGCAAAAAACTATGATGATGCGTCTCATAAAGATTTTTGGAAAACTTATGACAACGCAGACAAGGAATATTCCGACGATCACACTAGTGTAAAGCTTGATCCTGATTCAGAAAAAAGAATGCAAAAGAGAGAACGAGGACAAGAACTAGCACGTGGTAAATTAGGCGTACCAGGATACGGGTTACGTACTAAAGTTCCTGCTACAGAAGATCATATTGATGAAGCAAATTGGGAACCTATTGTATATGGTTCAGACCAAGATCATTTGGATGCTGCCGAAGCAGCTAAACAACGAGGTGATATGAAACACTATCATCGTAGAATGGCACAGTTTCATCATAGTCGTGCTTCGAGTAGAGAATTAAATGCTCCGGCAAAAGCTAAGCATAGCGCACAATTTGATTATCACCGCAATAAATTTAGAGACCGGTATAACGATCCTTCTACACAAGATAGTATGAATGAAGGTATGTCTCCAGATCAAATCAAAAAAGTTTCTGATCTTGGTCATGCTATAGTTAACTATAGCAGCAAATCACATGGAACTGATCCAAAAGAATTGGCTATGTTAAATGCATTTTCAGCAGTAGGCGACAAATTGTCAAAAATGGGAACATCTTTTGGTCCAACAAGTTTAACTGATAAAGAAAAGAAGATAGCAAGACTTGCACAGCTTAAAATGAAACAAGCTGGCAATTTACCACAAGGGTTAGATGAAGAATTGAGCATCATGAAAGCAACTCCAGAAGCTGTAGATCCAGGAATGGACAACGTCCATGAAGCAAAACGTGATGATTTGGATAATGACGGCGACAATGATTTTGCCGATATTATGATTGCACGTATGATGAAAAGTGGGATGTCTAAAAAACAAGCAATAGCTAAGACCAAAGACAAAACCTACAACAAAGAAGGTGTTGTGTCTGAAAGTGATGGCATGGTAGCAAGCACCCAGCCACAATCATCTCCAACTCAAGCTACATTTGGTCAAGCACATCATTATGAATATCAAGCTAGCATGGCTAGAAGCGAACTTTATCGCAATTCAAAATACGCTATGAGCATGATGAAACAAGTTGATCCAAATGGCGAAGTTCCACCATGGATAGCAGGGGCATTGACAAAATCTGCCAACTACCTTGACAAGATATTTCACTATTTAGATTATTATAAAACATTTGAACCAGAACAATTGCCAGAAGATATGGATGGCGACATGGAACTTGGTGAAACAAGTGGCAGTATAGCCAGAGAAAATCTATTAATGATTATGGAATACAGTACAAAACTGTTCAATCTAATCAAACCAGGTGACAAACTGGAAGGTTGGGTAGCTATGAAACTAACTACAGCAAGCGAGTGTGTAAGTTCATGCAAGCATTACATGGATTACGTACAGTTTGAAAAACATGCAATGGTAGATGACCATTTTGATGAAAGCCGCCGTGCTAAAGCTTCTAAAAATCAATCACTAGCTGAAGGTGAAGATCCTGGTAATGAAGACATTGCAAAGGCACAGGTAATTATATCAGCTAAAGGCATCTCAAATAAAGTTCAAGATATGGCTGAGGAAGTTGCTAAACTCAGTGTTGAAGAACTGATGCCATTAGTAGATGTGATGCGCACACATTTTGGTCCTGAAGCTGCAACTGGTTTCAACGAAGCTGCAAAAGCTTCTTTAGAAGCGTTGTTAGATTTGACAACTAAAACTAAAGAAGAAATAGATACTGCTGTAACCACATTGCAATCCGGCGGAGTACCAGCTGAAACTACTGATATTGAAAATGCAGCGCCAGCTGCTGAAGAACCAGCAGCTACAGAGCCAGCTGCTGAAGAACCAGCAGCTACAGAGCCTGCTGCTGAAGAGCCATTAGGTCGTGCTAAGAAAGATGAATTATCTGAAGTATTATCAGTTGGCATGAAAGTGAATGTTACAAATCCAAAGGCAACACCACGTCACACAGTAACAAAGGTTGACGGCGATAATATAACAATTAAAAAGCCCGATGGCAAAGAAGCAACATTTCAAAAATCACGCATCATGAAGGCTAACCCAAATCTTACAGAAGCTAAGAAACCCGACTTTCTTGATGTCGATAAAGACGGCAACAAATCAGAGCCATTTACAAAGGCATTAAAGGACAAGAAAAAAGCTTCAAAAGTAAAAGAGGCTGCTCAAAAATGCATGGAGTGCGGAACAGGAACTTACATGGAAGGTAAGGATGGTAAAATGCGCTGTGATGAGTGTGGGCATGTCATGATTGCTGAGGCATGGGACACAGAAATGCACACGGCCAAAAAGGATAAAGGCATGTTCAAGGGTAAAACAATAACCGACCTTGAAAAGATGTGCGCCGCATTGATGCAAAAAGCAACACGCAGCACCGCTGAGCAAAAGAAGGTCAAGCAAATTGATTTTGCCATTCGAGCCAAGCACAAAAAAGATAAATGGGGAAAAGTTGAAGAAACTTCCAGCCAAGTTGACGTTAATAACAGCAACTTAGATGAGAAGGCAGTTAGTAAGCAACAACAAAAATTTATGGGCATGGTATATGCTGCTAAAACTGGCGAAAAACCTGCTAGTAAAGAAGTTGCCAAAGTAGCAAAGGGCATGAGCAAAAAAGATGCTCGTGATTTTGCAGCAACCAAACACAAAGGTTTGCCAAAAAAGGTTAAAGAAGCAGCAGATTTTATAGAAAGTCAACAAGCTGTGTTTGAACAACAATACGGCAAGGACTATATGCGTCAACTTTATGCTGCTGCTTGGAAACAATTTGGTCAAAAGCCTGAAGGATATGATCGAGCAGTATCAGCTCTAGCAGAAACCACTACCTTACTTGCTACATTAAATGCTAAAATGGCAAATCATAAGAAGACATTTAAAAATATGGTAGCAGAAGGAGTTCAAAGAGATCCATTAAATGTTGGATATGGCCTTGAGGGCGAAGTGATTAAGCAACAAATTGATAAGGTCAACAAAAAGATAGCTGAGAATAAGAGCATTATACGCCAATTGGTCCAAGAAGGTATTATTGGTATGCTAAAAAATATCAGTTCACTAAACAAAGTTTCTGCACTCGAAGAGATAAAAAGTTCAACCCCATATGGAGTTATCTATACAACACGCGGCGGACGTAAAACTAAGAAGATGTTTGAGAGTATTGAAACTCGTAACTATTGGTTAGAACTATATGGAAAAAATATAAGCGATCCTCGAATGATTGAACCAGAAACATTTGATAACGCAATCAATACTACAATCAACGGAAGATAAATCTAGTGTTGATTAAAGAACTCTTATTTGAATCTACAGTCAGTGATGATATTGTTGATGATATCATGGATATCATCACTGCCTACAGAAGGAAAAAATTATCAATTATACCATTAAAGGGTGAAAATAGTTTGATTAATTACCTTAAAAAATTAGGCTATACTGTTGATACAAATAGTTTGATAAGATTAATGCAAGAGCCTCCATTTAGTGATGTTGTTGAACGAACTATTCCCGGTGATTCAATAAAATTGAAAACTGATATACCAGATGAAGTCGGTGACAATCAAATGGAAAAAAGCAAAGAAACTGTTGAAAAGTCTGCTACAAAAGCTGCAAACAAAGCAGTAAAATCTGGAGAACTTGGTTAAAGTGGGGGCATTAGAATTATGAGTGGTAGTACATCAACAAGTCCGGTATTTTTCACAGCGACTGCTGCTAGAAATTCGTCGTTGCCACGTGAAGTAACTGTCCATGATGAGATACGTGCTATTGAATCTGCGGTATTGGCATCAATCAATCAAGGTGTTTATACCGTTACAGTATCAAATGGTACTAAAATGACTTATAGCAACACAGTGTCACCATTAACGTGGACAATTGACTATACAACCGGTCATATTACAATTATCAATCATCCGTTTAATACCGGTGATACAGTGAAACTAAACAGTACTGGGACTTTACCGTCTGGTCTCACATCTACGGCATATTATTACGTGGTTTATATCGATACTAATACAATAATGCTAGCATCAAGCTACACAAACGCAACTCTTGCTCGTCCAATAACAGTTTCGGTAACTGACAACGGTTCTGGAACACTCAATATGTATTATTATCCTCCAAGTTTGGATTATTTCGCTGTTTTGAATAACATGACAGTTAGCAATACGCAACTGTCTGCTCCTTATTCAGATCAAATGAACGCTGTAACATCATATTTTACCAATTTGGGTTACAGCATTAATCAAATAACCAATACTACTACCAATAATACGTTCTCTTGGGTTTTACAGTGGTGATTAAATGCGGTCGATGTATGGACCTGAAACTATTCTATTAGCTAGTAAAAAACCTAGAATAAAAGAATTGATAGAAAAATCTAAGAATTTGACAGAAGATGAAATCAAATCTTTGAATGAAAAACCCGATGTGATTAGAGGGTTATTACTGATAAAAGAGTTTGGGGATGATGGCATAAAATTAACTATCCCTGAGAAAATAGCCAATCGCATGCAACGTACTGGGACTAACTCTCATCATGCAACAACTATAGATGGAAAAATATATCAAATAATTAGTGAATCTGTATGGGTACCTATAAACTCCACGCATTTAGAAGTTCGTAAAGGTTGGTATTGGGCATGGTTAGAGACCAAACAGATTTTGGTAAGCAGCAATTATATCCCTGCTACAAGTAATGTGCTTAATCTCTTACTGCCTGCCAGCAAACTTGTCTCATCTGGCACAACTGCTGATCTCAAACAATTAGAAGACACTCGCAGAAATAGTTTAATATGATGTTGGCTATTTCTACATTAATGACTATAATGAAATTATGAAAATCATAGAACGTTATTCTTATACAAAACTAAACAGAGAAGATGGCGGTCCAGATGGTCGAAAGTATGTAGACCCACGTGGTAACAAATTGCCATCTGTTACAACCATTTTAGATAAGACAAAATCAGAAGAGTCTAAGCAAGCGTTAGCTGCATGGCGTCGTAGTGTTGGTGACAAGAAAGCTGATGAAATAACCAAAGAGGCTGCATTTAGAGGCACACTAATGCATTCTTTTTTAGAGAGATATCTAAAAGGTGAAAATCCAACACCTGGTACAAATTTTTATCACAAACAAAGTTCAAAAATGGCTGAAGTAATTTTAGAAAATTATCTTCGCCCGTTTTTAGATGAGGTGTGGGGCCTCGAGGTAAGTTTGTATTATCCAGAATTATATGCCGGAACAACCGATGTGCTAGGTGTATATCAAGGCATACCAAGTATAATAGATTTTAAACAAACCAATCAGCCAAAAACTGATGAGCGTGTTGAGGATTATAAAGCACAGCTAGTGGCATATGCGGCTGCACACAATGCGATATATGGCACAAACATCAAACAGGGTGTTATTCTGATGTGTTCAAAGGACCTTGCGCCTCAACATTGGGTATTACGCGGTGAAGAGTTTGACGAATTTACTGCTCGTTGGTGGCAACGGGTTGCACAATATCATCAAGTTTGATATTGTCTAAATAGTCTTCATATGTTGATGTGAGTTCATTAATATCTTGAATAGATATGTCCTTGCCGCCAATCAGCATTGCCCACTCTAAAGTGAGTTGAGGTACGTCATCTATTTTTTCCCAACGATATGGTTTTATAATTAATTTCATACCATATGATATAATGTGTCATGCGGTACAGTCAACTAGAAAACCGGCATATCAATATTTGTCAATTTTATTTTTACTAGCCCACATGTTATCTATGAGATTTGGATAAGGCCTGCCTGCTCGTTTTGCTCTAGCTTTGGCAGCAGCCTTTTGTGATGAGGATAGTTTTTTATGAGTCTTTTTTGGATTCTTTTGATCCCACACAGCTTCGTTTATACTGTCTGACCCGTTTGTACTTGCAATTGGTGGGTATCCATCATCGGTTACTGTCAACCCAAACTTTTTTGCTTGCCTGCGTATTTCCCCTGGTTTAACGTCGTTTGTAGTGTTTACACCCTTTACAATTTTGCCGACGCCGCCGGCCTCGTTGATCAAATCTGATATACGCATTATGATTCTCCTTGCGTATATTTAGCAACTAGCGACAATGCAATGATTGCATCTAATCGTTAAATTAGATGCAATCAG